>SL_8KL_010_SEDDRAFT_10000010_pt1 | contig 124849 bp, 117 predicted proteins | sample SodLakKL_010_SED_4_FD_11160 | JGI IMG/M metagenome (IMG submission 11160)
GGGCGTCGACAATCCGCTCTACCGCCGGGAAAGCGGCGTGACGACGCTCTTCGGCGACGCCGCCGAGACCCTCGATGTCCTGCTTCAGGCCGTCGAGGGACGATGAACCAACAAGGTCCATGACAATCAGCCAAGGAAGTGCGGCGGAGACTGCGGCCTTGAATTCCTCTACGACTTTCGATATAATGACCTTAACACGGTGAAGAAAGAGCTATCGTCCGGAACGCGCCCGCTAGAGAGGGGCGGGTGGTGGAATCGCCCCGGGCAGCATCGGACGACTTCGCTTTCCGAGTGGCGTTAATTGCGTCCGTAGTGCTTGCGTTAAAAGCATTGAGCGCGTTTCGTAGAAGCGGGGTGGTACCGCGGCATGGCCGTCCCCGCACCGGATCGCGCATTTTTATTCGAGAAGGGACGTGTCAGCATGGATGTCAACGAACGCATCAAAGCGCTAGAAGAAAAGCTCATCGAGGCCTTAAAGAAGGTGGAGGACCACAACGACCTCCAGCAGACCAAGGCAGAATTTCTGGGAAAGAAGGCCGAGATCTCGCAGATGATGAAACACATGAAAGACCTCCCCGAAGAAGAGCGCCCCGCTTTTGGCAAGGCAATCAATGAAGGGAAGCAGCGCTTTTCGGAGTTGATTGAGCGCAAGCGGGAGGAGATCCGGCGCCGTGAACTCGACCAGAAACTGAAACAGGAACGCATCGATGTCACGCTTGATGCACCGGATTACACACCGGGCAGTGTCCACATCATTCATCGCATCGTCGAGGAGATCGAGGATCTCTTCATCGGCATGGGGTATCGCATCGAGGAAGGGCCCGAGATCGAAACGGATGAATACAACTTCGAACGCCTCAACATCCCGAAGGACCATCCCGCGCGGGACATGCAGGATACGCTCTACATCGACGGGGAAAGACTGCTGCGTACGCACACGTCCCCCGTGCAGGTGCGGACGATGCTCCGCTACGGCGGGGGCGAACCCGTGAAGATTATCTGTCCCGGAGCTGTCTATCGTCGCGACGATGATGACGCGACCCACAGCCATCAGTTCTATCAGATCGAGGGGCTCGTCGTCGACGAGCACACGACGATGAGCGACTTGAAAGGGACTTTGCTCCGGGTCGCGCGCGAGATGTTCGGTTCGGATCGGGAGATCCGGCTGCGCCCTTCCTATTTCCCTTTCACCGAGCCCAGCGTCGAAGTCGACGTCACGTGCGCGAACTGTGACGGAGATGGATGCGGCGTCTGCAAGCAAAGCGGCTACATCGAGATCCTGGGTGCCGGCATGGTCAACAATGCCGTCCTGCGCATGAGCGGCTACGACCCCGAGCGTTATCAGGGATTCGCCTTCGGACTCGGCATCGAGCGGATTGCGATGCTGCGTTACGGTATCGAGGACATTCGCCATTTCTACGTCAACGACCTGCGTTTCAACAGGCAGTTCACTTGAAGGAGGAGCGACCATGAAAGTCTCATTGACCTGGCTCAACAACTATGTCAGCCTAAAAGGAATTAAACCCGAGGAGCTCTCCCAAGCCATCACGCTCCGTTCGCAGGAGGTCGAGGACCTCTCGCCGCTCGTCGATATAGAAGAAGGGGTGACCATCGGCGAGGTCACCGGCTGCCGACCTCATGAGGAGGCGGAAAAACTGAGCGTCTGCACGGTCGATACGGGGGAAAAGAAACGGACAATCGTCTGCGGCGCGGACAACGTCGCCGAGGGGCAGAAAGTGGTCGTCGCCCTCCCGGGTGCGGTTCTTGCGGGCGGGATGGAGATCCGCGAGACAACTATCCGTGGTGTTCATTCAGAAGGCATGATCTGCAGCCTGAGCGAACTCGGCATCGACGAGAAGTACCACCAGGAGGAAGGCATCCACGTGCTTGACCCCGCCGCTCCTATTGGGTCGGATGCGCTTGAGTATCTGGCCTTCAACGACACCGTGCTCGAACTCGACCTCACCCCCAACCGCGCGGATCTGCTGAGCATGCACGGCGTGGCCTACGAAGTCGCGGCGATCTTTGGCCGCAACCTCTCCATCCCCGACCCGGAGCTGATTACGAGTGAACAGGCCAATACCGTCGAGATCGAGACGCAAACGGAAGGGTGCCAGAGCTACTACGGCCGCGTGCTTGAAGAAGCCACGATCGGACCCAGCCCCAGATGGATGCAGGCGCGTCTGATCGCCGCCGGCATCCGTCCCATCAACAACATCGTGGATGTGACCAACTACGTGATGCTCGAGACCGGGCAGCCGCTGCACGCCTTCGACTACGACGCCCTCCGCTCCGACCGCATCGTCGTGCGGGACGCGAGGGAAGGCGAATCGTTCGTCACTCTCGATGAGGAGGCCCGGACCCTCAAGGCCGGCGATGTGCTGATCACCGACGGTGAACGCCCGATCGCGCTCGGCGGGGTGATGGGGGGATTGGATACCGAAGTGACGTCCTCGACCCGTTCGATATTGCTCGAGGCGGCGACGTTCGACCCCGCACGCATCCGGCGCACTTCCTCCCGGCTGGATCTCAAAAGCGAGTCCTCGATGCGCTTCGAGCGCGGCGTCGATCCGCAGAAGACCCGTTACGCGCTTGACCGCGCCGCTGCACTGATCGCCATCTATGCCAGCGCTGCGGTGCGCGACGGCGTGCAGAACGTCGATCGGCATGCGCGCGGGCCCAGAGACGTCACCTTGAGCCTCAACACGCTCAACAAGGTTCTCGGCAGCAACTACGAAGCGCCCGCCGTCCGTGATGTCTTCAACCGGCTGCGCTTCCCTTACGATGAGGAGGACGAAGTCTTCACCGTCCATGTCCCTTCACGGCGACAGGATGTCAACACCTATCAGGACCTCATCGAGGAGGTCGGGCGGCTCATGGACTATAACGCCCTGCCCGACACGCTACCCACGACCCTCTCGATCGGTGGGCTGAGCAGCCGGCAGAAGCTTCGCCGCCACCTGCGACGGACGCTTTCCGGGCTGGGCCTCTTCGAGACGATGACCTACAGTCTGCGGGACGTTTCACGCATCGACGATCTGACCCTTGAAAACGGAAAACCCGTCGAACTTTCGAAACCCTTGAGCCGCGAGCACCACGCGCTTGTACGCACGCCGCTGCACGGCATGGTCGATGTCGCTGCGTACAATCGCGCGCGCAAGCAGGAGAGCATCCACCTTTTCGAGATCGGTAAACAATACACGTCTGAAGCCGAGAGGGAACGCCTCGGCCTGCTCATGAGCGGGCCCTATCACCACCACAGATGGCGTCCGACCCCGCCGACCGACTTCTTCACCCTCAAAGGCGTCATTGAAGCGTTGCGACAGGCGCTCAACCTACCGAGATTCCATTACGAAGCCATCACCCTCGAAAACTACCATCCGCATCAGACGGCCCGCATCTATTGCAAAGGGAAGTCCATCGGGCACATCGGCAAGCTGCATCCGGAGTACGTCGAGCCGCAGGGGCTCGAGGATGTCTACGTGGCCGAGCTCGACATCGAAAGTCTCGAAGCGCTTCAACAGGAGGATTACACGTATGCACCCGTCTCCCCCTATCCCGGTGTGCGGCGCGACATCGCCCTGCTCGTCGATGACGATGTCCCCGCTGAAGCGCTCAAGGACTCGCTGGCGAGTGTCATGCCCGACAGGCTCCAATCCAGCCATGTCTTCGATGTCTACACTGGTGAGAAGATCGAAGCCGGCAAGAAATCGATCGCCATCCGGCTGACCCTCGCCGACCCGGAGGGGACACTCCGCAGCGAGGATGTCGATGCGCTGATCGCTGAAGGCGTCGAGGCGCTCTCGAGGGAGCACGGCGCGCAGCAACGCTGATTGAAAGGACCGCCCGCCGGTCCTTTTTTCTTTTTCCATCAGCCTTTTCGTCCATTCATCCGTGTGTCTTTCGGCGGGCAGTGTGTGCTATAATAAGAAAGGTGATTACATGAAGAACCTTTTTGAATACACGCTTGAGGAGCTCGCTGGAAAGTTCGAGCGCCTCGGGTACAAACATTTCAACGCCAGGCAGGTGTTCAGCTGGATATACAAGAAGCGCATGTGGGATTTCGATTCCATGAGCGATCTGAGCAAGCCCCTGCGTACATACCTGCGCGACCATTTCACGCTCGAGATGCCGAGGGTGAAGCGTCGTCAGGTTTCTCAGGACGGCACCATCAAGTTCCTGCTCGAGCTTGCCGATGGACACGTGGTCGAGACGGTGCTCATGGACCACCCTTACGGCAAGAGCCTGTGTGTCACCGTGCAGATCGGCTGCAGCCTCGGCTGCGCCTTCTGCGCTTCAGGACTCAAGCAGAAGGTGCGCGACTTGAGCAGCGGCGAACTGATAGGGCAGATTCTCGCCGTCGAAGAAACGGAAAAGCTGCGCATCTCGCATCTGGTTCTGATGGGGACGGGCGAGCCTTTCGACAACTACGACGCCGTGATGCGTTTCATCCGTACCGTGAACTGCCCCCAGGGACTCGAGATCGGCGCGCGCAAGATCACGGTCTCGACGAGCGGACTGGTTCCCGGTATCGAACGTTTCAAGGATGAGAATCTGCAGGTGAATCTCGCGGTCAGTCTGCACGCCGCGGATGACGCCACCCGTTCGCGTCTGATGCCCATCAACGACGTCTACCCCATCCGCACGCTGATTGATGCGACGCAGCGTTATATCGAAAAGACGAATCGCCGTGTCACGTTCGAGTATCTGCTCATCGACAGCATCAACGATTCCATGCAGGATGCCGATCGACTGGCGAAGCTTCTTAGAGGCGTGAACTGCTATGTCAATTTGATTCCCTACAACCCGGTCGACGAGCTGCCGTTTCGCAGTGTCGATGAAGCACGGCACCGGGCGTTCTACGACCGTTTGATACGTGGGGGTCTGCGGGTCACCTCCCGCCGGGAGAAGGGCGGCGACATCGACGCCGCCTGCGGTCAGCTCCGCATCAAGGAAGCGAGGGATTGAGATGGATCTGCTCACACGCATCGAGAGCGGTCGGCACACACAGTTCGTCATCACCGATCCCGCCCGCAAGGAGGCGCTCCTGCGTCGCATGGGGGAACGGGGGTTGTTGCGGCCGGTAAGGTTCATGACGCTCGCGGATCTGATCGAGCGGGTGTTTCTTTCCTTGAAGCCGACCGCGCGGTTCTTTGCAGCAGATTTTCTGGGTAAGCGACCGAGCGTCGTCGAGCCGCTGCTGGCCTATGTGCCGTTCGTCGAAGAAAACGCCTATGGACGGGAACGGCTGGATCAGCTCGCCGCTTTGCGGCAGCATCTCCTGCAGACAGCATCCGCGATCCGTCCGGCGCCGGAAGCCTTGTTCGCCGGGAGCGAGGTGGTCTTCTACGGCCTCTCGCACGACTGGCGGGTCCCTCCACTGGCAAGGAAGCTTGAAGCGCTCGGAGCCGACGTGGAATGCTTGTCTGCATCGGTGGAGGGGGCCGCCCTCGAACGCTTTTCATACCGGGATACCGAAAGCGAACTCGAGGCGATTGCCAGGCGTATCCGTGATCTGCATGCAGAAGGCGTTCCGTTTGGCGAGATCGGGGTCGCGAATGCGGATGATCCCTACATCCCGCATCTTGCACGTGTTTTCAGACAATACGGCGTCCCCTTCAATGAGAACCGCTCGAGGCCGCTGATCGCGCATCCGCCCGCCCGCCTCCTGCTTGAGCGGCTCGAGACGGAGGAAACCTTCGATGCGGCCTCGCTGCAAACGGCCTGGGACGCCTTGCGTGAGAAGCTGGACGATGATGCGGATGCGCATCGCATCCTGGATCGTGCCGTTGCAGCTCTCAATCCGCTAATCATGCTCCCCGACGGCGGGGATAAGCGCCTTCGCGCGGCACGCCATGTCCTCAAACAGGAACGTCTCTCGCCCCGGCTCTACGCCGAAGCTGTCGAAATCGTCCCGCTCTTTACCGCGGCCGGTCGGTTCAGATACTTGTTCCTGCTGGGGGCGCACGAAGGAAGGTTCCCGCCCTACGCCGAGGAGACGGACTTTCTTGATGCGGCCGATAAGAAGCGTCTCGGCATACCGAACGCACAAGAGATAAACGCTGAAAGGCGGGACGCCGTCGACGCTGCACTCCATGGCGCGGCGTCCGTCTTCGTCTCCCACGCCGAGCGCAGCGACCGTGAATCCTTCCACCCCTCAAGAGTGCTCGACCGCCACGTCCATCCTTCGCAATCAAGCGAAGAGACGGCGGTTGATGTTGCCCGCCAGCCCTACAGCGAGGCGGCGGCCAGACTGCTGGCCAAGCATCTCTACGACCGTTATGTCCGGTTCAAAGAACGCGATCGGCGGATGGGGATGCTGCCGGCTAGCCTGGCAGGTCGCTTCGCGGATTTCGACAATCGCTTCGGAGGTCTTGACAAAGGGGTGGTCCAACGCATCCTCCCCTCCCCGCTCAGACTCTCCTATACTTCCTTGAACCGTTATTTCCAGTGTCCCTTCCGTTTCCTGCTTGAAGATGGGCTGAAAGCGGACCCGCCGGCGGAAGGGTTTGCGCTCGATCTGGGACAAGCGCTGCACAAGAGTCTGGAGCGTGCATTCTCCGCTGAAGGAACGGAGGCGATCGACGAGACCTTGGACTCCCTTCGCGACTCGCTGACGACGGCTTCCGAAGCCTTCTATGCCGAACGCGCCAAGGAAGCGCTCCATGCAGCCTATGAACAGATAAAGACCCAGCATGAGCGCAGCGCCTACGAGCCCAAGGCCTTCGAGCGGAAGGTCACACGCACGCTCGAGGACGGCACCAAGCTGGTGGGCATCATCGACAAGCTGCTAGCGGACGATGACGGACGACTGCTTGTCGATTACAAGACCCGCCCGCCCTCGATGCCGACACTCGATGTCTCCTTCGCGCTTTACGGAGTTTCCGCCCAGCTGTTCTTCTACGCCTGGCTGCTTGAGGGTGAAGAGCCCGATGCCCGGATCGACGGGCTTTATGAGCAATATCTTCTGCCGAAGCCGTTCAAGCAGGAAACGAACAAGTCCCTCGCCGAACAGCGTTTCCAATTCTATGCCCTCAAGGGATACACGCGTGCACACCGTACGGTCCTCGAGCGCATCGATTCCGAAGTCGACAGCGAAACGTTCCTCAAGGGGGTGCGTTTCAAGAAGGACGGCTCGCCTTACAAAGATGCGCCGCTTTTTGATGATGCCGAGCTCGAGCAGATCATCCGACGGCTTGAAAGTCTCACCAGGGATGCCGTCGCAGCCATTCAGGCGGGGGATTTCACCATCCGTCCCTTGCGCAAGATCCAGGACAGCGCCAAGAAAAAGGAACTGAGCTGCCCGTATTGCGCCTATCAGGATGTGTGCTTCCGCAAGGATTCCGATTATCGCGACATCAAGCCCCCGAAAGACGCTCGAGCGGCTTTCGAAGCGGCACTCAGGAAAGAGGTGACGTGAGGATGGAATTCACCCAGGCGCAGCGTCGCGCCATCGACATCGAGACCGAAGGAACCGATGTCCTCGTAAGCGCCGGGGCGGGTAGCGGAAAGACCGCCGTGCTCACCGAGCGGGTGCTGAGGAAGCTACGTGAAGGCGTTCCGTTAGAGCGTCTTGTCATCCTGACCTTCACCAACAAGGCGGCTGCCGAGATGAAGGCGCGCATCCGCCGGCGGGTGATTGCCGCAGCCACGCAGCACCCCCATCTCGAAGCGGCCGCCGACGCCCTCGATGGCGCCGCTATCCAGACGTTCGACAGTTACGCCTATGCGTTCCTCAAGAAGTATGGGCATCTCCGCGACCTTTCCCCCTCGCTTGCCATCGGCGATGAGGCCGCGCTTGCCGATATCCGTGAGCAGCTGGTCGATGAGCTGTTCGAACGTCGCTACGCATCGAAAGACGAAGCGTTCCGTGAGTTCGTCTCGACGCACGCTCCGCATAATGACTACAAGCTCCGGAAAATGGTGCTTTCGCTATATGACCGTCTTGCGCTCGAGCCCGACCGCGAAGACAACCTGAAGAACCTGGATGCGCGCATGTTTGAGCCGGGTCGTTTCGATGCCGTCTTCAGGGATTTCGAAGCGTTCCTCCTCGAAGAGCAGGCGCTGCTCATGGAGAAGTTCGAGGCCTTCGCCCAGGCGGCTCAGGACCCTGATGCTATCAAGCTGATCGACAAGGCCCGCGAAAATCTCTCCGCCCTTTTCCAGGCCGACGATTTCGCGACGCTTCGCGAAGCGGCTGATCAAGAGCCTTCCCTCCCGGGACTGCAGGGCCTTGGCAAAAAGCTCAAGGGAAGCGAAGAGATCGAGCGCCTGAAAGCCAGGAGAAAGGATTTCAAGGATGCCCTCGATGTGTTTTTAGACCGTCTCGACCGCGGTCGCGAGGAGCACGAACGCGCGTACTTCGCGACCCGTGGACACGTGCGTGTCGTGAAAGAGCTGGTGCGCGAGTTCACGGATTTATATGAGCGCCGCCAGCATCAGGAAGAAATTTTTGAATACAGCTTCGTCGCGCGCACCGCACTCGAGATTGTCCGCACGCACCCCTCCATCCGGGACGCTCTCTTTGCCTCGCTGGATGAGGTGCTGATCGATGAATATCAGGACACGAACCCCATGCAGGAGGCGTTCGTACATGAAATCGCCAAGGGCAAAACGTACATGGTCGGAGATGTGAAGCAGTCCATCTACCGGTTCCGCAACGCCGATCCCGGCATCTTCGCCGAGAAGTATCGGCGGTTCAAGCAAGGTGGATCCGGCGTCGCGATCGACCTGCGGGAGAACTTCCGCTCGCGCCCGGCCGTGCTGGACGCCGTCAACAAGCTGTTTGATTCCGTCATGGATCAACGCATCGGCGGCATCGACTACGATGAGACCCAGTCGCTGATCCCCGGCAACGACATTTATCAGCGCTTTCCGGGGGAAGGGTCCCCGCATGGTGTGGACCTCGTCCGCTACGACCCGGAAGCGAGCGATGCGCCGCGCGCCCGCTTTGAGGCGACGCTGCTCGGCGAGGAGATCCAGCGACGCGTCGAACGCGGAGACGAAATTGTCGATGGCCAAGAGACACGTCCCGTCGACTACGGGGATTTCGCCATCCTCATGTCGACCTCGACCGCGTTCGAGACGTATGTCGATGTCTTCAACCAGCTGGGCGTCCCCCTGAGCGTGCACAAGAACCCCTCCTTCGCCATCCACGATGAGGTGCGCGTCTTCCGGCAGCTGCTGCAATTGCTCAATGCGCTGGATGACGACGACGCTTACCCACGCCACATCAGGCATGCGCTGATGTCTGTCGGCCGTTCGTTCTTGCTGGATGTCTCGGATCAGCAGCTCATTGAAACCGTGCTCGGCCTTCCGGATAAGCGCCCGAAGACGTCTCGTGAGCGGGCGGAATGTTTTCACGGCGGACCGCTTGAAGAATTCATGAAAGCATTGGAGAAGCCGCTTTCGATGCTCGATTCCGCTCCGCTTGATGTTATCGTGTTCGCTGCGGCTGAAGCTTCGGATTTCTATGACGCGCTTGTGAGGCTGCCGGAGATCGAGCCCGCCAAGCTACGCATCGACTATCTGCTTGAGCTCGCCGTTGAACGGACCGAGGCGGGCGAGACGCTTGGTGAGTTTTTGGCATCTTTCGATACCCTTGAAACCCGCGGGGAGGATCGGGAGTTCTTTGTCGAGCGGACGTTTGAACCCGACAAGGTCCATCTGCTGACGATGCATAAATCGAAGGGGCTGCAGTTTCCCTATGTCTTGCTTCCGGGGCTTTCGAAGCGGTTCATTCTCTCCTCGATGGAGGATTATGAGTTCGACCCTTCGCTGGGATTGATCCTCCGTCATGAAGAGGAGGGGCTGACGAGGAATCTGCTGTTCGATCTGAAACGGGTCTTTGATCGGCGCGCCGATGTCTCCGAGCAGCTACGCTTGCTCTATGTCGCCATGACGCGCGCCCGGGAAGGACTTTTCATCCCTCTGGCCGAACCGAAGGAGGGTCTGTCTGCCAGCACCTGCGACGAGACGGGGCGCGTACCGGCGCATGACCGGCGGCAGTACACGGCTTTTGATGAAATCTTTGCCTCCGTAATGGACCAATTCACCGTCCGTCGGGTCGACGCCGGGGCGCTCGATGTTCCACCAGAGAGTTCTCAGCGAACGGATACGCCGTTTCCGGGCGGTCCGGAGCGAACCTTTCAGCCCTTCCCGCCGGAGCCCGCCGAACAGCATCGGCAGGCCGCCTCGTCCAGTGAACTCGCCGTCTTTTCCGAAGCGGACTATAAACGCCTTGAGACCGGCGAGCGTTATCACGAACTATTCGAACGCGTGGATCTCACGCAGGACCCCTTCGAACAGATCGAGTCGATGGACGATCTTGATGCGGACGAAGAGCAGAAGCTGAAGGCGTTCTTCGAGCACCCCATCATCCAGTCGTTGAACGTGACGCGTGATTATAAGGAACTCCCCTTCGCCTTCAGCAGTGAGGAAGGGGTTCAAAGCGGCTACATCGACCTGCTCATCGAGACAGAAGCAGCCTTTGTCATCATCGACTACAAACTTGCCGAGATCGAGAAGGAATCCTACCGCCGGCAGATCGAAAGCTACGCCCGGGCGCTCGGACCTCACGTGGAAAAGCCCATCCGGGGGCTGCTATACTCCATCGGCGAAGAACGGTTCCTTGAAGTCCTGAAAGGAGGCTCTTCATGATCCGGATGGAAGCTTTGCGCAAGACCTTCAAAAGCGGACGCGCGAGCGTCGAGGCGCTCGCGGGCATCGACCTTGAGATTCCCGATGGCGCGTTCGTCGTGGTCCTCGGCCCTTCAGGCTCGGGCAAGAGCACGCTTCTCAACGTGACAGGCGGTCTGGAGTATGCCGATGGAGGCACCATCAGCATCGACGGCGCGCGCATCACGGAGATGTCGCAGAAACAGCTGATGCGTTTCCGGAGGGATAATCTGGGGTTCGTGTTCCAGCAGTATCACCTCCTGCCGACTCTGAACGTGGCCGAGAATGTCGAGACCGGTGCCTACAAGGCGAGTGAACCGGAATCCGTCGAGACCATCCTGGCGCGCGTGGGGCTCAGCGAACACGCCAGGAAATATCCCCACGAGCTCTCGGGCGGGGAGCAGCAGCGCGTCTCCATCGCCCGCGCGCTCATCAAACGGCCTTCGTATCTCTTCTGCGACGAGCCGACGGGGTCTTTGGACGAATCCACGGGCAAGTCCATTCTGTCGTTGCTGCAGCGTCTTCAGGAAGAGACCCGCACGACCATCGTCGTCGTGACCCACAACGTCAACATCGCCGCGATTGCCGACAAAGTCGTCAAGATGAGCTCCGGTGCGATCTTCGAGGAAGTCCACAATGAAACGAAGGTGTCCGCCGATGAAATCCGCTGGCATTAGACTGTTCTTCCTTTATGCTCTCCGTTTTGTCAAACAGCGCTGGTTTACGTTTTTGCTGCTGGGGCTGCTGCTTTTCCTCAGCAGCATGCTCTACAGCTCTGTCGACCATAGCGCGGGTGCGATCGACGAAGAAAGCCAGGCATTCTTCGAGGAGACGAACCAGGAGGATTTCTACGTCGATGTCTCCCAGCAGCTGACCGGCTATGAACAATCCGTCGTTCACAACCGCTGCGGGATTGAAACCACGGAGCTTTCCACGCTCTATCATGAAGACCGCACATGCTACGAAGAAGTCGTCGACAGCCGGCGGGATGCGCTGGCCGATGCGTTCGAAGGCGCGCACTTCGAAGCCCGCCACTATCTGGATCTGACCTTTGATGCCGACCAGGAGACGCACCGCATGCGTGTCCTCGAAGACGCCGAGACCATCAACAGAAGCCTGATTGAACAGGGCCGCGCACCCGAGGGCGAAGCAGAACTCGCCATCAATCGAAACTACGCGACGGCGAACGACCTCGCTATCGGCGACACCCTGACGCTGCGCGGGGAAACGTTCGAGATCACCGGTTTCGTGCTGTTCCCCGATTACAACCTGCCCATCTTCGATTATCCGTTGCTGCTGGATAGTACGGCGCAGACCCTTGCGCTCATGGAAATCGAGGGCCGGGACCGTCTCGAGCAGGCGCCCTCCCTCTATTTCGCCGGGGATGCCGGCGAGGTGCCCATCGAGGATCATGAAGCCTCGATCACCCCGTTCTTGTTTTTGCAGTATCCGTTTTTCAACGACTTCGTCCCCACAGAGAACAACCTTCGTAGCGGGGCCATCTACGCAGAAATCGAGGCCAGCCAGGAGTTCGCGCTGTTCATGAGTCTGTTCATCGGGGGCATCGGCTTCATCATCCTGATGATGCTGCTCGTCCGCACCATCCGCAACTCCCGGCAGAGCTTCGGGGTGCTCAAGGCGCTCGGCGTCGATGCCCCGGCGATCGTGCTGCCGCTGCTTGCGGTCATTTCGGTGTTCGCTTTCGTCTTTTTGCTTGCAGGGTATCTAGCGGGATATTTCCTTGCGGATCCGATTCAGGATGTCTTTTTGAGTTTCTATCTACTGCCCAGAGGAGAGATCACCCCGGGGGCGGCGCCGTTTGCGTTCGCCGTCCTGCTGCCGCTCGCGTTGCTTTTGCTGCTGGTGATAGGGGTGTTGTTCCGGCAGCTCAGACCCCGTCCGGTCGAACTGATCCGACCGCCCATCATCGAAGGTCGTAGCCGCGTGGCCAGACCCTTTAGGAGACTGACTGCAAAACTGCCGTTTCTCTCCCGGATGCAGATGGCTTTCATCATTCGTCATCCCGGTAAATTCCTGATTTTTTTCATCGGCGTCCTCGCTGCTGTCTTCTCGGGGCTTTTGAGTCTCGGGCTCTTCGGGGTGTTCGAGGACACCCTTCCCGCTTACTACGAGGGGACCGATCTCAAGGCGAAGGGCTACAGCGAGACCATGCAAGTCGACGCACCAACGACAGGGGAGCGGGCGATTGAACTCGATGTCCGCATCGCGGATGACCGGGCGGAGCTTATCGGCCTGGATGAAGAGCAGTCCCTGCATCCCCTCAGGGACCTTGATGGCGAGGATCTAAGGGGGCGTCTGATTGACGGACTGGTGATCAGTGAAAGTTTCAAGGACCTCACGGGCTATGAAGTCGGGGAGGAGGTCCGCCTGCGGATCGCCGATCAGACGCTGGATGTGGAGATTGTCGGCGTGGCCGATGTGTATGCGGGCGAACATGTGTTCTACGACCGTGCCCGAATTGCTGAGTGGCTGGGTGTGGACACTGAAAGCTACAATGTGACCTATGCCGATGCCTCCCTCGATGAGGATGAATATGCACACGTACTCTACATCGATGACATCCTCGCCCACGTCGAGAATATCCACGACATCTTCAATGTCTTCTTGTATCTGTTTGTCGGCGCGGCGTTGGCGATCGGCATGATTGTCGTGTATCTGCTGACATTGATGAGTGTGGAGGACCATTACCATCCGCTTGCGTTGTTCAAGGTTTTGGGCTATGATGATAAGGACATACGCACCATCCTTCTGGGTGGTTATCTGAAGGCCGCGCTTGCTGCATTCCTGGTGGCGATACCCATCAGCACCTGGGCGTTCGGCGTTCTACGCACCTGGTTCATGCAGATGTATAACTTCACCATCCCGCTGGCCTTAGATATCTGGGATGTGGCCTTGTTCGCGGTACTGTTCGTAGTGATGCTTGTGCTCGGCATGTTCAGCGCGCGACGCCGGATCAACCGCATGAGCCTGCAGCAGGCCCTGACGCTTTATCAACAATGAAAGGGACGTGATCCATGGAACGGAAAGGACGAATCGTCAAGCTGATCGGCGGTGTCTACACCGTCGAGGATACGTCGGGTCACCGCTACGAACGGCGGGCTCGAGGAAAGTTCAGACACCTGGGCTCCTCCCCGAAAGTCGGGGATATCGTGACTTTCGACGAGCGCTTTCTCACGCAGGTCGAAGCGCGCAAGAACGATCTTGTGCGTCCGCCTGTTGCCAACGTTGACCAGGCCGTGCTGGTGAACAGCACGAAAAAGCCCGATTTCAGTTTCTATCTCCTCGATAAATTCCTGGTCCTCATCGAGGCCGAGGGTATCGAGCCGGTCATTGTCGTCAACAAGCTCGACCTTCTCGAATCTAGCGAGTTGAAACAGCTGAAGAACGAACTCTCCTATTATGAATTCTATTATTCCGTGGTCTATGTCTGCGCCGCGTGCAACGACGTAGACGATCTACGCCCCTTTTTCTCCGGCAAGCTTACTGTCTTCGCCGGACAGACGGGAAGCGGCAAGAGCCGGTTGCTCAACGCTCTTGACGATTCGCTTTCCCTCGAGGTCGGGGAAGTCTCCGAAGCGCTCGGACGGGGGCGCCACACCACCCGCCACGTCGAGCTGCACGATCTGGAGGGCGGGCTCGTCGCGGATACACCGGGTTTCTCCAAGCTCGACCTCGCCGGCATCGATACCGAGCTTCTGCCGGATCTGTATCCCGATTTCTTCGAGTTTAGCGCCGACTGCAAATTCCGCGGCTGCACCCACCTTCACGAACCCGGCTGCGCCGTACAGCACGCCCTGAAAGAGGGCAGGATCCCTTCCCGCCGCTATCAGAACTACCGACTGCTCTACGAAGAAGTCGCATCCCAACGTCCGAAATACAGGAGTGATCACTGATGAAAGTCGCACCTTCCATCCTGTCGGCGGATTTCAGCCGCCTGAAGGAGGAGATTGCGACCGTCTCCTCCGCGGAATGGCTGCATATCGATGTCATGGACGGCCATTTCGTCCCGAATCTGACCATCGGTCCGGCCGTGCTCTCCGCCCTGCGTCCGCACACGTCGCAGACGTTTGACACGCATTTGATGATTGAGGACCCAAAGAAGTATTTCGATCCGTTCATCAAGGCCGGCAGCGACCACATCACTTTTCATCTCGAGGCCGTGGACAACGTGGATGAGCTGCTGGATGAGCTGCACGCCAAAGGTGTCAAGGCAGGACTCTCCATCAAGCCCGCGACCCCGGTCTCCAGCTTGGATCCGTATCTGGACAAGCTGGATGTCATCCTCGTCATGAGCGTCGAGCCGGGTTTCGGCGGACAGACGTTCCTGGACGGAGCCCTTCCCAGGATTGACGCGTTGAATCGTAAACGTCAGGCCGACGGGCATTCCTATCTCATCGTGGTGGACGGCGGCATCAACGAAGAGACCGCCGCCCGCTGCAAACAGGCCGGAGCCGATGTGATGGTCGCCGGCTCCTACATCTTCAAAGCGAAGGACCGTGAAGCGAGGATCGCCAAGCTGCGATGAGTGTCGTCAAGATCTTCGCCAGCCCGCCGGATTATACCCTTGAGCATGTGTATCGCCACGAAGCGGACGAGTTCAACATCGGCCTCGAACAAGGCGCCGTCAAAGCGCTCCGTGCGGGTATCCGCATCGACCTCGCGCTGGGGGACTTCGACAGCGTCGACGCCGCGGAGAGACAGTTCATCGAGGCCCACGCCCTTCAAGTACAAACTCATCCGGCCGATAAGGATGCGACCGATACGGAACTCGCGGTGAACGAGGCTCTGCAGCATGATCCGCAGCGGATTCTGATTTTTGGCGGGGTGGGCAGCCGACTCGACCATGTCTTCGCCAATCTGACGCTGCTGCGTCGCGGGCCGATCACCCTGATCACGGACCATCAGCGCGCGATTGTCCTCGAACCCGGCACGCACACATTTCACCATCCGCACGCCTACGTCTCGTTCTTCGCGATTGAACCCATCAAGAACCTGCAGCTAGAAGGATTCCGCTATGGACTCGACGGCTACCAGCTGCTCCCGGGAGATCTGCTGTGTGTCTCCAACGAAGGGAGTGGAACCATCCGTTTCGAAACCGGCGTTCTGCTGGTCATCGCCGCGGACGATGACCAATAAAAAAGCACTGCAGAGACTGCAGTGCTCAAAAAAGAGAGAGGGATATTTATTTACATAAGAAAAGCCAAGAAACCTGAGTCTTGGCTTTAAGAGGGAGTCTCTACTTCACTCGGTTGAGTTTGTGTTTCTTGAGGGCTCGCGCAGAAACATAGACGGTTTTTTCTTCTCCGTCTTCCTCGATCCGCACTTTCTGCAGATTCGGTTTCCATTTGCGTTTGGTCGCGTTCATCGCGAACGAGCGCTTGTGGCCCGTGATGGATTTCTTTCCGGTTACATAGCATGTCTTGGCCATTCTGAGGACCTCCGTTTCCTAAGTTGCGGATCATATATTCCCTTCATAACCCTCAGCATTATAACATATGTCCAGTAGAATTCAAGTGCCGTCAAGAAAAAAATGCCGCTTTACAGGTGCGGCCTTATATGTTGCATTTTACAGGGGCGTATGGTAGAATTAGAAAAGCCTTTGAAAGTATGATTATCAAAGGATTTTTCATTTCTGCAGATGCTACTTGCAGTCAGAAGGATTTTAGGGGATAATATGCCATAGGAGGCAGAAGGGAGATCATTACACACAAATGGAGGCTAGGGCTATGAGTCCGATGGAAATCGACGGCAACACGCTCAAGTTGATTATCAAGAACGGTAGCATTAAATTAAAAAACAATTCACAGCAGATAAATGACCTCAACGTCTTCCCCGTTCCGGACGGGGACACGGGCAGCAACATGCAAAGCACCATGATGAGCGGTGTCCAGGCCATCGAGACGATGGAGGACGAACCGGTCGAAACAGTCGGGAAGGCGCTCTCCCGCGGACTCTTGATGGGAGCGAGGGGCAACTCCGGTGTCATCCTCTCGCAACTTTTCAGCGGGTTCGCGAAAGCGTTCCAGTCCCTTGTCACAGCGAATGCGGAACAGTTCGTGAAAGGGTTGAAGCAAGGCGTCAAGCAAGCTTACGGCGCGGTCATCAACCCCGTCGAGGGAACCATCCTCACCGTCGCCCGCGAGGCTGTTGAAAAAGCGGAGACCCAAGCAGACGCCAACACTGATGTTTTGGATCTGCTGAAGGTCTATCGTGACGAGGCGAAAGCCGCGCTCGAGCGGACCCCGGACCTTCTGCCGGTGCTCAAGGAATCCGGCGTGGTCGACAGCGGCGGTGCCGGCTACGTGCTCATCATCGAAGGAATGATCGCCGCGCTCGAAGGCGAGATTTTCGATATCGAGAAAGAACGCCGCAAATCAAAGAAAGCCCAGCAGCAGACCGGCGAACCGACGGAATACGGTTATTGCACCGAGTTCATCATCCAGCTTGATGACAATAAGAAGAGCTTCAACAAGGAAAAATTGATCAAACAGCTCAGCAAGCTGGGCGACTCGATTGTCGTCGTCGCCGACAACGGCATCGTCAAGGTCCACGTTCATACCGAAAAACCCGGCGATGCGTTGAATATCGGTCAGAACTATGGCGAGTTCGCCAACCTCAAGATTGAAAACATGACCATGCAGCACACGGAGACGCTTCTGCATTCGCCCCAGACGGAGGAAGGGCACGAATGCGGCCATGACCACGGCCACTTCGAAGCCCAGGACGCCACGCCCAAGAAGTACGGCCTCATCACCGTCGCCAACGGGGCGGGTCTGAAAGCGACCTTCGAAGAGATGGGTGTCCATCGCGTGATCGATGGCGGACAGACGATGAATCCGTCAACCGAGGACTTCATCAGTGCCATCGAAGACGTCCACGCCGACAATGTCCTAATCATCCCCAACAACTCCAACGTGATGCTCAGCGCGCAGCACGCGGCGAAAGCCGTTGAAGACCAGAACGTCATTGTCGTGCCCGCGAAGACGATTCCTGAAGGGTATGCCTCCCTGACGATGTTCGATGCGAACCAGGACGTCGAAGACACCGTTGAAGAGATGAAGGAACTCATCGACCACGTCCGCTCCGGCGAGATCACCTACGCCGTGCGCGATACGACCATCAACGGACTCGAAGTCGAAAAAGGCGACTACATCGGCCTGCTTGACGGCGACCTGCACACGTCCCGTTCAAGCCGGCTCGACACGGCGAAAGCGCTCGTTGACGACTTGATTGTCGAGGATACGGAGATTGTGACCATCATGTATGGTGCGGATGTATCCAGAGAAGAAGCGGACGCGCTCGGCGACTACATCGCCGAGAACTACCGCGACGTTGAAGTCGACATCATCAAGGGCGAACAGGAAATCTACGCCTACTTGCTCGCAGCCGAATAGAAACCCCCGACGCCCTCCCTCGAGGGCGTTTTTCTTGGGTACTGCACGGCGGACAGCCGTGTTATAATACACTCGGTGGTAGGATGGATTTGACCAGGCTCAAGGGCGTCGGCCCGAAACGGAAACAAATGTTGATGGAAAACGGCATCCACACGCTCGACGATGTGTGGATGCGTTTCCCTCACCGCTACGACGAACGTCGGCTGCAATCCCCCTTCGCGCTCGAAGGGGAGAGCGGCTATTTCGAGGTGAAGGTCGTCTCCCGCCCCAGACAACACTTCATCCGCCGCAACCTCAGCCGGCTGCTGTTCGATGCCGAAGCGGAGTCGCACCGGCTGCGGGTGACGATTTTCAACCAGCGCTATCTCGCGAGGCTCATCCATCCGGGCGCCCGCCTCGTCGTCCACGGCCGCCTCGAGGCTGATGGGACATCCGTCCTCGCACGGCGGATTTTCGAAAAGCGCCGCTTTCAGAGTGGCATCCTTCCCATCTACAACCTGCGGGGGATTGCGGACCGGACTTTCAACACCCTGGTGAAGCAGGCCCTCTCTGTGCGTGAAGACACTATCCGCGACCCGCTTCCCGAAGATCTGAGGAAGCAGTACCGGTTGCTGCATTTCAAGGATATGGCCGTCCTGGCCCATGCTCCGCGCCACGCACGGGATGTTCATCAGGTGCGGCGCCGTTTGAAATACGGCGAACTCCTCGCCTATCAGCTCAAAGTGCAGACTTTGAGATACCTTCGTCAGCAAGCGTCGGGCGAAGGCAAACGCGTGGAAGCGAGCTTGATCGATACGTTCGAGAGTTCCCTGCCGTTCACGTTGAGCGACCCGCAGAAGGAGGCGGCCAGGACAATCTTCGCCGACCTCGCCTCGCCGTCACCGATGCGCCGGTTGCTGCAGGGTGATACGGGAAGCGGAAAGACGGTGGTCGCACTGCTTGCCGCCTATTTGACGATTCAAGCAGGGTATCAAGTCGCCTTCATGGCACCGACGGAGCTGCTTGCCTCTCAGCACGCGCGCACCGCCGAGACATTGCTAGGAAAGCACGTCCGTCTCGCGCGGCTTTCCTCCGGTCTGAGAAAAGAAGCCCGGGACGCTGTGCGAACACAGCTACGGACCCATGCGGTCGATTTTGTCGTGGGCACGCATGCGTTGTTCACCGAGAATACCGAGTATGCGAAACTGGGCCTTGTCATCACCGATGAGCAGCATCGCTTCGGCGTCAATCAGCGCCAACGATTAAGCGCCAAGGGAGAACTGCCGGATGTGCTCCACTTGAGCGCCACCCCCATTCCGCGGACGTTGGCGATGACGTTGTTCGGCGATATGGACATCACCACGATCCAGGGTCGTCCATCGGGACAAAAAGGGGTCCCCACGACAGTTGTCGACACCCCTGATGAACTCGAGGCTGCGCTTTCGAGTGAACTTTCAAAAGGCGGCCGCGTGTTTGTCGTGGCGCCGAGGATCGACTCGGACGATACTGTCGAAGGCGTCCTTTCTTTGCAGCAGCATTACCGTGAACGGTTCCCCGGGAAAGTGGCTCTGCTGCATGGACGGATGTCGGATGAAAAGAAACAACAAGCCTTGTCGGCATTCGAATCCGGACACAAACCCCTGCTCGTCGCGACCACGATCATCGAAGTCGGCATTGACATCGAGGCTGCGACCGCTATCGGGATCCACCACGCGGAACGGTTCGGATTCGCTCAGCTCCATCAGCTGCGGGGGCGCGTCGGTCGCGGGCGATACCCCGGTCGCTGCTTTCTTCTCAACCAGGGCGATTCCACGAGCCGTAGCCGGCTTGAAGTCCTCGAACACATCCACGACGGCTTCGAGCTGAGTGAACGAGACCTGCAGCACCGTGGGTTCGGGGATTTAGTCGGCGTGCGTCAAAGCGGCGCACCCTATTTCCAATACGCGGACGCTTTTGAAGACTATCATATCCTCCGGATCGCTAAGTCGGACGCCGAGCGCCTCCTGCAACGTTACCTGGACAATGAAAAGGACTTAGAGGAGACCTTCGCACCGCTTCAAAAGCTGTTCGAAACGGACGACTCTTCGATTGTCCCTCTCCAACTCGCTCCGGATTTTATGCTATAATGGCAATACGATGAAAAGAGGTGTTTTATCATGATCAAGATCGCCATCGACGCCATGGGCGGTGATTTTGCGCCGAAAGAACAAGTAGAGGGTGCCCAGCTTGCCATCGCCAGGATACCGGACATCGAACTTACTTTGTATGGCGATGAGACGGAAATCCGTAAGTATCTGCAAGATGAGAGTCGAATCAACATCGTGCAGGCGGATGGTGTGGTCTCTATGGATGAGAAGGATCCCATCCGGGCCATCCGGCAGAACCGTAGAAGCTCCATGGCGCTCGCCCTCAGCAGCGTCCGCAAGGAAGGACAGGATGCGGTCGTCTCCAGTGGCGCCACGCAGGCGTTGATCGCCGGAGCGCACATCCTGATCGGACGCATGAAGGGCATGAAGCGCACCGCCATCGCACCGGTCATTCCGACGGTCGGCAACGGCCGTATGATACTGCTTGATGCGGGGGCCAACATGGAGATCCGCCCCGAGCATATGCTGCAGCAAGCGCATTTCGCCACCGTCTATGCAAAGGAGATCCTCGACATCGCCGAACCGAAGGTCGGCTTGATCAACGTCGGTACCGAAGAAGGCAAGGGGCGCGAGCTCGACAACGACGTGGAAGCACTTTTCAAATCCAACGCGCGCATCGACTTCCATGGAAACGTCGAGCCCAAGGATGTCCTCGACCCGCCGGCTGAAGTCCTCATCAGCGACGGCTTCACGGCGAACATTGTCATGAAGACCATCGAAGGGACGGCGAAAGGCATGGGGACGATGCTGAAAGAAGAGCTTTCTCAAGGTATTCTTGGCAAGCTCGGGCTGTTGCTTTCATATCGGAATCTCAAGCGGTTCAAGCGTCGCATGGACCCCGCAGAAATCGGTGGAGCGATGATCTATGGTCTGCGCGGCGTCGCCATCAAAGCGCAGGGCGCATCCAAAAGCGACGGTTTTTATAACGCTATCCGGCAGGCGTCCGATGTCGTGCGTCAGGATGTCATAGAGAAAGTCTCAACCGTCATCGAGAGTGAGGAGACATGAAAGATGCAAGAGGACTCGAGGCTTTCTTCGGCATCGAGTTCAACGACCGAAGGCTACTTTTGACAGCCCTGACGCATTCCTCCTATGCGAACGAACACGACGTGGAATCCAATGAACGGCTTGAATTCGTCGGGGATGCCGTGCTGGATCTGATCATGGCCCGTTATCTCTACGAAGAGAACCGCCACTACAACGAAGGAAAGCTGACCAAGCGCCGCGCCCGCTATGTCTGTGAAGCGGCCCTGGTCGAGTATGCCAAGGCCTGCGAGCTCGGTGAGTATCTGCTGCTCGGTTATGGCGAGGAGAAAAGCGGCGGTCGGCAGCGGCATGCGCTGCTCGCCGATGCTTTTGAAGCGTTCGTCGGCGCGCTGTTTTTAGATCAAGGCTTCGAGGCCGTCTATACCGTAGCCGAGAAGGTCGTCTTTCCTTATGTTGAAAAGAGCGATGAAAGAGAATTCATCGATTTCAAATCACACCTTCAAGAGCTGGTCCAGTCCGACCGACGGGAGCTTTCCTATCAACTCGTCTCCGAGGAAGGTCCTTCGCATGACCGGGTGTTCACCACAAGGGTCTTTCTGGACGAGATCCTGATGGGTGAAGGCCGGGGAAGAACTAAGAAGGAAGCGGAACAACGCGCCGCCGAAGAGGCGCTTTCGAAGCTGGCGGACAACAGCGCCGCGGCCAAAGGAGGGTCGTCGTGAAACATGTCTTGAAGACCTTGATCGACGATGGCATTGTCGACTTTCGGGCCCTGGTGTTGAAGTATTACCATCGACTTGATCTGTCCGAATCCGAAGCTGTCGCGCTGATCAAGCTGCACGATCTGCTAGAAGAGCAGCAGCAAATCATCAAACCCTCGAAGTTCGCCAAGTGGCTCGCCTTGAGCGAAAGACAGACAGAGAAGACACTTGAAGGCCTCATCGAGAAAGGGTATCTCAGCATTTCTCTCGTCGAGGACGAGGATGGTCGCGAGCGGGAGTCGTTCGATGTCGACCATTTTCTTTTCAAGGTTGTCAGTCTCATTGAAAGCAAGGCCACAAAAGGCAACGAGGATACACTGGCAAAGACCGTCGAGTTCTTGGAGAAGACGCTGAACCGGCCGCTTCGGGCATTGGACCTGGAACTCGTCGAGAAGTGGATCAACGAGGAAGGCTACTCGTTCGAAATGGTCGAAGCGGCCGCCCTCGAGAGTCTGAAGAAGAAAAAGCCCTCTCTGCAGGAGGTCGACCGGGTCCTCTACAATGAGCAGAAACGGGTGGGGGGCACAAGCCCTTCGAAATCCGAAGCCCTCAAGGAGTTTCATAAACTGTGGGACGAGTGAAGGATATCCTCTCCAAGTTGGACGCTCTTTATGCGGACCCAAAGAGCGAACTCCACCACAGGTCCGACTTCGAACTGCTCATCAGCGTCATCCTGAGCGCTCAGGCCACCGATGCGGCCGTGAACCGTGTAACCGGGAAGCTCTTCCAGCAATACCCGACCGCGAAAGCAATGAGCAAAGCCCCGCAAGCTTCACTCGAGGCCGTGCTCCGTCCGTTAGGCTTGTATAAGAACAAGGCCCGCAACATAAAAAAAACCTGCAGGATTCTTCAGGAGACGCACGGGGGAGACGTCCCTCGACAACAAACCGCGCTTGAAGCCCTTCCGGGGGTGGGGCGCAAGACTGCGAATGTGGTATTGAGCGCCTTCGGCATCCCGCGTATCGCCGTCGACACCCACGTTGCCAGGGTGTCGAAACGCTTGAAACTCGCGGAGTGGGAGGATTCACCCCGGACCGTTGAAAAGAAGTTGATGGACGCCCTTCCCAAGTCGCGCTGGACAAGAACCCACCATCAGATGATTCTATTCGGCCGCTACCGGTGCCGATCCCGCAAGCCGGCCTGCGGAGGCTGTCCTCTCAAGCCGTGGTGTCGTTATCCCGATATCTAAAAGGGCGTTGCTCGCCCTTTTTCTTATAGCACGCCCGCCAGGGCGATGAAGAGGAAGAAGGCGACGACAACCAGCGGGATGGCGACACTGAGCAGGAACACCTTCCAAAGGCTCAGCTTGGCAAGGTCGGGGTCGTTGCGGTAGTCCTGGTTGTAGACGACGAAAAGCAGCAACCCCACCAGCGGGATGAGGAAAATGAAATAGCGACTCTTGTCTTTGCGTTCGCGATCGGGCATCTTAATCCCCCCTTTCAGTCTACCATGTTTCATCTTTCCGGCCAAAAGCGAGCGGATCGGAAACGGTGTGACTTTCAAGCACCGAAGGGAGGGGAATCGGATCTGTTTGTTTCACAGGTCCGTCCTTGAGTCGCGGGAAAGTGCTTCGCCATCCTCGTCAGTAGAATAAGAATGAAGAAGCGAATGAAGGAGGATGGTCAGTGAACTATCGCAAGTTGAAGCGGACTCTGGAGCGCAAATTCGCCAGCCGGGCCGTCGTCGGCTCTCCTCGGGTCGGGAATGTCCTCAGGCGCAAGCGGCTTGAGAAGAATATGACGCAGGAAGAAGCAGCCGACGGTCTTTTCAGCGTCAGTTATCTCTCGAAGGTCGAAAACGACAAGCTTACGCCCAATGAAAGGTTTGTCGAGGAGATGTCAAGAAAGTTCGGCATCGACTTGAAGGCGTATACCGGATCGTTCAACCCTTCGACCCTCCTCAAACGGGCCATCCGTCATTTTTATGATCAGGATTCCTCCGCGCTCGATGCGATAATCGAAGAGGCCGAAAACCAAAACAGCCAGGTCTGTGCGGACTTGTTTACGGCGATGCGGCTGCATGTGCTCGCAGAGTATGAGGACTGCAGCCGGACACTTGAGAGCCTGCATGCCTATTATGCATCGATGGACCTTCAGTGCGCTTCCACGCTGATTGTCGTTCATGCGGCCAACGAATTCGCCCGGCGTCATTACCGGCGGGCGTTGAAGCTTTTGAACGTGCTTGCGGATTGCGAAGGTCTGATGGACCCTGTCCTCAAGACTCTTGAACATTTCTACGCCTTCCTCATCCAGCAGAGTCTCGGGTATCGGACCTCGAGCATGCGCCACTATGATCTTGCCATCAAGGGATTCGCCGAACGGCCCAACGCGTCGCGGGAGTTTCGCCTGAGGCTTGGAAGGCTGTATTTCACGGCGTTCGAGAAGCCTTCTGAAGCGTCAAGAGAGCTTGATGCGCTTCCGTTTTTCTCCATTCCGAGCGAGCATGTGAACCTCTATCACACAGTCTGCATTCTCAGCGACCCTTCGAAATACATGAACGAGGAGATGCTCTGCGATGCCTATTTGAATGTCCAGCATAGGGATGAATGGTATTATCGATTCCTGACGCATCTGTATGCGTTGAACCGGACGGATGAAAACCTGCGGGCCCGGCTGGTGGAGCGCTTCAAGGACTCGCCGCCGCTCGCGCTGCAGGAAGCGGCATATTTTCACTCCATGGTCCTCGCGGACACCCCCGAGTACAAACGCCATCTGCAGGATGTCTGCCTGCCGCTTGCGGAGCGCTCGCAGGAGCGTTTCTACCTCGAACACTGCACCGACCGGCTGAGCGAGCTGGCGATTCGTGACGCCCGCTACAAGGAAGCCGTCCTGATGCTAAGGCGCAAACACCGGATTCAGGAGACCCTTGATGCACCGATCTGATTGATGTTCGCAACGAGCGGATCCATGGTATAATCGAGAGAGCATTGGAGTGGTCGTCTGATGAGTTCTCTCGACAAGACAGGAAAAGATGAACGCAGCCGGATGCTCGGCGGGATGGATACGAAGAAACTGCTGATCCGCCTCGCGATTCCGGCCATCGTCGCGATGATGGTCAATTCGCTTTACAACCTCGTAGATACGATCTTCATCGCCTGGGGTGCGAGCGAAGTGGCGATCGGCGCATTGGCCGTCGCCTTCCCGGTGCAGATGATCGTGCTCGCTATCGGCATCATGGTCGGCATCGGCAGCGCCTCCGTCTTTTCTCGTGCCTACGGCCGTGATGATGAGGATGCGATGCTGCGGACCGTGAACAGCGCGATCGTCCTCAATCTGTTCCTCTCGGTGATGGTCTCGGTTCTGACTTTCATCTTCCTCGATGAACTGCTGAGACTGTTCGCCGGGGACATCGATCCGGAAATCTACGGCCGGACGCTGGATTATGCCCGGGATTATCTGACGTTCATCCTGGTCGCACTGCCGCCGTTCTCGCTTTCGATCGTGATGAATAATCTCACACGTGCGGAAGGACGCCCCAAGATTGCGATGATCTCCTTGATTCTGGGGGCTGCTTTGAACATCGTGCTCGACCCCATCTTCATCTTCGACTGGGGGCTCGGACTTGGCGTGCGCGGGGCCGCCCTGGCCACCGCCGTCTCGAAGACGGTCTCGTTCCTTTATGTCTTCAACCGGGCCATGCAGCCGGAAAGCGCGTTGACCATCCAGCTGAAAAAACTCCACCGGCTGGATTTCCGGATGATGGGGGAGATCACGGCCATCGGCATGCCGACGTTCGTCCGCAACACGCTCGGCGCGGTGCTCGTCATCATCGTCAACAACCTGATCACGACCTATGCGGCGGCGAACCATGATCTGTATTTGTCAATCTACGGGGTGATCACCCGCTTGATCATGTTCAGCCTGATGCCCGGTTTCGGATTGGTGCAGGGCCTGCAGCCGATTGTGGGATTCAACTATGGCGCGACGTTCTACCGCCGGGTGCACGAGGCCATTGCGTTCGCTACGCGGCTGCTTTTTGGCTACATGCTGGTGGTGAAGGTGTTGATCCTGCTTTTCAGCGAGCAGTTGTTCTGGCTGTTCAGCGACGACCGGACCGGGTTCTTCGTCCAGACCGGTGCGAATGCGTTCAGCATCGTCGCCCTCGGGTTTTCGATGATTACGTTCCAGATTGTCCTCTCGAGCGTATACCAGGCACTCGGATATCCGGTGCGGGCTTTTTTCGTGGCGCTTTCCAGACAGTTCCTGCTCTTCATCCCCATCAGTTTCATTCTCGCTGGGTGGCTCGGCATCGCCGGCGTCTGGCTCACCTTTCTTGTCTCCGATGCCACCGCCGGACTGCTTTCCATGTTCGCCCATTATTACGAGATGTACGATCTGCGACGCAGATCCGCCTGATGCAGGAAACAAAAAAGCCCGGCGCCTTTGAGGCGGCCGGGCTTTTGCATGCCTTATAAGGACTTGATGAGCTTGTTCGCGAGGCCGAGATAGAGGACACCGATCTCCTCTTCGGCGCCGAAGAGGCTGTGGTGGCCGCTTTTTGGCTGTCCGACGGGAATCCGCTGCAGCACATCAACCCCCAGTTTCTGCGCAACGGCGTCTCCGCCGCCTTCGCCGAAGATTTTCAGTCGTTCGTCGCCGTGGTCGAGATAGCTCATGTTCTCCACCACCCCGAGGATGTCGTGATCGAGCTCACGGGCGGCGAGGCCGGCCTTGAGCGCGACGCTTGAAGCTGAAGGGTGCGGGGTGGTGACGATGACCATCTTGCAGGAGGGGACGTATTTCTGGATGTCAATCGCCACGTCTCCGGTGCCCGGGGGGAGGTCGACGATCAGATATTCCACATCCTCGGACCAGCCGATGTCGTAGAAGAAGTGGTTCAGCATCTTCGAAAGCATCGGGCCTCGCCACATGACGGGCTTGTCCTCCTTGATGAAGAACTCCGTGGAGATGACCTCGATGCCGTGTTTTTCGAAGGGGCGGATCCGTTCGTTCTCATCGGCGCCGGGCAGTTCGATCGGCATATCGAGGATGACGGGGATGTTGCTGCCGTAGATGTCGGCGTCGATGATGCCAACCCGCTTGCCGATCCGCTGCAGGGCGAGCGCGAGGTTGGCCGCGACCGTGGACTTGCCGACACCGCCTTTGCCGCTGGCGATGCCGATATAGCGCACATCGCGTTCGAGCACGCTGCCTTGCTTCTTGAGGGGCTCGAACTCCACACGCACCCCCTTGAAGCCCAGCTCGCGCTTGATGACGCTGGCGAGTTCGCGTCTCAGCTTCTGCTTGGCTTTCTGGTCGTCGGGGTCTCTCATGCCGATGAGCAAGGTGACCTTGTCATCTTCTACGCCGATGTGGCGGATGGCGTCGTTCGCTTTGAGCGTGTTGTTGTCGACTGGGTCTTCGATCTTTCCGAGGGCTTCCTTGATGCGTGCTTCATCCATGGTTATCACCTGGCTATATTATAGGCGTGTAGCGGTTGATGGGCAAGAAAAACGCTAATCAATGTAGAGCGGGTCGAATTCGCGTTCGAAAGCCCGCGATTGGGGCACGCCGAGTTCAAAGAGGCGGCTGATGCGAAGTTCGATGTCGAGATAGGGGTGACGCTCCCGCCCGAGCTTGCTGATGAGAGGAACGTGAAGGCTCTTCTTGATGACGCCGAGCTGGCGGCGGCCCCTTGCGTTCATGCCGAGGACTCTCACATAGGGCGGGTCGAACGTCGTCACATCCTCCTTCTCGATGCGGAGGAGGGCGTGCATGAGCGAACGCTTGAGCTTGGAGACCGTGTAGCGTCTGCTGCGCAGGGAATCGATGAGCTCGTCGACGCTCTTTGTCCGTCGTTGTTTGAGCATGTGGTTCTCGAGACCCTCCTCGAAGGAGAAGACGCGTTTCAATGTCCGCTCCGTATGCGAGGCCAGGACATAGTCGAACTCACGTTTGTAGCGTTCAAGCGTGTTGATGGGCAGTTTCTGCACGGTTTGCCGGACGTACTCCGGCAGGAACTCCCCGACGGGCTGAGACTGTTGAATGGCCTCACGGATGGCGGAAGCGCTCTGTATCCGCTTGCCTTTTTCGAGGTCGCCGTAATAACCGGCTCCCACTCTTCGGATGGTGAGGGGACGCATGGAGCTTCCCAGCCGATAGATGGCCTGGATGTACTGCACCCCCAGGATGTCGTTGGGAAGCTTCGGCAGATCCTCCCCGCCTAGCGAGCGCAGCGCTTTATCCGCGGCGCTGGGATAGGAGAATCCGTCTTTGAGATAGCTTCTGAGGGTTTCGTTGTAGGCATTGGTGCGCATCAATTCCGCGACCGTGCGTAGCTTGTCGACCTCGCCGCATTCACTGCCGAAGACGACAGTATCCGCGCCGAGCATGTGCAGCAGCGCGATCGATGCATAAGCGAAGTGATCGGCGTTCTGCAGGGTGAGGACGCCGGGGAGTTCGACGACCAGATCGACGCCGGCCTTGATCGCCCATCGGGCCCGTTCGAACTTGTCGTAGGCGGCGAATTCGCCGCGTTGTACGACGTTGCCGCTCATCACGGCCACGACAAGATCCGCCCCGCTTTCTTCCCGGGCGGCTTGTAAGTGATGGATGTGTCCATAGTGGAGCGGGTTGTATTCAACGACGATGCCAGCGACCCTCATGATGGGTCCCTCCTTCCTGCAAAGCTCATTATACCTTATGTTTGACTTTATGGACAAGACAGCCTATAATTTACCCTGCGTAGTGTTCAGGAGGTGAAGGCGATGACCGACGGCAAACTGCAGTGGACCACCGACCAGCTGCGTAAACTCCAGCATCAGGACCCGACGTTCGAAGCCACGGTCGATGTGAGCGGATTTGTCCCGAAGGAACAGGATATCATCGCCGTTGCTCCTGCCTACGTCCAGGGTGAGTTCTTCATCGAGGAGGGGGAGCCCGAGCGGTACCATTTCGACCTGCGCATCATCACGACGCTGACGGTCGCCTGCTCGCGCACGCTCGAGCCCGTGGAAGTCGAGATGGACTTTTTGGTGTATGAACATTTCGCCGAGGATGAAGAAGACCTTAATCGCAGGCTGGAGGGAATCACTATTGACTTATTGCCTGTGGTGTGGTCTAATATATATCTGGAAAAGCCAATGCGGGTCATCCATCCCGATGCACTGGATGACGACCGCTTCGAGCCTTCCGAAGAAGATGAGGGTGTGAACCCCCTGCTTTCGGAGCTCGAGAAGTTCAAGGGTTAGGAGGTAGCCTCATGGCAGTATCCCCAAGAAGGGTGTCGAAGACACGCAAGCGTAAGCGTCGCACCCACAAGAAACTGCGCGTGCCCGGGATGGTTGTTTGCGACAACTGCGGCGAGATGAAACTCGCGCACCGGGTGTGCAAGTCCTGCGGACACTACAAGGGCCGCGAAGTCATCCGCCCCGCCGCGGATGAAACCGATGCTGACGAGTAGGCATCAAAAGAAGCGCTTTATAAAGCGTTTTTCTTTTATCTGGAGGCGGTTTGATGAGCCATGAACCCGTTCTGCTTGATGAAGCGCTGGATCTGCTTTCGCCTAAGCCGGATGGCATTTATGTCGATTGCACCCTCGGGGGCGGCGCGCACGCCGAAGCGCTGCTCAGGGAGATCCCCGAGGGCTGGTTGTATGCTTTCGACCGGGATGCGGCCGCTATCTCGCGTTCGCGTGAACGTTTGAGGGCTGTTTCGGAGCGGTTCACGGTGTTCAACCAAGATTTCAGGCATTTGCAGGAGACCTTGAGGGAAGCGGGCATCACCCGTGTGGACGGGGTGCTTTATGATTTAGGCGTGTCAAGTTTCCATTTCGACGAGCCGCAACGCGGTTTTTCCTATCGTCATGACGCTCCGCTGGATATGCGTATGGACCAGCGAGCGTCCAAGACGGCAAGGGAAGTCGTCAACACTTACAAGGAGAACGACCTCAAGCGCATCCTTTTTCAGTACGGGGAGGAGCGGTTTGCGCCCCGAATCGCCAAAGCCATCGTCGAAGCCCGCAAGGAAGCGCCGATCGAAACCACCGCCGAACTGGTCGACATCGTCCGGAAAGCATTGCCGGCCAAAGTGGTCCACAGCAAAGGCCACCCGGCCAGACGCACGTTTCAGGCGATCCGCATCGAAGTCAACGAGGAACTGGACGCTCTGCAATCCTCGCTTGAGCAGGCGATCGAGCTGGTGCGCCCCCAGGGGAGAATCGTCGTCATCAGCTTCCATTCGCTGGAGGATCGGATTGTGAAACGGGCCTTCAAGTCGGCCGCTACGGTCGATCACCCGGCGGAACTGCCGACGATGCCAAAGACCACCCCGACCCACCGTCGTCTCAACCGCAAGGTCATCCGTCCGACGGATGCGGAGATTGCAAACAACTCCAGAGCCTCAAGCGCTAAACTAAGAGCGCTCGAGCGCCTGAGAGAATGACAGGACTTTCAATTCTCGTCCTTGACAGTCGAGTATACGCCGTGGTAGTATTACATAGGCGCACCAAGCGGGTGTAGTTTAATGGTAGAACCTCAGCCTTCCAAGCTGATAGTGAGGGTTCGATTCCCTTCACCCGCTCCAATCAATATCTTATCTGCGGGTGTAGTTTAGTGGTAAAATACCACCTTGCCATGGTGGAGTCGTGGGTTCGATCCCCATCACCCGCTCCAGCAGACAACAAAAGCCCCTCGGCCCGGACCGAGGGGCTTTTTTCATGCTCGATCCTTCGCATGTGTGCGCCGGGCATGGACAATCAAGGACATCGAGACGTTGGGATGGAAGGGTTCGCCCTGAAAGCTTCCATAACGGGCGAGAACAATGAAACCGGACGCTTCGAGCATCGCTTCGAGTTGCCGACTTTTGATCGGCAGCAGCTCCACCGTGCCATGCCTTCGCCCCTCAGGGGTCGGCAGCGTCGTCTCGAAGCGGATTTTATTCCGCTGATGGCGATAGCGGCGAGTGAGGGAGACGGTTTGATCCCCCAGCGTCGGCAGGCCTTCGATCTGTTGGTCGAGGATGCGGTCGTAGTTGATGATCTGCACGATCAGGGACCCTCCCGGCCGCAAGATTTCGTGGAATTCCGCGAGCGCCCTTCGAACCTCTTGTTCGTCTCTCAGATGAACCAGGGAGTTGCCGATGCAGAAGACGCCCAGGTAGCCGGAACCGACGGCGAGGGCCCTTAGGTCCTGAATGTAGAAAGGCACATCCAGGTTTTTCGCTTCTGCCTTGCGACGGGCTTTTTTGATCATCTCCCCGTCAAGGTCGACCCCCGCCGCCTGATAGCCGTTCTCAGCCAGAGCGATGGTATAGGTTCCGGTGCCGCAGGCCGCATCCAGGACACGTCCGCGGGGCAGTCGGTGGCTCAGGAAATCAAACGTCGACTGCTTGAAGGGAAAAATCCAATCGTAAGATGCGACCAGACGCTCATACATTCCTTCCCCCCCTTTTCACGGCCTTGACGGCAAAGGTGTCGGGCGTGTCCAGATAACCATCCGCACGGATGCTCCGGCTGAGGGCGACGACCGTATTGTGCAGGGTCTTTTTCAAGCCCTCCCCCCAGGGCAGGTGGACGATCTCATGAAGCAGGATGGCCTCCCACTCTTCAATCAAAGGCTCGAAATCCTTCATCATGCCGCCCGGGAACGATTGGGACGCTTCAACGTGAAAGCCGCTTCTCGCCAGGGCTCTGGTAAGATCGTTGCGATGGACGGGTTCATAGAAGGCTTCCCCCTTCAAGGCGAAAACGGCCTTCGCCAGCTGCCAGCGTCGCCATTCTCCCGTGGGGTGGCGGCTTTCATCCGGCGACTCGGCGCTGATAAGCAAGCGCCCGCCATCCTTGAGCACACGGTGGAAGGTATCGATGGCTGATAGCGTCCGCAAGGGCGGCATGCTTAAAAACGCGAGCGTGTCGTCACAGACCACCACGTCGAAGGCTGCATCGGGCACGCTCTGCAGCTGATGGAGGTCATCCTCGATGAAGGTGAGGGGCGACTGGAGGCTGCTTTGCAGGCTATCAAGGACGCGGGTGTCCTGGTCGATGTCGACGCTCACGATCCGCGTCGAGCCTCCGGCGCGCCTGGCGAGCTTCTGCGTCATGCCCCCCGCGCCTGTCGCGGCGTCGAGGATGCGCACGTCCTCGAATCGCTCTCCATTGAAGAGCCACGCATAACGGTCCTTAGCCATCTTCAGTTCTCCCCTGGAGAAGGGTCGGGGGTCATTTGACAATCAGTTTCGGATGCATGGAAGCGACCTTTGCGAGCGTCTGGTATACGCTGCAGTAACGCGTCGCTGCGTCAAAGGCCTTTTCGAGGGCGTCGCGTCCGGCGTCCGGATTGACGATGGTGGTCTCGATGTAGACATCGCGCAGGGTAGCGGGCTGTGCGTCGCGCTTGATGCCTTCGATGGAATAGGAGATGTGCTCGGCGGAGATGCGCTTTTTGTCGAGGATGGTCTGCAGCGTGTGGTTGAGGCAGCCCCCGAGACCGCCGAGAATCAGATCGTAGGGCGCGAGGGCCCCGGGCTGGTCGCCGATCTGCGAAGATCCCTGATTGGCGCTGAGAATACCCTGCTTGTCCGGGTTGAAGGTGAGTCTGACGCGGGTGGACATCGTTATCATTCCTTTCGGATGCGTTGTTGGTAGCGTTGGATGCTGTCGTCGATGAGGCGGTGGGCGACATCCTTTCCATGGAAGTCGTTGACCGTGACGACCTTGTTCTGCTGCAGGTCCTTGTAGGTGCGGAAGAAATGCTTGATCTCCCGCAGCATGTGCTGTTGGATATCTTCAAGCTCGTGCACGTGGGAGAAGCGGGGGTCGCTGTCCATGACGGCGATGATCTTGTGGTCCTTCTCGCCGTTGTCGATCATATCGAGCGAACCGATCACCCTCGCATCGACGATGCAGCCGGGGAAAGTCTTGGTGCTCGCCATGACGAGGATGTCGAGAGGGTCGTTGTCCTCGGCGAGGGTGTTCTCGATGTAGCCGTATTCGGCAGGATAGGTCATCTGGGAATAGAGGACGCGGTCCAGCTTGATGCGACCTCGCGCCTTGTCGATCTCGTATTTGTTCTTGGTGCCCATGGGAATTTCGATGATGGCTTCAATCACGCGGTCTTCACTCATGGTCGGCCTCCTTTCGCAGGTCTTTTTTCATCATCCGGTGCTCGATGCCGGCATCGAGGTAAGTGGGTCCGTAGGCGGTGTATCCGAGGCGTTCATAGAAGGGGATGACGGCCTTCTGCGCGCCGAGCTCCACTACGGACACGCCGCGCTGTTGCGCTTCGTGCTCCACCGCATCCATCAGCGCCCTGCCGGCACCCTTGCGGCGGTAGGCTTCAAGCACCGCGACGCGGCCGGGCTTGTTGTCGACGAGCCTGGCGGCGCCGATCGGGGTCTCTTCGTCATAGAGGACGAAGAGGACGGCCCGGTAGTCATCGCCATCAAACTCCAGAGTCCAGTCGATCTGCTGCTCGACGATGAAGACCGTGCCGCGGACGTAGTAGTGGTCGAGAAAACTGCGCTGGTCGTCGACGATCCTGACACGCATGGCGTCACTCCTTTTTGGTACGCTGGGGTCTCGCCTTCTCAAAAGGCATCGGGTGTGGTACACTGAAAAAAACGATAGAGGTGGTCCTATGCCGTATGTAATTCTTGCGCTCGTCCTCGTCGGGCTTTTTATCCTGGCGCTTGCGGTGTGGCTGCGGTTCAAAGCGCGTTCGACATCCGTCGACCAAGAGACGCTTGAAAAGCTTGCGTCGGCCCTGGGGAAGGACAACATCACCGCCCTCGACTGTTCACGGAACCGTGTCGAGGCGAAGCTGCGCAACGTCCGCGAGGCCGACCTCGAGGCCATCAAAAGGGCTGGAGCGAAAGGTGTCAACGCTGTCGGCCCGACCGTGAAGTTCTATTTCGAAGCGGATAACGACGCGCTCTGCGAAGCGCTGAAAGCCCATCTGGAGAGGATGGAATAAAGTGCGCAGGGAATTTGTCATCGCGAACGAGCAGGGCCTGCATGCCCGGCCGGCCACCACGCTGGTGCAGAAAGCGAACGAGTTCCGCTGCAATCTGCGGCTGATTCATGAAGGCCGCAGTGTGGACCTCAAGTCCATCATGGGCGTGCTGTCCCTGGGCGTGCAGCCGGGTTCGCTGGTGGTCGTCGAAGCCGAAGGGGACGACGCCGCGGAGGCGTTGAACGCCATCGGCGAACACATCGCGAAGATGAAAGTGAGATGAAGGGTGAAGCCCTTCATTTTTATTTGCGCTTGCGGCCCAGCCCGAGCTTGTGGTTGAACTTGGCGACTTTGCGGTTGGCGAGGCGGGCGGCCGATTCCTTGCCCTCATCGAGAATCCGGTCGAGTTCGTCCGAGTCGATCAGTTCCTCATAGCGTTCCCGGATCGGCGCGAGACCTTGGACCACGACTTCGGCGAGGTCGTCCTTGAAGGTTTTGTAGCTCGCGTCCTGATAACGGCGCGCAATCTCGTGGACGGGCGTGTCGGTGAAACCGCCGAAGATGGTCAGAAGGTTGGCGATGCCGGGTTTTTCCTCCGGGTCGAAGCGGATGTCGCTGCCGCTGTCGGTGACCGCGCTGCGGATGCGCTTGCGGATGAGGTCCGGGGATTCAAGCAGGTCGATGTGGCCCTTGGGGTCGTCATCGGATTTCGACATCTTGCGCGAAGGGTCGGTGAGGCTCTTGATGCGGGCGCCGACTTGGGGGATCAACGGTTCTGGCACCGTGAAGAAACCATCGAAGCGCCGGTTCACACGCTCGGCCAGGTCCCGCGTCAGTTCGAGGTGCTGTTTCTGATCCTCGCCGACGGGTACGTATTCCGCATCGTAGAGCAGGATATCCCCCGCCATCAAGGAAGGGTAGGTGAACAGACTCGAAGGAATGCCCTCTTCACGGCTGCGGGATTTCTCCTTGAACTGCGTCATCCGTTCGAGCTCCCCCATGTAGGTGAAGCACTGCAGGAGATAGCCCATGTGCGAATGCGCCGGGACTTCCGACTGGATGAAAAGCGAGAGCCGCTCGCGCTGCAGTCCGCAGGCGAGATAAAGGGCGGCGAGCTCTTTGATTTTTTTGCGCAGATAGAGCCGGTCGATGGGAATCGTGATGGCGTGCAAATCGGCGATGAAAAGGAAGAAGTGGTGGTCTTCGTATTCATTCTGCAGCTTGACGAAATTGCGGATGCTGCCCAGGTAGGTGCCGATGTTGAGGCTGCCGGTCGGCTTGATGCCGGAGACTATGGTCCGCATGTTACCACATCCTTCGATAGGTTAAGAAAAAACGCCCTTGATAGACGTCAAGGGCGATCAATCGCGGTGCCACCTTGCTTTCTTGCTCGACGCCTTAACGCAGCGGACGGGTGTTGTTAGCACCACTCGGGGCTCCACGGGGTCGGCTTCTATCCGGCTTTCACCGTTCCGGATTCGCTCGCGGCGCCGGCCGCTGCCCTTCGACGTGTTACTTACAGTCTAAAGCAATCAGCCTTGCAATGCAACCTCCAATTCATCGATCAGTTCCTTCAGCCTTGAGACGACGCCTTCAAAAGCCTCGCGTTCGGTGAGATCCACGCCGGCCCGGCGAAGCTGTTCGACAGGGAAGTCATCGCCGCCGCTCTTCAGCAGCCCGAGATGATCGCGGAGTGCGGAGGGGTCGTTTTTGACACGGTCGTAGAGTTTGAGGCTCGCCGCGAAGGAGGTTGCATACTGATAGACGTAGTAGGGTGCGAAGAAGAAATGCGGGATGTAGGCCCAGACATACTGTTTGCCGGGTTCTTCTGTGATGTCGATGTCGTAGAAGTGCTGATAGAGGTCGACCATGATCTTCGAGAGTGTTTCATATGTGATGGGCTCCCCTTGTTCCTTCAAGCGGTGGGCTTCCCGCTCGTAGGCGGCGAAAAGGGTCTGTCTGTAGAACGTCGCCAGTATGTCGTCGATGGATTGCTGCAGAAGCTGGATCCGGTCCTCTCGGCTGCCTTTGTTGTTTTCGATGAAATAATCGAGCAGTAGATGCTCGTTGAACGTCGAGGCGACTTCCGCGACGAAGATGGTGTAGTTCTGCGTGGGGACCGGCTGATGCTCCATCGAAAAGAGCGAATGCATGGAATGTCCCGCCTCGTGGGCGACGGTGAACACATCCCCGAGCGTCCGATCGAAGTTGAGCAAAATGAAGGGGTGTTCATCCAGGGCGCTTGAAGAATAAGCGCCGGTCTGCTTGCCGTCTTGTTCGAAGACGTCGACGAACCCTTCTTTCAACGCGTCCCGGGCCTTTTCCCCGAATTCTTCGTCGCCGAGGGTGTCGACGGCGTTGTAAAAGAGCGTTTTCGCTTCTTCATACTCGAATTTGCTCGTGCCTTCCGCTAAAGGAAGGAAACGGTCGAAGGTACGGTGTTTCTCTAGACCGAGAGCCTCCTTGCGCAGCTGGTAGTAGCGCTTGATGGGCTCGACGCTGTCCTGGGCGACCTCGATGAGATTCTTGAAGACGACAGGGTCGATGGCGTTCTTGTGCAGGAAGGCTTCTAGGGTGCTGTCGTATCCTCTGGCCTGCATCAAGGCCTTGTCGGCTTCGAGGACGGTGTTGTAGATTTGCGCGAAGGTATGTTTGTGTCCGTCGTAATGACGGTAGATGGTCCGGAAGACTTGCTCCCGGTCGTCCGGGTCCTGCAGGTCCGCTAGATGGCTGCGGAAGTTGCCGCTGGTCACGGTAATGGTCTCGCCGCTTTTGAGGGTGATTTCCTCTGATGCGTTATCGGCCACACTCAGCGCACCATGCAGTTCGCTTCCCTGCGAGGCGAGCTGTTGGTAGTGCGTCAGCAGCCGTTCGCTTTTCTCATCGAGGATGTGCTGGCTTTGGTGGAAAAGCTTCTTCATGGGGAAGGTATATTCTTTGAGCTGTTCGTCCTGTTTCAAGAAACTGAAGACGGTCTCTTCACCAAGCTTGAGCAGTTCGGGGGATTCAAAGGCGGTCGCCTGGCTGTATTCGCTGATCAGGTGCTGCATCTTCTGCACACGGGCGGCGTTCTCGACATTCTTTTTGTCGAGGTCGCTTTTGAGGTGTGCATATTGGAAAAGACGGTTCAAGCGGATGCTGGTTTTACGATGCAGCTCGAAATACCGACGAAACGCGTCGAATTCGTGCAAGGTGCCTTCATACTCGCGCAGTCGCTCGATATCCTTCCGGCACTGTTCGTAATCCTCCTGCCAGCTTTCAAGGTCGGCATAAAGGGTTTCAAGGTTCCACTTCATAATCTGGCCTCCATCTGTTATAATTCATAAAGCTATTATATCATAGGTGCTTTGTCGCGACGAATGGAACACGATGCAAGCGATGGAAACATTTACATCAAATTAATAGTTTAGATTTATTATAAATTATGTTACAATTTAACTGTACTGGAAATGAGAAAGTTCCGGAATATTGAAACCTGAGGAGGATGCCCCATGATTCAAATGTATACAACGCCGAGCTGCTCTTCATGCCGCAAGGCGAAAAAATGGTTCGAAGAACACCGTATTCCCTATCGCGAGAAGAACATCTTCAATGTCCAGCTGACACGCGATGACATCATGAGTATGCTCAGACACTCCGAAGCGGGTTTCGAGGATATTATCTCCAAGCGTTCGAAGGTCTTTCAGGAACGGGAGCTCAACTTGGAGGATATGTCCTTGAATGAGTTGACAGACTTCATCATCGAGAACCCGAGCGTGCTCCGCCGTCCGATCATCATCGAGGACGAGAAGATGCAGGTCGGCTACAACGAGGATGAAATCCGCGCCTTCATCCCCAAGCGTCTGCGTGAAATCATCATGTGCACGACCTGCGACAAGGGTGAAGATTGCGATTACCGCCACGCCCTTGAACAATATTTCAGCGAACTAAGACAAAAAGAGCAACGTCAAGAAAGCCGATCGTGAAAGAAGCGGGGGGACCCGCTTTTTTCTTTTCGTTTCGGGCTCGAGAGTTGAAAACGTTTTAAGTTGTATGATAGGTTGTGTTCGCCCTGGCAATTCTCTATAATGAGAAGTGTGGCAAACAAATACACAAGGAGGAGAATAACATGTCTGTAAAAGTAGCGATCAACGGTTTCGGGCGTATCGGGAAACTGGCTTTCCGCTACATGTGGGACGATCCCGATTATGAGATTGTCGCCATCAATGATTTGACGGATGCCGAGACACTGGCGTATCTGCTCAAGTACGACACGGCCCATGGTACCTACAAAGTCGGCAACGTCCGTGCGGAGGAAGATTCCATCGTCGTCGACGGAGAGAAAATCCGGGTCTACGCCGAAAAGGACCCCGCCAGTCTTCCCTGGGGGGATCTCGATGTCGATGTGGTACTCGAGTGCACCGGTATCTTCACCAAGAAGGACGGCGCGATGAAGCACATCGAAGCCGGCGCGAAGAAGGTGCTCATCAGCGCACCGGCTAAAGGCGATGTCAAGACCATCGTCTACAACGTCAACCATGAGGATCTTGACGGCAGCGAACAGGTCATCAGCGCGGCATCCTGCACGACCAACTGTCTCGCGCCCGTCGTCAAGGCTCTTGATGACAAGTTCGGTGTCGAAAAGGGCTACATGACGACCGCTCACGCTTACACCAACGACCAGAACACCCTCGACGCCCCCCATTCCAAGGGTATCAAGGCCCGTCGCGGCCGCGCCGCCGCTGCCAACATCAACCCCACCACGACCGGCGCGGCGAAGGCCGTCGGCAAAGTCATGCCCCATCTCGAAGGCCGTCTTGACGGCATCGCTCTGCGCGTGCCTACCGTCGATGGTTCCGTTGTGGACCTGGTGGCTGAACTGAAGGCCGACGTCACCGCGGATGATGTGAACAACGCCGTGAAGCAGGCTGCGGACGGCGAAACCCTGGTCTACACGGAAGACCCCATCGTCTCGAGCGATGTCATCGGCAACACCGCGGGCTCTGTCTTCGACTCGCTGATGACGAAAGTCATCGAGGTCGACGGACGCCAGCTCGTCAAAGTGCTCGCCTGGTATGACAACGAAATGGGCTATGTCGCCCAGATGGTCCGCACCATGAAAGTGCTCGTCGACTGAGAACGAATCCTGCCGGTCCCTAGCGGGGCCGGCTTTTTTTATCCGCTGGGTGCGCTGCGTTTCTTTTTGCCTGTTTCTTTGATATAATCCAACTGAGGTGAATGTCCATGAGAGACCATGCCATCGAAGCCAGAGAACGTTTGTATGAAAGAATCGAGCCCGGATCCATGGTGCTGCTCTTCTCGGGCTTTCCGCCCCACAAGAGCCAGGACCAGCGCTACGACTACACGGCGCAACGCAACTTCTACTATCTGACGAACCTCGCCGAACCCAATCAGGTGCTGTTGCTGCTCAAGGGCGAGTCGACCACGAAGACTCTTCTATTCATTGAAGAGACGACGGAGCACATGCGCAAATGGGAAGGGGAGAGACCTTCGAAGGAGGCGGTGTCAGAGCGTTCCGGAATCCCGGAGGAGAATGTGCGCTACCTCAAGGACTTCGAAGGCGTCATCAACCGGATTGCGAATCACGCCAGAGGCCCCGTTTCTCCGCCTCCAGGCATCCTATATCTCGATCTGCACCATCCTTCCTTCAAAGAGCGACCCGCGGCGATGCAGCACGCCCGCACCCTGTTAGAGAACTACCCGGAGTTCGACGTGCATGATGCGAACCGGCATCTTTCCTATCTGCGCATGTTCAAATCGGCTTCGGAACTCGAGATGATCCGCCGGGCGGTCGAGATCACCAAGCAGGGTCTTAGTCGTATCCAGCAGTCGTTGGGGCGACGGACATACGAATACGAGCTGCAGGCTGATTTTCTTCATGAAATCACGCTTGCGGGCAGCGGCGGAGAGGCGTTCGACACCATCGCCGCTTCCGGCGGGAATGCGGCCGTGCTGCACTACACGCAGAATAACGACCGCCTCGGCGATGACAGCTGCATCCTCTTTGACCTCGGAGCTCTTTATGGTCCCTACGCGGCCGACATCTCCCGCGTCTACCCGCTCTCCGGTGCGTTCACCAAACGGCAGCGGGCGATTTACGAGGCGGTCCTCGAGGTCAACCAGGCGACCATCCGTCAAGTCCGGCCGGGAGTGACCTGGGAGGAGCTCAACACCTTCGCCCGGGAGCGCCTTGCTAGGCACGCCGTCGAGCTCGGCCTGATTGAAGACGAGTCGCGGATCGGTGATGTCTACTACCACAGCATCGGGCATTTCCTCGGGCTGGACGTCCACGATGTCGGACACTACCAGCAGCCCCTTGAAGCGGGTATGGTGCTGACCATCGAACCCGGTCTCTACACACGCGAGGAAGGCATCGGCATCCGCATCGAGGACAACATTCTCGTGACCGAAAAGGGTCATGAGAATCTCAGCCTTTCCATCGACAAGGACCCCGACGCTATTGAAAGCAACATCCAGGGAGCCCGCTGAGGCGTCGTGGATTATCTCGAAGGCGTCGTCGAGTCGGTGCTCTTCCACAAAGAGGAGACCGATTTCACCATTGCCAGGGTTCGCCTGCGGGAGCAATCCTCCGCCGCGACGCTTTTTGACCTGCCGGAAGAGACGAAGGTCGTCAAGGGAACCCTCCCCAGACCCAAGCAAGGGGAAGTCTACCGGTTCCACGGTCACTACGAGCACCACCCGAAATACGGGCCACAGTTCGCCTTCGTCCGCTATGAGAAAAAAGAAGAGGCGAGCGCGGAGGGCGTCGTGGAATATTTCGCCAGCGACCTGTTCCCGGGCGTCGGCCGCAAGAGCGCGGAGCGGATTGTCGAGACCCTGGGCGCGCAGGCTCCGAGTAAAATCGCCGCCGATCCTTCCAGCCTGGACGCCGTGCCGCGGCTGAGCAAGAAGGCCAAACGTGCATTGTCCGAAGGATTGAAAGCCTACAAGGCCGACGAGCAGACCCGCATCGGCCTCCTCGGCCACGGCTTGTCGAACCGGATGGTCGACCGTCTGGTCGAGACCTATGGCGATCAGGCACGCCGCGTCGTCGAGGACAATCCCTACCGGCTCATCGAGGATGTCGAGGGCATCGGTTTCGAACGCGCGGACGGCATCGCCAGGCAGCTCGGTTTCGAAGCCGACGACCCCCGTCGCATCCGGGCGCTGCTGCTTGCGAATCTCTACGCGCTCATCCACCGCGAGGGGCACACCCATCTGACACGTGAACGGCTTATCCAGGAGCTCGACCGGTCGCTCTCCTCGAGTGTCCCCCCGCAGGAGGAGCTGAATGCCACGCTGGATGCCCTGATCGAGGACGGGCTGCTCGTTGAAGAAAAGGAGCAGCTCACCACGCCGCGTCTCAAGCGGGCCGAGGACCAAATCGTCGAGGCGCTCAAGCGTCTCAACGGACGCTCGCGGACCATCGAGGAGTCGTCGGTCGATGCCCAGCTGGCCTCTTTCCAGGCCGAGGAAGGCATCGACTACACGGCGGAACAGCGACGTGCCGTCCAGGATGCCATGCGCCACGCGGCATTCGTCCTCACCGGCGGTCCCGGGACGGGGAAGACCACCGTCATCAAAGGGCTGGTCCATGTCTTCTCCGACTATTATTCCTGTGAAGGACCGCATTACGACCGTGAAAGCGACATCCACCTCATCGCCCCCACCGGACGGGCGGCCAAGCGCATGAACGAGACGACCGGCGCGTACGCCAGCACCATCCACCGGTTCCTCGGATACACGTATGAGGGGACCTTCGCTCACGGCCGCACGAAGCCCAAGCCCGGACGGCTGTTCATCGTCGATGAAGCGTCGATGCTCGATGTCGAGCTCGCCGCTAGGTTGCTTGAGAGCCTTCCCGCCGACGCTACGCTGGTGCTTGTGGGCGATGAGGCCCAGCTTCCCTCCGTCGGGCCCGGCCAGGTGCTCAAGGACATCCTATCGGCGGATGTTCTGCCGGTTGTGCGCCTTGAAGGAATCCATCGCCAGGCCCGCGGCTCGAGCATCGTCGAGTTCGCCCGGGCGATCCGTGGCGGCGCCCTGCCGGACGATTTAAAAACGGTCCGTTCGGACCGCTACATCTTCCCCGAGCGCCCGGAGAACTTCCTTCCACGTCTCAAGGGGGTCGTGGATTATTTCCTCAAGCAGGGATACGACCTGTATGAGGACATCCAGATTCTCATTCCCATGTATCGGGGGGAGACGGGCATCCACCGTGTCAACGCCTATCTCCAGCAGACCTACAATCCCGAAGGCGGCAAGGCGCTCGAGCATGACGGCCGCATCTTCCGGGTCGGGGACAAGGTGCTGCAGCTTGTCAACCAGGCTGAGGACAACGTCATGAACGGCGACCTCGGGGTCGTCATCGGCGTCGATGAAGACCCTGATCGCCTGCATGTCTCCTTTTTGGGAAACGAGGTCGAGTATCGCCGCACCGCGCTCGACCGGCTGACCCATGCGTACGCTATCAGCGTGCACAAGTCGCAGGGGAGCGAGTATCCGATTGTCATCCTTCCCGTCTTCAAAAGCCACGCCATCCTTCTCAAGCGGAAACTGCTCTATACGGCCGCGACGAGGGCCGAGTCGACCCTCGTCGTGATGGGTGAGCTCGAGATTCTCTCCCGGGCCGTCGACCGTCTCGAGGACGCCCGCACGACCCGGCTCCAGCAGAAGCTTTCCTCGCAGCTCGCGCGACGCACACGAGAGGCGGGAATCGTCCGGGCGCTGGATCGTCTGGATGCCGACCTTGAAGGGGAGGACCGGCCCAGAACCCAGCCGGAAGCTGAACACTCCGCCTCGCCGAGCCCTCAGGACTTTCTCGAGGGCGACCCGCCCGCAGCCGATGCCACCCCGTCCGTCTCACCGTATGATTTCCTCGATCCAGAGCGCTGAGACTTGCATTCGCACGGGGGATTTAGTATAATACAATAAATCGATGACGAAGACGAGTAGACGGCATCGACGCGTTGAAGAGAGTCCGTGGCGCTGTGAACGGGCCGCGTCCCCGTCGAAGCTCCTTCTGAGAGACGGGGGTGAAAACCCCGTCCGCCGGCAAGGCGTTACGTTGACGAGAGCCCTGCGAGGAACTAAGGTGGTACCGCGGCCCGGCCGTCCTTAAGTTGATTTAAGGGCGTTTTTTATTGAAAGACACTGGAGGGATCCTGAATGCGTAAACTGAGTGGCCATCAAATCAAGAAACTCTGGCTTGAATTCTTCAAGCAGAAGGGGCATAAAGTAGAGGAGAGCGCCAGCCTCGTGCCGATCAACGACCCCACGCTCCTGTTCATCAATGCGGGCGTCGCTCCTCTCAAGGACTATTTCGACGGGACGCGGACACCCTCGAACCCCCGTCTTGCCAACGTGCAGAAATGCATCCGCACCAACGACATCGAAAACGTCGGTCAGACGGCCCGCCATCACACGTTCTTCGAAATGCTCGGTAATTTCTCCATCGGGGATTATTTCCGCGATGAAGCCATTGAGTGGGGATATGAACTGCTCACCGGCGAATCGTGGTTCAACCTCGACCCGGAGCGTCTGTACGTGACGGTCTATCCGACCGATCAAGAATCCCGCAAGAAATGGCGCGAGGTCGGGATTCCCGATGAACGCATCCTCGAGAGCGAGGAATGTTTCTGGGAGATCGGCCCCGGTCCGTGCGGCCCCTCGACGGAAATCTTCTACGATCGCGGCGACGCCTACGGGGAGGCCGATCTGTCTTTGATCGAGAACGATGTCGACAACGACCGCTACATCGAGATCTGGAACATTGTCTTCTCGCAGTTCAACGCCAAGGAGGGCCTCTCAAGAGAGGAATACCCCGAGCTTCCGCAGAAGAACATCGACACCGGCATGGGTCTTGAGCGCGTCGCCTGCGTCATCCAGAACACCCCGACCAACTTCGAGACCGACCTGTTCTATCCGATCATTGAAGCCGTTGAACGGTTAAGCGGCCGCGACTATGACGGCGGGATGTCCTTCAAGGTCATCGCCGACCACATCCGCAGCGTCGTCTTCGCCCTCAGCGACGGCGCGACCTTCTCCAACGACGGTCGCGGCTACGTGCTTCGCCGCCTCCTCAGACGCGCCATCAAACACGGTCGCCACCTAGGAATCGAGAAACCCTTTCTCGGCGAACTTGTGGCTGTCGTCGTCGAGATGATGAAGGAGACTTATCCCTACCTCGAGCGCACCCGGACCTTCACCGAAAAGCTGGTGAACAAGGAGGAGAAGCAGTTCCTCGAGACGTTGAAACACGGCGAGAAGCTGCTTGAAGAGCTGCTCGAAGGAAAAGAGAAGATCATTGACGGCAAGGACGCCTTCAAGCTCTACGATACTTATGGGTTCCCCGTCGAGCTGACGGAGGAATACGCCAGCGCCGCGGGTTTCACGGTCGACAAGGAAGGCTTCCACGAACAGATGGCCATGCAGCGGGAGCGGGCACGCGCCGCCCGCAAGGAGGCCGCCTCCATGCACGACCAGCGGCCGGAGTTTCTGCAGTTCACTGAGGAGAGCCGTTTTGTCGGTTATGAGACCACCCAGGTACAGAGTGATATAATCAAGGTCTTCGACGACGGCGTCGTCACCAGGGAGACCCCCTTCTATGCCGAAAGCGGCGGCCAGATCGCCGACAGCGGCGTCATCGTCAAGGACGAGCAGGTCTACACCGTGCATGATGTGCAGCGGCTGCCGAACGGTCAGCATCTGCACGTGCTCGACGAACATAGTCTGCAGGCCGGCGACACGGTCCGTCTTCACGTCGATGAGCGATCCAGGGAGCTGACAAAGGCCCATCATTCCGCGACGCATCTCCTCTATAGCGCGCTCAGGCGCAAGCTCGGTCCGCACGTCGGTCAGCAGGGCAGCCTGGTCGGGCCCGATTACCTGCGTTTCGATTTCAACCACCACGAACCGCTCGATGACGAGCAGGTGCTCGAACTTGAAGCAAGCGTCAATCAGCGGATTGCGGACGCTATTGACGTCGACGTGGAATACGCGGACGTCGAGGAGGCGAAGAAACGCGGCGCCATCGCCGAATTCGGCGAGAAGTACGAGGACGAAGTGCGCATGGTAAACATGGACGAGACGCTGGATCTCTGCGGCGGCACGCATGTCTCCAACACCCGGGAGATCGGCGGTTTCGCCATCGCCTCGATTGAATCGAAGGGCTCCGGCATCTACCGCATCGTCGCGCTCGCGGGCGAGCGTGTACACGCCATCGGTGAATACCTGCACGGCTTCCTCTCCCAGCTCGACCATCTAAAGAAGAAGGCCGGCAATCTGCTTGAAGAGGCCGCTTCGGAAGGCATCGAACTGGATTATGAACCGCCCGGGCCCTTCCATCCGCAGGGCTCCTATCAGGATGTCATCGACCTCAGGCACCGGGTCGAATCCCTGCAGCGGCACGTCAGGGAACTCGGCAAGACCTTCGAGGAACGCCGCCGGCAAAAACAGCTGCAAAGCCTTGAACAATATCTGAAACAGCAGGATGAAAACCGAAACATCGTCGTCAAGACCCACGGCGTCGACAGCGGGTCGCTCAAGACACTCGCCGACCGTCTGGCCGAGCATGCCGAAGGGGCGACCGTCTTCCTCGCGAACGTGCTCGAGGATAAGCTGATCTTCATCTGCAAAAGCAACAACCCCGACATCCATGCCGGGAACCTCGTCAAGGAGGCCGCCTCGATGGCGGGCGGCGGTGGCGGCGGCAAGCCGACTTTCGCCCAGGCGGGCGCGAGGGACATTGAGAAGGTCGACGAGGTCGTCGCCTTCGTGAAGGACAGACTGTCTTGAAGATCCTGGGCCTGGACTTAGGCGACGCGTCCCTGGGTGTTGCGATCAGCGACACCTCCGGGTGGCTCGCGCGGGGTGTGGGCACCGTGCGCTTCGACCCCGGCGACTTCGACACCCCCCTTGAGTATCTCGCGAATCTCATCGAGGAGGAATCCGTCGGCACCGTCGTCCTCGGTTATCCGAAGCGTCTCGATGGCACCCCGGGCGAACAGGCCCGCAAGGTCGAACGGTTCAAGGATTTGTTGGCAAAACGGGTGGATGTTAGAATAACGTTGTACGATGAACGGCTGACCAGCAAGCAGGCCCGTGATACGCTCATCGAGGCGGGACAGCCGAAACGTCGACGCAAACAGACGCTCGACAAGCAGGCCGCCGTCCTGCTTCTGCAGAGCTATCTCGACGGCGGAAAGGAGGATGACCAGGATGGATGAAAACCGGATCCGCGTGACAGATGAGGCCGGCAACGAGAAGGAATACGAGATTGTCCACACCTTCGCCTCAGAACAGACCGGCAAGAGCTACGTCGTGTTCAAGGAACCCGACGATGAGAGTGGCGAAGTCTACGCCATGATCTATGAAGAATCCGCCGAGGAAGACGGCGGTACGCTCACGCCCATCGAGACCGATGAGGAGTGGAATCTGATCGAGGTGGAGCTCGAGCGGTTCGCCGAAGAGGAACCGACCGAACAGTGAGCGAAGCGACCCTTGAACGGCTCCGTAGCCTCGCGATGGCGCGCGGCATCCCGATTGTCTCACAGTCGTGCGCCCGCTTCCTCGAACAGATGGTGAAACTGAGCCGGATCGATGTGCTCGTGGAGGCCGGCAGCGCCATCGGCTATTCCGCCCTCCGCGTCGCTTTGCATACGCCGGATCTGAAAATCGTCGGTTATGAAAAGCAGGCAAAGCTGGCCGAAGAAGCGACCCTTCACGCCGGACAGTTCAAGGTCGCCGACCGTGTGCGCTTTGTGGCGCAGCCGGCCGAATCGGCCGCGCTCCCCCTGCCGGAGGGCCCGATCGGCGGGCTGTTCATCGATGCGGCGAAGGCGTCCTATCTTAACATCTTCGAGACCTTCGAGCCGTATCTCGCGCCGGGCGCCTTCGTGCTCGCCGATAATGCTTCTTTCAAGGGCCTCGACCCCGAGAGGGCCGCGCCCCGCCACCGCCGGCTGATCGAGCGGATGCAGCAGTTCAACGAGCGGCTGCTTGCACGGCCCGGTTATGATGTGGCGCGTTATGACATCGGCGATGGGTTGCTGCTGGCGATCAAGGTGGAGGATTGATTTATGGACATTATCGTTGCGGCGGATGCGCCGCTAGTTGAATCCTTGAAGACGTCGTCCGCGGACGGCGTCATTTTTGGTGTCGCCCCGTTCGCACAGCGGTTCCGTGAGAATTATAAACCCTCCCGGCTGCGCGAACTTCTCAAGGATGTCAGTGGCGCTGGATTTGATGTCTGGCTCGCCATGAACGCCATCATCCACGAAGAGGAATTGCCACAAGTGAAGCAAACGCTGGAAGCGCTCCGGGGAGTTTCGGCCAGCGGCCTTCTGTTTGCCGATCTTGCTATCATCCGGCTCGCGAAGGCAGTGGGGCTGGAACTGCCCTTGATCTATCATCCGGAGACATATGTCACCTCGGCGGCCGATGTCCGCGCGCTCGCCGCTGCCGGCGTCGATGTCCATGTCCTCGCACGAGAGAGTACGCTTGAAGGCATCGAGCGCATTGCCGAAGAGACCGATGCCAAGCTTGCCTTCGTCGGACACGGGCATTTGAACATGTTCCATTCACGCCGTCATCAGCTGTCGCTCTTCGCCGAGCAGCAGCAACAATCCCCCCCTGCCCGCGGGATTGTGCACTACATCCGGGAACACTCCCGCGAAGGGCGTTGTCCCATCTACGAAGACGCCCGCGGAACGCATATCTTCCGCCCGCATCCGAGTGCCGCCTTCCAAGCCGTCGAGTCGTTCAAGAACCATCTTGATTTTTTGATCGTCGATTCCCTTCTGCTTGAAGACGCTGCCGTGCTCACCGCCGTCGAGGATTACGCCCGTGCACGCAGCGGGCAGACCATCAAAGGCGATTATCGTCAGTACGATTCAGGATTCCTCTTCGAACAGACGGGTCTGAAACCGGGCGGTCGATCGTGATGGCACGGCCGGAACTGCTTGCGCCCGCTGGAGATCTTGAACGTCTCAAAGTAGCCATCCGGTACGGCGCGGATGCGGTCTATCTCGGCGGAAAGTCGTTCAGCCTCCGAGCCCGGGCGTCGAATTTCACGCTCGCCGACATTGCCGAGGGCGTCCGTCATGCCCACGCCCGCGGCGCCCGCGTCTATGTCACAACCAACATCCTGCCACGACCCGGTGAGCTCGATGGTTTCTGCGACTATCTCGCAGAGCTTGAACGCATCGGTATCGACGGGCTCATCTGTGCGTCCCCGGGAATCATCCAGCTGGCGCTGCAGCATTCGTCGCTTCCCGTACACGTCTCGACCCAGCAATCGTTGACGAACAGCGAGGCCGTGAACTTCTGGTATTCGCGCGGCGTGGAGCGGGTCATCCTCGCGAGGGAGCTCTCGCTTGAAGAGATCCGCACGCTTCGCGCACGCACCGGTGTAGAGCTCGAGGCCTTCGTTCACGGAGGCATGTGCGCATCCTATTCGGGGAAATGCACGCTCTCGAACACGCTGGCCGCCCGGGATGCCAACCGGGGCGGTTGTGCGCATTCCTGCCGGTGGGCCTACGAGCTGCTGGGCCCGCGTCTTGAAAGCCGCTTCGAGGATGCCTTCTCCCTGAGCGCGAAAGATCTGCGGGCAATACAGGAAGTGCCCGAGCTCTATTCGCTCGGCATCGACGCGTTAAAGATTGAAGGGCGCATGAAGAGCGTGCACTATGTCGCCACCGTCGTCAACACCTACCGGCGGCTGATTGATACGTTGCACGCCGGCGAACCGCTCAAGCTAAAGACGTTCCTTGAGGAGATCGCCAAGGCCGAGAACCGTCCGACAGCCTCCGGTCATCTCCGCGGGACGCCCACGCGGGACGCCCAGCTTTTCAGCCGGGATGCGAGACGTCCAATCCAGCGTTTCGCCGCTTTGGTCCGCGATTATGACACCGAGCGCGGCGAAGCAGTCCTCGAACAGCGCAGCCCCTTCCGGGTGGGGGATACGCTCGAGGTCCTCTCGCCCGATCTTCCGGGGGAGACCATCACAATCAGCGAGCTGAGGGACGAAGCCGGCATACCCATCGCCGTTGCCCGCCACCCCAGACAGCGTCTGCGACTGCGGACGGACGTCGCCCTCAAGCCCTACGACATCCTTCGCAAACAAGCGCCGAATTCAATTGCCACAACTAGGAAAACATGATAGAATGGCTTTAATCCGAAAAGGAGGTTTCAACATGGACAACAACGGCCACAAACTCACAAAAGCCGGGTTCGAGAAGCTCAAGCAGGAGCTGCACGAACTCAAGACAACGGAACGGGAACGCAATCTCGAGGCTTTAAAGGAGGCCCGCTCGCAAGGCGACTTGAGTGACAATGCGGACTACGACGCGGCGCGCGATGAGCAGGCCCGCATCGAAGCCCGCATCAAGGAGATCGAATACATCCTCAAGCACGCGGAGCTGATCGATGTCTCACCGGGCGACAAGGTGAGCATCGGCAAGACGGTGAAGCTGAGAATCAACGGCAACACGGAGAAGTACTACAACATCGTCGGTTCGCTCGAGGCGGATCCCTTCGAGAACAAGATCTCCAACGAGTCCCCCATCGGCCGGGCGCTTCTCGGCATGAAGCAGGGTCAGTCCAAGCGGGTCAAGACCGGCGCCAACAAGGAAACCGTCGTTGAAGTCATGGAAGTCAAATAGCGCTAGAACGTCCGTCGTTTTTTTTCTCCATAACAAGCGAGGTGAACGGGATGCGGATCGGAATCCTGTGTGCGATGGAAGAAGAACTCGCCGCGGTGCGCGCCGAGCTTGGCGAAGGCCAATCGGTGCCGCTTGAAGGGGTGCATGCCCTGCAGTTCGCAGCAGGGGATCATGAGGTGTACTTGTTGCGCACGAAGATAGGCAAGGTCTCGGCGGCTTATGCCGCGACGATTTTTATCCGCGCCCTTCGTCCGGACGCCGTCATCACAGCCGGCATTGCCGGCGGCATCGGCGTGCGGCTCGGCGATGTCGTCCTCGGCAGCGGCACCTTGCAGCATGATGTCGACGTGACGCCTTTTGGCTACAAGCAAGCGCAGATTCCCGAGTTCGACCGCATCTTCAAGACCGATCCGGAGTTGCTTGAAAAGGCCCTGCGGGCCTTTGACAAGGATGAGGTGAAAAACGGTCTCATCGCCAGCGGCGATCAGTTCCTCACCGACCCCGCCGCCCTGAAGCGGTTGGATTCCGATATCCGTGCCGTCGACATGGAAAGCGCGGCGGTTGCGCAGGTCTGCGAGCTGACGGGTACGCCGTTCCTGCCGGTGCGCACCATCAGCGACCTACCGGGTGAGCCGGACCAGCTGGATTTTCACGAAAACAGCCTCGAGGCGGCGTTGGAAAAACTTGGCGAGGCCGTCCAGAAGGTGCTGTCCTCGCTGTGAGAATCCTCCAGACCCACGATCGCACGTATCATCTTCACATCCACCGGCACCGTGGCCGCAAACGCATTCAGTTCAAGCGCAGACGACGCACCCACTTCGAGGTAGGGGCGCCGTTTTTCATGTCGGATGCCGCGATTCTCGACTTCGCCCGCCGACATCTAGCCGCCCTTGACGCGCTGCCGATTCTCCCGCCCCTTCGCCTGAAGCCGTTCGAGGAAGGGTGTGTGTGGCTGTTCGGACACCGCTACCCGCTGAAGACTGCAATCGGCACTTCCCCTCGTGTCTGGCTCAAAGATGATACAGTGCACGTCCAATCGAAAGAGGATGACATCGAAGCCTATGCGGCTGCGCTTGAAAGGTTCTGTAAGCAGCTGCTGGGCCGCGAAGCGCAGGCCATCGCAGAGGCGCTGCAAGAAAGACACCCAGCGCTCCCTGCCGAGGTGAAAATCTTTCCGCGGCGCATGGAGACGCGTTTCGGGAGCTGTACCCCCTCGCGGCGGCGGGTACGGGTGAATCTTGCCCTGATTCATTACCCGCGGACTTGTCTGGAATACGTCGTCGCCCATGAAATGAGCCACCTTCTGCATCCGGACCATTCCCGCGCCTTCTATGACACCCTCGCGAAGCTCTGCCCGGACTTCCGCGCGCGAGAGAAGGACCTCAAGCGTCGCCACGCCGCATTCACCCGGGCAAGTGACAAAACCGCCCCGCTTTAGTATACTAGGGACGCATACAAGGAGGCGAGGACATGTTGCAGTATTTCATCGACCCGGACAAATGCCTTCCCGACTATCACGCCCGGCGTGTTCAGGAGTTTGATTTGAACTCCTTTCAAGCGGCCGGTTATCGTGTGCTGCTTTTCGATATCGACAACACGCTGGTCGACTACGATTCGGATTATCCCGAGGCGGACATCCAGGCGTTCCTTGAACGTGCGAAGGAGCGTTTCGATGTCGCGCTGCTCTCGAACAATCACAAACGGCGCATCACCCCCTTGGCGAAGTCGCTCGGAATACCGGCCGTGCATCATGCCCGGAAGCCGCTGAAGAGCGGTTTCCGGCGGGCGCTCAAGCAGGTCGCTCCGAACGCCCGCCCGGAAAGCGTGCTCGTTGTCGGCGACCAGGTGATGACCGATATCTACGGAGCGAAACGCTCAGGTTTCGATGCGGCGCTCGTACATCCGCTTCGCCCCGGGAGTGAGAGATGGTATACACGGCTGAATCGCTGGCTGGAGCGCCGCATGCTTCGCCGTGTGGAGAAAGCCCACCCCGAGCGCTTCGAAGCGCTGAAGCTGAAAGCGAGGGATGCATGATGGGAAAAACCTGTATCGGTTGCGGCGGGACCTTGCAGAATACCGACCCGCATCGTCCGTTCTACACCCCGAAGAACCTCGAGACGGAGGAGACGGTCTACTGTCAGCGGTGCTATCGCATGCGTCACTACGGAAAGGTGATTCCGACCACCCTCGAAGCGGAGGATTACCGGTCGATGGTCGAAAAAATCGATCCGGACAGCTTGATCGTACAGGTCATCGACCTCTTCGACATCGAAGGGTCGCTGATTCCCTCGCTGCGTCCATTCGCCCGCAAGGACAATCTTTTCATCGTCGCCAACAAACGCGACCTTCTCCCGGAAGCAGTGAAGGATTCGAAACTCAAGCATCGGTTGAACCGGCTGCTTCTGGATGAAGGATTCCGTCCGATCCGGCTCGAGATGCTCAGCGCCTTCGATGCGCGCGCCGTCGACAGGCTCGTCGAGTCGATCGCCGCCGAGGCGAAAGGCCGCGACGTCTATGTCGTTGGTGCGACCAACGTCGGCAAGAGCACGCTTATCAACCGCATGCTCGACGCCGATGGAGCCGGGCCGATTACGACCTTCTACGCGCCGGGCACGACACAGGATTTCATTGAAATCCCTTTTGAAGGCGCGAGGTTGTTCGACACCCCGGGCCTCTTCAACCGCAACCACTACTACAACCTTCTCGATGCCGCTTCGCTGAAGGCCGTGCGGCCCACGCGCACCGTGAAGCCCCGTAATTATCAGCTCGAGGTCAACCAGACGCTTTTCCTCGGCGCCCTCGCCCGACTCGACTTCCTCAAGGGTCTGCCTTCCTCTTTCACTATCTATGTCTCCGAAGAGGTCGTCGTCCATCGCACCAAGATGCTCAACGCCGATCAATACTTTGATAGGCATGCCTTCAAGGACCTGACGCCTCCTTTCGAAGGGGAGCAAACGCATGAGTTCCATGTCGATCAGTTCCCCTTGAAGGACGAGCGCAAGACGGACATCGTCTTTCCCGGACTCGGATTTCTTACGGTGAAGGGCATGGGCGTCATCCGTGTCTATACCCCCAAAGGCATCCGGCCTTATCAGCGGGAGGCACTGATATGAATCTCGGCAGAGTCCGCGCCGATGTCGAAGACACGTTCGCAGGAAACGCTGAACGCTTGAGGCATACCCAAGGGGTGCTCGCCACGGCGCTCCAGCTGGCAAGAAAGCATCGTGTCTCGCCGTTGCGTGCGGCGCTCGCGGCGCTTTTGCATGATCGCACCAAGCCGCTCTCCCCGAAGCAGCATGCCGCCCTCATCCGCCGTCATTACCCTGAAGAGGTGCTCAGGGAATACGCCGAGCCGCTTCATCACGCCTTCAGCGCGGCCGCCTACGCGAAGGAGCAGCACGGCATCGAGGATCCGGAGATCCTCCGTGCGATCGCCTCGCACGTCGTGGGAAGACCCGGCATGTCCGTGCTCGAACGCATTCTCTTCATCAGCGACTACATCGAGCCGAACCGTCCTTATGAAGCGTGCCGGAAAGTCCGCCCGGTCGCGTTCGAAGATCTTGATCTGGCCGTATTTCTGGCGATGGACAACTCCATCACGCACTTCGAGGCACAAGGTGGCCACATCCCGGAAACCGCCTATCTGGCCCGGGACTATTACGCAAAAAAAGGAGGCAACAGATGAAAAAACTCGCATTGGTCGTCAGGACATTGGACGATGTCCGGCTTGAGGACATTGTCGTCTACGATGTGCGGACCGCTTCCCCGTTCTTCGATTACGTCGTCATCAGCAGCGGTCAGAATGCAAGACAGCTGAAGGCCGCTATTGCGCGGCTCCGCGATGCGTTCGATGAAGCGGATTATCCGCGCTTCACCGTCGAGGGCGGCGAGCAGGCCAGATGGGTCCTGCTGGATGGGCAGGATATTGTCATCAACCTTTTCACGCCCGAGGAACGGGATTACTATGAAATCGAGAAAATCTGGCACGACGTCCCGCAAGTGGATGTCGAAGCCTTCAAATAATCACAAGCAAAACCGCCCCTCACGCCCGAAGTATCAAGGCGAGAGGGGTGGTTTTTTCATGACAGGATGGAAACGATGGGTGCTGCCCGTCGTGGCGGTGCTGGTGATGGTCTCGGCGGTGGCGTTGAACGTTCTCGGTGAAGGGGAGGACCCTGTTTCAGAGGACCCCTTCGAGCCCCTGCCCGTTCCCGAAAGCGAAGGCGACCCCGTGCGATACGCGGATATCCAGGGCGCAGTCCGGAACCCGGGGGTGTATCGGATCGAGGAGGGCTTGCGGCTGTTTCAGATCATCGACTACGCAGGCGGTCTGCGCAGCGATGCGGATGTCCGCGGGTTGAGCCTCGCAAGAAGGCTGCAGGATGAAGAGCAGGTTTGGATCCCCTTCGAGGGCGAGAGGGAGCATGAGCTAAAAGAGCCCGGCGGTGTGGACGATGACGGCCCGCTTTGCATCAACACCGCCTCGGAGGAGGCGCTCCGCTCGCTGCCGAATGTCGGTCCTGCGACCGCGTCGGCCATCGTCGTCTACCGCGAGGAGAACGGACGTTTCGAGACGGTGGAGGGATTGCTCGAGGTATCGAACATCGGGGAGGCGACGCTTGAGCAGCTGCGTCCGCTTATCACGGTTTGAAGGATTCGGGCCGCTTGCGCTGATCGTCGTGGCCCTCTCCGTGTATGCGCTCGAGATTGTCGCGTTGTTTGTGCCGGCGACGGTGCTCTGGCTGCGCGTAATCCGGCGGGATTTGCTGGTGGGGATCGTGGTGGCGCTGCTTGCCGGTTTCGTTGCGGCGGGCTTTCTTTTCATTACGCCCCGTGAGGTCGCGGATCGTGTTCATGAAGGCGTCGTCACGAACGTCGAAGCCGGACGGGAGCATCCCCGTTTCACCCTGAGGAGCCAATCCGGCAGACTGCTTGTCTATGAGGATATCCCGGTCCGTTCAGGAGACCGTCTCCGCGTTACCGGAGACGTGGAACCCTTCCCAATGAGAGGTTTCTTCGGCGGGTTCGATTACGGCGCCTATCTTCAGGCCGAAGGCATCGACGGCATCCTGTACGCGGAAGAGGTTGTCCGCCTGGAGGAGCGTTTCACACCGTATACGCTGAAAGGAAGGATCGAGGCCCGGATTGCGACCTACGACGCCGCGCCTTATCTTCATACTTTCGTGCTGGCCGAACGTTCGCATTTCGACGAGCCCTTTCTCGAGTCTGTGGCGGGGCTGGGGCTTTCCCACCTGTTCGCGGTGTCCGGGCTGCATGTCTCCTTCCTTGCGCTCTGCGTACACAAGGGAGCCTCGTGGACCGGCGACGACCGCATCCGCGACGGCGCGGTGCTTGTGATGCTGGGCGGGTTCTTGTTTCTTAGCAGTCTGGCGCCGTCGGTCGTGCGCGCGTCCCTGACGGCGAGCGTGCTCATCTTCAACCGCCGGTTCAAGCTTGGACTGGAGCCGGTTGATATTGTCGCCTGGCTCGCCGTGGCGCTGCTGATGTGGCGACCCCATTATGCGGTGCATTCAGGGTTCATCCTGTCCTTCTCCGTGTCGCTGACGATTTTGCTGCTGGCTCCCCATCTCATGAGGAAATCCCGGTTTGAACAGCTTTTCACGGTCTCGGGCGCGGCCTTTTTGGTGTCCCTGCCCCTGGTGCTGGATTTTAACGGTGAGGCGAACCTGACCAGTGTCGTGCTGAATGTCCTTCTCGGCCCGTTTTTGACGTTGGTGATTCTACCATTGACCTATGCGACGTTCGCCGTTCGCTTCTTCGAACCGGTGCTGGTTGTGGCGGCGAATGTTTTCGAGGCGGCGGTGACTTTTTTCGATGCCTATGGCGCAATCCGACTGCGATTCAGCATCCCGCCCGGCATCTTCCGCGCCGGGTATTACGGGCTGTTGGTCTGGGGGTTGAGTCGCTGGAGCGCCGGCCGATCGTACTGGAGGGCTGCCGCGGGTCTTGTCGCATTGTGCGTGTTCTTGGTTTTTCAGCCCCTCTTCGTGCCGTATCGCGAAGTCGAGATGTTCGATGTGCGCGGGGACGCCTTTCTTGTCCGTGATCGTCATGACCGCTGCAACATCCTCATCGACACCGGCGAGCCGGACCCGCATCAAAACCTTGTCTCCGCGCTCGAACGCAAGAACATCCGGCGGCTCGATTATGTCGTGCTGACGCACCGCCATCTCGACCACTACGGTGCCTATCCCGACATCGAGGCGCGATTCGCGATCGGCGAGCGGATCACGAATGTCAACCAGTCCGACTTCGAGGGTCGGTCCATCTCCTGCGGGGGATTCGTCTTCGAGGTGCTTCCGCTGGAATATCCACATTCCGGCGAGAACGACCGTTCCGTGGTCCTCAGGCTCGAAGCGGACGAGACGTATCTCTTCACCGGGGACATCGAGGGGCCGAGGGAGCGAACTCTGCTTCTTTCCCCGTCCCTGCAGGCATTGCAGGCCGATGTGCTAAAAGTTCCGCATCATGGATCGGCAACGTCCTCCTCGAATGCTTTTCTTGAAGCCGTCGATGCGGAAGTTGCCTTGGTTCCGGCCCGTTTGGGGAACCGCTTCAACCATCCGTCACCGTGCGTGATCGAGCGGCTTGAAGCGAGGGACATCCAGGTTTTTCGTCTCGATGCGCATGGCAGCGTCCGCATTCGCTATCTTTTCGGAAGACGCTTTAAAAACACTGCGAATTGACCTGCCGGGTATGCTATAATGGCACTGAGGTGATACCATGCAGCCGAACATCCAGCTGTTCTACGGAGAAGACGATTTCCACATCCGCAACAAAGTCAATCAGCTGATTCGCAAGCTGGGTGTCGATGATTTCAACGTCACCACCTACGATCTGGAAGAGACCCCGATCGAGGAGGCCGTCAACGACGCGATGACGATCCCCTTCATGAGCGAGTGGAAGGTCGTCGTCGCGAAGAACGCCTGGTTCTTGAGCACGCGGAAGGTGAACAAGCAGCCCGAACACAACCGGGGCTATCTCGGTGAATACCTCGAGAACCCCACCGAGGAGACGCTGTTCATTCTGACCGTTCCCAGCGCGAAACTCGACAATCGTTCCCAGCTGGTCAAGACCCTCAAGCATCAAGCGGAGGTGACCGAATGCCGCCTCAAGAGCGCCCAGGACCTCTCGGCCTGGATCAAGCGTCAGCTGGCCAATGCCGGGGTCAATATCGAACGCGACGCCCTTGCGGAATTCGTCCGCCGCATTCAAGGGAGTACCGAGATGGCCTACAGCGAGACCCGGAAGCTGCTGTTGTACGCGGAAGGGATGGCCTCGATCGACAAGGATATCGTGAAACGGGTCGTGACGCGTAATGTCGAAGAGAACGTCTACGAGATCACGAACGCCCTGCTTGAAGGAAACCATCGGCGCGCTTTGGAAGTGTATCGCGACCTGACCGCCTACAGCGAGGATCCCTTGCGCGTGTTAGGCGTCGTGGTGGGAAAATATCGTGAGATGATGCAGGTGAAGACGCTGCTCGAGAAGGGGTATTCCCAGGACGATGTCCAGCATCATTACAACGTCAAGAGCGGCCGCGCCTACTACATGGTGCAAAACGCCAAGCAGGTTTCGCGGGACCGCATCGAAAAGCACCTCAAGCAGCTGGAGGACCTGGATTATTCCATCAAGTCCGGGCGGCTTGAAAAGCGCCTGGCGCTTGAATTGTTCATTCTGAATGCCTGAATAAAAAAAGTCTATTCCCGGGAATAGACTTTTATCGTAGTTCGTTGAATCGCTGTTGAAGCCTTGATTTGTGACGCGCGACGAAGTTCTTGTGGTGGAGGCCTTTGGACTGAGCCATGTCAAGTTTCTTGTTCGCATGATTGAGAGCTTTGCGGGCCTGTTCGGCGTCGCCGTTCTCGATGTGTCTCTCGACATGCTTGATGGCCGTGCGGACGCTTTTGCGGAAACTCTGTCTTTGGCTGCGCTTTCCCGCATCCTGCCGCACGCGTTTGCGCTGCTGCTTGATGTTTGCCACGTTCTCACCTCCTGTCGATTGTTTTGGACTGCCACGTCAATTCTATCAAACCGTCTTGTGAAAAGCAATCCTTATGATGGCCTCGGGCGCTTGAAGTGAATGTCGCCGTCGGTTTTGTTATACTGTCAAAGAGGTGGTATCATGCCCCAGTTGCAAATCGGCCATTGGAACCCATTCACCGTCGCCCGGCGCGAGCCGGATGGATACATCCTCGAACATCCCGAAGCGACGCTCAGACTTCCCGATAAAGAAACCAGCCGCACGCTCGAGGTGGGCGAACGCCTGGAAGCGTTCGTCTACATCCGGCATCGCGAAGGGCTTGCCATCACCCTGCGCCGGCCGTATATCGATGTAGAGCGCGCCGCTTTCGTCCGTGTGGTGGAGAAGAAAGAAGGACTCGGGGTCTTCGTCGATATCGGCCTGGATAAGGATATGCTGGTCTCTAAGGACTACCTGCCGCCTTTGAAGCGCGAATGGCCGGCAGTCGGCGATCGTCTGCTCTGCCGTCTGAAGGTCTCCGCTAATCAGATGGTGGCCGTCCCCGTTCGGCGGTTCGCCCTTTTCGACGCTGTGCGGGCGGAGGAACCGCTCACGGTCGGTGAGACCCTCACCGCGTATGTTGTCTATCACGCTGACGAAGGGCTGGTCCTTTTTACGGAAGCGGGCCACGAGATCTTCGTTTACCGCAAGCACACCCGTCACGCCCGTCGGCTGGGCGAGGCCGTCGAGGTCACGATCACCACAAAACGGGACGACCTGCGATACAACGGCCGGCTCACTAAACAAAAAGAATCGATGATCGACGAGGACGCGCGGCGGATTCTTGACATGCTTGAATCCGAGGGCCGCATTCCCTATACGGATCGTTCGGATCCGGAGATGATCTTCAGCGCTTTCCATATGAGCAAGGCCGCTTTCAAACGCGCGCTCGGCCGTCTATACAAGGCTGGCTACGTCGAGCTGAAGGACGAGGAGACAATACTGAAAAAAGAATGTCGCAGCGACTGATCAGCTGACAGCATCATCGAAAGCGAGGGAGCGACATGGGCAGGAAATATCTGGTACGCAAAGAGGACAAGCAGAAGACGCATTTGAAACGCAGCAAGCTCTTCGCCCGCTACGGGAAGGCAATCTATGTATCCGCCCGGCGGGGAGGTACGAACCTCGAAAGCAACGACGAGCTTCGACATCTGATCGAGCGGGCGAAACGCGACGACGTGCCCGGAGACATCATCGAGCGGAACTTGAAAAAAGCGGAAGAGTCAAGTGGAGAGGATTTCGAGCACGTCCGCTATGAAGGGTTCGGCCCGGGCGGCAGTGCGTTTTTGATCGATGCCTTGACGGACAATGTCAACCGGACGGTCAGCGACGTACGCTATTGCTTCACGAAGATCGGCTCCAAGCTCGGTGTCCGCGGCGCGGTCGAGCACCTCTACGACCACCATTCCTATCTGCTCGTCCGGGGTTTTGGCGAGGATGAGCTTTTGGATCTGCTCATCGAGGAGGATCTCGAGGTGATCGACCTTTCAAATGAAGCGGACGGCGTTTTGGTCGTCGGCAACGGAAAAGACCACGACAAGCTCGAAGCGGCATTCAGGAGGCATGGACTGGACATTGTGCATTCGGAGAGCGGCTGGTATCCCAGAACGCTCGTGGAACTTGATGAGGAGCAGTACGCGCGTTTCGAACAGTTCATGGAGCTGATCAATGACTACGACGACATCCAGGCTGTCTATCACAATGTGAAACTGAAAGCATCCGCGGATGAAGAATCCTGAAGGACACATCGTTGAGGGCCCCGGTCCTTTGTGATATAATCGCAATGAGGTGATGCTTCGTGAATCTGCCGAACAAGATAACCATGGCTCGTGTATTGCTCATTCCCCTGATGCTTGTGATTTTTTATTTGGATACGGCCGCCCTCGACCCTCAGGCAAGCGACTTGAACCCGCTGGCCGTCGGCCTCGGGCTGTTGTTCATCTTCGCCTCCCTGACGGATTACGTGGACGGGTATCTCGCCCGCAAGCACGGGCTCGTGACGACGTTCGGCAAGTTTCTGGACCCCTTGGCGGACAAATTGCTGGTCATGGCGGCGTTGTTGATGCTTCTCGAGACCGGTGTCGTTCCGATGTGGGTCGTCTTCATCATCCTTTCGCGCGAGATGATCGTGACGGGACTGAGGCTGATCGTCGTCGGCGACGGCGCGGTGATCGCCGCTTCGAATCTCGGAAAGTACAAGACCGCCTCGACGCTCATCGCCATCATCCTCTTGTTCTTCCATATTGTGACGCCGGGCCTCGTCATCCTCTACATCGCCACCGCATTGACACTCATCAGCGGCGTCGATTATCTGATCAAGAACATGCCCAGCATCGCCCACACGAAATAAAAAAGCGAAACGACTTGCCCACCCGTATTATCGAAATGTAGAAGGAGGCGTTCCCTGTGGCCAATAACGACCGCAAAAAAGCGTTGGACCAAGCTATGAAGGACATCGAGAAGAACCACGGCAAAGGAGCGGTGATGATTCTCGGCTCCGATGAAGCCGCCCGAAACATCGAGACTGTCCCGAGCGGCTCGCTCGGATTGGACCAGGCCCTGGGCATCGGCGGCTACCCGAAGGGCCGCATCGTCGAGATTTATGGCCCCGAATCCTCGGGGAAGACGACATTCGCGCTGCATGCCATCGCCCAGGCGCAGCAGTCGGAAGGCTATGCCGCCTTCATCGACGCGGAGCACGCGCTTGACCCCCAATACGCCCGTGCACTCGGTGTCGATACCGACAATCTCATCATCTCCCAGCCGGATACCGGTGAGCAGGCGCTCGAGATCACCGAGGCGCTCATCCGCAGCAACGCCATCGACATCGTCGTCGTCGACAGCGTCGCCGCGCTCGTACCCGAAGCGGAAATCCGCGGCGACATGGGAAGCAGCCACGTGGGGCTTCAGGCGCGTCTGATGAGTCAGGCGATGCGGAAACTCTCCGGAGCCATCAGCAAATCCAACACGACGGCCATCTTCATCAACCAGATCCGTGAAAAAGTCGGCGTGATGTTCGGCAGCCCCGAGACCACGCCGGGCGGTCGCGCATTGAAGTTCTACAGCAGTGTCCGCGTCGAGATCCGCCGGGCGGAGCAGCTCAAGATCGGCAACGACATCATCGGCAACCGCACGAAAGTCAAGGTCGTCAAGAACAAAGTCGCCCCGCCCTTCAAGACGACCGAGGTCGACCTGGTCTACGGCGAGGGCATCTCCCGCACGGGCGAGGTTCTCGATCTGGCGGTCGAGCATGAACTGATCAAGAAAAGCGGCTCCTGGTTCTCCTATGACGGGGAGAAAATCGGACAAGGTCGCGAGAACGTGAAGAAACATCTCAAAGAGAACGAGGATCTGCTCCGACGCCTAGAAGAGCAGGTCCGGGAAAAACTCGACATCGCGTAAGAGCCCGCCGGGCTCTTTTTTCTTCGCTGCAGCCGGCGCGGCAGAACGAGACAGCCTCCGAAGGAAAGGGATTACAATTGACTTTGCCTTGTCTGCCGAGGTATAATAGAAAAGTACTTTCTGCCCGACCGGGCTAGGAAGGGAATTTTCAAATCCTTGCAAGACCGTGCCATAAAGCAGAAACGGAGGAATTAATATGACGGTTGAACCCCTTGTATTAATCGTCTCCGGTTTGCTGTTGTTGGTTATCGGTGTGATCGCGGGCATCATCGCCCGTGCCATCATCGTTGAGAAAGGCTTCGACAAGGCTCAGGCTCAAGCGAACAAGATTGTGGAAGATGCAATAAAGACGGCGGAACAGAACAAGAAACAGACGCTTCTTGAGACGAAACAGGAAATTCATAACTTGCGCAGTGAACTCGACAAGGAGATAAAAGAGCGCAAGCAGGAAGTCACCAATCAGGAAAACAAACTCATCCAGCGTGAAAAGACGCTCGACAACCGAGCGCAGAATCTGGACCGCCGCGAATCGAACATCGACCGCAAGGAAGAGACTATTGAGCAGAAGAAACAGGCCATCGAAGACAAGAACAGCAAACTAGAGCGTTTAATCGAAGAACAGAATGAGAAACTCGAATCCATCGCCGGCTATACGACAGAAGAAGCAAGAAAGCAGATCTTCACACGTGTCGAAGAGGACATGGAGAAGGAAATCGCGCAGTTCATCAAGGACGAAGAGGAGAAAGCCAAGCTTGAAGCGGACCGCAAAGCCCGGGAGATTCTCACCCAGGCTATGCAGAAATACGCCCAGGATGTGACGGGCGAAGGCACCGTCAGCGTGGTGAATCTCCCCAACGATGACATGAAAGGACGAATCATCGGCCGTGAAGGTCGTAATATCCGCACCCTCGAAGCGCTGACGGGTGTCGACCTCATCATCGACGACACTCCCGAGGCGGTTGTGCTCAGCGGCTTCGACCCCATCCGCAGAGAAATCGCCAAGCGTTCACTTGAAGCCCTCGTCAAGGACGGGCGCATCCACCCCGGCCGCATCGAGGAAGTCGTCGAACGCATGCGCGAGGAAGTCGACCGTTTCATCCGCGACAAGGGTGAGGAGGCCGTGTTCGAAGTCGGCATCGGCAAGGTCCACCCGGATCTCGTCAAACTGCTCGGCCGACTGCATTTCCGCAGCAGTTACGGCCAGAACGTTTTGCAACACGCCATCGAATGCGCTTATCTTGCCGGCAAGCTCGCCGTTGAACTCGGCGAGGATGAAATCCTTGCACGGCGCGCGGCGCTGCTGCACGACATCGGCAAGGCCGTCGACCATGAAGTCGAGGGCTCACACGTCGACATCGGGGAACAGGTCGCTTCCCGCTACAAAGAACCCGAAGCCGTCCTCGACGCCATTCGCTCGCATCACGGCGACAGCGAGAGCACGACCGTCATCGCCGGTCTCGTCGCTGCAGCGGATGCTTTGAGCGCCGCTCGTCCGGGCGCCCGGAGCGAATCGCTTGATAACTACATCAAGCGCCTTGAAAGCCTTGAGGAGCTCTCCTCGAAACACGAGGGCGTCGAACAGGCCTATGCCATCCAGGCCGGCCGCGAGGTCCGTGTCCTCGTCCAGCCCGACAAAGTCGACGACACGCTCGCACATAAGCTTGCGAGAGATATCAAGGCCGACATCGAAGAGCAGCTGTCCTATCCGGGCACCATCAAAGTCACCGTTGTCCGCGAGACGCGGGCGCAGGACATCGCCAAATGAAACCAAAGGCCTTCCGCAAGCCGGAAGGCCTTTTCACAAGTCATCAACCGCAGTTGGAACTATTTTCACCTGCGGGTCCCTCGAAGGGGTGCTGAAGATGAGAATCCTCTATTTAGGCGACATCTATGGAAACGCCGGCTTAGAAGCGGTGGAAAAATATCTGCCCAGACTGCGCAGGGAATTTCCGCACGATCTGCTTTTCGTCAATGGCGAGAACGTCTCGGACGGTCTCGGATTGCGCCGGAAGGAATACAAGCGACTGATGTCCCTCGGGGTGCATGCGGTGACGCTTGGGAACCATGCGTTCTCGAAACGGGAACTTTTTGATTTCATCGACCATTCGAACATCGTGCGCCCCTTGAACTATCCGAAGAACACCCCCGGCTCCGGCATCAAGGTGGTCGACTACAACGGCATCCACGTGGGGTTGCTGCAGGTCATGGGTCGGATTTTCATGCACGATCCGCTGAACAATCCTTTTGAAGCACTCGATGAAGCTTTGAAGCATACAGATGCGGATTATCTGATCGTCGAAGTGCACGGCGAGACGACGAGCGAGAAACTTGCGCTCGGCCATTACCTCGACGGTCGTGTCGACGCCGTTGTTGGCAGTCACACCCACGTCCCTACCGCCGATGCGATGCAGCTTCCCAAGGGGACGCTTTATCTGACGGATCTGGGGATGTGCGGCAAGAAATACGGAATCCTCGGCGCCGATAGGGAACTCGTGCTCAAGAAGTTCACCACCGGCATGCCGGTCCGCCTGCGTCCTGAGACGGATGGTCCGGATCAGCTCAACGGCGTGCTGATCGATTTGGAACAAGTCTCGATGACCCCGGTGAGAATCAGCGAATGAAATGGTGATCGCAATGAAAAAGACCCACACTTATACCCTCCCCTCGGCCAAAGAAGCCCGCAAGCGATTCCGTGGAAAGACCCCGTATGTGGATTTCGCGCAGCGGGAGAATCTTGGCAACATCGGCAGGGGGCGGACGTATCTGCTTTCGACCTACGGCTGCCAGGGAAACGAAGCCGACAGCGAGACCATTCGCGGCATCCTTGAGGAGCTGGGATTCGAAAGTACGGATGACGAACGCCGGGCGGATTTGATTCTGCTCAACACCTGCGCGGTGCGCGAAAGCGCTGAAAATCGCGTCTTCGGAGAGCTGGGACGTCTCAAGCAGTACAAGCGGACCAACCCCGACCTCATTTTAGGCGTGGCCGGGTGCATGCCGCAGGACGAATCCGTGACCGACCGCATCCTCAAGCGTTATCCGTATGTCGATCTGGTTTTCGGCACCCACAACATCCATCGGCTTCCGGAGCTTCTTGAAGACGCCATCCTCAACAAAGAACGAGTCATCGAAGTCCTCAGCGAAGAGGGGCGGCTGGTCGAGAACCTGCCCAAGAGACGCTTCCATAGCGCCAAGGCCTACGTGAATATCATGTTCGGCTGCGATGAGTTCTGCACCTACTGCATCGTACCCTACACCCGGGGACGGGAACGCTCCCGGGACCCCGGCTACATCATAGAAGAAATCCGCGACCTCAAGGAAGCGGGCTATCAGGAGGTCACGCTGCTCGGACAGAACGTCAACGCCTACGGACGCGACTTCCAGACGCGCAAGTACAGCTTTGCGGATCTGCTTGAAGACATCGCGGCTCTCAAGATTCCGCGCCTCCGATTCACGACCTCCCACCCGAACGACTTTGATGATGCCACCATCGCCGCCATCGCCCGGCATGAGAACATCATGCCGCATGTGCATCTACCCGTGCAGTCCGGCAGCGACCGCATCCTCAAACGCATGAACCGGAAATATACGAAGGAATCGTTTCTCTCGCTCACTACCCGACTCCGCCGGGCGGTGCCTTCCATCTCTCTGACGACGGATATCATCGTGGGTTTCCCAGGGGAGCGCGAGGAAGACTTCCAGGAAACGCTCGACCTTTTCGAGAAGGCCGGCTTCGAAGGCGCCTTCACCTTCGTGTTCTCTCCCAGGAGAGGGACGCCCGCCGCTTCGTATGCGGACGAAACTTCCAAGGAGGAGAAGAAGGAACGCCTGATGCGTCTGAATGAATACGTGAACGCCGCTTATCTTAAGGGGCACGAGCGATTTGAAGGCGAGGACGTTTCCGTTCTTGTCGATGGACCCAGCAAACAAGACGAGGGGATGCTTTCTGGATACACGCCGCACCACAAGCTTATCCACTTCCCCGGGGATGCCTCGCTCGTCGGTCGCATCGTCACGGTCCGCATAAACGAAGTCCGGTCCTTCTTCATGAAGGGTGAGCATCTTGAAGACACTTGAGACCCTGATTGAAACGCTGCGGAAAAGCGAGGCGTATCAGGAGTGTCTGCGCCTGAAACGAGCGATCGAAGCCGACGAAGAGCTTCTGGATGCCTATGACGAGCTCTTGAAACAGCAGCAGGCCCTCGTACGCAGCCGCCACGCCGCCCCGGGCAATATTTCCGCAGAGGAAGCCGATTATGAAGCGCGCCGGGAACGGCTTCTCTCGCAGCCCACCATCGCCGCCTATCTAGAGGCCCGGCGCGAACTAGCACAGACTGTGAGACTTATGAAAAAACTCATCGAGGACGCGCTTGCTCTCGACGACGCACCTTGACGCTTCGCTGCATTGATAAGCGGGGGTGCATGTTGTATAATGAAGGCACTGTGGAGGAATGCATATGAAAAACCGGCTACGAAAAGACGACGTCATTGAACTGAACAACAAGAAGGTCCGCGTCGACAAGCTCATCGACGCTTTTGTCGTGATTCCTTCATCCGAAATCGTCAAGTATCTCAGGAACAAGGAAATCTTTCTTCCCAACTACCTCCACAAGGCGCTTATCCGCAAGAACATCGCTCCAATCATTGCGAACGCCGAGAACGATAACAAATTCTCGGATGAGATGAAGCATCGGCTGAAATGGTTTGATGAATTCACGATTTTCCAGCTTGAACGTCTAGCGGAGAACTACGGCATCACCATCGATGTGAAGGAATACAAACGGGACTTCTGGGACATCGTCGTCCACAACCGCAACGAACTCGGCATCAACAACCTTGAATTTGTCAAGCTGCAGAATCTGGCGATGAAATACCAACGTCGCGAGCAGGAGGACTACCCGACCCTCAAGGAGAATTTCCGGAATATCTATTTTGAACCCGAAGGATACTTCGAAGGCTGTCCCGCCGAGCAGGCGCGGGAAGTGCTGATGCACGCCACCACGCTCAACGACATCCGCGAGCTCGGCAAGAAGCACGGTGTCGAGATTCCCAGACGCATCAACAAAAAGCAGCTGATTGAAATCATCGCGCTCAAGCTCGACTTGAACGACGCCGAGCAGGAGGAACTCCGGAAAAAACCCATCCTCGAACTCGAAAACTACGCCAAAGAACAAGACATCAACATTTCAATCGAGCTGCGCAAAGTCGACATGATCGAGTTTGTCATCCTCAAGAGACCCCCGGGAGAGGTGCCCATTCAAAAAGAGCACGTCCGGGTGTTCGAGGATATCAACATCGAGGAGTGCCTCTACAATTCCAAATTCGAAGAAATCGCCCACCGCTATCGCGAGGAGCGCAAACGACGCAAACGCATCCTGCGCAACGTGGTCGTGAGCTTGATCATCGTCGGCGCGGCTGTCGCGGTGGTCGTTTTCGATCTGCTTTGACGAGGTGACCCCATGTCGAGGGACAAATCCAATTACACGCCGATGATGCAGCAATACCTCTCAATCAAGGAAGACTATGACGACGCGATAGTCTTTTTTCGGTTGGGGGATTTTTATGAGATGTTTTTCGAGGATGCCATCATCGCCAGCCGGGAGCTGGAAATCCAGCTGACCGGTCGCGATGGAGGCGGCGAGCGCGTGCCGATGTGCGGCGTGCCGCATCACTCGAGCGAAAGCTACATCTCACGCTTGACGGACAAAGGGTACAAGGTCGCCATCTGTGAACAGACCGAGGACCCGACCAAGGGCAAGAAGCTCGTAAACCGCGAGGTGACGCGCGTCGTCACACCGGGCACCAACGTAGACGACCACGACGCCGAGGAATATTTCATCGCCTCGGTGGGGCTGTCTGAATTTTTCTACACCGTGGCCTACCTCAACGCCTCGACAGGTGAGATGTATGCCTTGAAGACCCCCAAGGACGTCTCGACTTTGATCAGCGAGCTTTCCACACTCGCCGTGCGCGAGATTGTGCTCGCGCATGGATTCGACCGCGACTACATCGAACCTTATGCGGAGCATGAGGGGATCACCCTCTCCTTCGAGAACGACATCGACGTCGACGATTCGCTAACCTATCTGTATGAACATCTGCCGACCCCCCAGGAGCAAAAAACCATCAAGCGCCTGCTTTCCTACGTGCTGCGCACGCAGAAGCGGCAGCTGTTGCATCTCAAGCAGGTCGAGCACATTGAAGCGAGCTCGGTGATGAAGCTTGATGCCAATGCCATCCGCCACCTGGAGATTCTACGGACCATGCTCAAAGGCAAGGAGAACGGCTCGCTGTTCTGGCTGCTCAACCACACCACGACCGCGATGGGCGGAAGACACCTCAAACGCCAGCTTCTCCGGCCTTTGCTCGATAAGGAGCGCCTTGAGACCCGCTACGATTTCCTCGATGCGCTGAATGCGGATTTCCTGACCAAGAGCGAGCTCAAGGAGCTGCTCAAGGAAGTCTATGACCTTGAACGGATCGTCGGCCGCGTCTCGTATGGGAACGCCAACGCCCGCGACCTCGTACAGCTGCGCCGCAGTCTTTCGATACTGCCTGAGTTCATCAAGCAGTTAGCGAACCTCGGGCTCAATTATTCTCAGACGCTCGCCGAACGGATCGATGCCCTCGAATCGCTGCATGCTGAACTTCAGCGCGCCCTCAGGGACGACCCGCCCATCGGCGTGCGCGAAGGCGGGATGATCAAGGAAGGATATGACGAGCGTCTCGATGAGCTTCGCGAGGTCCACCTCAACATCAACGAGTGGCTCGAGTCCTTAGAGGCGAGCGAACGTGAGCGGACCGGGATCAAGAATCTCAAAGTCGGTTACAACCGCGTCTTCGGCTATTACATCGAAATCCCCAAGGGACAGCTCAAGCATGTCCGTGACGATTTCGGCTACACCCGCAAGCAGACGTTGACCAACGCCGAGCGCTATGTGACGGAGACGCTCAAGGAGAAGGAGAAGGTCATCCTCTCGAGCGAAGAGAAGAGCGTCCAGCTCGAGTATGAACTCTTCACCGCGCTACGCAAGCGTGTCGAGGCCCACATCGGCGCCTTGCAGCGAAACGCCGAAATCATCAGCGAAATCGACATGTTCCTTTCGCTCTCGGACGCCTCCGAACGCCTTTCGCTAGTCCGGCCGCGATTGATCGAGGAGCGCCGCGTACAGATTGAAGATTCCCGGCATCCTGTAGTTGAACGGATGCTGGATGAACCTTTCGTGCCTAACGACATCGAACTTGAGACCGATACCGACATCCTGCTGATCACCGGCCCCAACATGAGCGGCAAGTCGACCTACATGCGTCAGCTGGCCATCACCGCCATTCTTGCGCAGATCGGTTCCTTCGTACCGGCGAAGCGAGCAGAACTGCCGCTTTTCGACCAGCTGTTCACGCGCATCGGGGCGAGCGACGACCTCATCAGCGGGAAGTCGACCTTCATGGTCGAGATGCTTGATGCCAATCATGCCATCAAGAACGCCACCGAACAGTCGTTGATCCTTTTCGATGAAATCGGCCGCGGCACATCGACATACGACGGCATGGCCATCGCCCAGGCGATCATTGAATACATCCATGAAAAAATCGGCGCCAAGACCCTCTTCTCGACACACTATCACGAACTCACCACCCTCGAGACATCGCTTGAACGTCTCAAGAACGTGCACGTCTCCGCTTCTGAAGAGGAGGGGACCATCACGTTCCATCACAAAGTCGAAGCCGGCCGCGCCGACCGTTCCTATGGCATCAACGTCGCCTCCCTCGCGAAGCTGCCCCCTTCGCTCATCAAACGCAGCCGGCACATCCTTAACACGCTCGAGAGCGAAAACGGGGCAAGGATCCCCACGGAGGGACACAACCTGTTCACGATAGAACCGCAGGAGCCTGATGAGCAGCCGCATCCTTACGAAGAAGTCGTCTCGAGGATTCACGAGCTCGACCTCGATGCCATGCGTCCCATCGAGGCGCTGACGCTGCTTTATGAACTTAGGGAGAAACTGAAGAACCGTCACTAAAAAACCGGAATCCGCCATGATGCATGCGGATTCCGGTTTTTCGCCTAGGGGCCGAATAGTGTTTTGTCGGATTCAATCGCGCGGATGAGATAGCGGAACCGTTCAATGTCATCGACGGTCTCCTCGATCTGTCCTTCATCGAGGACCATGCCGTAAGCGGTTCTCGCGAACGGCTTGTAATCGTAAAGCAGCACGACGAGATGATTCTGGTGGAAATACAGTTCGAAGTGCGAGCGAAAGGGTTCGAGAAATCTGCTCAATGCTTCGTAGGCCGGCTCTTCGAAAAGGTTCTCCAGGCGAATCGGAGCGTTGGTATCGAGGACGAACACGCCGCGTTCGCCCCGACGAGTTCCCTTGTTGGGTGCGTCTGGATTGTCGTGAAGGCGCAGTGTAGCGATGAAGGAGGAGTCATAGACGGCATGGAACACTTTGCCTGCGAAGCTTGCATGCAACGTTTCGAAGGTGCGGCTCCGCTTTTTTCTTGGAGCGATCCGTACGAAAGCGGCCTTGAAATCGACGGAGCCCTCACGGCCTTCAAGTCGCTGGTAGGAATCGTACTCCTCTTCGAGAGGAAGAATCTTCATCCCTTCGAAGAAAGTCCGCGGCATGCCCTTTTCAGGGGAGAACGACACGTCGCATCTGCGTTCGATCGCCGGTGTGAAATCTTCTTTGACGAACGCATCGGCGGCCTGATGGATCTTCTCCTTGGCCGTGGTGCGGAGAATGGCGCCGAAGACGAAGATGGCGACGGCAATCAGCAGTATCCAATTGGATCCGATCAGGCCGAAGACAAAGACGAGGACACTGAAAAGCATCGCGGTCTGTCCGAGGATGAAGCGTCGCTCCTGGATGAATTTCTGACGCTGTCGCTGTTGGGTGGTAGACATGCTACCCCTCCATCCTTTGTAGGTATTATACACCAGGTGGCTGACAAGAGACAAGCGCGGCCGTCTATTATTCACCAATGAATCGTGGTACAATGAACTGCAGCAACCCCCGTGTGAAGGTGATAGCATGAGCCGCATCCGTGAACTTGATGAGACACTCTCCAACCGCATCGCCGCCGGCGAGGTCGTTGAAAATCTCGCCTCGGTCCTCAAGGAACTCGTCGAGAACGCCCTCGACGCCGATGCGTCGAGGATAGCGATCGAACTCAAGGATGCCGGTTTTGCTTCCATCCATGTCGAGGATGACGGACATGGGATGGATGAGACAGACTTGTTCAAGGCATTCAAACGCCATGCCACCTCGAAGATTGTCACCCACCACGACCTTCATCACATCGGCACCCTCGGTTTCCGTGGCGAAGCGCTGCCCAGTATCGCGAGCGTTTCGCGGGTGGAGGTCGACTCTTCTACCGATGATTCGCCCGGTCGCGCGCTCACGCTCCTTGATGGCCGTGTTGAAAGGGAAGGCACCGGTACCGCCAAACGCGGCACACGCATCACCGTCAAGGAACTCTTCTACAACACCCCGGCCCGGCTGAAGCATCTAAAAAGCAAGAAGCGCGAGCTTTCCATGCTCATCGATGCCGCCAACAAGCTCGCCCTCGCACACCCGGATGTCGCGTTCTCCCTCATCAACGACGGCCGGACGATTCTGCACACAACCGGCGACGGCGACACGTTGAAGGTGCTTGCGCAGATCTATCCGCTCGAGGTTGTGCGCGAGCTGCTGGACTTTGCGGGGTCGAACCGTTATTTCCGCATCGAGGGCTGTGCCTCGAAACCTTCGACCACCCGCTCGTCCCGCAGCCACATCAACCTTTTCGTCAACCGTCGCCGGATTCATAACCGAAGAGTGATTACCGCCGTGCTCGAGGCGTATCGTACGCTGTTGCCGCTTCATCGCCATCCCATCGTTCTTCTGCACGTCGAGGCCGACCCGGTGCTGCTTGATGTCAACATCCATCCGCAGAAGCTGACCGTCAAGTTCACAGAGGAGGAAGCCCTGCTGAAGCTGATTGAGACAACCATCCGGCAAAGGCTCGACGAAGCGGACCTCTCACCGAAAGTCGAGCGCGGCGCACAGCTTCAGAAGCAGCAGGAGTCCTTCACGTTCTACACCGAGTCCACGGCCTCGCAGATCCACGAGGAAACCGCCCGCACAGATGGAAGAGAAACCCCCCGAAGTTCCGAAAAGGCCGCGCAGGATGCTTCGGACGAAGTGTCCCCTGCCTTCGGAACGGAGACGCTCGATAAAGCGGAAGCCAATCGTCTGCCCCTGCTTGAATACATCGGACAGTTCCGTGGAACTTATCTGATTCTGCAAAGCGAGCAGGGCCTGCACCTGCTCGATCAGCACGCCGCGGCGGAACGGATCCGCTACGAACGCTACTTCGCCGAGATGGATGCGGCCGGGCGGGGTTACCGGCCGTTGCTCACACCATTCACCCTGCAGCTTTCGAACCGCGAAGTCGAAGCTTTTGAAGATTACGAGCCGATTCTTGCGGAATTCAATCTCGGCCTTGAGCGCAGGACTTCCAACACCCTCGCGGTCACTCAGGTCCCCGCTTTCTTTGAAACGGACCGGGAGGAGATCCTCGCCGAGACGATGGTGCGCCTCGCCATCGAGGAACGCAATATCTCCCGCGGCAGACTGAAAGACCACCTCGCGAAAGAGATGGCCTGCAAACATTCCATACGCGCCAATCGCCACCTTTCCAAGGATGAGGTCGACCGACTCATCCGCGATCTCTCAAGATGCGAGAAGCCCTTCACGTGCCCGCACGGGCGACCGACACTCATCACCCTCGCAGAGAAGGAGCTCGAAAAATGGTTCAAGCGGATCCAGCCATGATCATCGCCATTGTCGGGCCAACCGGTGTCGGCAAGAGCGCACTCGCCGTCGCCCTGGCTGAACATTATGAGGCAGAAATCGTCGGTGCGGACAGCGTGCAGATTTATCGCGGCCTCGATATTGGAAGCGCGAAACCCCCGATGTCTTTCCGTAAGAGAATCCCGCATCATCTTGTGGACTTTCTCGAACCCGATGATACCTATAGCGTCGCTCAATATCAGCAAGACGCCCGCGATGCGCTGCGAGACATTACCTCCCGGGGCCGGACGGCCCTGCTGGTTGGCGGCACCGGCCTCTATATCAAGGCCGTCCTGCACGATTTCCGCCTGAGCGGCACCCGTCGGGACCCCTCCTTGGAGGCGTATTACCGTGATTATTCAAACGACGACCTGCATGCGGAGCTGAAGCGGCTCGACCCGCCGGCCGCGGAAAAGACCCACCCCAACAACCGCAAGCGCGTCCTGCATGGCATCACCCGCGCGCTGCGGGGCAACCCGGTCGGAGAAGAACGCCGGGGGGAGCGACCCGTCTACGACTACATCATGTTCGCCCTCGAGCCCCCCCGCAGCACTCTCCATGCGCGCATCGACCAGCGCGTCGAAGCGATGTTCGATGCAGGACTTCTCCGCGAGGCGGAGTGGCTGCACCAGCAGTTTTACAAGACGAAGGCCGAGGAAGCCATCGGCTACAAGGAGCTTTTCGCCTATTTCGACGGACGTCTCTCCCTAGCGGAAGCGAAGGCGCGGATCAAGCGCAACACCCGTCGCTACGCGCGTCGGCAGCTAACCTATTTCCGCAACCAGTTCGACGCGCACTGGCTGCCCGTCGGTGTTGATGATTTCGATGCGACGGTGACCGCCGCCATCCGCGTGATCGAGCAGCATAAAAACAGGCCCGCCACTTGATGGCGGGCCTGTGTTACTCAGGACTGTTGTTCGCTCTCGATTTCCTCGAGGGTCTCTTTCACCTTGCGGGCCAGGCCGTCGAGCTTCTCGGTAGGGATGCTGCAGATGGCGATGCGCAGACCCCCATAGACGTTCACGAAGAAGATGTTGCGCGCCATGAGCCGTTCGTAGAGTGCGTTCTTGATATCTGCATCATCAATGCGGAGAGTGATGAAGAACCCTTCCTTGTAAGGATAGATGGGCAGCCCCACGGCGTCGGCCTCTGAAGTGAAGCGTGATGCGCGGTCCTTGAGCAGTTTCAGATAGATACGCTTCTCCTCGGTGTAGGCGGCTTTGAGCTCGGCATCCAACGACAGTTCTCCAAAGGCGCGCATGCCGCCGTTGTTGACGGTGGACCAGATGCCGCGGCAGGTGTTCTCGCAGGCGTTCTTGAATTGCCGGCGCCCTTCTTCATTGTTGCTGATGATCACCTGTGCCCCCACGCGCATGCCGTAGGCAGTCATGGTTTTTGAAGCGCTGAAGGCGATGACGGTGAGCAGGTTCTCGCCGAGGTGCTTGAGTTTCTCGAAGCGACGGCGATAAGCCATGCCGAGATGCGTGAAATCGATATAGGCGATGTCGAGAAGCAGCACGACAGGCCCTTGAGAAGAGATCGTTTCGAGAATCTCGAGCATCCGGTCCCACTCGTCCTCCTCCAGAGTGTAGCCGGTGGGGTTCTGACAGGGGTCGTTGACGAAGACAAGCAGCTTGCCCTGCCGCTTCATGACGCGTCGGCAGGTGTCCTGGAAGGAGTCAAGGTTGAACCGTTGTCCGTCAAAAAGGGTATAGTGTTCGATGCCGATTTGGTGCTGCCGAGCGATGGTCTTGTAGGGGCCCCAGCCGATATCGGGATGCACGACAATCTCCCCCGGGGCGAGCACGTTCTTGACGGTGCTGCTCAAAGCGCCAGTGCCGCCGGGCGTGGCGACGACCTCGGCGTCCAGCTCCACGCCGGCGTCGGTGAAAAGCCATTGCTTCACACCTCGCTTGAACTCCGGAGCGCCGGAGATCGAGGCGGCGTAGCGGGCCTTGTCGACATCCGGGATGGCGTCGAAAGTCCGATAGACGGAATCGAAGGTGAGCAGTTCCCCACCATCCGTGAAGAAGGCGCCGAAAGCGCCGTTTACAACCTTGCCTGCTCCATCTTTCGAGATCGCCCGCTGAGCACCCTGGCTGGCTTCGAAGACCATGTCCACGATGGGCTGGTCGTGGACCTTGTCGCTGACGAACTGTTTCATGAGGATTCCCCCCTTAGTTGTTCCAGCAGATCTTGCAGACAGGTTCTGGCGCGCTCGGGGAGACGGTTCTCGCCTTCAAGGCTCTCGAGGAACGCAAGACGTCCCTCCAGTCTTTTTTTCAGAGCCTGGCGATAGGATTGAGTGGCGGGTGGCGTGTAGCCCTCGACAACCAGACGTTCAATGCGCGTGCCGAGGAAGGGCTCGAAGGCCGCCTTGTCCTCGACGATGGCTTCAATGGAAGAGAGGGTGACTTTCGGCGGGATGTCCTGATTCTGAAAGGCGCCGGTATTGAGGATGTAGCCCTGGACCCCGTGGGCATCGAAGAGAGATTCGAACTGTTCAAAATCGTGCTTCAAGGGATGCAGCCGGAACGGATTCGCATAGGGGACGTAGGCGAGCGCATCCGGGTCCGCCCCCTCTTCCGCAGTGGTCCGCTTCGTGGCGAGCGTCGCCCCGAACGTCGAGGCGAGCGTGGCGTCGTTGACTCTGAGCAGAGGCGGGAGTGTGTCGTCCTTCATGATCCAGAAGATGGCATTGAGCGGTTCGCTGAAGGCATAAGCCCGGTCCGGTGTCCACAGATGGCTTTTGACAGCTCGGCCGTTGCCGTTGCGGATGTCTTCGGTGACGGGTATCACGCGGTCGTCCTCATCCAGGGTGGCCCCGACATTCTGCATCGTCAGCAGGAACCGATTGTCCGGGCTCGCCGGCGGATAGTCCTCGACCTTGTCGAAGTAGGCCGGTTCCAGCGAGACGGTCGAGAGGTCCCGCTTGTCGATGACGAAGGCGTCGTCATGCAGCACGGTGGTTTCGTAGCGGCCGTCGTGATCGGCGTGCGTCAGGGTCGACTTTCCGCTTCCCGAGAGGCCGAAGACGCCCATGACGAAGGGTTCGTTTCGTTTTTCGAAACGTTTCAGACCGCCGTGGCAGGCGGTGAAGCCGTGCCGGTCGCCGATCGTCCAGCCCATCGTCAAGGTCGCCTTTTTGTGTTCGCCGAAATAGCGCAGTCCGAGCAGGGCGGCGGCGTTGTGTTTACGGTCGAAAAGCGCCAGGCCGCTCTCGTGCCCCTCGGCGAAGGTATCGGGGTCGCTGTAGAGAAGGATGTCGCCCTCCTCGAAAAGTCTTGAAGCGTTGTACATCTCTTCGTGTGCTTCGCCGTAGGGTTCGAAGTTCAGCATCCAGGAATACAGCGTGTTCTCATAACCTTCCGGAACCAGCAGGTGGGCCTTCACAGTAAAGCGCGCATCCAGTCCGACGAGGGCCGTCGCATGGTAGAGAATCCGCTCGCGCGAGGCGAAGACGGCCTCCCTTAATGTCCTTGCGTACCCTTCCTCGTTCTCCTTGTCGATGATGCGTCGCGCATGGGCCTGACGTCCGGTGATCGCCCCGTCGTTGAACAGCAGAACTTTCGCGTCTTTCGGCAGGCCGATGGCCTCGGGACGATAGACGGGCAGGTCGCTGATGATGGTTCCGGGGGCGGCCTTCGCGAGTTCGTAGGCCTCCGCGCGTGAACGGACGCGATGGACGTTGTTGCGGTGGTAGGCGGTCTCGACGGTGGTGCGGACGCGGCTGAAGTGCGTAGGGGTGGCGGTGCCGATCGCTTTCTTCGAGAGGTGGCTCTTAGTGGCCATGAGTGGACATCCTTTCCGGGCAGGTGTTTATTCGATGTTCCATTGGAATCGTTTGCGGGTGTCGACGGTGTCCTGACGCATCTCGAGCAGCCGATGGATGCGGCGTTCGGCCATGATGTTCGCGGCCTTGAACGTGGGGATGTTCTCCTCGTTTGCTATCGAAAAGATTTCGCGCAGTCTGTCGTAGATGCCTTCAGTCGTCTGGATGGCGCTGGGTTCATGGTATCCGGTCATCTCCGTATAGACATTGATCACACCACCGGCGTTGATGACGAAGTCCGGGGCGTAGAGAATGCCGTGCTCCTCGAGCATCTGCCCGTGCCGCTCTTCATCCTCGAGCACGTTGTTCGCCGCACCGGCGACAATGTCGGCTTTAAGACGGGGAATGGTCTCATCGTTGAGGACGGCGCCGATGGCGTTGGGGGAGAAGATGTCGCAGTTCTTGTCGTAGATTTCGTCCGGTTCGACATAGTTGGCCAGCGGCAGGAGTTCCTTGAAGGCCTTGATCTTCTCTTCATCAATGTCGGTGAAATAGACGCGCTTCAGATCGTTCTTGCGCAGGTGCTGTACCATCTCTCTGACCACGGAGCCCACGCCCTGGAAGGCGATGGTGAGGCCATCAAGATTGTCCTGATTGTATTTTTGCTTGACAGCGGCCTTCATGCCCACATACGTGCCGTAGGCGGTGAGGATGGTGGTGCTGCCGGCACCCTTGCGGAGCACGCCGGAGACATAATCGGTCTCGCGGTCCATGTATTCGCAGTCCTTGAGCGTGATGTTCATATCCTGTCCGGTGTAGATCCGGCCCTTGAGACTCTGGATGTAGCGCCCGTAGGCCCGGAAGTATTCCTCGCTCTTGACCGTCTTGGGATCGCCGATGAGCACGGTCTTGCAGCCGCCGATGTCGAGTCCGGCGGCGGCGTTCTTATACGTCATGCCTTTCGCGAGGCGGGTGACGTCGTAGAGCGCTTCCTCCTCGCTGCGATAGTTGTAGAGCCTAGTGCCGCCACAGGAAGGGCCGAGGCGGGTGTCGTGGATACAGGTGATGCCTTTGAGCCCCGTGCCTTTGTTATAAAAGTAGATGATCTGTTCGAACCCTTCGTTGGTGTAAGAGAAGACTTCGTCGGTGAACGCTTGCGATTTGCTCATACAGCCACTCCTTTAACCTTTTATTGTTTTGCGCCCGCGACCAGCGCGGACAAAGCGATCGAATAGTACTTGGTCTGGTTCGAATCCGCCCGGGAGGTAAGGACGATGGGACGTTTGGCACCGGCGATGACACTGGCGCTCTTGGCGTCTGCAAGGAACATCATGCTTTTATAGAAGACGTTCCCGGCCTCAATCAAAGGCATCAGCAGGATATCGACATCGCCCGCGATCGGGGAGGTGAGGCCTTTGTGCCTGGCCGCTTTCTTGTCGATGGCATTGTCGAGGCCGAAAGGACCATCGACCACACAGCCGGTGATCTTCCCGCGCCGGTTTCGGGTCACAAGCTCATCGGCATCGAGGGTGGCCTGCATTTTCTTGTTGATTTTCTCGACCGCCGCAATACAGCCGACCGACGGAGTATCCAGGCCGAGCGCGGTGGCGATTTCGACGGCGTTTTCGAGGATTTCCTGTTTCTCATCGACGGTGGGCTGGATGTTCATCGCACCATCGCTCATGAACAGCAGTTTATGATAGGAGGCTATCTCCAGCAGCGAGACGTGCGACAGGCGGCGTCCGGTGCGGAGCCCGTATTCTTTGGAGAGCGCCGCCTTTAAGATCACCGAGGTATCGACATGACCTTTCATGAGGAAATGATTGCGGTGCTTGGAGACACGGGCGACCGCTTTGTGGCAGGCTCTTTCAGAATCCGTTTCATTGATGATTTCGTAGGATTCGGAATCGTAATCAAGGTCTTCAAGCGTCTCCAGAATCGACGTGCGATCACCAACCAGCACGGCGTCGACGATGCCTTCACGGCGGGCCATCTCGACGGCTTCCAACACATGCGGATCATCCGCGACGGCGACGACAAGCGTCTGTCTGGATTGTTCCTTGGCACGGCGAATCAGCTCGTTCATCCGTTTCATAAACCGTCCTCCTTATTCATAGCGGTTCGGTCTTTCGACGCCTTGAAGCACCCGGAGCGCGCCGAGAGCGAGCGATTCCATTTCGTCCTCGCCGGCATAGACGAGCATCTCAGCGATGAACCGGGTGCGCCTCTCAATCTGTTCGACAAGGTATTCGTCATAGGCGAGACCGCCCGTGAGTACAATGGCGTCGACCTCGCCGAAGAGCACGCTGCTTCCCGCGCCGATTTCTTTTGCAATCTGATAGCACATGGCGTCATAGATGAAGCGGGCATGCTCGTCGCCCTCACGGATGCGCCTGACGATCTCGAGTCCATCGTTGGTGCCGAGGTGCGCAACCAGACCGCCTTTGCCGTAGTTTTTCCGTTTGATGTCTTCGAGGGTGTATTCACCGCTGAAGCACATTTTATAAAGCGGCCCCAACGGGACGGTGCCGCTACGCTCAGGGCTCATCGGCCCATCGCCGTCAAGCGCGTTGTTGACGTCGATGACGCGCCCTCTCTCATGGATGCCCACACTGATTCCGCCTCCAAGGTGGGCGATGATGAGGTTCACTTGCGAATATTCCGCGCCGAGGTCGGCTGCCGCCTTGCGGGCGACCGCTTTTTGATTCAAGGCATGGAAAAGACTCTGCCGTTCAATTTCAGGCATCCCGGTGACCCGCGCGATATTCTCCATTTCATCGACCGCGACAGGGTCGACGAGGAACGCCGGTATGTCGTGATCATCGGCGATATGCTTGGCAATGACGCAGCCTAGATTCGAGGCGTGTTCGCCGCGCTCTGCACGTTCCATATCGCGGACCATCTGGTCGCTGACTGCATAGGTGCCGCTTTTGACGGGCTTGAGCATGCCGCCGCGCCCGACGACGGCATCCAGATCGGAAAGCGCGAAACCATGTTCGTCAAGGGCCGTCTCAATGGCGTTCCGGCGGAAATCGTACTGGTCGAAGATACGCTTGAATCGGGAGATTGAATCCGTGCTGTGCCGGACGGTCTCCTTGAAGGCGCAGCTTTCGTTTTCGAAGATTGCGATTTTCGTACTAGTGGACCCGGGATTGATGGCAAGGATAGTATGAGCCATGTTCTCCTCCTTATTGAGGGCTTGTTTCGTCAACACTCATGATTATAACATGGTAGCGTTTTCACAACAACATCGCGTGGTGGCTTCTTTTCTTTTCTCAAGAGAGTCCTAGCCGGCAACCCTATCACTCGGGTTTCAATCTGGCGGTGAAATGGCGGAGGACGGGAGGTTCGTATTCAAAGACATAACCTTTCAATTTTTCTCTTTGCCGGTAGACCGCCTTCACGCCTTCGGCGACAAGCCGGAGCTGGTGGTAGGAATAGGTGCGCCTGGGGATGGTGAGACGCATGAGCTCGAGCGGACTTTGCAGATTCTTTTGGGTCCTTGGGTCCCGGCCGAGCAGCAGCGAGCCGATCTCGACGCCCCTTACGCCGCTTTCGATGTAGAGAGCATTGGTGACGCTTTGTGCCGGAAAGCGGTAGTAGGGGATGTGAGGAGCGAAACGGGCGCAGTCGACGAAGACCGCATGTCCGCCGGTCGGCCACTGGATGGGGATGCCCGCCTCCCTTAGCAGGTCCCCGAGGAAACGCGCCTGGTCGATGCGGTGCGCGAGGTAGGCCTCATCAAGCACCTCCTGCAGCCCGACAGCGGTCGCCTCCATGTCCCTGCCGCTCATGCCGCCGTAGGTGGGGAACCCTTCAAGCGGGACGATGGATGTCCGGCAGTGGCGGAAAAGGGCTTCATCCTCGCGGATGGCGATCAACCCGCCGATGTTGACCAGCCCGTCCTTCTTGGCGCTCATGAGGAAAAGATCCCCATAGCGTAGCTGTTCTTGCACAAGCTCGCGGATGGACCAGCTTGCATAGCCTTTCTCTCGTTGCTTGATGAAATAGGCGTTCTCCGCAATCCGCGCCCCATCGACGATGATCGGGATGCCGTGTGATCTGGCGATGTCGTGGACGCTGCGGATGTTTTCAAGACTGACCGGCTGGCCGCCTGCGGAGTTGTTGGTGAGTGTCAGGATGATGCCGGCGATCTGCTCCGCACCGCGTTCTTGAATAAGTTGCTGGAGACGGTCTGTGTCGACATTGCCCTTGAACGGATGGTAGGTCTCGGTGTCATAGGCGGCGCCGGTCGCGCAATCCAGGGCTTCCGCGCCGGCGATCTCGACATGCGCGCGGGTCGTGTCGAAATGGGTGTTGGAGATGAAACACATACCAGAGTGGTCCACGAAATACGGCAGGGCGACTTGTTCCGCGCCGCGTCCCTGATGGGTGGGAATGACGTATGCATAGTTCGTGAGGTCCTTGACGACGTCCACGAGACGATAGTAGCTGCGGCTTCCCGCGTAGGCTTCATCCCCGCGCATCATGGCGGCCCACTGCTCCTGGCTCATCGCGCCGGTTCCTGAATCAGTAAGCAGGTCAATGTAAACGTCCTCGCTCCTCAGCCCGAAAACATTGTATCCGGCGTCTCGGAGCAGTTTCCGTCGTTGATTTTTGTCGGTCGTGCGGATTGGTTCGACCATCTTGATGCGGTAAGGCTCGTGTGCATAGTCTTGTTTCAAGACGCTCATCCTTTCTATCGGGCAGACTCACCAGTTGCTATTATACATCATGCCGGCCCGGATGAAAACGGTTACTTTTCCAGTAGGGCTTTAGTGGGTTGAAGAGGCATCGTTGTTAGTTGCAGGAGGGTGAAATACTGGGGTATAATTATAAAAAGGAGGTATGAAGATGCATGAATTAGAACCGATCCGCACGACTGCCCTGGCGAGAAGACTCGGCGGCCTACCGACTTTTCACGATGGATTCTTGCGAAAGGTCGTCGTTGAACCAGAGAAAGTCATGCTCTGGATTGATATCCTCGCGGATAACAACGAACGCCTGAAAGAAGATACCCGCGTGCGGTTGACCCTTCATGGCGTCCAATCTTTTGAACTGGTCTCCAAAGAAGTCGAGGACAATTTGTTCATCATCCACGATCTGGATTTTAAACGGGAAACGCATCAGCTCCGCATGCGTCTTGAAAGTGTTCGGGGTGCTGTCAGCGAGTTTGTCTTCGAGACGATTGAACTCAATGAAGCAAAAGAGGAGCGGGAATAAAAAAACGGACGTTCAGCGTCCGTTTTCTGCAGTCTTCTTGCCGGCGGGGTAGCCGCCGCTTAGGATATAGACCTTGCTGTAGCCTTTCTTCAGCATCTTGCGGCCCGCCTTCTTGGATTTCTTTCCGTTTTTGCAATAGAGGTAGACGGGAAGGTCCTTGCGCACCTTCGTCTGGTTCTTGCTGAGCAGGTAGCGGGGACGGAAGGCGCGGGCGCCCTTGATCTTGTCCTTCTTCCGGTCTCCTTCGCGGCGGATGTCGATGAGCTGGCCTTTACGCATGTTTTTCTTGAATTCTTCCCAGGGCAGCTCGATCAGACCTGCAAGGCGCCGGCTGGATTGGATCCGGATGATGAGAACGCCGATTCCCAGTCCAAGGACGATCGGCAGTGCGTATTGCAGAAATGCTTCCATGTGTATTCACTCCTCACCCAATTATACGGAGCGGGGCAGTTCCTTGTCAATCGCGCCGGGCAGGAATTCCTGCGGCTGCTTATTTGTTTTAAGGCCTGGCTGTGCTATAATGGCCTTACTTGATGAGTGAATGTCGGGTGATTTTCATGAATAAGGCTTTCCCTTACGCGACCGGCCTGCTTGTGGGCTTCTTCACCGTGCCTGTCTTCGCCGCGGGGTTTCAGCTCAGCTTCGCCGTCTCCGAGATTCCCGGACGGCTCCTGATGGCCGTGGCGCTTTTGATGTGGCCAGTAATGGCGGCGGTGGTTCTCTATCTTTCGCTCATCCGGTTGAAAGACAATCCCTACCGGCGACGATTGTGGTATCGATCGCTGTTCTTTCCACCCTTCGGAGCGGTTGTCGGCTTGTTCGCACTTCGTGCCCTCGAAGCGCTAATCTTATAGGAGGGGTCGCATGAAACGACTCATGAGAATCTATCAAAAAAAGACCGGCCGTCCCCTGCCTTCGCATCGGTTGTTCCGCAGAATCTCCCCGATCAGCCGCTGGGCGTTCTTTCTGATCGCCCTCTTCGCGGTCGTATTCGGCTGGTATCTCGCCGAACGACTCAACTTCGCGGATACGGATTTCATGTTCTGGGAGTTCGTGGCGACCATCGGCGTGTTCTTCGGGCTCGGTCCGCTCGGGTATATCTATCTCAAGCGAGCCCACCCCATCCTGCTTACGAAGGACGCCTTCGCCCGTGCAAGCCTGCTCGGTCGCTACCGGCTCGTGTTCTTCAAAGACGTCAAGAAGGTCAAGCTTTCACGTCGCAATCGTCTTCGCATCAAGCATGCAGGCGGAAAAATGTCGATACCTCTGAACGTCTACGAAGAGGATTTGGAGATTCTGAAGACGGTCTTCAACTACGAGGGTCACTTCAAGAAGCCCAGACGACCCTACAAGCTGTTCTTCGAAGGCGGCGAGGTCGATCTGCAGGAGCTCAACCCCGCCATGAACCGGACTACATCGAAGATTCTCGAACAGTTCTATGAAGATTATCAATATCTGACGCCGGGCTATCTCGACGACGTCTCGCTGTATGGCGCGACGCTCAACCGCATCCGCACCCTCGAGGCGCGCCATGTCACCTTCGAGCTCTCCCACATCGACATCAAGCGCGACCATCCGGACAACCCGGCTTTCCACGCCAAGCAGACCGATGATGCTATCCTCATTTTCCAGGATGTCTCCCATGCGGAAATCTTCAAGCTCGAGGAGAAAACCGGCGTTGAACTGCTCGGGACGGGCTTTGATTCCCTCAAACGCGCGTTCAAGCGTGCGGATATCTTCGAATCGGACTTCAAACCGCTCGAGGAGCGGATGTCGATCGACATCACCATCGTCCAGGGCGTCCGTCGCCAGCGTCTGCGCTTTACATTCAAAGAAGCGATCGTCGGCTTTAACGAGGTTGTCAAGGACGCCTGGTTCGAAAACACCAAATAACGATGTTTATATTGAAAAAACTTAGGAGTGATGCCCCATGATTTCGACCAACGATTTCAAGAATAACATGACCATCCAGCATGACGGCCACCTCTATCAGATTATCGAGTTCCAGCACGTCAAGCCCGGGAAGGGCAGCGCGTTCGTTCGCAGCAAGCTCCGCAATCTCCGCAACGGCACCATTGTCGAGAAGACCTGGCGTGCCGGGGAGAAAGTCGAGCAGGCCCTCATCGATAAGCGGCCGATGCAGTTTCTCTACAACGACGGCGACACCTACGTCTTCATGGACCAGAATACCTTCGAGCAGCTCGAGCTCGACCGCTCGCAGCTCGAATACGAGTCGAACTTCCTTGTGCCGAACATGAACGTCGAGATCCGTTTCTTCGAAACCGAGATTCTCGGGGTCGAGCTGCCGGAGAAAGTGACGCTCGAAGTCGCCGAGACCGTCCCCGGAGTCCGTGGCGACACACAGACCAACGCTACCAAGGATGCAACGCTCGAGACCGGCTATACCCTGCAGGTCCCCTTGTTCATCAACGAGGGAGACCGCGTCGTCATCAACACCCGCACCGGCAAATACAGTGCCAAAGCATAAGGAGTGAACGCCCCTTGTCCTCTTCCCCGACCATCCTGGCAGCCGTCGGCCCCTTGGGCATCACGCTGCTGATTCTGCTTCTGCTTGTCTCGAGCTTCTTTTCCATGAGCGAGACCGTCTATTCAAGCCTCAATCCCATCCGCATCAAGCACTTCATCGAAGAGGGACGAAAAGGCAGCAAGCGCGCCTTCTGGATTCATAAACGTTTTGATTACGCCCTGACGACCATCCTCGTCGGCAACAACCTCGCGAACGTCGCCCTCGCCACTGTCAGTGCGGGCGTCTTTTCACGTATCTTCGCCGACAGCGAAGTCCTCGTCACCGTATTCAACACCGTCATCATGACGACCATCATCCTCATCTTCGGTGAGATTGTCCCCAAGAGCTTCGCGAAGATGTACGCCGATGAGATCGCCATCAAGATCGCCGGCGTGCTGACGCTGATCATGAAGGTGCTCAAGCCCGTCACCATGATCTTCCTCAAGATCAAGCAGCTTTTTCTCCGTAGCGAGGAGACGGTCACCATCAACGTCAGCGAGAATGAACTCGAGACCATCATCAACACGATGGAAGAAGAAGGGTCGATTGAAGAGGAGGAGGCGGAGCTGCTCCAGAGCGCGCTCGACCTTGATGAAAAGCAAGTCTACGAAATCATGACCCCCCGTGTCGACATGGTCGCCGTCGAGGTCTCTGAACCCATCAAGACCATCCAGCGCAAATTCTTCAAGCATCAGTTCTCGCGCCTCCCCGTGTATGAGGAGGACCGTGACCGCATCATCGGCGTGCTCAATGAACGCGACTTCTTCACCGAACTGATCAAGCGGCGCCCCATCGACATCCGCAAGCTGATGAACCCGCCGGTCTTCGTCTCGAAGTCGATGCGTGCGGACACGCTGATCGAGACGCTGCAGCGGGAGAACGTCCACCTTGCCATCGTCAGCGACGAATTCGGGGGCACCAGCGGCATCGTCACCATGGAGGACGCCATCGAGGAGCTCGTCGGCGAAATCTATGACGAGCATGACGACATCGACGATGAGTTCCTCAAACAGATCGCCCAGGGTGAATACGGCGTCAACGCCGACATCGAGCTGGGTGACCTCTTCGAGCAGCTTAATCTCGGAAATCCGCCGGACAAAGAGGAGAAGACGCTCGGCAGCTGGTTGTTCGAGCGTTTCGAAGACCTTCCGGAAGTCGACATGGAGCATGCGATCGAACAAGAGATTATTGAATATCACCCCGAGGAGCCGGCTAAAAATTACCGGCTGGTCTTCGTCATCAAGGAGATCCGCGACAGGCGCATCCGCTACGTGCACCTGCGCGTCGAGGAGGTGGCCGGCGATGAAAACACATGAGGGCGGCGAGCGGTTGCAGAAACTGATTGCGCACAGCGGCGTCGCCTCCCGCCGCAAGGCGGAGGAGATGATCAAGGACGGCCGTGTCAAGGTCAACGGAGAAATCGTCCGCGAACTCGGCGCGAAAGCCAGCCGCAGGGACCACGTCACCGTCGACGGCGAGCCGATCCGCATCGAGCCGCCCGCGTATTATCTTTTCTACAAGCCCGAGGGCGTGGTCTCCTCGGTCAGGGATGACCGCGGCCGGCGCACCGTGCTCGATTATGTGCACGCGCGCCAGCGTGTCTATCCCGTCGGACGGCTCGACTATGACGCCTCCGGGCTGATGCTGCTGACGAACGACGGCGAGGTCACGCTGGTCATGACGCATCCCTCTTATGGCGTGGAGAAGGAATACGACGTGACCGTTGAAGGATTCATCCGCAAACCGACTTCCAAACGCCTTGCCAAAGGAATCGAACTGGACGGAGAGAAAAGCGCTCCGGCCAAGGTCAGACAAGTTGAGTATATCCAGAAGACGGGACGCTCCCGCTTCACCCTGAGCGTTGTCGAAGGCCGTTACCATCATGTCAAGCGTCTGCTTGAATCGGTCGGTCATCCGGTACGCCGCCTCAAGCGTATCCGGCATGGCCCGCTGACGCTTGATGATCTAGCAAAGGGCGATCACCGACCGCTCAAACCCCACGAGATCAAGAAACTCAGACGGCTCGCCGAGACCGCCCGCAAGGACGCCTGATACAAACGCTTGTAACCCCGATCTCCGTTTCATTGAAAGATTCGGCCTGCTCAAGGGTTGAACTGGGCGCTTGTGGGTTGCAACCGTTTACTTGCCTTGCACGGCTTGTTGTTTTTCTGGAACGTGATACAATGACAGTCGAAAGAGTGATGGAAAGAGGGATTCTATGCGACGTCTAAACAGTTTCCAGAAGGATCTGTTAGTCCTGATCGGCCTGTTTTTCGTGCACACCCTGTTGTGTGTGCTCTCTCCCTTGCGATCCTTCGGGCCGATCGAACAGGCGGACATCTCCCGCCGGCTCCTCCTTGTATTGTCCTTCGAGGACGTCGCTACCGGCGAGACCGTGGAATATGTGCCAGTGCTCGCCATCGTATATGGGCTGGTGCTTCTGTACTTTCTCGCGAAGAAGGCCAGACCCCTGACCCTCATCTACGGCCTCGCACTGGTCCTGCTTGCCAGGGTCAACTTTCTTTCTCAGCTCTTTCAACTGCGCGGCACCCAGGAAGATTTCCGGATCGAAGGCGTCTTCAGCCCACAGGCCTATGTCGAGGGTGAAGCCGTCGCCCACGACGTGAGCGCCTTCGTCCTGGGCGTGCTGCTTCTCATTCAGCTGTCGATTGTGGGCTATCAATTGATCGGTCGACGTCTGCGTGCACGCCGTGAAGGTTCACAAGCGGCCCACGAAAGCAACCAAAACAACGCGACGCTCTGAATATGTCAACCTCCCGGCGGGAGGTTTTTACTTTCAATAAAAAAGACGCCTTTTGCAGGCGTCTTGAAGGAAGAAGTCAAAAAATGGCGGCGAAGACGAGGCTGATGATCGTCATGAGCTTGATCAGGATATTGATCGAGGGGCCGCTTGTGTCCTTGAAGGGATCGCCGACGGTATCGCCGGTGACGCTTGCCTTGTGAGCGAAGCTGCCCATGTCGCCGTGATGACCTTCTTCAATGTATTTTTTGGCGTTGTCCCACGCCCCGCCGCTGTTGGCCATGAAAATCGCCATGCTGATGCCGCTCGCCAGCGCGCCGGCCAGCAGACCGCCCAGAGCCTCGGGGCCGAGCAGAAAACCGACGAGAAGCGGCGAGGCGATCGCCAGCATCGCGGGCGCGATCATCTCCTGCAGGGCGGCTTTCGTCGAGATGTCCACACAGCGGGCATAGTCCGGTTTCTGGGTCTTGTCGATGATGCCCGGTATCTCGCGGAACTGCCGGCGCACCTCGTCGATCATCTTCGAGGCGGCTCGTCCCACGCTGCTCATCGTCAGTGAGCTGAAGAAGAAGGGAAGCATAGCCCCGACGAGGACGCCGACGACCACTTCCGGGGTGGCGATGTTGATGGTATCGAGCTCGGCGGCCCGCACGAAGGCGCTGAAGAGGGCTAATGACGTGAGCGCCGCACTGCCGATGGCAAAGCCTTTGCCGATGGCGGCGGTCGTGTTGCCCACGCTGTCAAGCTTGTCGGTGATCTTGCGGACCTTGTTGTCGAGATTGCTCATTTCGGCGATGCCGCCGGCATTGTCGGCGATCGGTCCATAGGCATCGATGGCGATGGTCATGCCGGTCGTCGAGAGCATCCCGACGGCGCTGAGGGCGATGCCGTAAAGGTCGGCGACCTGATAGGAGACTAGGATGACGACGCCGATCAGGAGGATGGGGATGGCCGTGGATTCCATACCGATGGAAAGCCCGCCGATGATGTTGGTCGCGTGGCCGGTTTCGGATTGCTTGGCGATGGACTTGACTTTCTTATACTCATGGGAAGTATAGAGTTCCGTAATGAGTCCGATGACGATGCCGACGAACAATCCGGCGACAATCGCGAGCAACGGGCCGTAGTCTTCGAAGAATCCGTTCCGGACATAAAGCCAGGTGAGGAACAGAGCGAACAGCAGGAACAACCCGCCGGCGACATAGGTTCCGTTACGGAGCACCTTGTGCGGCGCATCCGCCTGCTTGGTGCGGACTGTCATCGCGCCAAGAATGGAGGCGATGATACCGGCAGCGGCCAAGTAGAGCGGGAAGAGCGCGCCTTCAACACCCAAAAGCAACGTACCAAGTGTGATCGCGGAGATCAGCGAGCCGACGTATGACTCGAAAAGGTCGGCTCCCATGCCGGCGACATCGCCGACATTGTCGCCGACGTTGTCGGCGATGACCGCAGGGTTGCGGGGGTCGTCTTCCGGAATGCCGGTTTCAATCTTGCCAACGAGGTCGGCGCCTACATCGGCGGCTTTTGTGTAGATACCGCCGCCGACCCGGCCGAAAAGTGCGATGGAGGAAGCACCGAGGCCGAAGCCTGTGAGGACGCTCGTCATGCTATCAAGATCGAGGCCGATCAGCCGTGTGCCGAGGAAATAATATAGGATGAGGCCGGTCAGACCCAGCCCGACGACGGCCATACCCATTACGGCGCCCCCGCTGAAGGCGACATCCAGGGCCTTGTTCATGCCGGAGGATTCCGCAGACGTAGCGGTACGGGAATTCGAGGCGACGGCGCCCCGCATCCCGAGGTAACCCGCCAAGGCGCTTAAGAAAGCCCCGAAAGCGAAAGCGCCCGCCGTCTCGAAGTCGATCGCGAAACCGATGATGAAGAATAGGATAATCACGAAGGCTGTCAGAATACGATATTGCCGGGAGAGAAAGGCCATCGCACCTTCCCGGATATATCCCGAGATTTCAATCACACGCGGGATGCCTTTTTCAATACGCTTGATCTTCAAAAAGAGCACCAAGGCGTACAGCATGGCCATGATGCTGAAAACCAGCGCAATTCCGAGAATGCCGTCGGCACCCAGTAAGTCGAACATAAGGTCTCACCGTCCTGTTGTCTTGTCAGTGGTTATTCATACTATAATATCAAACAAGTTTGTCAAAAGTATATCAAAAAGCGTTTTCATGTTCAAGAACATCCACAATCTGATAAAATCATTAAAATGTGGTGTACTCTGCGCTACTGATAGAAATATTAAATCAAGTTATTGATAATCGCACATCTGTGATATAATAGTAATGATTTTTGAAGAGGTGGTCAGATGAAGACAACTCAGATCGCCATCGACGGGCCGGCGGGAGCCGGGAAGAGCACCATCGCGAAGCTTCTCTCCCAACGCTTCGGCTACACCTACATAGACACCGGCGCGATGTATCGCGCCATTACATTGAAGGCCATGCGCCTCAACAAACCGCTCGACGACGAAGAAGGCTTCAATTTCCTCAAAGAGACGGTATTCGACTATGCTGAAGGAAAGCTCGTCATGGACGGGGAATTCGTCGGGCGCGCCATCCGCTCCCGGGAAGTCTCGAACAACGTATCGCTGGTCTCCTCGCACCGGCTCGTGCGGACCACTCTCATCCAAAGGCAGCGAGAACTTGCGGAACACAAGAATGTCGTGATGGACGGCAGGGACATCGGCTACAACGTCCTTCCGGATGCGGACTTCAAGTTCTTTCTGACCGCTGATGTGGCCACCCGGGCCCTCAGACGCTTCCGGGAGAACGAAGAGCACGGCATACATGTTCCACTTGAAGATCTTAAACAGGAAATCAGGGACCGGGACAAATTCGACACCAACCGCGTCCATAGCCCGCTCCGGCCGGCTGACGACGCAGTTGTCATCGACACATCGGATATGGAGATCGACGATGTCGTCAAAACCATAGAATCAATTGTCAGAGAGGAAGATACCCATGCAAGTGAAGAACGTTGAAGAAGGTCAAAGAGTCAAAGGCACCGTCTACGAAGTCAAGGACAACGAGGCGATCGTCGATATCGGCTACACGATGGAAGGGACCGTCCATCTCGAGCGGCTGACCGCCCGCGATGTTGAAAGCGCCCATGATGTTGTCAAGGAGGGGGACGAGATCGAGACCATCGTCACCCGCAAGGATGACGACAGCGGGATTCTGCTGCTCTCAAGAGTCGAGATTGAAAAAGAGGAACTCTTCGAGGAGCTGCAGAACAAGTTCGAAAACAACGAGACCATCGAGGTGAAGGTCCTCGAATCGCTTAAAGGCGGGTTGAAGGTACGCTCTCACGGGTTTGACATGTTCATGCCCCGTCGTCAGATCGAGGACAAGCCCGCAGATGATCTCAAAAGCTATGTCGGACAGACGTTGAGCGCCAAGATCATCGAAATCGGTCGCCAGCGGAACCGGATCCGCATCGTCGTCTCGCGTCGCGCCGTCGAACGCGCACGTAAAGAAGAGCGCAAGCAGGAGGAGCTCGCCAACATCAACGTCGGCGATGTTCTTGAAGGGACCGTTGTCAAGCTGATGGACTACGGGGCGTTTGTCCGCTTCGAGGAAGCGGAATGCCTGCTGCATGTCTCCGAGATTTCACACCATCGGATCAAGCATCCGCAGGACGCGCTGGAAGTCGGCCAGAAGGTGAAGGTCAAAGTCATCGCCGCCGACGGCGATAAGCGTTCGCTGTCGATGAAGGCGCTCGAGCCTTCTCCCTGGGAGAAGTTCGCCGAAACCTACAGCGTCGGCGACAAGGTCCAAGGGAAGGTCGTCAAGAAACTGCGCAACGGCATTCTCGTCGAAGTCGCCAAAGGCGTCGCCGGCATCGTGCACCGCAACGATTATTCGTGGAACCCGCGCTTCAACCTCGCCGGAAACGTGCAGGAAGGCGACGAGGTCGAGGTGAAGATTCTCTCGATCGATACTGAGAACCGCAAGATGCGACTGTCCAAGAAGCATCTTGAATACAACCCCTGGCAGGATGTCGACGTCAAGGTCGGCGATACCGTCACGGGTGAAATCAAGGACTTCCAGCCGCAGGGAGCCTTGGTCGAGGTCCAGGGCGTGGAGGCGTTCCTTCCCATCAGCGAGATTCGTGAAGAACACGTCGAGAAAGTCGAGGACGTCTTCGAAAAAGGACAGGTGATCAACGCCATCGTCTTGAAGTTCGACCGTGAGAAATGGCGCATGGTCATCAGCACCAAGGCCTATGAGAAAAAACGTATCCAGGATGAATACAAGAAACATCTCCGCACCGAGGACTCTGAAGAGCAATCGCAGACGCTCGGAGAGCTTTTCGCCGACAAGCTGAAGGACCTCAAAAAATAGCAGAGGTGATGGGACATGCTTCCATCCGTCGCCATCGTCGGTCGGCCCAACGTCGGTAAGTCGACGCTGTTCAACCGGATTGTCGGACAGCGTCAGGCCATTACCGACGAGACCCCGGGCGTCACCCGGGACCGGCTCTATGCCAGGGCCGAGTGGCTGACCCGCACCTTCAATCTCATCGACACAGGTGGCATCGACTTTGAAGATGCCCCTTTTATTCATGACATCAAGGCCCAGACCGAAATCGCCATCGAGGAATCGGACGTCGTGCTTTTCCTTGTGGACGCCGAGACCGGTGTGACCGACCATGATGCGGATATCGCCCGGCTGCTCTATCGAACCGACACACCGGTCGTGCTGGCTGTCAACAAGGTCGACGACGTCACCCGCAAAGGGGAACTCTATGAATTCTATGCGCTCGGACTTGGCGAACCCTTTCCCGTCAGCGCCACCCACGGCGTCGGTGTGGGCGACTTGCTTGAACGCGTCATCGAATATCTTCCCGAACGGGCTCCGAGTCCCTACCCGGAGGATACCATCAAGCTTTGCCTGATCGGCCGACCCAATGTCGGCAAGAGTTCATTGATGAACGCCTTGCTCGGCGAAGAACGCGTGATTGTCAGCGAGATTGCCGGCACCACCCGCGACGCCGTCGATTCAATCTTCGAGAAGAACGGACAGGAATACGTCATCATCGACACCGCCGGTCTGCGTAAAAGAGGCAAGGTGTACGAACGTGCGGAGAAATACAGTGTGCTGCGCGCGCTCAATGCCATCGACCGCAGCGACATCGCCTTGTTTCTCGTCGACGCCGAGCAAGGCATCATCGAACAGGATAAGAAAGTCGCCGGCTACGCATACGAAGCCGGCAAGGCGACCGTCATCATCGTCAACAAGTGGGATACCGTCGAACGCGACCACAGCACCATGAACGAATGGGAGCGAAACATCCGCCACCAGTTCCGCTTTCTCCCCGACCCGCCGGTCATCTTTCTCTCCGCACTCACCAAGGAACGCCTCGATACGCTGTATCCGGTGCTGCTCGACATGCACGAGCGATATCGCAAGCGCGTCCAGACCAGCGTGCTCAACGATGTGCTGCTGGACGCTTTCGCCTCGAACCCGCCGAAATCCTATAACGGCGGCGTGTTGAAAGGCTATTACGCCACGCAGGTCGAGACCGCCCCGCCGAAATTCGTGCTCTTCGTCAACGACCCCGCCTATCTGCATTTCACATATGAGCGATATCTCAAGAATCAGCTACGTCGGGCCTTCGGTTTCGAAGGAATCCCGATCAACCTCGTCTTAAGGAAGCGTGATTGATTATGGAGCGAATCAGCATCATCGGCGGCGGATCCTGGGGACAGGGTCTTTCGAAGGTCCTCGTCGACAACGGACACGACGTCCTCGTCTACGATGTCGATGAGAAAGTCGTCCGGGCCGTGAACGAGGAGCATCGCTGTCTGCACCTCGACGCACCGATTCCCAAAACCGTGCGCGCGACCACCTCGAGTGAAGCGGCGGCCGGCTTCGCAGATGTGCTGCTCTTCGTCGTCCCCACCAAGGTCCTGCGGTCGGCCATTGAAAGCGTGATTTCCCACGTCCGCACCCCGAAGCTGTTCATCAACGCCGCAAAAGGAATCGAGCCCGATACCTTCAAACGCAACTCGCAGATTTTCGAAGAAATGATTCCGAAGGCCAAGCGCCGGGGGTTCGTCGCGCTCAGCGGTCCCAGCCACGCCGAGGAGGTCATCCAGGGCAAGACCACGCTCCTCACGGCGGCAAGCGATTCAGAGGCGCACGCGAGCTACGTGCAGTCCCTCCTGCATAATCAGACCTATTTCCGGGTCTACACGAGCACCGACCTCAAGGGTGTCGAACTCGGCGGCGCGCTCAAGAACATCTTCGCCCTCGCCGCCGGCATCGCGCGCGGCCAGGGCCAGGGGGATAACGCCCTCGCGGCGCTGATCACCCGCGGGCTGGTCGAGATGGGCAAGCTCTACGAACACCTCGGCGCGTCCAAGGATGCGCTGCTTGGCCTCTCCGGAATCGGGGATTTGTTCGTGACCTGCACGTCCGAGCATTCCCGGAACTACCAGGCGGGATTGAAAATCGGATCGGGCAGCGACCTCGAGGCGACACTGGATTCCATGACGATGGTCGTCGAAGGCATCCGGACCACCCGCGCCGCGCACGCACTTTCGAAAAATGCCGGACTCGACACCCCGATCATCGATGCCCTCTACGAAATCATCTTCAACCGGGTCCATCCGCAGAAGGCCTTCACCAAGCTCTTATCAAGAGAGTCCAAGCCTGAAAGAAGGCCATAAAGCCCTTGAAAAAGGGTGAAAACTTGAGAAATTTCCTACAAACCCCTTCCAAAGGCTTGCAAAGGGTTATCCTCCTTGCTATAATGAGCACAGTTAATATTTTAAGGAGGGAGTTAGAAGCATGAATAAGACTGAACTCGTTGCTCGCATCGCTGAGGTTTCGGGGCTTACCAAGAAAGACGCTGAGGCGGCTTTGAACGCAACCCTGAACGCCATTCAGGATTCGCTCGTCAAGGGAGACAAGGTCGTTCTCACCGGCTTCGGCACGTTCGAAGTCCGCGAGCGCAAACCGCGCGTCGGCCATAACCCGAGGACCCGCGAATCGATTCAGATTCCCGCACAGAAATCGCCCGCTTTCAAGGCCGGCAAAGTCCTCAAGGACGCTGTACGCTAAGCACGGCCAAAAAAAATACCATATTCCGATATGGTATTTTTTTTTGGCTTGTGGTACTTTGCTAGTTGAAGGAGGCTGTTGCCATGGCCCATGGAGAGTATCTCGACGAAAACCTGCTGGATGCCCTGCTCGCAGGCGATCTGGACACCTTGAAAACCTACGATTTGCACGCAGTCGACGCCAGACGGCAGACCCTGCTTTTCTATGCTGTGCGGCAGAGAGCCTTTAAATCCCTGACCCATCTGCTCGAGGCGGGCGTCGATCCTTCCCTTGCAAACCATTTTCACGATACGCCGCTGCATGCCGCGGCGAATTTCGGGGATGAATGGATGGTTCGGCAGCTACTGGATCATGACTCTCCTGTCGACGCCCGCAACAAAAAAGGGACGACGCCGCTCATGCTGGCCGCCCGCCGTGGAGCAAAAGCAGTACTCAGGGTGCTGATTAATGCACACGCCGACCCGGCCGTTCGCGACCGCTCAGGTCGGACGGCAGTCTTCTATGCCGTTGAGAGCCGCCGGGAAGCGCCTGTGGAGTTGTTGATCAAGAAAGGCGCGAACCTCTTCGCCCGCGACGCCGAAGGGGAGACGCTGCATCACGCGGTGGCTAGATACGGCACCGCGGGCATGCAGCGGAGGTTGATGAGTGAAGGGCTCTCGCCCTACATCTTCAACCTCTACAACCAGACTCCGCTGCACCATGCAGCCCGTCGCGGCGAGGACCTGCTGGTGGAGAGGTTGCTGAAGAGCGGCCTCGACCCTTCCTGGAAGGATCGTTTCGGCGCTTCGGCGATGGACTACGCCGAAGGCAGCGGGGACATCGAGACGCTGCTCGAGCGTGCGACTTCGGATATCGATACCCAGAAGGCTTTGCAGGCACTCCCGCTGCACCGGGCCTTGCGGTCGGGCGACCTTGACCGCGCCGAGGCGCTGATACGCTCGGGAGTGGAAGTCGACGTAGAGGACTGCTTTTCCAACCGTCCCCTCTTTTACGCGTTGCTGTTCGGGGATGAGACCCTCACAGCGCAGCTGCTCGACGCCGGTGCGACCGGCGTCGATGTGGACGCTCAGGGGAACACGGCGCTCTTCTATGCGGTTTTGTTCAAGGATGCGAGCCTCTCCGCCCTGCTCAAGTCCAAAGAGGCCGCCAAAGCCGACGATCGGACACGAAGCCTTTTGACCGCGGCGCCCTCCGCGATACGGAATCTTTTCTAAATTACATACCGCCGAACATGAACATCAGCTGCAGAATGTTCCAAAGCATGTGCGCGCCGATGGCGACGAAGATGCGGTGGTTGGAGAAATAATACACGAACGAGATCACCACGCCGAGGGAGAAATACGGAAGCACCATCAGCAGGGCGCCGGGGTCCTCGGCAATCGCGGTCAGTTCCGTGACGACATGAATCGAGGCGAACGCCAGACTATTGAGGAGAATCGCCGCGACGACGCCCCAGTGACGCCGGATGAAACCATAGAGCACCTTGCGGAAGAGCATCTCCTCGACGAACGGCGCGAAGAGCGCGGCGAAGAAGATGAGCGAGCCCACGTCATACCAGGCACCGGCGCTGAGCCGCTCGAGCATCGCCTGGTTCTCGGGGTCGCCTTCTACGCCGCCGAGCATCAGGATGCCGTTGATAAGCATGTTGGCGATGAACATGAGCGCAATTGCCAAGACCACAACGCCCAGGCTTTGATAGAGTCGCTTTCTAAATCTCGGCCACTCCTTCTTGAAGAGGAACGTCTTCGCCGCAAGTATCATCAGGATGGTGACGGTCAGATACCAGAAGAAATTCGTGAGCGAGAAGAACGTGACGCTCGCGGGCGAGTCAATCTCGGCGAGCGTAGGGTCGATCATCAGGACGACGCTCGGGATGAGCGAGACGACCGCGAACGTCAGAAGATAGATGATGACAATCCGTTTGTTCAGGGACAGGTGTTCGAGTTTCATAGTCGGACCCTCCGTTTCCCTGCCATTATATCATAACCCATGACGTGGTGGGAGTGATTTTCTTTCCGTCCGCGTGTGAATCCAAAAGGAGGCGTCCGGTATGAAGCGGATCGTCGTCGCCACGCATAACGAGCACAAGCTTGAAGAACTCGCTCCGCCCCTCGAGCAGCTAGGGTATGATGTCCACTCACTCAAGGATTTCCAGACTCCGCCCGTCGTCGAGGAGACCGGAGATTCCTTCAAGGAGAACGCCCTCAAAAAAGCCAGAGCCGTGCGCTTGAAGACATCCGCGATGGTGCTCGCGGACGATTCGGGGCTGGAGGTCGACGCCCTCCACGGAAGACCCGGCGTGCATTCGAAACGGTTCTCCAAAGCCGGTACCGATGAAGCGAACAACCGGCGTCTGCTTGCCTTGATGGAGGACAAGCGGGACCGGACCGCCACCTTCCGTACGGTCATGGTCCTCATCGACGAGGCCGGCACGGCGCATGTCTTTGAGGGGGAGCTTCCCGGCTATGTCCACACGGCCGAGGAAGGCTGTGAAGGTTTCGGCTACGATCCGGTTTTCATACCGGCGGGTCAATCGAGCACCCTCGCGGCGCTGGGCATGGAAGTCAAGAACCGCATCTCCCACCGCCGACGCTGTCTGGCGAAGGTGCTGGCGTATCTCAAGACAACGGAATGAAGAGGATGTTACAATCGTCCTCAAGGAGGGAATGCCCTTGGAATTGAAAAATGAACTGGAGAAGACCTTGAAAGCGAACGACAAGCCGCAGGCGGTCCGTCAGGTCGTCGAGGCGCTCGAGGACGGACTCGATGTCGTCACGCTCTACAGCGATGTGCTCGCTCCGATTCTCAACGGCATCTATTGCGAGGAGGACGATTTCGAGTGTGTCTGGCTCGAGCATCAGATCACCTCGATCACCCGGACCCTGATCGAGACCAGCTATCCCTACGTCTTGAAACAGAAGCGTCGTGAAGACAACGGCCGGCACGTACTGGTTGTCTGTCCGAAGGATGAATACCATGAACTCGGGGCTGTGATCGGCACCCATTTCTTCGAGCTCGAAGGGTTCCAGACCACCTACATCGGCGCCAACACCCCGTTGGAGACCATCGACGGCGCGCTGCGCGTCCTGAAGCCCGACTATCTTGCCATCAGCGTCTCCAATGCGTATCATTTATTCGAAGTGAACAAGATCATCAACCACGTGGAACGCCATTATCCCGACCTTGCGCTTGTGGGTGCCGGACGAGGTTTCTCGCTACACGAGACCAGGATTACGAACCGGCTCGCCCGCATCGTCGAGCATTATGAGGACGTGGTGGCGCTCGCAAGGGAGGAGGATGTGTGATGCTCCCTTTTCGCATCGGCCTTCGCTTCCTCCTGGATTCAAAGCTGCAGACCGTGCTCATCGCGGTGGGCATCGGCATCGGCGTCAGCGTCCAGGTGTTCATCGGGTCCTTGATACAGGGCCTTCAGGACGATCTGATCGATTCGACCATCGGCAACAGCTCCCAGGTGACCATCCGCGCCGAGGAACGCGGCGAGTTGATGGACGACGACCCGGGACGGCTCGAGGCGCTCAAGGACTTCGACCCTGATATCACCGCCTTCAACCGCGTGCTTGAGGATTCCGCCTTTCTCAAGTATGAAGAAGCGGAGGAACAGATTGTCATCCGCGGCTTCGACTATGAAGAAGCGGCGGGAATCTACGATTTCGAAGAACGGCTCGTCGACGGACGGCTTCCAAAGGAGCCGAACGAGACCGTCCTCGGCGTTGAACTTTTTGATAACACCGGTTTGTCCCTGGGGGATGAGGCCGGTTTTCTCCAGCCACCGCAGGAGAGCGACGATTTCGAAGTCGTCGGCACCGTCGACATGGGCGTCGCCGACCTCAACGAGACGTGGGCCCTGACGACGCTTGAGGGGGCCAAGGCCTTTCTCGACACCGAGGGGATCTCCGCTTATGAGATGCAGCTGCGCGATGTGTTCCGCTCCGATGAGCTGGCTTCCGAGCTTGCCGTTGCCTATCCGGACCTTCGCATCAGCGAATGGCAGTCCGCCAACGAAGACCTTCTGAGCGGCCTCGAAGGACAAAGCATCTCCAGCGCCATGATTCAGCTCTTCGTCATCATCAGTGTCGTGCTTGGTATCTCCAGCGTGCTCGCCATCACCGTTCTGCAGAAATCCAGACAGCTCGGCATCCTCAAGGCGATGGGCATCACGGACCGGCGCGCCAGCGCCATCTTCCTCGCGCAGGGGCTGCTGCTTGGTGTGATCGGCGCCATTCTCGGCGTCTCCATCGGCATCGGGCTGCTGGTTGTTTTCGAGCAGCTGGCCACCGACCAGGCCGGCGATCCGATCGTGCCGATCGCCCTCGACCCTCTGTTCGTCACGTTCTCGGCCATGGTGGCCATTGTCGCGAGCCTCATCGCCAGCGTCATTCCCGCCCGCCGCAGTTCCAGACTGTCCGTCATCGAGGTGATCCGCAATGGCTGAACATGCCCTTGAACTTACGGATATCCGCAAGACCTACGGCGTCACCGTGAAGACCGAGGTGCTTCATGGTATCAACCTGACGTTCGAAAGACAATCGTTCAACGCCATCATCGGCCAGAGCGGCAGCGGCAAAAGCACCCTGCTCAACATCATCGGCACGCTCGATGCGCCGAGCGAGGGACACGTCAGCATCCTCGGGCGCCGCGCCGACAAGCTTTCGAAAAAGCAACTGGCCGCCCTGCGCAACGAAACCATCGGCTTCATCTTCCAGCATCACTATCTCCTGCCCGAATTCACAGCGCTTGAGAACATTCTCATGCCCAGGCGCATCCGCGATGGCAAAGCCGACGCCGATGCGCGACAATACGCACAGGAAATCATCGAGTTCATCGGCCTTGAGGACGTGCAGCACAACAAGGCCATGGACATGTCGGGCGGACAGCAGCAGCGCGTCGCCATCGCCCGGGCGCTCATCAACCGCCCCGAGATCATCCTTGCCGATGAACCCACCGGCGCGCTCGATACCGACACCACCGACAAAATCTACAACCTTCTGCGCGACATCAACAAGCGGTTCCACACGACCTTCATCGTCATCACCCACGACCGCAAGGTCGCCGAGAAGGCGGACCGCATCGTCGAGCTCAAGGACGGAAACGTCGAACTCGACGTGCGGCCCCGAAGCTGAGAAAACCAGAAAAGGGGAATTTCTCATGCAGGCACTGATTATCAGCGATATCCACGGAGACAAGCAATGTTTCCTCGACATCCTCGAAGCCAACCGCGAAGCGGACACCATCATCAGTCTCGGCGATTCGGAGCTGAAGCGACGACTGCTCGAAAAGCACGACGTCATCGCCATCAAAGGCAACTATCCTTTCGACAGCGGCTTCACGTATGAACATGTCCTAAAGCTTGACGGCAGGCGGACGCTGCTCACGCACGGACACAAGCACCGCATCAAGCACACCTATCAACAGCTTTATGGGCGGATGCTCCAGGAGGAGGCCGTCCTCGCCCTCCATGGACACACCCACGCCCCGACGATGGCCGAAGTCGCCGGCCGCTACATCCTCAACCCGGGTTCCGCATCGAAAAGCCGCAGCCCGGACACCCCCGATAGCTATCTGCTTCTACATTTCATCGAGGACGGCGTTGTCGCCAGATGGTACGACGCCGCCACCCACGAGCCTTTCCGCGAGGAGACCCTCGAGATCTGAAAGCTCATACGGCACGTGCCTGGCGGCTTCGGTGGTCCGCTTTTCCTTTCTCTTTGGCACAATTTATGGTAGACTTTTAATGATTGAAGGGAGGTCCCGGCATGTCTGAAAACACGACACGAACCACCAGACACGAGCAGCGAAAAAAGCTTGTCGAGCTGCTTTATGCGATGGACATCCACGGGTCCTTCCAATACGAACCGCAGGAGCATGTCTTCGAGGACGACATCCTCCGCCGGCTTGTCTCCATGATTGAAAGCCTTGATGAGATTCTCGAGTCCCACTTGTTCAACTACCGGCTAAAGCGTCTCAACTATGTCGATCGTGCCATCCTCCGCCTCGCCGTCTTCGAGCTCTCCGAGACGGATACGCCCGTGGAGGTCATCATCGACGAGGCGCTCAAGCTGACCCGCAGCCTCTCGGATGAAGGGGACAACAAGCACGTCGCCTTCAACAACCGCGTGCTCGAGAACGTCAAGAACACATTGCGGAAAGCGTGATAGCATGAGCGAACAGCGACCGTTGACCGTCTCCGCGCTCACTGATTACATCAAGTACAAATTCGAAAACGACCAGCATCTCCGGGATGTCTTTCTCGAGGGCGAGGTCTCGAACTTCAAGCAGAATGTCCGGGGCCATTTCTATTTCACGCTGAAGGACGACCACGCCTCGATCCGCGCCGTGATGTTCAGAAGCCGGGCGCAGAAGGTGCGCACACCCCCGAAGGACGGATCCACCGTCCTGGTCCGCGGCTACGTCAGCATCTTCAAGGTCGCGGGCAGCTATCAGATCTATGTCGAACGCATCGAAGAGACCGGTCTCGGTGCCCTCTACCGGCGCTATCTCGAGCTCAAAGACCGTCTTGAGAAGGAAGGGTACTTCGCCGAGGACAAGAAACGCCCCATCCCCGAATACCCCCGTCAGATTGCCGTGCTCACCAGCGCGACCGGCGCCGCGGTGCGCGACATCCTCAACGTCATTAACCGCCGCTATCCGCTGGTGAAGGTGCTCGTCTATCCGACGACAGTCCAGGGCGAGCGCGCGGCGGGCGAAATCGTCGACAACCTGCGAAGGGCCGATGCCCTTGAAGACACCGACACCATCATCGTCGGCCGCGGCGGCGGCAGCATCGAGGATCTGTGGGCCTTCAACGAGGAGGTTGTCGCCCAGGCCATCTTCCAATCCACGACCCCCATCATCAGCGCCGTCGGCCACGAGACCGACTTCACGATCGCCGACTTCGTCGCCGACAAGCGTGCGCCCACCCCCTCGGCGGCGGCGGAGATGGCTGTCCCCGACCGGCGCGCCCTCCTGCGCGAGGTGGCGAAATACACCGGACGCATCGAGGAGGCGCTCGAGAGGCAGCTCCGCCTAGCAAAGCGCCGGCTCGAGGATCTGAAAGGACGCTACGTCCTGCAGGATCCGATGCGCATCCTCGAGCCGTTCTCGCTGCGACTCGAGAACCTCCGGCGTCGCCTCTCGGCGCTGCGTCCCGATAAACAGCTCAAGCAGGACCGTATTCGCACCGAGGATTTCACCAGACGCCTGCTACGGGCGCAGCAACAGCTGCTTTCGAAGAAACGCGACGCGCTCACCAACCTTGACGGCCAGATCAAGCACCTGAGCCCGAAGGGCATCATGAAGAAAGGTTATGCGCTCGTGCACCAGGACGGAAGACTCATCAAGCGAGCTGCCGACCTGCGTCTTAAGGAAGCCTTTTCCGTTGAATTCGACGACGGCGTCGTCGACGCCGAAGCCACCGACAAGAAGGAGCGATGATCCATGGCTGAAGAAACCTTTGAAGAAACATTGAAGAAACTCGAAACGCTCGTGAAGGAGCTTGAGAGCGGTGAACTGCCGCTTGAAGAGGCCGTCAAAAAATATGAGGAGGGCGTCAAGCTCTCCAAGCACGCCCACAAGCTTCTCGACCGTGCCGAGAAGGCGCTGACGAAGAAGATGGAGGACGGCGAGGAGTCCGATTTCGAGACGGACGACGCTGAAACCGAAGGGGAGTGATCCTGTGGACGTCAAGGATATAAAAGACCCCGGGTTCCTCAAGGAGTACGGCGTCTCGGAATGCGAGGCGCTGGCCGAGGATATACGCCGGTTCCTCATCGACACGCTCGCCGGCACCGGCGGGCATTTTTCAAGCAACCTCGGCGTCGTCGAGCTGACGATCGCTTTGCATAAGCACTTCGATTCCCCGCATGACAAGCTGGTTTTCGATGTCGGGCACCAGGGATATGTGCACAAGATTCTGACCGGGCGCGCCGAGCAGTTCGACACGCTCCGCAAGACGGATGGACTCTCGGGTTTCCTCAAGCGTGCCGAGAGCGAGCACGATGTGTATGAGGCCGGCCATTCCTCGACGTCGGTGGCCGCCTCGGCGGGCATGTTGTTTGCGAAGGGGCATGCGGATATCGGACACGTCGTCGCCATCATCGGTGATGGGGCGCTGCAAAGCGGCGTCGCGCTTGAGGCGTTGAACTTCCTCGGCCATTATCCACAACATCAGCCGATCATCGTCCTCAACGATAATGAAATGAGCATCGGCGAGAACGTGGGCATGCTTTCGAAGTTGCTGACGAACGTCCGCATGCGCCGGGGGTACCGGCGCATCCGCCGTCGGGCGCGCAGTCTGGTGCCGAACCGCTTTCGCAACTTTACCTCCCGCATCGAACGACGGGTGAAAGGGTTCCTCACCGGTTATACATATTTCGAATCCGTCGGCTACGACTATTTCGGTCCGATTGACGGACACGATTTCAAGCAGCTCTTCAAGGCCTTCGAGGTCGCCAAGCGTAACGACCGTCCGACCGTCATCCATGTGCGCACCGTCAAGGGCAAGGGCTACACGCCCGCCGAAAAGGATAAGCAGGGTGTTTGGCACGGTGTCTCCGGGTTTGAAAAAGCGAACGGACGATTGAAAACGGGCGGCCTCACCTATAGCAATCTCGCCGCGGATTACATGCTGAACCGGCTTGATTCCGGGAAAGACGCCTACGTCGTGACGCCGGCGATGGTGCCGGGGTCGAAGCTGATGGATTTTAAAGAGAAACATCCCGACCGTCTGATTGATACGGGCATCGCCGAGGCGACCGCGCTGACCATGGCCGGCTCGCTCGCGATGCAGGGCGTCGATGTTTTTCTCACGGTCTATTCGACCTTCCTGCAACGTGCATATGACCAGCTCCTGCATGATGTGGCCCGCCACGGCGCCCCTGTCGTGATCGGCGTCGACCGCAGCGGGCTTGTCGGCGCGGACGGCGATACCCATCAGGGCATCTACGACCTGCCCATGACGCTGCACATTCCGAATCTGACCATCGCGCATCCGAAGAACCCTGAGGAGTTCGTGCGTATCATGAATTATGCCTTCGACCATTGTGATGGACCCTTTCTCGTCCGTTATTCGAAGGAGACCTGCGAATACAGCGCCGATGTGGTGAACACCCAGGAGAGCTATCCCCCGGGATGGATGGAAGAGCGTCAGGGACGCGACGCCACGGTGATCGCCTTCGGGACCATCGTCGAGGAGCTCTCGGAAATCTTCGCCCACAGAGGACTCGATGTGCGCTTGTTGAATGCGCGCTATCTCAAGCCGCTTGATGAGAAGACCCTCTCGACGATCGACCCCGAGGTGCCGCTTGTCGTTCATGAAGAATCCACCCTGCAGGGAGGATTCGGCAGCGCCGTCGCGGATTATTTCCTTGAGCGCCCCGCCCCGCGGATTGTCCGGCTGGGATTCACCGACACTTACGTGGAGCACGGTTCCCGCAATACGTTACTGCGGCGCTACGGACTGGATGCGAAGAGTGTCGCCGACACCGTGGAAGCGTTGATCGATGCGGCTTGATAGACGCCTGCAGGCCCTCGGAAAGTTCGCTTCCCGGGAGAAGGCCAGACGAGCGATCAAAGAAGGGCGCGTCCGGGTTTCCGGACGCATCATTCGCAAGCCGGCCTACGATGTCGGCGAGGAGGCGTCGATCGAACTGCTTTCCGAGGAACGCTACCTCGCCTTCGGCGGCGTCAAGCTTGAAACCGCCTTGAACGCCTTCAAGATGGACGTTTCGGGAAAAACCGCGATCGATGTGGGCAGCTCGACCGGCGGTTTCACCGACTGTCTGCTCCAGCATGGTGCCAAAGCGGTCCTCGCCGTCGACACGGGCACCGACCAGCTGCACGAGAAGCTCAGAAGCGACCCCCGCGTAGAATCGCTTGAAAGCACCAACTTCCATGACCTCGATTCTTCACTCTATGCCGCCTTCGATGTTGCGACTGTCGATGTCAGCTTCACCTCCAGCCGACCCATCGTCGTCGCGCTTGCCAAGGCGCATCTTGAGGGCGTGGTGCTGCTCAAGCCCCAGTTCGAGACCGACACGACGCCCAGAAAAGGCGTTATCCGTGATTCGAAAAAACTGCGTCGTGCCGTGCTGGCATATCTTCACGCGCTCGAGGCGGACGGCGTGGCGATCCGCGACGCTATCGAGTCCCCGAGAAAGGACCCGCGAGGAAATCGGGAGTTCCTCGTTCACTTCGGCGTGGGACACGCCGGCAGCGAATTTTTGATCCGGAAACTCTTCGACCGATAGGAGGGCGAGCATGCTCAAGCAGCTGAACGTCAAAAACATCGCCATCATCGAGAATATCGAGGTCGCCTTCGATAAGGGGATGAATGTTCTCACCGGGGAGACCGGCGCCGGCAAGAGTCTGCTGATCGATGCAATCGGGCTTCTGCTTGGCGACCGGGCGGATACCGACGTCGTGCGCAGCGGCGAGAGCGAAGCCGAAGTCAGCGGCATCTTCGCTCCGCTCAACGAAGCGGTGAAGGAATATCTCGACACGCTGGAGGTCCCGCATGAGGACGAACTGATCATCCGTCGGCGGATCAGCATCAAGCGCGGCAGCACGGTCAAGGTCAACGATGTCCCCTTGACGGTGCAGTCTTTGCGGCGTCTGACCGACCGCCTTGCCGACATCCACACCCAGCATGACACCAAGCGTCTGATCAACCCAGAGACCTATCTCTCGCTTCTGGACCATTATGACGAGGCGATTGCGGATGCGCTCGCCGATTATCGGAACCGTCGCGCACAATACCTGAAGGCCCTGCATGCCTATCGCGAACTCGCCAGGAAGCGACAGGAGACGATGGAGAATCTTGATTTCCTGCGCCATCAAGCCGAGGATATCGATTCCCACAACCTCGAGGCGGGCGAAGAGGAGACCATTGAACAGCGTCTGAAGACCCTGCGGAACTTCGATACCATCTTCCACGCGGTGAAAGGAGCCTACGAGGCTGCTTTTGAACACGAAGCGCCCGAACAGGTCTTTGAAGCCGCACGTTCTCTCGAGGAGGCCGAGCGTCACGACGAAAACTTCTCCTCGTTCCGCGAACGGCTCGAGAGCGCCTATTTCGAGCTCGACGACATCCGGACGGCGCTCTATGAACAATTGAACGCGCTCGATTTCGACCCCGACGAACTGGAACGCCTCGAAACCCGGAAACATACGCTCGAGACCCTCAAACGCAAGTACGGCATGTCCATCGAAGCGCTCATTGCGCGCCGGTCGGAAATCGAGGAGGAACTCGCCGCGGCTTCCGATTATGATGAACGCCTCGAAGAGGCGAAGACGCAGGCAACACACGCTTTCGAGGAGGCCTATGAGGCCGCTCAGGCCTTGAGCGATCTGCGCCGGCGGACCGCCGAGCGTATCGAGGATGCCATGGAGCAGGAACTTTCCGACCTTGAGCTCAAGGAGGCTTCCTTCACCATCGCTCTCGAGCGTCGTGAACCGGAGCATTTCGAGGATTCCCACGCGTTGGGCGAGAGCGGTCTTGACCGGGTCGATTTCCGATTGACGACGAACCGCGGGGAGACACCGAAACCTTTGAAGCACGTCGCCTCGGGCGGGGAGCTCTCGCGGATCATGCTTGCGCTCAAGACACTCCTGATTCGACAAGAAGCGCTGAACCTGATGGTCTTCGATGAAATCGACACCGGTGTCAGCGGTTACGTGGCCTCGCAGGTCGCAAAGAAGATGAAAGGCATCAGCGAGGACATGCAGGTGCTGGCGATCACCCATCTCCCGCAGGTGGCCGCCCTCGCCGATACGCACTATCGCATCCACAAGCGCGCCTTTGAAGGTCGCACACAGGCCCGTCTCGAGACGCTCGATGAAGAGGGCCGCGTGCACGAGCTCGCCGCGATGATCTCTTCAGAGGAGATCACCGAGAGCGCCCTGAAAAGCGCCCGTGAACTGCTCAAATAAAAAAAGCGCCGAAGGCGCTTTTTCTTCCCGTTCTCAGCTGAATGCCGCCTGATACATGATGACGATGGTGGTGGCGACTAATCCGAGGACGAACGCGACGACGAGGATGATGACCACGACCTTGCCCCACGTTTTCTTGAGGGGGTTGACGTAGATCGTCTCCTCCTCGGGTTTCGGTTTCTTCTTGCGATGCTTGCTTTCAGGCATGTGTATTCACCTCTTCATTAAGGTTCCGTGCATTCCGCGGTTGCCATTATACCGCAAAAAGACGAAAAAGGAAAGTTCAGACCATGCAGAAATATCGAGTGATCTTTCATGTCGACCTCAACGCTTTCTTCGCTAGCTGCGAAGAGGCCCGCGATCCCTCCTTGAGGGGCAGGCCCCTCGGCATCGGCCCCTCGAGCGAGCGGGGTATTTTGACGACGGCGAACTACGAAGCCCGCAAATACGGCGTGAACAGTGCCATGCCTGTCTCCGAGGCCAAGCGTCTGTGTCCGGAGTTGAAAATCGTTCCCGTGGATTTCGCCTTGTACAACGAATACAGCGAGACCTTCTTCGACTACCTTTCCCAATATACCGAGCAGCTCGAGCCGGCCTCCATCGACGAGGCGTATCTTGACATGACCGACGACCTTGAGGACCAGCATCCCAAGACACTTGCCAAGCGGATGCAGGACGAGCTTTGGAGCCGCCACCGCCTCCCCGTCAGCGTCGGCATCGGCCCGAACCCCTTCCTCGCCAAGATGGCTTCGGATCTGAAGAAGCCCTTCGGCATCACCATCCTCCGCAAACGCGACGTACAGGAGAAGCTCTGGCCGCTGCCGATCGACCGGCTGCACGGCATCGGGTCGAAGACCGTCCCCAACCTGCGGCTGATCGGCATCGACACCATCGGCGACCTGGCGACATTCCCCGAGGTCGAGAAGCTGCGCAAGTTCCTCGGCAACCAGACGGAGCCGTTCATGAACAAGGCCCGCGGCGAGGATGACCGTCGCATCGACCCCGCCCGCAAGGACCGTCACCAAAGCATCGGCAACTCCAAGACCTATGAAGGGTTCCTTCATGAACACGACGAGATGCTCGAGGCCCTGAAGAGTCTCACCCGACGCGTCAGCGAACGCCTCAAGGAGCATGAGCTGGCCGCGAGGACCCTCACCGTCCAGCTAAGGACCAGCGACTATGAGAACCGTTCGCGCAGCGTCACGCTCGAGCAGCATACCAACCATTTCTACGAACTCTTCGAGGAGGTCGAACGCCTCTTCGAGGAGCTTCACGGGACGGAGGCCGTTCACCTGCTCGGGGTGAGCACTTCGAAGCTCACCTCGCAAAGCGGGCTCGTCCGCCAGCTCGACATTTTCGAAGCATCCGCGGAAGAGAAGGACGAAGGGACGCTCGAGCGTGTCCTCAAGAGCATCAACAGACACTACGGCAAGGACGTGCTGAAACGCGGCGTGAACGATGAATGAGCCATGCGTTGTTGCGCGGGCGCGGCTGTGGTAGAATAAAGCATAATCAAGAGTTCTGCGAGGAGTGATCCCCGAATGCGGAAATATGCCCTCATTATCTTACTTTTTTCTTTGCCGTTGGTGCTTTTCGCCTGCGATGATGATCCCGAGGAGGAGATTGAGGACCCCACCTTCGACCGTCTAGAAATCAACGGACGCAGCCCGCTCGATGATGATAACGAGCTCGCCCCCTATACGGTCGAGAAGAACGAGACCCTTGAGGTGGAGATTTTCCTCGACAACCCCTCCGATCTGGATATCAATCTGGTCCGCATGCACAATCGGACCTTCCGCGCCAGCGCGTTCGAGGATGAAAGCGAAAACGACCACATTGTCTTCGAACTGCGCGTCGGAAGCATCCCCGGCGAGCAGAGCTACACACTTGATGAGATAGAGTATCTTCACGAAGGCGGTGTCGGGACGCTGTCCATCGAGGAAGGCAACGAATACAAGCTCAACATCCTCGAGGACGAACCCGAGGCATCCCTTCAGGATATCGCTGCCACGACCGATACGATCGAGTTCTTCGTCGACGTCGATGATCTCGATGGCGTGCTTCAAGAAGGTCGCGTCGAGCTGCACGATGCCGACGGGCTGGTGGAAAGCCGGGACCTCGAGACCGGCATGGGTTCCTTTGAAGGCCTCTACAGCGACCACACCTACACCCTCTATATCTATGGCGACTACGAACTCTCCGACGAGGAGGGACTGCGCGAGGAAGTGCGCTTCTTTGAAAGCGACGAGATCACCACGCAGACAAATGCGGCACCGACCGCTGAAATCATCAATCTCGAGGCAGGTGAGACGGACGCCGCTTTCGATGTGGATTTCACGGATGCCGATTCGGTCCTCCTTGAGGATGGTCTCAAGGCACGGCTGCTTCAAGAGGGGACACTCGAAGAGACCATCGTGCTCGACCCGGACGACCTTGAAGCCATTCATCTCGATGGGTTGTATGTCAACACCGAATACACCCTCGAGATTGTTGCCGACTACGACCTCAACGACCTCACCGGAGAACGTCTTGAAGAAGAACTCGCCTCGAGCACTTTCACCACCCTCGAGCCGGATCTTGCCGAAATCGAGGTCACACCACAGGATGCGAGTGAAGACAGCCTGCAATTCCACATTGACTGGACGGCTCTCGAAGACGCCATCGAGGAAGGCTCGGCCGCGGCCTATTTCTTCGATGCCGATGCCTTCGAGGAGCACGGGACCGAGGCGGATCCGCTCAAGGTCGTCAAGCTTGATAGCAAAGACACGACCCTGGATGTCGAAGGTTTCCTCGCGGATCAGGAGATCAAGCTGCTGATCAAAGGGGATGTGCACATCGAGGACGGCTCTGACGCGCCCACCCGCTACACGCTGCATGAACTGACGGCCCGCACGGACGCCAACACGCCGCCGGAAGCGTCTGTATCGAATGTCACCCTCACGCAGACCACCGTCGAATATGAGGTCAGCCTGAGCGATACCGATGATACGCTCATGGGTCTGAGAGCCTATCTTTATGAGGACGACGGCGAAAGCTTCGAAGAAATCGATTCCATGGAGCTTGAAGCAGGCGGGGAACACGCCTTCGAGGATATCGATGTCTTCAGCGACCGAAGCTATACCGTCAAGCTCTCCATCGACTACGATTTGCGGGATGGAGATTACGACCCCGATGCGGGATACGAACGCATCGACCAAGCCTCCGCACGCGGCACGCTCATAGACAAGGCTCCGGAGGGAACCTTTGAAAGCATCGACGCCTCCGGGCCCGGTCTGCAGCACAGCCTGAGCGTTAAGTATATTGTCCATGATAACGACGACGCCCTGATAGAAGACGGTCTCACCCTGGATGTGTTTAAAGGCGATGAACACATCGGTCACAAGACGCTCGATAACCCCGAGGGCACGGTGACGCTCGATGAAAGCACTCTGGGAGCGCCAATCGAGGCCGACAGCACTTACACCGTGGAGCTGAACGCACAGTACCGACGCGCCGACGACCGCCCCATCCAGACCGAAACCCTCGCCGAGGAGACCCTCACCACTGAAGGCTTCCCTGAAGTCGAGATGGAGCTGCTTGAGGCGACAGTCGACAGTCTGGAGTTCTATGTGGATCTCGAGGATGGCCAAGACAACATCGACCCTGCCAACCTTGAATTCAGAATTGTCGATGTCGATGACGAACAGAACGTCGTGGATACCTTTGAACCTGACGATTTCCGGTTCACTACTACCTTCGAGGATTTGTTTAGCGATCGCGACTACGAAGTCCAGCTACTCTGGAAAGCCGGCAATAACGAGAACAACGTTAACAATGAGAACAATGCGATTACATCCTACAAACTCGCCACGCTGGATGCCGCAACTCTCGCACGTTCGCTTCCCACGGTCGAGATTGCCGACGTCGAGCCTCAGCTCGGGGGTTTCGATGTCTCCATCGATGTCGACGACCCGGATAATACCGGCGAATCCTTCACCCTTGTCGCCGTCGATGAAGCAGGGAATGAAAGCGAGACCGTGATCGAGGGAGGCGGCGCCACCATCGAAGGACTCGAACCCGATGCAACCTATACGCTGCGCATTGAAGCGACCATCGACTATCAGGATGGCGGAGATCTGGTGACCTACACGCTTGCCTCGATGGATGTCGACGCTCCCGACGGCATGCCGGAGGTGACGCTCACGGATGTCGAGACCACGACCGTCTCGATCTTCGCCACCCTTGACCTTGATGACCGTTACGACAACGTCGATCCCGACTCGTTGACGCTGGAATTCCTCGACGCCGATGGCGACACCCTCTATACGGAGTCGGTCGAGGATGGCAGCCGTATGCGCTTTTTCGAACTGCTGAGCGATTATGCCTATACCTTCACGCTGAGTGGCGAGGTCGATGCCAATGGAGACGGGGATTATGAGACGCATGAGCTGCTTGAGACATCCGTCGCGACCGACGCCAAGACACTTCCCGTCCCCGATATCCTGCAATGGAGCGTCGAGGGTGGGGATGTCGTCGTCGAACTGAGCGACATCGACGATGTCGATAATGTGTTCGTCGAGGACGACATGCGCCTCGTGCTCTACGATGTCGATGACGGAGATTCCGAAGTCGATGCCGTCGACCTTGATCTTGAGAACACCGGCGGCGAATATGTCTTCGAGGACGCCTACGAATCCGACGGACACTACCGGCTGGCCATCGAGGCGAGCTACGACCTCAACGACGGCGAAGGGCTGCAAGAAGATCAGACACTTGAAGAGTTCACGTTCATCATCCGGCCGTGATGCCAAAGGGGCGCAACATGCGTCCCTTTCTCTTTCACGTGCCGGTACGTGATATACTGACCATAGAGGTGATGACCATGGAATCGATGATCAATAAGCAGCGAACGTTCTTCAACGAGGGTCACACGAAACCCCGCGCATTCCGTCAGGAGCGCCTCGAGGCGCTCGAACGCATGATCACGGACAATCAGGAGGAAATCGAGGCGGCGCTCAAGGAGGATTTGAACAAATCCGCTTTCGAGGCCTATGCGACCGAGATCGGTATCACGCTGCACTCGTTGCGCCGCGCGAAGCGTAAGCTGAAACGATGGATGAAGGAGCGACGCGTCCGCACTCCCTTGCACCACGGATTCACCAAAAGCCGCATCCGCCCCGAACCTCTGGGCGTGGTGTTGATTGTCGGGCCTTACAACTATCCTTTTCATTTGTCGATTGAACCTTTGATCGGCGCCTTGGCGGCGGGGAACACCGTGGTCTTGAAACCCAGCGAGTTTCCCAAGGCCATGGAGAAACTGCTCAAACGCCTGATTCAAGAAACCTTCGACGAACGCCACGTCCACATCGTCACCGGCGGGAAGGAGACGATGCAGCGACTGCTCGAGCAGACATACGACCACATCTTCTTCACCGGCAGTCCGCGCGTCGGCCAGATTGTCTATGAAGCGGCGGCGAAACGCTTGACGCCGGTCACGCTTGAACTCGGCGGAAAGAGCCCGGCCATCGTTGATTCGACGGCCCGTCTGGAGATTGCGGCCCGTCGGATCGCTTTCGGAAAAGGCTTGAACGCCGGTCAGACCTGCATCGCTCCGGATTACGTCTATGTCGAATCATCCATTCGCGAGGAATTCATCAAACGACTCAAAGATACCTTCAATGCCTTTTATGGAAGCCGGTCCGAGACGTTCGGGCGCATCATCAACGACCGCCACTACGAACGTATCACGTCCTTGATTGATGAAAAGAAAGTGGTCTACGGCAACCATCGCAACCCGAAGGCGCGCTATCTCTCGCCGACTATTGTCGATGGTGTCGACTTCGACGATGCCATCATGCAAGAAGAAATCTTCGGTCCCGTCCTTCCCGTCTTGAGCTTCAAGTCGCTTGATGAAGCAATCGGAAAGCTCCAACAACTGCCCAGACCGCTCGCCCTGTATCATTTCAGCGAATCGAAGCGTCACACCGAGCGTGTCTTCAATAGCCTGTCTTTCGGCACCGGCGCCATCAATGATACGGTGATGCAGGTCGCGAATCCCCATCTTCCCTTCGGGGGCGTGGGCAGAAGCGGCATCGGCGTCTATCACGGCAGGCACTCCTTCGAGACCTTCTCGCACATGAAGCCCTACATCAAGAAGTCCACCCGCATCGACCCGCCCATCGTCTATCCCCCCTACACCGGGAAAAAGGAGCGCCTCGTCCGCCGGATCCTCAAGTGAAACGACAAATCCGAGGCTCGTCGGCTTTTGGAAAAAGCCATGACAAACCTTCTCAACATGGTATAATGAATTTAGGATGCCCTGTGGAGGTTGATACCGTTGTTGGAGCAGAACCGGGATTATCAGGGACTGTTGGAGCTCAAGCGGACGGTCGAGGCCATCGAGGACCTCAAGACGTCCGTGGCTTCGCTTCGCGAGCGGGCCGAGAGGGTCCGTTCCGTCACCTTCGACCCGAAATTTCCCCATTTCCCCTACGGCGCCCTCAGAAACTCCATCGAGGCCAACGCTCGCAAGAGCCTTTTAAAGGAGAGTGTCCGGCTGCTGTATGTGCTGCTGAGTCTGGCGGTGTGGCTCGCGTGGCCGATCGGTGTTCTCTATCTCCTGGATGCATTCGATGTCTACGGCTACGGTCCCTTCTTCGACGACCTGCCGCACCAGGTCGGCCTGGGTGTGTTCTATGCGTTGCTGCTGGCCGTTGCCGTCTATTTCCTGCCGAAAGCCTTCCGGGCCTATGGCGGGGGGATCGTACGCAGACGCCTCAAGCGTGCCTATCGGCGCCACAAGGAACAACTCGCCGAAGCCTACAACGACAGTAAAGCCAAGATCGGCGACTACCAGGAGATTCTCGACGGCCGTCTTGAGGAGTTCGAAGCGAAGATCAAGGAACAGAAGCGGGAGATCCACCGCAAGCGCGCCTACATCAAAGAAAAGGAGCTTGTACACCCCGATTATATCGATGCCATCCCCTCGTTGATCCGTTTATTCGAAGTCCGCCGCGCTGAGAGTGTAAAAGAGGCGATGAACCTCTACGAGTTCGAAAGACGGCTCGCCGAACGATTCGACCGCGTGCAAACGAGTCTTGAGGCGAACCGTGAATTGCTAAAAGCCTTGCTTGAGGACAGCCGTGCCGCACACAACTACGAGCGGACCAAGGATGAAAAACAGCGCCGCGAAGCGGAAGAAGCTGCGCGCAAAGAATCCAAGGCGCGCCGCGAGGCCGAACGCGAGCCGACGAAAAAAGATCGGCGCCAAGCGCGCAAAGCGAAGAAGCAAGAACGCAAGAAACGCTACGGCTGATGCACAAGAAAAGGGACATCATGAGATGTCCCTTTTCTTGTGGCTCTGGATTATTCCAGGTCGTCATCCGGAGGCATGATGGTGATTTCGTAGGTGACGTATTCGTCCGGATTGTCGACGAGGCGCGCGGTCAATGTCACAGTCTCCACTTCGACAACTTCAGCGACATCACCGGTCTCCGGATCAATGAGGCTCTCATCGTCGGACTCCCATTCGATGTCCTCGCCGAGGTTCGATCGGATGAGATCCATCTGCATGCCGCCTTCGACCTCCTGCTCCGCGATCAGGTCCTCGAGCGGGTCGCCATCCTCTTCCATCGGATGCTCATCGGTACACGCCGCCGTGGCGAGCGCCAGCACCGCGAGCAGCAAAATTCCCAGGGTTTTCCGCATCGGCCTTTCCTCCTTCAATGTGCCCATCGGGCTTTGTTCAACTTGATTTTAGCACGGGAGAGAGGCGGATGCAACCGTGGGGGTGCAAGTTTCACTCAAGGGCGTCGATAAGTGCGTCGAGTTCACCGCATCGGCCGACGTCGAAGGGGATTGCCGGCGGAACCCCGGATTCCAGGCTGCGGCCCTGCGCATCCGTTGTGTATCTGGGCCCGCTGATTCTGAGGATGTTGCCGGCGGGGGTGAACAGCGGGAGCGTCGAGGCGGCGCCGCCGCCACTGGTTTCGCCGACCAGGGTGGCAAGGTCGTGGGCATCGGCCAGATGGGCGAACTGGTTCGCGGCGCTGTAGGTCGCCCGGGAAGTCAGGATGTAGAACGTCATGTCGAAGGGTTCGCGTTCGACCCGGAAGGTCTCCGAGTGTTCCACCCCGTCGGTCGTCTGTTCGTGGTGGGTGAACGGCCCTTCGCCGAGCAGGCCGAGCGTCTCCTTCATCGGTCCGCGCACACCGCCGGTGTTGCAGCTGAGATCCAGGATGACCTGTTCAACTCCTGCATCCGCGGCTTTTTCCAGACGGTTCTCAACAAACGTCGGCGTCGCGAGCGAGAAGCCGTCGAAACGGATGCGCGCCCACTCCCCCTGCGTTTCATAAGCGGCGGTGTTCTCGCAGGGAGGCGCCTCGAGGCGTTCAAGCAACCCTTGGTAGCGGGGGCCGAGCCATTCGGCGCGGACGGAGGGGGCGGGCTCGCGTGCGTAGCTGCTGTTCATGACGACGGTATTGTGCGGGTCGTCGAGACCGTAGAGCCATTCATAGAGGGCCTGCTCGTGAAAGCGGTCCGGACTCTCAAGCCGCTCGCGAAGCCTTTCCAGGCGTCCCATCGCGTCGGTTTGTTCCTTTAGGCCGTAGAAGTGATGAAAGGCGAACGCCAGGAATCCGCTTGAAGCTTGTGCAATCTCCCGGGGGAGGGTGCGGGGGTTCAATTCAGAATCGTGGAGGGTCTCAAGAATCTCCTCATCACCAAGCTGGTGGCTGTCGATGCCATAGATTCGTTCGCCGTCGTAGTGAAGGGCGAAGGTCGAGCCGGTGAACAGGAGGTTCGCCAGATGCAGGGGGACATAGACGTCGTCCGCTTGTTCCGGGAACTCAAAGCCATAGGCGGTAAGATCCGCCGTGATGGGTTCACCCTCCTCGCGTTCTCGTGAGAGGGTTTCCAGCCGTTCGCCGAAATCGGTCGCCATCGGCCGATTGATCGTGAGGAAGGCCTCTATGGAGCTCGCCTCGAGCCAGCCGTCTTCAAAGTCGATGCGGATCTCGTGCGTCGGGTCCTTTCCATGCGTGACAGACAACGCGCCTTCCTCCCGGGAGTGTTCGAACGTCTCTCTCAGGGCGGGGCCGACCAGGTTGAAAAACGCGTCCACTTCAACGTAGGGAACATCATAAAAAGTCTCGCTGAAGCGTTCGATGCGATTCTTCCCCAGCGAGTATTCCCTCGTGAGGTCGACGACTTCAAGCGAACGATGGCGCTCGTGACCGGGGGTCCCAAACAGTGCGAAGAGAAGAAACGCCGCCGCCAGCAGCGTCAAAAGCAACAGCAGCCGTCGCATAGCTTCCCCCCTTTCCGCCGTAGGCGTTCAGGATCGCATCAGCTCGTCTTCCTCTTCAGTATAACACGCACGCCGAGCGAGAGAAACGCCAGGGCGTGCGTGAACGTGGATCATTCAACGTATATATGGTCAGGAGAAAAGCAATCAGAGGACATAGAACGACCAGGCCGTGGAAAGCACCTGCAGCGTGACCGCCAGGATGCTCATGCCAACAAAGGCCACCATCGCCCGCGAACCTGCCCGCAAGGGCAGACAGGCGCCGATCGCGACCGCAGCGGCCGGCAGGAAGATGAAAGGCCACAGGTTGGCAAGGACGGACCCATTGATCTGTCCGATGAAGAGGCCGCCGATCAGCAGCAGCGCCGGTATCATGAACTTTGCGGTGCGCACGCCGAGAATGACGGCGCTCGTGCGCTTTTGAGTCCGGCGGTCCGCAGGCTCGTCCGGCAGCGCGGTCGCCATCGCGAGCGCGAACTGCGCGGGCAGCAGGGCTACAATCGGCAGCGGCGGAACCGTGGATAAGGGATTCCCCTGCGAGAGGAACGCGAAAAGAGGCAGCACGATTCCCACCCCTGCGACTTGCAGCGTCTCGCCGAAGCCCCGGTAGGAGAGTCGTACGGGAGAGAAGCTATAGGCCTGCAAAAGCCCCATGCCAATCAGGACGGCGATCAGCGGCAGAGGGGATGCCGCCATCAGGGTGATGATCAGGCCGATGGCCAGCGCCGCGGCCCCGGCGGCTCCGGCGGCGATCTTCAAGGCTTTTTCGTCTGCGTGTCCTTCGATTAGCACCCTCGACCCTCCGGAGAAAGGGGTCGGCGTGTGATTCTGGCGATCGCTCTCCGCATCGGCCACGTCGTTGGCGAAGACGATGAACAGATGCAGGGCGAATCCCGCCGCGAGCGTGAGCGCGACCGTGGGCGTGTGGACACCGCCCTGGAAATGGACATGCAGGGCGTGGCCGAGCAGGATGGAAGGAAAGATGAAAAGCTGCGCCGGCAGCCGGCTGGCGGTGAGGAAGGTCCGGATAGTCATGGGAAGACCCCCTTTCACCTATCATTCTAATACAGAACGAAGTTTGATTGTTGCGGGACGCGTGCATGAAAAAAGCGCCGTCGGCACGGCGCTTGGATGATGCGTCATTCAAGGTCTTCGGCGATGGCATCGACGAAAGGCATGGTCTGGTCCAGCTCGGCCGGGGGAAGAGAAATGTCCGGTTCGATGCCCATCTCGAGCGAGTTATGGTTGCTGTCGGCGAGCAGGCTGTCGCTGCTCATCACGAGCACCCCGCCGCTGGGTGTGATGTTGGTCGTCACGCTCGCCGCGCCGCCCTGGCTCGCTTCCCCGATGACGGTGGCGAGGTTCGCATCCTGGGCGTTGGCGGCCAGGTAGTTGCCGGCGCTGTAGGTGCCGGCGGACGTTGCGATGTACCACTCAAAGTCATAGGCTTCATTCTCCGAGGTGTAGGTGGTTGTCGTCTTGGCCCCATCCCCCCGGTTGATGCTATGGGACTGGATGGGCTCATCGGTCATGAACCCGAGGATCTGATACACGGCGCCCATCACACCGCCCGTGTTGCAGGTCAGATCGAGCACGACGGCGTCGACGCCTTCATCCTCAAAATCGTCCAGATACTCCTCCACGAGATCCGGGGTGTCTTCATCGAACCCATCGAAACGGAGAAACCCGACGTTCTCGGTGGTCTCGGAATCGGGCATGCCCATGCAGTGCACCTGCAGGCCGCCGAGTCGTTCGTTGAACGCGCGGGTCCGCTCGCCGAGGTCCTGCAGGGTCAGCTCGGGAGGCTGATAGGTGCTCTGGTAGGGGCCGCCCATGACGAAGGAGGTGTGGGGGTCGTCCTTGGACAAGGCATATTCGTGCAGCGTGTCGTAATGGGTCTTTGCTTCACCATCGAGGCCGGGGATGAAATCCACAAGATACTCCGTGTAAGCCTCGATGTCTAAATCCTCCTGCAAGCCATAGAAATGGTCGAACGTCAGCGCGAGGTGGTTGACGGTGTCCCTGCGGATCTCAGTCGGGAGCTCCTCGCCGTCGTATGGGGAGTCGTAGAGGGGTGCGAGGCCTTCATCGTCCATGATCTGATAGGTGTCGATGCCGTAGATGGCCTCGCCGTTGTAGTAGAGATCGTACATGCCGCCGCTGAAGAGCAGGTTCGCAAGATTGAAGGGAAGGAGGAAGCCCTCTTCCTCGCTTCGCATGTCCAGGCGGTATTTTCCGAGGTCGATCTCCACGCCGTCTTCACGCTCTTCTTCATAATCGATCGTCTCGAGCCCTTCGCCGAAGTCGGTCTCCGTCTCTTCGGCGATGGCGCCGAAAAAGCCGAAACGATTCAGCGAGAGGGTATCATCCGCTGCATCCAGGGTCAGTTCGAAGCGGACATCTTCATAAGGTGAGTCCTCGTCGTATTCTTCTTCGTAGACGACGTTCAAGGTATCCGCTTCGGCATCGATCTCCAGCGATTCGGTCCGGATGGCGCCTTCAAGGAGTTCGAGGGTCTCCACGGCCTCCACGTACGGCGTGCCGCCGTCCTCTGGATAGTAGAGGTCGAGGTCGCCATCCTCGGGAGTGAACTCGTTGGCCAGATTCTCGAAAGGCAGGGTGGTCGCCTCTTCAAGCGTCGTCTCCCCGCGGGGGCGGACTTCGGCTTCAAAGGTTTCCTCGCGTGTCGTGGCGCCGTCATCGAGAGTCGCTTCGAGTTCGACAAGCTTCGCTTCACGGCCGGGCGCGGGCGGATTGAAGAATCCATCGGGATGCAGGGTGAAGGAATCACTCGAGGACCACTCGACCTCGACGCCGTTGACTTCCTCGGGAAGCTCCGGTGCCGACTCGATGGATCCGTCGAGATAGTCGAGTTCCTCGATGGCCTCATCGATGGCATCGCCGAAGAACCCACAAGCGTTCAGAGTCAAAGTGAATGTGGCGATGGCGATCAACATCGTCACGCGTTTGAGCATCTTTCTCATCTCCTCTGCTGCTGGTTGTGGCTATCGTACCACAGATGTCCGGGTGTTGCAATCGTCCGCTGGTAGGGGTTGCTTTCGATGTGGTACAATGAGGATAATCCCTGAGCATACCAAAGGAGCGTCCGCCATGGTGCCATTGCTTGTCGCGCTCGCCGCTGCGATTTTCGTTCTGGGATTCGCTTTTGCGACCCGGCACAACCACATCAAGAACATCGTGGAGGAAATTGACCTCTTTTTGGAAATCCGCGGCGCGGACCTTGAAGAGATGGATGCCGAGCGGCTAGATGCGGCGCTTGATGAGGTCGTCGAGCGGTTGTATGCGCCGGGCATCCATTCGCTGCGTCCTTCAATCCGCAAACAGCGGGAGGCAAATCTGCAGGCCGAATATGAAAAGCTTTGGGCCCTTTACCTGGATGTGTACCGTTCCTCGATCGATCCCGACGCCACCGATGCGGAGGCGGTCCAGAGCCTGCATCAAAAGTCGGCCGGCCGTTTCGAGGTTGGCGATACCGTCTATGTGCCCTTTCTTGATTTCTATGGAGAAGTCGAATCCTGCAACGACGATGGTACTTATACGGTATGCGACGTGCTTGAGCGCTGCCATCGGATCTATGAACATGAGATGGAACGGCTCGACGATGATGAGGACTTCGATCGACTCTAGATAGCGACAAACTGGAAAGGCTTGTTGCGGTAAATGACTTGTGGTATGATATAGCGTTCTGCAAGGCATGAAAAATACAAGCCAAGGAGTGGACACGATGAAACGCATGATTGCCCTGACCCTTTTCACCCTCGTTCTCACCCTCGCCGCCTGTAACGAGGAGGCAAGCGAGACCTATACCATCGAGGTCGAGGCGAATATCCCCCTTGAATACACCATCGAACCCTCTTTTGAAGTCGAACCGGGCGAATCGACCACGGTCTCGATTGAATCCTACAACGATGTCTATGCGTTCTCGCATTGGCGCGAGACATCCTCCCAGGCGACTTTGACCGCCAGGGAAAGCTACACCTTTGAAGCCAGTCGAAACCGGACGCTCGTCGCGGTCTTCGAGGAGGCAGAGGATGTGGACGGCTTCGATGCGTTCGCCGAGCAGGCCGACATCGAAGAAGGGCAAGCCTACACCACGCCGATGAGCGTCGCGCTTTATCTGCACGAATACGGCGAACTGCCTCCGAACTACATCCCCTACGCGGAATTTGAGGAGACCGAATGGACCGAGGACCAAATCCGCGATCAGACTGAGGAACCTTTCAAAAGCCTCGGCTACAAGTCTTTCTCCAACCGTGATGAAACTCTGGATGAGGGCGAGGAATTCGAATGGTGGAAGACAGCGGACATCCAGTTCGACGGGGGTCGCCTTCGTGGTATCGAACGGCTCGTCTTCAACAACGAGGGCACGATCTACTTCACGGATGATCACTACGACAGCTATACTCAGTTCGTGGACGGTTCACACGAACCGGAGCGGACGATCGAGCGTCCGTGAAGAGCGAAAAAAACAAGCATCGCGGCAGGCTTGTATTGACACTCAGCCTCTCAAAGAAGTACAATGTAATTGAGAGTTAAATCAGTGTCAACTATTTAAGGAGGAGTGAACGTGAAAAAAGTCCTGATTGCGCTTCTGGTCTTTACCATGGGGTTTACCCTTGCAGCATGTCCGGAAGATGAGGATGTCGAGATCGCCATGATCACCGACTATGGCGACATCGATGATGAGTCCTTCAACCAGGGGACTTGGGAAGGCATCGTAGAATATGCGGAAGAACACGGGATCGAGTATGGTTATTACCGTCCTGCCGAGGTATCCGATGCCGAGTATCTGGCTTCGATTGATATGGCTGTAGAGGAAGGGGCGGACATTATCATCACACCCGGTTTCCTTTTTGAACAGGCTGTCTGGGAAGCTCAGTATGAGTATCCCGATGTGAAGTTCGTACTGCTGGATGGCGAACCACGTGAAACCGAAGAATCGGATCCCGATGTGGCTGATAACACAGTCGGCGTCTACTATGAGGAGCATGAATCCGGATTCCTTGCCGGCTATGGAGCCGTCAGGGAAGGATTGACCGACCTTGGCTACATGGGCGGCATCGCCGTACCCGCCGTTGTCGATTTCGGTATCGGATTCATCGCCGGCGCCTATTATGCCGCCGCTAAAGAAGATGCCGAGCTGAACTTCCCCGATGACCGCTATACTTTTCTTGGAAGCTTCGATCCGAGCGATGAATACGAATCTCAGGCCGATGGCTGGTACGGAGGCGGTACGGAAGTCATCTTCGCCGCTGCTGGCGGCGCGGGCACTTCCATCATGAGCGCGGCCGGTGCGAACGATGCCTGGATGATCGGCGTCGACGTCGACCAGTCCGCCGAAAGCGACACTGTGCTAACCAGTGCGATGAAGGACCTCGCAGGGTCCGTACAGCTCATCCTCGATGAGTATTACGACGACAACTTCCCTGGTGGCGAGACCCGTCACCTCGGCGCTGACCAGGATGGTGTCGGGCTCCCTGTTGAACGTGAAGACGACATTGATCCGTGGCGTTTCGAGACCTTCACGGTCGAACAGTATGAGAACATCTTCGATCAAATCGCAGATGGCTCCGTTGTAGTTCCGGACTCGTATGCAGATCTGCTTGACTTCATTGATGAGAACGACCTCGACGCCATCGACATTGAAGAGGACACGGTCGAACCGTAATCTTCATACCGGTCATTTGGGAGAGGGGAGCTTCGGCCTTCCCTCTCCCTTTCATTATCAAGGGACACAGAGGTGAGACATAATGGAACACGCGATTGAAATGCTCAACATCACAAAAGAGTTTCCGGGCATCAAGGCGAACGACAATGTCTCCTTGCGGGTCCGGAAAGGTGAGATCCATGCCTTGCTGGGAGAGAACGGCGCCGGCAAGACGACCTTGATGAGCATCCTTTTCGGCCTGTATCGGGCCGACGAAGGTGAAATCCGCCTGAATGGCGAACGTGTCCACATCCGCAATCCCAACGATGCCAACGATTACGGCATCGGCATGGTGCATCAGCACTTCAAGCTTGTCAACCGCTTCACGGTTGCGGAAAACATTGTTCTCGGAGCGGAGGATACGCGACGCGGATTTCTTGTCTATGACAAGGCCATCGCCCGTATCAAGGAACTCTCGGAAAAATACAAGCTGAACATCGACCCCTACGCGCGTGTCCGCGACATCTCAGTCGGCCACCAACAGCGCGTCGAGATTCTGAAGATGCTCTATCGCGATGCGGAGATTCTGATTCTCGACGAGCCGACCGCCTCCTTGACACCCCAGGAGATCGATGAGCTGATGGGCATACTCCAGACGCTCTCCGATGAAGGCAAGTCGGTAGTCTTCATCACCCACAAACTCGAAGAGATCCGGCGCGTGGCCGACCGGGTCACGATTCTCCGCGATGGTGAACAGGTCGGCACGGTCGAAGTTGCCGAAACGTCGAATGAAGAGCTCGCAAAGATGATGGTCGGGCGGGAGGTCGTCTTCCGTATCGACAAGACGCATGCCGTGGGAGACCAGCCGGTTTTAGAGGCTGAGAACCTGCGTGTCTACAGCCACACCTTCCGCAAGGATGTCGTCCGGGATGTCAGCTTCGATGTCCGCGCCGGCGAGATTCTGGTGATCGCCGGCATCGAAGGTAACGGGCAGAGCGAACTGATCTATGGACTGGTCGGGCTGAACCCTTTGACACATGGACGGATTCGACTCAATGGTGAGGATATCACTAACAGTTCAATCCGGGAGCGTAGTCTCCACGGCATTTCACACATCCCCGAGGACCGCCAGCGTCATGGACTGATATTGGATTTTCCGCTTGAATACAACATGATCCTGCAGTCGTATTTCCAGCCGCCCTTCCAACACCGGGGGTTCCTCCAGTTCGATCAGATTCGCAACCACACNNAAAGATTGATCGAGAACTTTGATGTGAGGTCTTCGAGCGGCCCAACCTCACTCGCTAGGAGCCTGAGCGGCGGGAATCAGCAAAAAGCCATTCTGGCACGGGAGATCGACCGCAACAACAATCTGCTCATAGCGGTGCAGCCCACTCGCGGTCTGGATGTCGGGGCCATCGAGTCCATACACAAGCACCTGATTGCCGAACGCGACGACAACAAGGCGGTTCTGATTGTCTCCTACGACCTCAACGAGGTGTTTACACTGGCCGATCGGATTCTGGTCATCTACGAAGGGCAGAACGTCGGCATCCTTGATCCGAGAGAAACCACCGAATCCGAGCTCGGGCTTTACATGTCAGGTTCAAAAAGGGCTGATGCTGCATGAAGCTTGGTAAACTTTTGGACAAGGTCCTCCTCGCGATATCACGCAGACCCAATTCCATCGACGTCATCTCGAGCTTCACCGCCGTCATTTTCGGGTTGCTCTTTGGGTTCATCGTCATGCTCATAATCAATCCCGGCGCCGCTCCCCAGGGTTTAGCGACCATCATCTTCGGGCCGTTTCAAAGGGGCATGAGAGGCATCGGCGACACCATCTTCTATGCCGTCCCCATCATCTTCACCGGTCTCAGCGTCGCGTTCGCTTTCCGAACGGGCCTGTTCAATATCGGTGCGGCGGGGCAGATGTTCATCGGCTCCTTCGTCGCCGTCTACATCGGCATCAACTGGGGATTTCTGGGTCCCTTCCATTGGCCTGTCGCTGTGCTCGGCGCGATGCTGGCAGGTGGTGTGTGGGGAGCCATACCGGGTCTTCTCAAGGCCTTTCGCAACGTTCACGAAGTTGTCTCTTCGATTATGCTGAACTACGTCGCGGTCCATCTGGTCAGCATCCTGATTCGGAGTCAGATCTACGATTCCGCCCGGGGTCGGGCCTACTCGGTCGAAAGCACGTCGCATATGCCGACTTGGTTCCTCTCCGATATCTTCCCGCGCTCGAGCATCAACATCGGCTTTTTCCTCGCGATTCTCGCGGTCATCATCGTTCACATCGTGCTCAACCGGACCGCCTTCGGTTATGAACTGAAAAGCGTCGGGTTCAATCGTGACGCCGCCCGCTACGCCGGCATGAATGAAAAGCGCAACATCATCCTCTCCTTCACGATCGCCGGTCTGCTCAGCGGCATCGCGGGCGCCCTTGTCTATCTGCGGCCGGGGATCTCGATGGCCACTGCTGAAGTTCCCCCGGAGGCGGGCTTCACAGGCATCGCTATTGCGCTGCTTGGACTATCCGCGCCTGTTGGTGTGCTGGTGGCTGGCCTTTTCTACGGTCTGATCGACCGCGGCGGGTATTTCGCCCAATCGTTGTTCCGCGAGGAGATCGTCAGCATCATCATCGCGGTCATCATCTATTTCAGCGCTTTAAGCCTTTTCACGAAGCGTTTGATCGCCAAATTCATCCGCCGTCGCGTGAAACGGGATGTTGAATTGCAAGAATCGAAGGGTGAGATAAAATGATTGTCGATATCTTTAATGAGATTGTCTCGATTCTATCATATGTCATCCCTGTCATGGTGGCGTTGCTGATTGTCTCGCTGGGTGGATTGTTCAGCGAGCGCAGCGGCGTCATCAACATCGCCCTGGAAGGCATCATGGTCATGGGCGGTTTCGTCGGCGCGATGTCCATGTATCTCATGCTCTACATCATCGGTCTGCCCATCCAGCTGGCTGTCTTCCTAGCGTTCATCGTCGGTGCGCTCGTCGGTGCGGGATTCTCCTTCTTCCACGCCTTCGCCTCCGTCAGCATGCAGTCGAACCAGATCATCAGCGCGACCGCCCTCAACCTTTTCGCTACGGCCCTGGGTCTTTTCGTCGCACGCACTTTCTTCGGCTATCGACGGATCAACGTCGATGAAAGCTATCGCTTCGATGTGCCCTTCCTGAGCGAGATACCGATTCTCGGGGATCTGCTTTTCAAGAATGCGTTCCTCTCGACCTACATCGGCATCGTCCTCCTTATCGTCGTCATCGTCATCCTCTACAAGACCCGCTTCGGCCTTCGCCTTCGCAGCTGCGGCGAAAATCCGCACGCCGCCGACTCCCTCGGCGTCGATGTCGGGCGCATGCGTTACGCCGGTGTCATGATCAGCGGATTGCTCGCCGGACTGGGAGGCGTCGTGTTCATGATCGCCTTCCAGAACCGTTTTGAAAGCGACGTCCGCGGTTTCGGCTTCTTAGCGCTTGCCTTGCTGATCAGCGGACAGTGGCGTCCGCAACGCATCTTCCTGATCTCCATCCTGTTCGCGCTCATGCGCGTCGTTGCCTCAAGGGGCGATTCGATCATGGGACTGAGAGCGCTCGAGGTGCCCACCGATTTCTTCCGGATGCTGCCTTATATTCTGACGCTGGTCGTGCTTGCTTTCACCTCGAAGCATTCCCGCGCGCCCGAAGCGATCGGCGAACCTTACGACACCGGAAAGCGTTGATTTGTCAAGGATCTTCTATACAAAAAAAGATGTCAGTAGAATGAATCAACTACTGACATCTTTTTCAGGCTGTAGACAAAGTCTCTCGAAAGGGAGACTTTTGTTTGCCCGTGGGGAAACGAAAGTTTTCCACGTGGATAAGTAATCACATTCCACCGCTATAAACAACCGTTTTTTTGATATAATTAGAATGTAAGGATGTGATGATATATTAGGCAAGAATACCGATCGCAATCAAGCGTATGAGTTCGTATTGCTCGATGATTTAGTGCCCGAGGACACCATCTCGTGCGAAAGCTTGACAAGCACATTGATTTTCAGTTCATCTATGACTTGGTCGAACCGCTTTACTGTAGGGTTGAAAGAGCGCACCGAAGAAACGTTGAAAGAGGACTTTATGGAGTTCATCGAAACCAAGAGTTCCACCTTCTCGTTCAAAATCATCTTTATGTTCGCGATGCTCAAAAACGTCGACAACCGCGGCAGCGCCTTTGTGGGGGAAGTCATGGAGGACTACCGAAATTTCTATCCCGATCGTATCGAACGGGGGCTTCCTGTCGACCGTCAGCATTGTAGGTATACGAAAGAAAACTTGAAAGACGACGATTACGTAATTAAAAGCATCCGTGACAACCCCTTTGAAAAGTTCGAACGCAAGCGGTTCATGTTTCAAAGCAAGGACCTCGACACTCTCTCCTTTCACCCGAAGCTCTTCAACAGGCTTGAGAAAAATGATATAACTACTCTGAAAGAAACCCTGAAAGATCATTTAGAAGAATACTACGCCGAACTCGGGGGCGTCGACACGACACAACCGTTGTTCCAATAAGGAGAGGACACCGTGAAAACCTAGAACAAGCTCATCCGCGACCGGATTTCCGAAATCATTGAAGAGGCCGGTAAGACACACAAGACGAAAACCTTGGATTCTGAAAGCTTTCAAAAGGCTTTGAAACAAAACTCATAGAAGAAGCGGAAGAACTCACAGAAGCGAAAACCCAACCGGAAATTATCGACGAGCTTGCCGACATCGAAGAGTTATTGCATTATATTTATG
>SL_8KL_010_SEDDRAFT_10000012_pt1 | contig 120280 bp, 120 predicted proteins | sample SodLakKL_010_SED_4_FD_11160 | JGI IMG/M metagenome (IMG submission 11160)
TTAATTTATTATATCTCTTCAGCGTTACGAGTTTGTTACAAACTGCATTTCAACATAAAAAAATGTGCCTGTATAACCAGGCACACCATTGGGGGTATATTAAACAGCTGTTTTATGCTCTTATTATTAGCCTGCTATTTTTCCATCTCCTCCAGCATGGCTATGATCCGGACATGGTAAGTTGGCGAGGGGGCCCACTTACCGCTTAAATCTTCGAGCGTTTTAACTGTTCCGGCCCAGGATAAGCGGGCGACCAGGTGGTAGCGGCCATGTGGTTCACCGGTTGGGGGCAAACCGACATAGGCGGATATGTGGTTAAAATGGGCCCGCACTCCATCTTCTGCGTCGGCGAACTTTTCATGATCTTCGGGCTCATTACCGTCAGCGTCGGCTGTTTTTATCCCGGCCCAGTTGTTATATTCCGCGGGAACCTGGCCATGGAAGCGGCCAAAGCCGGTCTCTAATGCTGACTGGGCATAGAGCACTTCCGGCCTTATACCGGTTTTTTCTGCGTATTTCCAGTAAAGCGGCGCTATGTCGATGAAGCGTTGATTGGCTCTTTTTTCTTTCGCCCACTGCAGGGCATCGGATATGGAAACTTTTGCTGAAGCAACAATCACAGTTTCGGCGCAATATTTATCATCTTTCGGTTCCCCGGCCGGATTATCTTCAGGTTCCGAACTGCCTGATTCCCGGTTCGGGTCTTCTGTTTTTCCGCTTTCACCGGAATCTATTACTTCACGGACCACTTTTCCCGAAGTTAATGAAACTGCCTTGATTTGATCAGGCCTTTCTACCACAAGCGCTTCTCCGCTTGTAAGATATTGGTTCAGATCAAATGAACCTCCATTACTGAGAACCAGGGCATACTGGTCCAGCACATGGTCATAATCGATATAACGATTTTCGCTGGTGTATAAAGCCGTAAGTTTGATTTCTGCGAAATCAGCATAGAGCCCGTCCGGCTTACCGATAATTTTAAGAGCATAAGAATCAAGCAAATCTTCGTAATCGTACTGGTGATACCCGCCGTCATCGCATTTGGCTAATAAACCGTCGACTGCTGCCGCAGCGGGTATGCTAAAAAGTAGAATTAATGAAAGCGCTGCAAAAAGCGGGTAAACTGTTTTAGGCCAGTTGTGAAAAAGGGTCACACGAATCATATCCGGGCCGCAGCCCTTATTTTCAGATCGGGGTATTTGCACGGAAAAGTCCCTCCTTAACGAGGGACCGACAAAGAAAAACAAAACCAGTTTCGGCAATCAGGCGGTCATAGCTCCTTCATGCAGCCTTAGACCCTTGACTTTGCACCCCTGTCTTTCGGCAGGTTGGCCTTTGTCGGTCAGGTTTTTAAGCGTTATTTATTTTTTATCCGCTTTAATGATCCGGCCTGTTTATCTTATATTATACTGATTATTTTGTCAATGACGGCTCAAATAATTGGTTTCAGGGAAGCCGGCCATTTCAGGCAAGCCTTACATTTTTTGAGATCCGGCTTGACACAGCAGGACCGATTCATTTAAGCTCTCTATCGGCCAGCTTTAAACATTCGTCGGCAGCATTCAGGCCGAAGTTTAATTCTTCTAAGGTGATCGCAATCGGCGGGGCAATGAAAAGATAATTCCAGCGGATGTAGAGATAAACTCCCTTGTCTCTAAGGCACCTGTCGATCCGGGCCGCGATCCCGGGAGCGGGGCCGTTTTAGGGAGCAAGCGGGTAAATTATTATCGTCTTAAAAAAATTGAGGTTCTTACCCGCCCCCGATATAGGGGATTACAGCTACCTGGTCACCGTCTTGCAGCTGATGTTCCAGGTTAACATGTTTGCCGTTGACCATGAACTCAGCGTTGGCCAATTTTTGATCGTCGACCAGGGCATAGTTGAGCTGATCTTCTAACTGACGGGAAAGATAGAGGGCCAGCTGCTGCAGGTCGATAGCGTCAACCTGCAGATGGACAGTTTGCTCATCGGGCTTACCTTTTTTTGAATAGGGCGGAAACAGCTTAACGGTCAGTTTCATACCCGGTATTTTCGGCTTACAGCCGGCATTTACCTTCTTTTTAAAGCAATTTCAGTAAAATATCCGGGGGCTGGTGCTGCGGGCTGCATAAGCAAAACGAGCCCGGGGCGTAACTGATCATGCGGCCGCGCTTCTTTGCCGCAATCTCCCCGGCAGGCGGTCCCTTGGCCTTAATGATCACCGTTTCCGTTAGTTGCCCCGCCTCGAACAGCCTTGAACCCGGAGATTATATCGAGCAGTTCTTCGGTGATCGCGGCCTGGCGCTGGTGCTGGTAAGCTGTTTTCAATTCATCAAGGCGCTCATTTATATTTTTTTCGGCAGCCTGCATCGCTGCCAGGCGGCTGGTGTTTTCAGCGGCCAAAGAAAGGGCGCAGGCCCGGTAAAGGGAGACAAAGAAGTACTGGCGCAGCAGGGCAGATAAAAGCCGTGCGGTGGGCAGGGTGAAGGTGGGCAGGGAACGCGATTGCCACTTCAGCCTTGTTTCCCGCAGGCGGGCCATGCTGACCGGAAGGAGGGTCTCGGCCCGGGGGCTGAATCCGCCGGCGCGGGGCCGGTTGTAAAAGAGCAGGACCCGCTCCACCCCCTCGCCGGAGCGCCACCATTCAATGGTCTCAAGCAGCAGCTGGATAAACGGGGTAATCGCGCTGATCGATGTGGGCATGGTAAAGTCCCGGGCCGGATCGATACCGGCCGTCCTGATCCGGCTTATGGCCTGTTCGCCGATGGCGGTAATGATTTTGTCCGCCGGCAAACGGTTTCCTGCTTCTTTTTTTTCGAGCCAGTAACCTTCCAGGGCGTAAGAGACAATCTGTTCATTAAAACGGCCGGCCAGGCCGTGGTCGGAGCCGAATACAAGCACCAGCACAGGCCGGCTTTCATCCACCGCCGGATCAGCGGCGCTTTCCAGGTCCCGGGATAAAACCACCGAAAGACCGAGTTCAACAGTGTGATAGTAGTCATCCAGCGATTCGGCCGCTTTTTCATACTGCCGTACGCTGGTGGCAGCCAAGGCCTTCATCGTTCTAACAATTGACGAAAGGTCTTCACCGCCGGCTATCTTCTTTTGCAGGGTTTCAAGGGTCGAGCTCAAAGGTTAGTCCTCCCCGTCGGATCCTTGCGTGGATCCTTCTTCCGGCTGTCCGTCCTGATCAATCATTTCTTTTGCTGTTATTGCTGCTTCGCCTTGCTTTTCTTCTTCCGGGGCCAGGACCCGGCGTGCAGTATCGATGATTGCGGTTTGGTCTTCGTCAGCGAGCAACTCCCCTGCTTCGATCTTGCGGCAAATATCAGGGAGCCCTGAAGTTACCGCCTCGCGCACTTTCTTTTCCGCTACGGTAATTTCTTCTACCTCCAGATCATCGAAAAGCCCTTCGGTTACCGCCAGTAAAGTGGCAATCTGCTCCGGGATGGTCAGCGGCTGCAGTTCGGGCTGAGTGAGCACCTTGCGCACCCGGCGCCCCCGCTCGATTGTCCGGCGGGTATTTTCGTCGAGACGGGTACCGAAACGGGCAAACATTTCCAGCTCTTCAAACTGGGCGTAGGAAAGCCGCAAATCCCCGGTAACGCTGCGGTAAGCGGGGAGCTGGGTCTTTCCGCCCACCCGCGAGACCGACTTTCCGACATCGACTGCCGGCAGGTGGTTGCGCTGGAAAAGGTCCGGTGAAATATAGATCTGGCCGTCGGTGATCGAGATCAGGTTGGTCGGGATATAGGCTGAAATGTTCTGGGCCTGGGTCTCGATAATCGGCAGGGCGGTCAGCGAACCGCCGCCGTATTCTTCACGCAGGTGAGTGGACCGTTCAAGTAAGCGGGAATGGAGATAAAAAATATCGCCGGGGTAGGCTTCCCGCCCCGGAGGCCTTTCTAAAAGCAGGGACAATTCACGGTAAGAGCGGGCATGCAGGGTCAAATCGTCGTAGACGATCAGCACATCGCTGCCCTGTTCCATGTAATATTCGGCGATGGTGGTGGCCGCGTACGGAGCGATAAAACGCAGGCCGGGCGGGCCGTCACCAGAAGCGACTACTATGGTGGAATAGTCCATGGCCCCGTATTCACGCAGCTGGGCAATAAATTTGGCCACGTCGGCTCCCTGCTTTCCAATCGAACAGTAGACGCAAATAACATTCTTGTCGGCCTGGTTGATAATCGTATCGAGAGCAATGGCCGTCTTGCCAATCTGTCGATCGCCCAAAATCAGTTCGCGCTGGCCCCGGCCGACCGGGATCAGGGCATCGACCACTTTAAGCCCGGTCTGCAGCGGTTCGGTAACCGGAGAACGGGCCATGATCGGCGGCGCTTCCCGTTCGACCGGCCTTCTTTCTGCAAAGCTAAACGGACCCAGGTTGTCAAGGGGCCGGGCCGCGGCATCGATCACCCGGCCGAGGAGGCCCTCGCCAACCGGTATATCGACCACCCGGCCGGTACGGCGGACCCGTTCTCCGGAAGCGACATGCTCCGAGGAACCGAGCATGATCACCCCAACCTGGTCCGGGTCGAGGTTAAAAGCAATACCGGTGATCCCGCCGGAAAACTCCACCAGTTCGTCGGCCTGCACCCCGGCCAGGCCGGATATGCGGGCAATACCATTGCCGGTGGAAATCACTGTACCGCTTTCTTCCACTTTCGGTTCGGGCTTGACTGTTTCCAGAGCCTGCCGGAGGGCCTGATCAGTGGAGTCGACAGCACTGTGCAGTGAACTGAGCAGGGATTTTCTTTCGCTTTCGGGCTTAGCCATCACCGGAGACCTCCTCGCCGTTATCCACATGAGCGGCGCTTGCCCGGTTATATTCCGCGCCGCTTTTAGCCTCTCTCCCACGGCCCCTGTGCTCGAGATCCTTTAAAACCTGCTCTTCAACATCCTCCAGGTAGCTATCTATGCTCCAGGCCACCCGGTAACCGCCGACAGCGAGTTCAAGGCCGCACACCAGGGAGGGGTCGGTTTTTACCGCCAGTTCGAGGTTTGTCTCCGGATCAGGAATAATTTCCTGCTGCAGGCTGGATTTAAGCTGCTTTAATTTATCCTCTGCCGGCTCAAAAGCGCTGTGCAGGACCAGCTTATAGTCACCGGCGGCCAGGGCTTTCTGCAGGGATTTTCTTTCCTCCGGGGGGAGATCGGTAATTTTCCTGATAAACAGGTCCCAGGTAAGGGACTCGAGGCGTGAGTCGGCCAGGTCCTGCAAACAGCGGCGGGCGATAGAACAAGCCTGCCGGCCGATGCGGCGGCGCAGTTCACTGATAAATGACTCTTTTTCCCGCTCAAAGGCTTCTTCCCAGCTGCGCCTTGTTTCCTCCACTTCGCGGCGGGCCTGATCGAGCATTCCGCGCTTTTCTTTTTCGGCATCAATATGAGCCTTTTCCCTTATTTCTTCCTCCCGCTCCTGCAGTTCCTCCGTTTTGCGCCGGTAGGCCTGCGATTGCTGCTCGGCTTCTTTCTTCTTTTCCGCCGCATCTTCTTCCCGCTGCACTATTTTTTGTTCACGCTGATCCATGGCCCGGATAATCGGTCCATAAAGAAAATAGCGCAGTAAAAATACCAGGACCAGGAAATTGATAATCTGAAAAATAATTGTATACCAGTCTATAATCATAGTCGTTCTCCTGTAAATAAGTCTTCAGTGATCCGCCCCTTGCTCCCCAACCTGGACGAGCCGGTTCCAGCAAAGTTAAGCTTGAAAATGACCCCTGCTAAACTTGGTGCACACGGGCGTTTGCGAAAATCGCTATAAAAAAGTTTTGCCAAAAATGCGCAGCACTTCAGGATTAAGGGCCTAGGGCAGAAAATAGTTCCAGAATGGATTGGCAAAAATCAGGATCATGGTCACCACAAAACAGTAGATCGCGGTCGACTCGATCATGGCCAATCCGACAAAAAGGGTGCGGGTAATGGTGTTAGCCTCGTCAGGCTGTTGGGCAATCGAGCTTAAAGCCTGAGAGACCGCGCGCCCCTGTCCCAGGGCCGGTCCGATCGAGCCAAATGCGATGGTCAGCCCGGCGGTGGCGATGGAAATAATACCGACAAGCGCTAAAGTTTCCATGTTATTCTTCTCCTTTTTTCTCTATTTCCGCATGTGCCTTGCTGGCCGAAGCGATATAGACCATGGCCAGTATGGCAAAAATATAAGCCTGGATCAACCCGGTGAGCAGGCCGAGGGCCTGCATGACCACCGGAAAAATAAGCGGGGTAATCGTCAACAAGATGGCCACGATAATTGTGCCGCTCATCATATTGCCGTAGAGTCGAACGGCCAGGGCCAGGGTGCGGCTCAGCTCGCCGATTAAATTGAAAGGCAGCATAAAGAAGGTCGGCTGCAGGTACTGCCGCAGATAATTGACTATCCCCTGGCGGGTAATGCCGAAAACAGGCACAGCGATAAAGACACAGATGGCCAAAGCCGCCGTGGTCGAAAGCGAACTGGTCGGCGGGGTATAACCGGGAACAATGGCCAGGATATTGGAAAAGGCGATAAAGATAAAAAGCGTCCCGACAAAGGGGAGATACGGGCCCGGCTCCTGCTGGCTTACTTCCCGAATCTGATCATTGATTCCGTTGATCAGCACTTCCAGGAGGTTTTGCCAGCGGGACAGTTCTCCTTCGCTGCTCAGTTTCCTGGTCACCAGCCACGATCCAAAGGTGAGCAGGAAGATGACCAGCCAGGTAAAAAATACAGTCGAGTTGATCTTAAACCAACCCCATTGAAAAAAGACAATTTCATCAGGATTGATGGTCAATGCTTAAACAGCCTCCTTCCTTCGTAATCTTTTCCACGAAACCTGTTCCGGCCCAAGCCGGACAAACCAGGCAGCAATCAGGTTTTAGCGCTTCCTCGTAACACCAGAACTATTTAGTTTTAACCGCCATATTTATGTTTTAAATACCCTGATCACCCTAAGCGGCCGATCCAGGTAACCCCCATCCAAAAAAAGTAAACGGCCATCACCATCAGGAAAGCGCCCAGCACCGTTACGACCCCGGAATAGATGCGATCGCTGATAAATTTCTTTCCGGTAACCAGGAAAACGGCAATAACCAGAAGCCAGGCAAGGTCGGCCAGGATGTGGCCCCCGAAAAAGAGCAGTACCCCCAGCGAGCCGTGCTGCTGCGAAAGAGCCACGTAACCGGCGCCCACCGTGGCCCACCAGAGAAACCAGTAGGGATTGGCCAGGGTGGTCAGCACCCCTGCTGAAACCGGCCCCACCGTATTGCCCCCGCCGCTGCCGACCTGGCGCAGAGACAAGGAACCGCCCCGGGCACTTTTGATCATACCCCAGCCCATCCAGATTAAAACCGCCCCGCCGATAATACCGATTACTCCGGCAACCTCCGGCGCGGCCATAAAACGGCCCAGGCCGAAAATCAACAACACCACTACCATTATTTCTATCAACCCGTGTCCCAGGGTGACCAGGGGGGCGGCAATAACGCCTTTTTTAAGGGTATGTTCGGCGGTTACCGCTGTCACCGGACCGGGCATCAGGGCACCGGATAGGCCGACGATGAATGCAGTGGAAAATAATATTGCCAGGTCCATATTTAAACCACCTTTAAACCGCCGCGAAATTTCATCTGAACAATTTCATCTGAACAAAGATAACGGCTGCGGTTATTGATCCTGATTTAAACGTCTTCAGCGCCGGAAGCAGAAAATATTCTTTTCAGCTCCGTTTCGGCGGAAGGTGAGAAAAGTAAAACGGTTTCCTCGATGTCTTTCAGGTGCCCGCAGAGCTCTTCTNTTTCAACCCCGCCGGGGGCATAAACGACAAATAAAGCATTTCGGGTATTAGCTGTCATCATGGTCCGCTGATCCGGACCATAAATGACACTGGATATTATTCCTTCCTGATCGGCCATGGTCATATCCCGGGGCTTAAGCTGCTGGAGTTCCCCGTTAAGCTTAAGGTAGCTTTCGCCGCCGGCGGCGATATCGACGGTAACCGGCGGGAGCAGTTTTTCCAGGTCGTGTCCGGCCGTAAGCAGAAGGTTTTTCATCTCGGCCATGAACATGGCATCCACCAGCGCGTTCACCACGGGAAAAGGCTTCTTTTTACCGACCAGGGTTTTAAACTGCTGCAGGAGGGGATAGGTTTTTTTGAAACGTTTATAGTAAGCTGTATAGGCCTGAACCGGCTGCAGTGACTTCAGATCGTTTTCGTCTGTGAAGCGGGCGCACAGTTCATTTTCAAGTCCGCGTTTGTGCCTTTCTAATGCCGGGTGCTCTGGGCTATTTTCTATACTTTTCAGGATCAAAACAGCAACCCGGGCATCAGGGTAGGTTTCTTTCCAGTGCTCAGAGACAGCAAACATGGCAAAAACTCCTTTACAGGTTATTATTAATCATTTTTTTATTCTTCCGCAACAAGCCAAACAACATAAATAGCGTTTACCGGTATCGCTGATACAATAACATTCCCCCGAGTCGCACTCCACCTGGCAACCTGGAATAATCGGTTTTTGCCGAAAAGAACACATTTCTTGATTCAAGCGCGGTTTTTACTCCCTTTATTTCATGAAGATGCTTTATATTCTCCGCCCGGTTTCAGCTTACAGGTCAGAATAACGCGGGCGACCAGGAAACCGGCCAGGGCGGCAATTAAATGCTGCCAGCCGGCGATCAGCAGAAGATAAAAACCGGCCAGGACGACGACAGTGCGGACAATAAAGCTGACCACGAAGAGGAAATACGGTCTGCCGGCGCCGGTTATTTTCTGCACCGTCCACCACAACCCGCCGAAAAAAAAGGTTCCGAGCAGCATGCCGGCTAAAAGTGATAAAAGCAAGTAAAACCAGAACACGGGAGAAAACCCCTTCCGCGAGCCTTTCTAATCATCTGCATATTCGTCGTCATCGGGGCGGCTCTCCTTGTTAACCCAGTACCAGGCATTCAGGCAGCCGATTATCAGGCCGATAAACAGCAGGGTCAGGGTCCAGGAGTACGGGCCGGGCCAGGTGCGATCAATCCACATCCCGATCACCACTCCGATCAGGGTGGTAACGGCAATAGTCCAGCCGACCATGCCGAACATGCCCAGCCCAAACCAGACACTGCGGTCGCGGGTGCGGCGGGCCTTGATCCGCCTGCCCGCCTTTTTGCCCACAGTTCCGGGCAGGTTTTTACGGTCGCTGTCTTTGGCATGATCCTTTTTTTTATACTTGTTTCGGCTGCTGCTTTTATCTTTGCCGTCCACTACCGTTCCCCTCCCAGGCGGGTGAACCGCCGCAGGGTGTCAGCCTCCAGCCGGGACATCACTGACCGGGCCCTTTTTTCGCTTTCACCGAGCACTTTCAGTTCGCTTTCCACCGTCTCCTGCAGGCGCTCCAGGTCATCGCCGGCAACGGCCCGGGCTGCTGAAACATAAACCTGGTTGCCCTGCTTGACCAAGATCCCTTCATCTAAGGCGATGAAACGCTCCCGGCCTGCCGCAGTCAGGTAAGAAAATATCCCGGGAACCAGGGCGGCCACAAAATCAATATGGCGGGGCAGCATGGTAAAAAAGCCGTTTTCTGCCTCGGCGCTAACTTTTTCTACTTCTTCTTCCAGTAAAACTCCAGCCGGAAGTAGTATTTTTAAGTTCAATTCCAAGCGCTCCTTTAAATCCGGACCTGATCTGTTTCTTGCTTGGCAGCGGCACACCGGGCCGGCTTAATCAAAAAAGCTTATTATTAATCATTATTTCCGGCGCCTCCGGATTGAGCGTTATTTTCTTTAACCCGGGCCCCTTCCTCTCCCTCTTTTCCCTCTTCCCGTTCCTCTTCCTGTTCCTCTTCAGGCTGCGCCTGCTCTTCGGAACCGGACCGGGACTTGATATCGCCAATTTTACCGAGCATGTAAAGATCTGATTCGGAACGCCCGGAAAATTCATCGTTCAAAATGCGTTCACAGCCGTCCAGGGCATCCTCCAGTTCGACCACCCGCCCGCTGTAACCGGTAAACTGCTCGGTGGTCACAAAAGGCTGGGTCAGGAAGCGTTCCAGGCGTCGGGCCCGGTTGACGACCCGGCGGTCTTCCTGGGACAGTTCCTCCAGGCCGAGCATGGCGATGATATCTTTCAGCTCCTCGTATTCGGCCAGGGTGCGCCGCACCTCCTGGGCCGCCAGGTAGTGCCGTTCACCGACCACCAGGGGCGTAAGCATTTTTGACCAGGAGCGCAGGGGATCGACTGCCGGATATAAACCTTCACTGGCCCGCTTGCGCGATAAAATGATCGAAGCCGAAAGGTGGGCGAAGGTATGGGTAGCCGAAGGATCGGTAAAATCATCGGCGGGAACATAAACCGCCTGGATGGAGGTGATCGCCCCGGTGGCGGTATTCGAGATGCGCTCCTGCAGCCCGGCAATTTCTGTGGAAAGGGTGGGCTGGTAGCCGACCCGGGAAGGCATTTTGCCGAGCAAACCGGAAACTTCCGATCCGGCCTGGACGAAACGAAAAATATTATCGATTAAAAATAACACATCCTGATTTTCCTCATCCCGGAAATATTCAGCCATGGTCAGGGCGGAATGACCGACCAGGTAGCGCGCCCCGGGAGGCTCGTTCATTTGGCCAAAAATCATTACCGTGTTGTCGAGAACGCCCGCTTCCTTTATGTCACGGTAAAGTTCCTCGGCTTCGCGCGAGCGCTCCCCGATGCCGCAAAAGATGCTCACCCCTTCATACTTGCCCACTGTATTGTTAATCAGCTCGGTAATCAAAACGGTTTTTCCCACCCCGGCCCCGCCAAAGAGGCCGGCCTTGCCACCCCGCTCCAGGGGAGTTAACAAATCGATCGCCTTGATCCCGGTTTCAAAAATTTCAGCCCGGTTAACCCGGCGGGAAATTGAGACCGGCGGTTGATGGATACCCCGTTTTTCTCCAGCGGGAAGCGCGCCCTTTTCGTCGATCGTTTCGCCGAAAACATTAAACATCCGCCCGAGGACCTGCCTGCCCACCGGGACCTGAATCATAACGTTAGTGTCTAAAACCGGATCGCCGCGGCGCAGACCGCCGGTCGGCGAAAGGGCAATACCGCGCACCACGCCGCCCTGATGGTGGGAGACCACTTCGATCACGATATCACTTTTTGGACCGGCTTCAAGTTTGGTGGACAGCGGGGGCTGCCTGGCCGGAAAATAAACATCGACTACGCTGCCGCGTACGGCTGATACCGTGCCCATATTTTTTTCATCATCGCCGGCAGCAAAAGCTTGTTCCCGATTCATAGCTAAACGCTCCTATTATTAATGACCAAACGGTTTAATGCTTTTATTATACTATTGGCTATAAAGGTGTATATTCCTTTATAAAATCTTCACTTACAGCCCAATTATGTGCTTTTTAGGGCAGATAAAACAAAGACGTCTGCACCGTTTTTTCCAGCGCTCCGTGGCCCGGCAAAAAATTCCAATAATTTTTTTTAAAAAAATATTGAAATAACTATTGACAAGTCCCCCGGACCGTGCTATTATACATTTACCAGGTTCCGAGAGACTGAAAGGTGAACCGGGTTCGGTTCAAAGGGAGAAACCGGTGAAAGAGAAAGGCGCAAGCGTTGATTGGAAGCCGGAACTATCCACAAGAATCGGGCAGCTGAAAGGAACGGTAGCAGAAAGGTAAAATCAGGGTAAAACCGAACTTTACCGGGAAGCATCGGAAAACCGCAGCGCAGGATCTTCAAAAACTGGCCGGAGGTCAAAAAAAGTCGTCTGCAGAGGCGATGGAAAATGACTGCAGAGGGTCGGNAAAAGAGGTTCTGCAGGTAAAACCGCAGGTCTGTTGGAACCTGGTTTTATAATGTCTTTTTTTACTTCGGCCGGTTAAACTCGGCGATGAACTGCAAGTTACGATATCTTTCATTGTAATCCAGGCCATAACCGACCACGAAGATATTGGCAATATCAAACCCCTTGTATTCAACGGGAACATCGACAATGCGGCGCGCTTCCACATTGAGCAGTGTGCATACTTTTAAGCTGGCCGGATTTCTTGTTTTCAGGTTGCGCAGCAGGTAACCAAGGCTCAGGCCGGTATCGACAATACCCTCGACGATGAGGACGTCTTTACCGGTAATGTTCAAGTCCAGGTCTTTGGTTATGCGCACCACACCGGTTGAATCGGCCTGCTCACTGTAATGTGAAATACTGATAAAGTCGATGGCAAACGGAATATGCATCTTGCGCGTTAAATCAATTAGAAAATAGGTGCTGCCGCGCAGCACCCCGATCATGATCAGCTCCCGGCCCGCATAATGATCTGAAATTATTTTACCGAGTTCGCTTATTTTTTCTTCTATCTGCTCCGGGGTAAACAAAATTTTCAGCTGGTCTTCTTCATAGGGCATTTTTTCTCTCAACTTTCTTCCCCTTCTTTTTCATCCTGGTCGATACTGTGTTTTTTTAACAGGCTTTCAAAGCCCCTTTTATCAATCAGGCGCACATTAATATGCGGGTAAAGCTCTTTCATCCGCCTGATTTTACGATTTTTTTTCCAGGCCTGTCGCGGTTTTTGCGTGGTCAGCTCGATAAAGAGGTCTTGATCGGGCAAATAGAAATCGGGAGAAAATGCCTCGACCACATTGCCCTCACTGTCCCATTCGAGAAAAAAGGTCCGCGGTTCATATTGCCAGCGTATACGATAGAAATCGAGCATGTGGGCAAATTCTTCTTCGCTCGGGTGCATGAATTGATCCGCTTCTGCGTCTGCGGGAGGAATAACAGCCCTTTCTTCGATTTCACCGACGCCCGGCCCGTCTTTAACCTCCCGCGGTTCGGCATGGATGCGGTAGGCATTAATTACCAGGTCTGCTGCATCCTCAAACTCCATTTTATCGGTACTCAGCAGCAGGTCGTACAATCGCAGATTGTTCCAGTTGACATCGAATACCTGCCGGTAGTAGCGGCTTTTATCGCGGTCCTGTTCTTTGACCAGCTTAACGGCAGTTTCGGAAGCCAGGTTATAAGCTTTCATCACCCGTTGAACGCGCCGGGTAAACTGGGCTATGATCCGCACATGCAGCGCAGGAGGATAATCGCGGAAAAGAATTGATCCCCCGCGTCCTAATATAACCAGGTTGTTACGAATGGCCAGGTCATATATAAAGTCGTGTATCGCTTCAATATATTGCTGTTCGAAGTGGCTATCCTGCTCTTTGCCGATTTGATTTTCCGGGTCCGGTAAAGGCTTTTCGATCCCGTATTGAGTTAAACCCCGGGCGATCGTATCTTTGTTAACCAAAAGAAACCCCGTCTTTTCAGCCACAAAACGGGCTATGTTTTCGCCCCCGCTGCCAAACTCGCGTGAGATGGTAATTATACCCAATAACAGACCTCCCGCAAGATCTTATCTGAGAAACCCGCTGATAATCGCTTCTTCGGCGTCTTTTTCAGTCAGTCCCAGGGTCATCAGTTTAATCAGCTGCTCGCCGGCAATTTTGCCAATTGCCGCTTCGTGCACCAGTTCCGCTGCAGCGTTTTTAGCCCATATTTCGGGCACTGAACGGACGGTGGCCTGACCCATAATAATCGAATCGCACTCAACATGCCCGCGGCCGGGACCGTAAGCCAGCAGTCGCGGGTTAAAACTCTGTTTGGAAGATCCCTGGGCCACAGAACGGGAGACAATCCGGGCCGTGCTTTCCTCGGCCATCAGTTTAACCAGGACATCGGAATCTGCCGTTTGTTCTTTGTCGGTCAGCAAACGCTCATACATAACCAACCGTCCGCCCGCTTTGACCTCAACCTCGGTAACCCTGGTCGTCTGATCGACTCCGCGGATTTGCACCAGTTCAAGTTCAGCATAACCGCCTTCTTCAATCACCAGGACAGTCTTCGGATTAAGCACCCTTTTTCCGCCGTCTTCACCTTCGCCAAAATGTTTTTCGGTATAAATGAGGCGGGCACCCCGGCGCACAATGATTTCATGCACTCCGTCGTGCTGGGCTTTCCCGGAACCCGGGTTGTGGATTCCGCACCCGGCGACCAGGGTAATATCGGATTCCCGGCCGATATCGATCTTGTTATAAACCAGGTCGGAAAGGTCGGTTTCGGTCATGATCACCGGTATATGAACCGTTCCTTCTTTTCCGGGGGCGACGATCACATCGATGCCGGGCTGATCTGTTTTAGGTTTTATTTCAATACCCTCCAGGGAACGCCGCTCGACACCCTTTCCGTCTTTGCGTATATTGAACGCTCCGGGCGGTTCACCGTGCAGATCGGCCACCTCTTCCAGCAACCTTTTATCGAGGGCAGTCAGCATAGATTTCACCCTCCAGTCGGCAGTCATTGCGGCAGGAGCATTCGGCGCTTTCTTTGATCTGCGGCCAGATAGTTTTGCGATCGCCGCGCATACTCACCGTTCCATCCTTGATCAGGACAATTTCATCAACCATGTTCAAAATTTTCTCCTGGTGCGAGATGATCACTGTCGTCGCATCTTCGCGGTGGCTGCTGCCGATAACATCGATCAACTGCTCAAAGCTCCACAGGTCGATCCCGGCCTCCGGTTCGTCGAAGATACGCACCTTCGGATCCTGGGCCAGCAAGGTGGCAATCTCGATCCGCTTGATTTCACCGCCGGATAAGCTGTTGTCGAGAGCGCGCTCGATGTAATCGTCCGGACACAGGCCGATATCGCGCAGGACCTGGCAGTTAGCGCTGTCGGCGTACTTCATGGCCAGTTCGAGCATATCTTTAACCAGCATGCCTTTAAACCGGGGCGGGTGCTGAAAAGCGTAACCGATCCCCCGCCGGGCCCGCTCGGAAATGCTCCAATCGCTGATCTCCTCTCCGTTATAGATAACCTTTCCCGCTGTCTGCTTATAAATACCCATGGCCACCCGGGCTACAGATGATTTTCCACTGCCGTTCGGCCCGGTCAGGGCATACATTTTCCCCGCCTCCAGCTGCAGGTTGATATCATGCAGTATGGGCACTCTCCGTTCTTCCACTTCCAGTTCTAGATTTATATTCTCCAATGAAAGCACTGCTCTTAAAAACTCCTTTCTACTAGTTAAAAAAGCTAGTCCAGCTGCAATTAAAACATTTAAGCTGTAAGGCAATCCCGGATTTATAATACAGGGCTGTTGATTATAACAGCACATTGCACATTTATTTAACTGCTAAAGATTCAGGCGTCCCAAGATCATTCGAGGCGATTATGTCCGCTGCAGCCACCACCTCAAAGCGGCCTTTATTTTTATTCGACAGAGCATTGTTGATTCCTGCCGGGACAGGAACCCGGATCTAAAAGAGTGTTATAAAATGGTCCTAAAATATAATTTCTTTAAAAATGTAGTCATTGCGTACACAAAAAGCATTGACAAACTGATTTACAGCCCCTATAATTTAATGTAGTGACAGTGACTACATTAGGGTGTGATCGCAATGAAAAAGAATTACATCGGTATCAGGGAAGCAAGAATCAATCTGAGCAAATTAATCAGGGATGTCCGCGACGGGATGGAAATAGTGATCACCGACCGGGGGACACCGGTGGCAAAACTGGTCCCGGCCCAGGGCCAGAGCCTCTCGCTGGAAGAAAGAATCAAAAACTATGAAAGCTGCGGGCTAATCGAATCATGCCCGCAAACTGAGCAGTTTGATTCGTCTCCAATCGAACTGCCCCGGGAGTTCGCCCAGCAGTACATAAAGGAGGAAAGAAACGATGAATAGGAAACCGGTGGTAATATACTGGGATTCATCGGCTCTTTTATCCTATTTGTTTAAAGACAAGCACAGTGACCTGGTGGCGGAAAAAATTCGTCAAAAAGGTGTGCATCTTTTACCGACATTGACCATCGCCGAAGTTTACACCGTAATTAACAGGCTGCAAAGAGAGCACCATCTGCCGGAAATGGTCGTTGAATCACTTTTTGACATTCTCGAATTCGGGCCCTGGAGCCGGTTGAATATTGTGCCTGACAGCACAGCCCTGCGTAAACTGGCCCGCCGGTGGCCGCTGCGGGGTTCAGGCCTGTGGCACCTTGCTACAGCAAAGACGCTGCAGCAGGAGTTCCCGGAGTTAATGATATTAACTTTTGACCAAAATCTGGCCCAGGCTTCGAAAGGGGAACAGCTAAAGTTGTGTGTCACTGTTAGAAGTAACCAGGCGCAGTAAGCAGGCAATTTTAAAGTTTTAAATTAAAAACACAGAAAGGGGATTAAATATTTATGAAGATGTGGCGTTGTGAAGTCTGCGGATACCTGCACGAAGGAGAGGAACCCCCTGATTTTTGTCCCAAGTGCGGAGCACCGAAGGAAAAATTCGTGCTCCTTGACGAAGAAGAAGCGGAAATGATGCGTGATTCTTTGGCTACCAGGGAGAAATACAGGCAAATTTATCAGCATCTGGAGTCGATCAGCAGGATCACCCAGGAAGGTATCGATTTGAATTTAGACGAAGGTTGTAACGAGATTTTCAGCCAGACAAAAGCAGATATCGAAAATATCCATAACAAGATCAAGGAAGAGCTGGCCGGGCATGCATCCGAATGCATCTGGGTTAAAGTAGCCAGCGACGGTTTGCTTGATGAAAGTTTCTAAAAGTATTTAGATCCTGCTCGGGAACCAGGATTGAGCAGTTATCCTGTCGGCCAAGTATAACTGCCGACTGCTGAATCCTGGGTCCTGAGTTATAACCCAGCAACTAAAAACACTGATATGAAAAGGAATGAGGTGAACAATAATGGGTAAAACAATAGGTATTGACTTAGGCACGACCTTTTCCGCTGTAGCGGCAGTTGAAGGCGGCAAGTCGGAGATTATAACCAACGCAGAGGGTTCACGGACTACGCCGTCGGTAGTCGCCTTTAAAGAGTCCGGAGAGAGGTTGATCGGCCAGGTGGCCAGGAGACAGGCCGCCCTGAACCCGGAAAGAACCCTCTTTTCCGTAAAACGTTTTATCGGCCGCAAGTTTGACGAGGTCGAAGCCGAGCGCAAGCTGGTCCCTTACAATGTGGTATCGGGACCAAACAACGCTGTGCGTTTCCAGGTTGACGACAAACAGTTCTCCCCGGAAGAAATATCGGCCATGATCTTAAGAAAACTGGTCGAAGACGCTTCCGCGCACCTGGGCGAGAAAATAACCGACGCCGTAATTACGGTCCCGGCCTATTTTAACGACGCCCAACGCCAGGCAACCAAGGACGCCGGCAAGATTGCCGGTTTAAATGTCCAGCGAATAATTAATGAGCCGACGGCAGCTTCAATGGCCTATGGACTGGACAAAAAGTCAAACGAAACCATTGTGGTTTTCGACCTCGGGGGCGGCACATTCGACGTGTCGATCCTGGAAGTCGGCGAAGGCGTGTTTGAGGTAAAATCTACGCATGGCGACAGCCACCTCGGTGGCGACAATTTCGACAAAGCGGTTGTCGACCACCTGGCTGATGAGTTCAAGAAAAACCAGGGTATCGATCTGCGTGAGGATCGGCAGGCCCTGCAGCGTTTAATCGAGGCGGCTGAAAAGGCAAAAGTTGAACTGTCTTCAACCATGGAGACCCAGATCAGCATCCCTTTCATCACCGCTGATGCAAGTGGACCGAAACACCTTGATACCAAGCTGACCAGGGCCAAGTTCGAAGACCTGACCCATCACCTGGTCGAACGCTGCCGGCAGCCAATCAAAAATGCCCTGGATGACGCAAAGCTGACCGAGAACGATATCGACGAAATAATCCTGGTTGGCGGTTCGACCCGCATACCGGCAGTGCAAAAACTGGTCAAGGATATGATCGGCAAAGATCCGAACCAGAGCGTTAACCCGGACGAAGTTGTCGCTGTAGGAGCGGCAGTCCAGGCCGGTGTCCTGGGCGGAGAAATGGACGATGTCGTCCTGCTTGACGTCACCCCGCTTTCCCTCGGAGTCGAAACACTGGGTGGCGTGATGACTAAAATAATTGAACGCAACTCGACCATTCCGACCCGGCACAGCGAGGTCTTTTCGACTGCGGAAGACAATCAACCGGCAGTTGATATCCACGTACTGCAGGGCGAGCGGGAATTGGCCAAAGACAACCGTTCCCTGGGCCAGTTCAAACTGGAAGGCATTCCCCCTGCGCCGCGTGGCGTGCCGCAGATCGAGGTCTCTTTCGACATCGATGCCAACGGCATTTTAAAAGTTAGCGCCAAGGATAAGGGAACCGGTAAAGAACAAACTATTACCATCAGCGGTTCAACTAACCTTGACCAGGGTGATATCGATAGAATGGTCAATGAAGCAGAAAAATACAGTGAAGAAGACCAGAAACGCCGTAAAGAAATCGAGGAACGCAACCAGGCCGACAGCCTGGCCTACCAGGTTGAACGTCAGCTAAACGAGCTGGGCGACAGTGTGCCGGCAAATGAAAAAGAAAGAATCGGAAAAATCATCGCCGACTTAAAAGAAGCAATCAAAAATGAAGAACCGATCGATAAGATCCGCAGCCTGCAAAGCGACCTGCAGCAGGCAGCGCATTCCCTGTCGGAACAAGCCTATCAAAAAACAACAGCCGGCAGTGGCGGCCCGGAACAGGCAGCTGGCAGCGGCAGCGGCGACGACGAGGATGTAGTCGACGCCGACTATGAAGAACAATAAACTGACAGCCAGGTTAGTTAACCTCTAACGGTTAAAGGTTCAGGAGCAGGGCCACTATCATAGCATTGATCGCTTTGGCCCTGCTCCCAGAACTAAAGTGGGAGGTATGATTATGAACGAGAAAAAAACAGGAAAGAAAAACATGGAAAATAAAAAATACGCAGCAGACCAAGAAGAACATGAAGAAATCGAAGAAACTGGTAAAGATGATCATGGTAGTCACAAAAATGATCTGGATGTAAAACTCGAACAACTGCACAGTGAACTTGAAGCAGAAAAAGAAAGACACATGCGCACCCGGGCTGATTTCGACAATTATCGCAAGCGGATGGAACGCGAAGTGGAAACAAAACGCATTCATGCAAAAAAAGATATTCTCCTTGACCTGCTGACTTTTTTGGATTACTTTGAACAAGCCCGAAAACAGGTTCAGGATCCTGCCGCAGCTGAAGGAATCAACATCATGGCGCGGCAGTTCTATGAACTTCTAAATAAACACGGGGTCAGGCCGGTCGAGTGCCTGGGCAAACCGTTTGACCCTGAAAACCAGGAAGGAATAGGCTATGTTGAAACCGATCGATACCCGGCGGGCTGTGTGGCCGAAGAAATCTGCACCGGCTATCAGCTGGGTGACATCTTGCTTAAACCGGCCCGGGTGATGGTTGCCCGGAACCCGGCGGAAGGAAACAATAAAGAAAACGGCGATCAAACAAATCAGGACGAAGGCGAACAGTAGCCTTGGCCCGGTTTCGCTCCAGCCAGGGCCAGTTTTTTCCAGGCCCCGGCGGCGGCTGTTTACTTTATAACGGTTATGATCCCGGGCAGTAATATGCTCTAGTTGGAGGAATCAGTATGTCAGTAAAATTTCAAGACTACTATGAAATACTGGGCGTGGACCGCAACGCCTCAGATAAAGATATAAAGGGCGCTTATCGAAAGCTGGCCCGCAAATGGCACCCCGACCTGCATCCGGCTGGCGAAAAAGAAAAAGCTGAAGAACAGTTTAAAAAGATTAATGAAGCTTACGAGGTCTTAAGCGACCCTGAAAAAAGAAAGCGCTATGACCAGCTGGGCAGCAGGTGGAAAGAAGGACAGGACTTTCAGGGCCAACCGGACATGGGTGGCGTGCATTTCTATACATCCGAAGATTTTGGAGCGGGCGGTTTTGAAAGCGTTTTTGAAGGCGGTTTCAGCGACTTTTTCAAAATGTTTTTCGGCGAAGGAGCGGCGGCCGGACAAACCGGCCGGACCGGTAGCGCCGGACGGGCCGGACGGACCGCTCAACGCGGCCCGGTGAAAGGAAAAGACGTGGAAAGTGAAATAGAATTATCCCTGGAAGAAGCTTACAAGGGCGTTACCAGGTCACTTCGGATCAGCGGTGGTTCAGTATGTTCTAACTGCGGTGGAACGGGCACCAGCGGACACGGTTTTTGTGCGCAGTGCGGTGGAACCGGTTCGACCCCTGATGAAAAGACCCTGGAAGTGCGCGTGCCGGCCGGCGTTAAAGAAGGCAGCCGTATCCGCCTGAAAGGACAGGGCGGAGAAGGCCTGGGAGGCGCCCCAAAAGGAGACCTCTTTCTCAAAGTCCGACTTAAACCACATCCTGTTTTTAAACTGAAGGGTGACGACCTGGAAGTCGATGCCGTTATCCGGCCCGACCAGGCAGTTTTCGGCGACAGGATACCGGTCCAGACTCTTGACGGCCAGGTAAACCTGAAGGTGCCTCCGGGCACCCGCAGCGGCAATAAACTGCGCCTGCGGGGCAAAGGTTTCCCCGGGAAAAATAAAACCCGCGGGGATCAATATGTCCGGCTGGTTATCGACACACCACCTGATTTGAGCGAAGAAGAGAAAAGCCTTTACAAGCAGCTTTACGAGCTGCGGAAAGGTGGGGAGTAATGGGATGAAACTGATTCGTATCCACTGCCACACCGACGTGGAAGAAAAAGTGACCGCATACAGCCTGGAATACCATCCCGATATTCTGGCGATTTATCAGGAGCTCGGTATTATTGATTTAGATGAAGAAGAGACGATCCACTATGAAGACATGCGTCGATTAAATAAAATCCAACGCCTGAAGAAAAATTGCGGCGTGAATACAATCGGGGCAACAATCATAGTAGATTTACTGGATCAAATAGAAAACCTGCAGGACGAAATTGAGCGCCTGCGAAAAAAAGTAGGTGATTAAATATGGATTTAGAACGTTTGACCAACAAAACCAGAGAAGCGCTGTCAACGGCCCAGGAAATAGCGGTTAACCGTGGCCACCAGGTAGTCGGCCCAAAGCACCTTCTTTCCGCCCTGCTTGACCAGGAAGAAGGCCTGGCCGGCCGGTTTCTGGAGCATGCGGGAATCGATGCCGCCAACCTGAAACAGGGCCTCGAAAAACTGCTCAATACCATTCCGCGCGTTTCCGGATACGAGGGCTCTTTGCAAATGAGTTCCTCCCTGGCCCGTGTTTTATCCAGGGCAGAGCAGGAAGCAAAACAGCTCAAAGATGATTACGTCAGCGTAGAACATCTTTTGTTAGCCCTGACCGAAGAAGGCGATGAAGATTTAAAGAAACTGCTCGCCGAAACAGGTTTGAACCGCGACAAACTGCTTAACTCATTGAAAACAGTTCGCGGCGCACAGCGCGTAACCAGCGAGAACCCGGAAGAGACCTACGAAGCCCTGCTGCGTTACGGAAGGGACCTGACTGATTTAGCTTCCAGGGGCAAGCTGGACCCGGTAATCGGCCGGGACGACGAAATACGCCGGATTATGGAGATTTTATCGCGAAGGACAAAAAACAACCCGGTGCTGATCGGCGATCCCGGAGTCGGAAAAACCGCGGTAGCCGAAGGCCTGGCCAGGAGAATCGTCGCCGGAGATGTCCCGGAAGGTTTGAAAGATAAAAAAGTGATCTCCCTTGATATGGGCTCGCTTGTATCAGGGGCAAAATACCGCGGTGAATTTGAGGAAAGATTAAAAGCGGTCCTGAAAGAAGTGCAGGAAGCCGAGGGCAAGATCATCTTATTTATCGACGAACTGCACACCGTAGTTGGCGCCGGCGCCGCAGAAGGAGGCATGGATGCCAGCAACCTTCTCAAGCCGATGCTGGCCAGAGGCGAGCTGCAGTGCATCGGGGCGACCACTATCGGTGAATACCGTAAATACATAGAAAAAGATGCCGCCCTGGAAAGGCGCTTCCAGCAGGTCCAGATTGATCAACCCTCGGTGGAGGATACCATTTCAATCCTGCGCGGCCTGAAGGAACGCTACGAAGTGCATCACGGGGTCCGCATCCAGGACAGCGCCCTGATATCTGCTGCGGTTTTATCCGATCGCTATATCAGCGATCGCTTTTTGCCCGACAAAGCGATTGACCTGATTGACGAAGCGGCAGCTCACCTGCGCACCCAGATCGACAGCATGCCGGCCGCCCTCGATGAAATTACCCGCCGGATCATGCAGCTAGAAATCGAAGAGGCCGCCCTGAACAAGGAAAAAGACCGGGCCTCACGCGAACGGCTGGAAAAATTGCAGGAGGAACTGTCCGAACTGCGCAGTGAAGCTGATGCGATGAAAGCGCAGTGGCAGACTGAAAAAGAGTCAATTTCAAGGGTAAGATCGCTCAAACGTGAAATTGATGAGGTGCGCACCGAAATTGAAAAGGCGGAAAGGCAATACGATCTGAACCGGGCAGCCGAGCTGAAGTACGGCCGCCTAAATGAGCTGGAACAACGCCTCCAGTCGGAAGAAGAACACCTGGCCAACAAACAGAAAGAAGATATGCTCCTGAATGAAGAGGTCAGCGAAACAGAAATTGCCCGGGTGGTTAACCGCTGGACCGGTATACCGGTCAGCCGCCTCCTCGAAGGCGAGCGTGAAAAGCTGGTTCGTTTAGAAGATATCCTGCACGAACGGGTTATCGGACAGGAGGAGGCGGTCAGCGCCGTAGCCGACGCAGTGCTCAGGGCACGCAGCGGGATAAAAGATCCCAACCGCCCGGTAGGCAGTTTTATATTTCTCGGCCCGACCGGAGTAGGTAAAACCGAGCTGGCCCGGACCCTGGCCGAGGCGCTGTTTGACGACGAGCGCAACATGATCCGCCTCGACATGTCTGAATACATGGAAAAACATACCGTGGCCCGCCTGATCGGCGCGCCGCCAGGTTACGTCGGCTACGAAGAAGGCGGCCAATTAACCGAGGCAGTCAGGCGTAAGCCATACAGCGTAATCCTTTTTGACGAAGTGGAAAAGGCCCACCATGATGTCTTTAACGCAATGCTGCAGATCTTAGATGACGGCCGGTTGACCGATGGCAAGGGTCGGACAATTGATTTCAGAAATGCGATCCTGATCATGACTTCAAATATTGGCAGCCAGGAGATCCTTTCATTCCACGACAAAGGCGGAGATTATGAACAAATGAAAACTACCGTGCTCGGTTTACTGCGGCAAAACTTCCGCCCGGAATTTTTAAACCGCCTTGATGAGACGATCGTCTTCAGGGCACTGGAAAAAGACCAGGTCCACCGGATCGCCTCTTTGCTCCTGGAAAGGCTCTCTGCCCGGCTGGCAAATACAGCAAACCTGAGCCTGGAATGGGAAGACGATACTGTCGCTTACCTGGCTGAAAAGGGCTATGACCCGGCCTTTGGAGCAAGGCCCCTGAAAAGGGTAATCCAGAATGAAGTGGAGACTCCGCTTTCGCGCCGGATGATTGCCGGCGAGGTGAGCACCGAGGGGCCGATATGCATTGGCAAAGGCGAACACGGCCTGGAGTTCAGGCAAGCCGTCCAAGCCGAAAAAGTCGAGAGCTAGGGTTATTTCAAGGAAATTGGGAACAGTAAGCGGAAGCCGGGCTTTTCAATCAAGAAAAAGCAGTCNGCTGGAAAAATAAAAACATCCCGATTTATGTGAACATAAAAGGAATATTGCCCGGCCACNCTAAAAAACAGATGCAGCGCTGAATTAAAAAAAATACAAACAGGGCCACTTCTTAAAAAAAAGAGGAGTGGCCCCAATTTATTATGCTTTAAATATATTTACTGCTGCAGAGTTTCCTCGACTCCGGCAACGAACTCTTTACCAGCCTGGTAAGTTTCAGCGAGCGCTTCCGGACTGTGAAGAACAGCCCCTTTCTCATCATATCCCCGGTAAGACAGGCTGCCGGCAAACTTATGGTTGATATTGGTAAAGAAGACTTTGATTATTTCCAGCGCATTCTCACAATATCGCTCTCGTTTTAGGGCGCCGACACAGATGAAAAAGCCCTGGCGTTTTGGCTTATCGGGAACAAAGGGGGTGTTTAAATTAAACTTGGCATGCCACCAGCACTGGAAACGGTCAATAAGCATTTTCAGCTGAGCATTTAAGGAACCGAAAGTAATCGGGCTGGCAATGACTAAAGCATCGGCATTGATCATCTTCGGGTAAACTTCCTGCATATCATCTTTTAAAATACAACGTCCATCTTTTGCGCAAGCATCACAAGCCTGGCAGGGCCTGAACTTCAGGTCATTGATACGCAGCAATTCAACCTGCCATCCTGCATCTTCAGCTCCGCGGCAAAATTCTTTTAAAAGAATTTCGCTGTTGCCATTACGGCGCGGACTGGACGCCAGCGCCAACAATGTTTTCAACGGTGTTCACTTCCTTTTCACTTTAGTTGGGAAATAAAAATTAACATTGTTTTATCTTTTGTAGTAGGTTACCATATAGAAGGGAAAAAGAAAATAGAATTACTTTTAAATAAGTTTTTAAATACAGGAAAGTGGTGGCTATGCCGGGCCGACATGTAAATCACTACAGCAAAAGAACAAGACCGCCGCGAAAAGGCCTAACCGCTCGACTGGCAATCTTTATATTTTTACTGGCCGCGGTTGGAGCTCTCTCTATTTTCAGCGCAAACCTGTACCTGGCCATGCAGTCGCTGCACCGAAATCTTGATTCGCTTGAAGAAAAACTCGAGCAGGTGGAGCAGGAAAATATCAAGCTTGAAGAACAATATGACCAGATCCATGAAGAAAAAGAAAAACTGCGTGAAGAAAACGAGATTTTACGCGAAGAAAACAAGATGATGCGTTCAGAAACGATTATTGAACACGGTAATCGCGAAACCAATAAAGTAGCCATTACTATTGATGATGGGGCAGATGCAGCATTAACCCACCGGGCCCTTGATTACCTCAGGGAACACAATCTGCAAGCGACCCTTTTCCCCAAGGGTAATAATGTAGAACAAAATCCGGAAGTATGGCAGCGGGCTGTTGAAGAGGGCCACGAACTGGGCAATCACACTTACAGCCATCCTTTTATAACCAATATTTCCGCGGACCGGGTCCGGGAAGAGATAAGCGGCTGGCAGGAATCGGTCGATAAAGCTGTTGATTCTTCTTATCGCACCCTCTTTTTCCGGCCGCCCTACGGAGATGGTTTTCTTTCAGGCCAGAGCCATCACACCGGCCGGCTCCAGGAGATCATTGCCGAAAAAGGCATGTTCACTGTCCTCTGGGACGTTGAATTAATTTATGCCTTGCGCAATCAAGCATACACACCGGCCCGTGTAACCGAACATGTGCTGGCAAACGCCAAAGGCGGCAGTATCGTTCTACTGCACTTTAATGAAGCAGATATCGACGCCCTGCCCGATATTATCTCCGGCCTGCGCGATCGCGGCCTGGAACCCTGTTCCCTAAGCGAGCTGCTATTAGATTAACGAAGGTAAGAATGTGGCCAATCCGGGAAAAATAATCAGCAGGGCCAGGGCGACGATAATTGCAAATAAAAATGGCCAGACGCCCCGAAAGATCACTTCGAGGGGCACGTTACCGGCGACCCCCTTTACAATATAGACATTCATCCCTACCGGCGGAGTAATTACCCCCATGGCCACGACCATAACAATGATCACGCCGAACCAAATCGGATCATAGCCGAGCACCCCGACAGCCACCGGTAAAAAAATAGGAATGGTTAGCAGTATCAGGGCCAGTGCATCTATAAAACAACCTAAGGCCAGGTAAATTAACAAAATAAGGGCGATCACTGCAAACGAAGGCAGGGCAAGCTCAGCCGCCCAGTCAGCCATGGCAAAAGGAATCCTGCTGAGGGCGATAAAACGGCCAAAAATAACCGCCGAGGCAACCAAAAGCATGATCATCGCCGTGGTGCGGGTAGTATCAGCCAGAGATTTTGTAATCATCGCCAGGTTTACCTGCTTTTTAAGCGCTGCAACCAGCAAAACCCCGGCCACCCCAACAGCACCGGCTTCCGTCGGCATAAACCACCCGGCAAAAAGACCGCCCAGGGAAATGGTAAATACGATCATAACTTCAAACAAACCGCCTCCCAAAGCCAGGTAACGATCACGCCAGCCGGCTTTAGGGCCGGCCGGACCTAAGGCAGGAGTGTAGCGGGCGGTAATAAAGATAACCAGCATGTACAGCGCCATCAATAATAATCCGGGAATAATTCCGGCTAAAAACAGCCGTCCGACCGATTGCTCGGCGGCAATGCCATAGACAATAAAGATCACGCTGGGCGGGATGAGCACCCCTAAAGCTCCGCCTGCCGCCACGCTGGCCGTCGAAAGAGATGGATCATAATTATACTTGCGCATTTCCGGTAAAGCAATCGCCCCGATTGTAGCTGCCGTCGCAGTATTGGAACCACAAACCGCTCCAAAAAGGGCACAGGTAACCTGGGTGGCGATAGCCAGACCACCGGGAAGGTGGCCGACCATTTTGTACGCCAAATCATAAAGCCGGGCTCCCATTCCGGCATGGAAAGCAAGAAAGCCCATCAGGATAAACATCGGTATCACGCTCAGCGAATAACGGGAAAAGGTGGAAAACAGCTCTGTTGAAACCATGGACAGGGCAGCAGAGGTGGAAGTCAGGTAGCTGAATCCGGCAAACCCGACCATAGCCATGGCATAGGCTATAGGCATTTTTAATATGATCAGAAGGAAAAAAATNAAAATTCCGATCAANCCTGCCATTGTCGGGCTCATTTCCACTCACCCCCGAAAAATAGCTTCAGCAACCGGACCAGGACGGTCAGGGCCAGCACTAAAAATCCAAAAGCTACCAGGTAAATAAACGGATAAAAAATGATCTGTGTAGTCGGTGAAACCTCACCGCTTGCGGCAATGATGGTCCCGTAATCAAAAAGGTTAAAAGCAACAAAGAATAAAAAAGCCAAAACCGGGATACCGATCAAAAGATCAATATACCGCTGCAGACCTTGCGGTAATTTCTCGACGATAAAACCAACGGAAATATGGCCGTCTTCCAGGGCGCAGCGGGACAGGGCCAGTCCGATAACAGCGGCGGTGAGAAAACCAACCATTTCGTAAGTTCCCAGGATAGACCGACCGAACAGGGCTCTGCCCAATATATTGGCCACTACCAAAAAAGCGGTAACCGCCAAAATAATTCCGGCAAACAGGTCAAGATAGCGGCTTAATTTAGCGACAACTGCTTCCAGTACAGACATGATGCATCTTCCTTTTGCTGAATTCTTATAGTTTGGCCCGTGATATAGTACATCTTTTAAACTGACCCGGTCCCGGATCCGCTGTCCAGGCAAATAATACTTAATAATTTCACCTGTATAACAGAAACCGGGATACGGGCTTTCAACAACCATAATTGATCAATAATTATAGTTATTGATATTGCTCGGCCAGACGCTTGACTGTTTGCAGGATCTCTTCACCGTCAAAGCCAAGTTCGTTCATTTCCTCCACAAAATTGTCCTGGATCGGCTGAACTTTTTCAATCCATTTTTCGGTCTCTTCAGCGGTGAGGGTGATTATTTCCTGGCCGGTTTCCTCGACCGCCCACTCCAGGGCCTCTTCATTCTGGACATCCCATAAACCGGCGGCGACTTCCTCGAAGAAACGCTCATTGACTTCCAAAAAGATTTCCTGTAATTCCGGCGGGAGGGAATCCCATTTGTCCTGGTTCATGGTCACAAAGAAAACCGCGTTATAAAGAAACGGGGTCCGGGTCAGGTAGTCGGTAACTTCAGCATGCCGCCACCCTTTCAGCACCTCAACAGGGGCCAGGTTGCCATCGACCATGCCGCGCTGCAGGGCCTCATAGGCATCGGGCTGGGGCATGGCTTCCGGAGTAGCCCCTAACAGGGGAAGCGTATCAGCGCTTAAACCGGCAGCCCGGATTTTCATTCCCTGCAGGTCATCTAAATTTTCCACCGGTTCAGTAGTAAACAGATCGCCCGGGCCGGTAGCTAAAACAAACATTAACTCTGTATCCTGCACCTCTTGCAGTTCCAGCTCTTTGATCCCTTCCCAGGCCACTTTACTGGCCATTTCCGAACTATTATAGACAATTCCGGGCAGTTCAAAGGCTTCCAAGACCGGGAAGCGGCCGCGGGTATAAAAAAAGGCGGAAAGCCCGATATCGGCTGCGCCGGAAACAACCCCGCTGTAAGTATCGCCTGCTTCAAGCAGGGTTTCTCCCGGGTAACTGGTTATCTCGATCCGGCCATCACTGGCTTCTTCGAGCGCTTCGGCCCAACCCTGAACCAGCACTTCTTCAGCAGGATGCCCGGCCGGGAAAAAATGGGCCAGCGTGAATTCATCAGTTTCCTCGCGATCACAACCAGCCACCAGAATTAGTATTGCTGCCATGCCAATGATTAATAGGTTTTTTCTCATTTTTTTCTCCTCCATAAAAGTTGATCTGTGATTAACGCTCAGGGCATAAAAGAAATAATACCCCGGTGGGAGTATTAATAAGCAAAAAATTAGCCGGCCCTATGACCGGCACAAGCGCTTTGCAAACCCTGCCGTCCTACCATGCTAATTAATATATTTTCGCCATGGTTTTTAAAAATCCTTCCGGACGGTAAAATTTTTATCTATAGCTTTTAAAAGTTCAATATTGCATCGGCATCCAGGGCCAGGTCATTTAAGGTGGCTGCCCCGGCAATTGTCGCTTCTTCAACTAAATCTTCTGCCTTAATTTCGCCTCCGAATAGCTGCATGCTCTGCTGGCAGGCCATGATTTTAATCCCCTGGCCGGCAGTTTGCTGCAGCACTTCCTTGAGGGTTGGGAACTCACCGATTTTTACTTTTTCCGCTTCTCCCTTAACCAGGTTTTTCAAACCAAGACCCAGGAAATAAACTGTAGCCTCCACGCCCATCGCTTTTGCCGTCTGGGCCAGGATCAAAGGAGAATACAGCCTGTTCGGGGTATCGGTCCCGCTGGTCTGCACATAAAGGATTTTTTTCGCTTCAGCCATGTTATGAAACCTCCTCGCTTCCTTTTAGGATAAAAAAGTGGTATTCTTCGCCATTCTGCTGCATTTTCACCAACTGATGCCCGGCCCTTTTAGCCCAGCGGGGGATATCTTCCTCTGATGCCGGGTCATCTGCAATCAACTCCATCACCTCCCTGTCTTCCAGTTGATCTATCTCTTCTTTTGCCCGCATTACCGGTACCGGACAGTACAACCCGACACAATCAACCCGGTGAACCTTAAACCTGCCATCATTATTGCAGGTATACTTTTCCGTACCGGGTTCAGGACATATCGGTTGATCACAGAAAGGGCAGCTGCATTGGCTCTTGTTTATTTCAACATTCAGGTTTTCATCGTTCATCTGTTATCCTCCCTTTAATTGGGCGAACGCAAAGTAATTAAACAAATATAAGCTTGCTTCGCTCAAAGCTTAATGGCAAATAAAATATCTAAACAATCTCTGCCGGTTAAAACCACTTCCTGTTCACGGTTTATCAAGAACTGCTGCCTGCTTCGACCTTTTGTTTTTCCATGTAATCTGTTATTGCTTTGTGCAGAGCATCGGCTCCGAGATTGGAACAGTGCATCTTGTTGCCAGGCAAACCGCCAAGCTCTTCAGCTACCTGCTTGTTGGTAATCTTCAAAGCTTCTTCCAGGGTTTTGCCTTTGGCCATTTCTGAAACCATGCTTGAAACGGCTATAGCGGCGCCGCAGCCGAAAGTGAAATACTTGACATCCTCGATGCGGTTATCTTTAACCTTGATCGTGAATTTCATCATATCACCGCACACCGGGTTTCCTACTTCGCCGATGCCGTCGGGCTCGCTGACTTCACCGATATTACGGGGATTAGTAAAATGTTCCATAACTTTCTCACTGTACTCGGGCATTGTCATTTCCCTCCTTAAGATGCTGGTGGTAAAGCGGTGACATATTTCTCAGCAGTCCTGAAACCTGGCCCAGATTTTCGGTAATGTATGGTATGTCTTCTTTACTGCTCTCTTTGCCCAGGCTTAAAAGTAAAGATCCCTGGGCCAGTTCCGGGGGTAAGCCGAGCGCTCCCAGGACGTGGGAAGATTTTAAAGCCTGTGAAGTGCAGGAAGATCCGCTTGAAACATAAATACCGGCCATGTTCAGGCGCATCAGCAGGGCCTCTCCCTCGACAAATTCAACGGAAATATTAAGGTTACGGGGCAGGCGCTTTTCAGGGTGCCCGTTCAAATGCAAATGAGGTATCTCTTTAAACAAACCAGCCTTAAGCTGATCCCTGATTGCCGACACTCTTTGCGACCTTTCATCTAGCGATTGATAAGCCAGCCTGGCTGCTTCTCCCAGGCCAACAATAGCCGGCACATTTTCGGTTCCGGCCCGTAAGCCTTTTTCCTGGATACCGCCTTCGATTAAAGGACGCAGGCGTATACCGCGGCGCACAAACAGGGCAGCAGCTCCTTTCGGACCGTAAAACTGGTCGGCGGCCAGGCTTAACATATCAACACCTGTTTTTTTTACGTCAAGTGGAATCCAGCCGGCGGCTGCAGCAGCATCGGTGTGAAAAGGAATTTCATTTTCGTGGGCCACAGAGATCAGTTTTTCAACCGGTTGAATGGTTCCGATTTCCGGGTTGGCTGTCTGTATGGAAATAAGGATGGTTTGATCGGTAATCGCAGCCGCCAATTGTGCAGGATCAACAGTCCCATGACGATCAACCGGAAGCAGGGTAACCTCGAAACCTTCTTTTTGCAGGCTCTTGAGCTGATTTAGAACTGAGAAATGCTCGATTGAAGAAGATATAATATGGTTACCTTTCTTCTTATTTGCCGCAACCAGCCCTTTAAGGGCCAGATTGTTCGCTTCTGAAGCGGAAGCGGTAAATATAATTTGTTTTTCATCAACTCCTTCAGCCCCAATGAGGAGACCCACTTTTTCACGGGCCTCTTCCAGGGCCCGCCTTGGCGTTTCACCAAGAGCATGGCCGCTTGATGGATTGCCGTAATGTTCAGTAAAAAAAGGAATCATCGCCTGCAATACACCCTGATCTACCGGTGCAGCTGCTGTATAATCTAAATTAATCGTTTTCATAAAAAACATCCCTTTCCATTGTTCATATCTTGACTTAATCAAGGTTTTATTCTATAATTACTATCATAATAATAGTATATAAATAGCGCTTTGTCAACCTCTTATTTGTTAGAGGAAACAAGACAGTCTTCGTAGAAATAGGAATTTACGCTTACGCGTAATAATAAACCATATTATAAATAAGGAGAGATTGATGATGAAAACAAAAGAAAACCTGATGGCCGCCTTTGCCGGTGAATCGCAGGCCAACCGCAAGTACCTGGCCTTTGCCCGGAAAGCTGAAAAAGACGGATACAAAAATGTCGGCCGGTTATTTCAAGCTGTCGCTGAGGCAGAAACCATTCATGCCCTGAAACATTTTGAAATAGCAGAACAGGTAGGCTCTACAAGCGACAACCTCGAGGCGGCAGCCGCAGGCGAACATTATGAATTCAGTGAGATGTACCCTGAATTTATTGAAGCGGCAAAAAAAGAGGGCCAGGATAAAGCGCTGCAAACTTTCGAGTATGCCAATGCCGCCGAAAAAGTACACGGCGGGATCTTCAGGGAATTAAAAGAAAAAGTGGCGGCAGGCTCCGATGCCGAAGAAAAAGTAATCCACTTATGCCCGGTTTGTGGTTGGGTCGGCATGGAACCGGCTCCCGATCAGTGTCCGATCTGCAATACTGCCAAAAAAGCTTTTAAACAATTCTAATGATCGATAAGGAGCAAGAACGGCTAGTATTGATCTGTGAAGTCGGCAAATATTGTCGAATGCAGAAGGTATGAGCAATTATACTTCCGGGCCAGACCGTATATAAACGGGACCAGGGCCGGGAGCTGTTCAGATTTAAGTTTTAAGTATGTTTCTTTTTCAGCTTCCGAGGCTTCTTTTTTAAAATAACCCCAGAGGTGATCAACTACGTTGGTCAGAGCCGGCACAAAAACCGGCTTTCCCATGATCTCTAAAATCTGCCCGATAAGATGCCCCTCTTCTTCAAGGGGGCATCTTTCTTTTAAGCGTAAATGCGCCTGGATATCCTTATAGTGGTTGTAACCGCGGGCCATGACTGAATACTTGTGGTGTGCCCAGAATTCAAAGGCATTTTTAGGCAGGGGTATGCGTCCGGCCCGGTTTCTTTCCCGGTATTTTTGTTTGAGAATATTTATTTGCTCCACGGGAGTATCAACATAGACCAATGCCGGGGCCGGATCATTATCCCTGCAGGCTGCAAGTGGGCTGGCATGGTTGTAACTTCGCAGTTTTATCTCTAAAACATTCAAATCGTGCCTGCGTTTCAGGCAATTAAGCTTACCTTTCCAGCGCCGTGTTTCAGGATGTGCCGCATAACCTTTCTTTTCCCCTCCGATAATATTGGCCAGGGCATGGATCTCAGCATGTTGGCCGAACAGATTTTGTCTTGAAAGGTAGCCCGGATGTATATCCCAAACACGCACAAAAAACCATTCCTTTCAGATCAACAGTGCCCGGTTGTTTAATAATAACGCTAAAGCTTGAAAAAGTGTAACACTAAAAACGTTAAAATTAAACATTTGACGACAAAACAGGTTTAGGCTATTATGCTTATAAGCCCGCCCGGAGCGGGGCGATAGCCAACAATCAAAACCAAAGGAGGAATTATTTTATGCAAAGTTACATGTGTGAACTCTGCGATTATACGTACGAACCGAAAAATGGAGATCCCGAAAATGGCGTGGCTCCCGGAACCGCCTTTGAAGATTTGCCTGATGAATGGAAATGCCCGGTTTGCGGCGCTGATAAAGACGAATTTCAGGCTGTGCCGGATACTGCCTAAACTAAAAAACCAAAATTGAAGCGACCGGATTGATTGAAAATGCGCCTCCAGCTTAAAACTAACCGGCGAACACGCACCACCAAACAATATAAAAGGGACAGGACTATATTTCTCCTGTCCCCGCTAATTTCATAAAAGTTTTTGCTTCACATCCCAACCTGGACAAGCCAGTACCATAAAGTTGGATTTGAAAATGACCCCTGCTAAACGTAGTGTACATTTGCGTTCGCGGGATCTTTTAAAAAAGTACTGCCAAAAATGCGCAGCACTTCAGGTTAAGGGCTTAAAGCTCTTTAACAACAAAGCCTCCAAAAATCCAAAAACCGACCCAGTTTATGGAGAACGTTTTGCCATACATTTCGTTACGGACATAGAAGGGTATACCCTCTACTTCTGTTTTCTGATAATTTTCTTCTTCTTCTGGTTTACCTGCTTTCACGGCAGGGGTTACAACTGAACTCCCTCACCCACCGCGGCAAACGAGGTAAAGGGTATACGCCCTGGAACCGTTCTTCATTTTTTCCAGGGCAGCAGGCTTAATTTTTAATCTGGCCATTTAAGGACCTCCTTTGCCAGCCTGATATTCTGACTGGACATTTGTTAATAATCATTCCTATTATAACACATTTAGGAGGAGGGGAGGGGAAACGCCACCAGACCCTGGCACCGTGATCCAGGGTAAGATCCTCATATGATTGATCCGTTACTCTTCGGTAAGATTTTTATATGATTTGACACGTATATGGCAGTTAGGTTTTTATCTCCCTGCTTCCTCCCTCCACCTTCCGCTAAAGATGCAGGATTGCCGGCAAGGCCGTAGAATTATAGATTAACAGCAGGGCACCGGTTTACCCTTCTCCGCTAATGTCCGTGAAGTAATTTTTGCTGCTGCGCAGCCCAGGCCCGGCGCCACCGATGGAGGTTTAAAGAAATGTCTTTTATTATCGCCCCCGATAAGTTTAAAGGAAGCATGTCAGCTTTCGAAGCCGCAGAATCTATCGCCAGGGGAATTAAGGCGGTACTTCCAGAATCAGAGCTGTTCCTGTTACCTCTTTCCGACGGAGGAGAAGGTTTAATCGATTCTTTGACCGGCAAAGCAGAAAGCTTTATAAAAAAAATAACCGTGACCGGACCCCTCGGCAAACCGGTTGAAGCCCGCCTTGGCATCATCGATCAAGGCAGTACAGCGGTAATTGAAATGGCCGCCGCATCAGGGCTTTTGCTGGTTCCGGAAGCAGAACGAGATCCTTCAATGACGACCACTTACGGCACCGGGGAACTAATTAAATCTGCTCTTGATCAGGGCTGTAAAAAATTAATCATCGGTATCGGCGGCAGCGCTACCAACGACGGCGGAGCGGGTATGGCCCAGGCCCTGGGAGCAGAACTTCTGGATCAGTCCGGCCGGCCGCTTGGTTTTGGTGGCGCCGATCTTCTCCGGCTTGATAAAATTAATATTTCCAACCTTGATTCACGCCTGCCTGAAGTCGAGGTGCTGGCCGCCTGCGATGTCGACAATCCCCTCACCGGTCCCCGGGGAGCTTCCTTCGTTTACGGCCCGCAAAAAGGAGCCTCTGCTGCTATAGCCGCAAAGCTTGACCGGGCCTTAAAAAAATATGCCCGGGTAATTAAAAAAGACCTCGGGCTTGATGTAGACAATATACCGGGCTCCGGCGCGGCAGGGGGGCTGGGAGCGGGTTTGCTCGCCTTTTTACAGGCTAAACTTTGCCCCGGAATAGAACTGGTCCTGGATGGTTTAAATCTAGAGCAATACCTGCCGAATTGCGACCTGCTGATAACCGGTGAAGGTAAGCTTGACGCTCAGTCAGCTTACGGTAAAGCCCCGGTGGGAGTGGCCAGAAAAGCCGGTGATTTTTATGTTCCGGTTATCGCCCTGGCCGGCAGCTTAGAGGGAAACCTTGATATTTTTCACCGTGAAGGAATAAACGCCTGCTTTTGTATCGCTGACGGCCCACTTTCCCTGCAGGAATCAATATCACGGGGATCTCAACTGCTCGAAACAAAAACAGCTGAGCTGTTCCGCCTGTGGAAGCTAACTCAAACTGTTTAAAGAACGATAAGTTTAATCGATAACAAAATGTTTTTCGCTCTCCACCTCTATTTCATAACTTTCCAACACGGTTTCATTTTCTATGCCAATAGCCAGTACGTCATAAGTATCCGGATCAGCGAAAAAGAACCTGCTGATCCCGGCCGGTATAACTTCTCCGCCGAGCCAGTCCTCTCCCCAGTCTTCACTTTCGGTTGGGGATAAATAAAACCGGCCTATATCTGTCTCCGTATCATTGGTAACTAAAATGGGATGCTCGCCTTCCACGCCGATTTCCAATCTATAATCCTCACTTATCTCCCTGGCTGCAGGAAGAACGTAATAATCATAAGTCATCGGGATTACGGTGTAAGTTTCTTGCGGTAACACGAAAGAAACTTCTTCGCCGGGTTCAATTACTTCATCATCAAGCATATCTTCACCCCACTCATCAAGGCCGGGGCCGTAGAATAAAGCAAAAGCAATTGTAATCTGATCGGTTTTATTGGCCAGTTCAATAGTGATTTCATCCTCATTAGCGGGTCCGGTCTGGTCATTACCACAGGCTCCGGCCCAGAGCAGAACAGAAACACATATACCTACCAGTAGCGTTTTCTTGACCATAAACAACCTCCATTAGTCTTGTGTCGCAGCTGAAAGAACACAATCAACAACTCTAGAATTTAATTCTCTTTTAAAACACGGTTCCATTATATCATTGTCTTTTACCGGTATCACCAGCGTTACCTTTGTAATTTTATCATATATGCTTTTTTATTCAAGCCTTAAAACTATTCCAGAAAATGTTCAGTACAGTATACTCTTTAAGATAATAACCGGCAAGTTGTAAAAACATCTCTGAAATAGCGTTTGCAAGTGTTATAATAAAAAAAAACTACTTTAGAGGGAGGAAACCGGCCCAGAATACCTGCCAGACAAGTCCATGAACAAAATCAAGTTAACTGTTTTACCGCCAGCAAATTCGGAACACCAAATAGATTTAACCCTGAATCAAGCCATGGATCAAACGGTGGAAGTTTTTCTTAATGCTTTTAAAGAAGAAGCTTTTACCAAAGCCCTGCTTGATCTTAATCACCGCCCAAACTACGATTTATATTTCCAGGCGGTTAAATACAAGCTTTCTTTATACCGGGAAGTCGGCCACAAGGTGTTTGTAGCCAGCGAGGGCAAGAGTATTATCGGAACTTTCATCTTAAGGTCACCGCACGTCAGCACTCCTTTTGGTCTGCAGCTGCGCCGGCTTACCCCTCACCTGCCCACTTTTGCCCGGCTGATCCTAAAATACCTGCAGGCTGCCCACCTGTCCCAAGCCGTTAAACCGCCGGACAACCTGCCAATAAATCATTATGCCTTAGAAGGGCTGGCTGTGCATTCTACCTGTCAGGGCCAGGGAGTGGGCCGCATGATGCTTGAAAAAGCTGATCATGTCTGTTCTGAAGACAATACTGCTTCTGGAATCTATCTCTACACAGGTGATGAAAAAAACAAAGAAATTTACAAGCATTTCGCATATAAAATTCTCGAAGCCCGGCCAACCCGTCTATTTAACGCTTACCACATGTTCAAATATAACAATGCAAAAAATAAATATTAAAGCGGAAAAAAACATGGCCTGCCACTAAACCTGGACCACCTTTGTTGAAGATAACACTGTCATGAAAAATCATACCTGCTGTTTATGTTGGTCATGATCTTCAATTTTTAACACAGATCTATAAACACATATAAGCATAGCGGCAGACTATTAATTTACAGGGGGATGAATAAATTTTGAGCAACAACAACCAAAGCATCTCCGTTCACAATTTCGAGCATCGCCGTGATCAGAGTTTCATTCTTTATAACGGGACTGTTTATACCCCCTGGGGAAAATTTCACGGTGGAGTAACGGTGCGCAAAGGAAAAATTGATGCAGTTTTTAAGGGAGAGCCGGCGGATATGCTCGCCGCGAAAAGCGAAATACTGGTAAACTGTTATGAAAAAAGTATTGTCCCCGGTTTTATTGACCTTCATGTGCACGGCTCAAAAGGTTTTGATTTCACCCTTGCTTCGACAGAAGAAATAACCAGGGCCGTTTCTTTTCAAGCCGCTACAGGTGGGACAACCGCCCTGTTGCCAACAATTGTTTCAGCCCCACTGAACACAATCAAACGAGCTTCGGAGAAAATTAAGCAGGCAAGAATAAAAATCAGCGGGCCGCAAATACTGGGCGTTCATCTGGAAGGACCTTTCTTAAACCCACGGTACAAAGGCGCTCATTCTGAAGAATATCTCAGACATCCCGAACCAAAGTTAATTGAGGACCTGGCAGCATCCCTCGGAGAAGAGCTGTCAATGATCACCCTGTCCCCTGAACTGCCGTATGCCATTGAAGCAATATCATACCTGAGCAGGCAGGGCATAATAGTCGCTCTCGGCCACAGTGGAGCAACCCTGGAAGAGGTTCAAAAGGCCGTTGATTGCGGCCTTAGCCACGCAGTGCATACTTATTCAACCATGCGGAGATTTCACCACCGTTCACCCGGCGCCCTCGGAGCCGTACTCACTATGGATGAAATCAGCGCTGAAATTGTCGCCGACGGCGTCCACATCGATCCCGCCGCGGTAAAACTATTCTTCCGCGCAAAACCGCCTGGCCAGGCCATACTGGTCACTGATGCCCTGGCCGTTTGTGGCCTGACTGACGGAGAATGCATGCTGGGAGACAAAAAAATAATTAAACGTGCCGGTAAAGCCTTCCTTGAAAACGGCACCCTGGCAGGCAGTATCATAACCATGAACCTTGCTGTAGCCGGGGCAGTCAAAATGAGCTCACTGAGCCTGGAAAAAATTCTACCGGCAGCCACCATCAACCCGGCCCGGGTGCTCGGACTGGATAATTGCAAGGGCTCCCTTGAAAAAGGAAAAGATGCCGACATCGTTATCCTCGATGACGACTACAGGGTCATCTCAACAATATGCCGCGGAAAAGTTTTCCGCCACAGCTGACAATTAATCATAGCGCAAGGAGAAAAAGACTCCACGGCAATAACAACTAAACTGGCTTTATGGATTAATAATTGCACTGCTCCGGCATTGTTAACTTTACTTCTGCTGGATGTCTGTCAACAACTTCCCGCCTACTCCCACGTTTTCCGGCGAAGATGAACGCAGGTAAACCACGAATGCTGATTTGTCGATGCCGGTAGCTTTACTGGCTGACTCGGTAAAAGATTCAATCAGCTCCCTTTTCTTATCCTTTTCCAGCTCCGGACCATAAAAAAATATCGTTGGCACGAAAAACCATCCTTTCTGTTTTAGCTTAGTAATTAATATGGAGAGCTTGATTATAACAAACTTTGACCAAACAAACTTATATGCTTTCAATATCTATCCTTTGAATCCATGACTTCCCGGGTTACGGTTTTTTTTGCAAAATCAGGGGCTGGTCATGATCCGGAAAGTATTATAACAAGGTTCTGGAGACAATCCCCAGAGATAAGATGTCTCTACCACGTCGGGAACGATGCATTTTTGACACTTGTTCCCTAAATCGATCAATTTTCGGCGATCCTGCTCACTGATTATTTCCTTCAAGCCCTTTTCTCTTACGTTACCAACTGAGCTTCCGGGAGTAAAACAATTTAAGGCGGTACCGTCGGCGAGCACATTTAAGAAGACCAGGGGAACCCGGCACCGGTAATCCCCCCCTTCAAGCATATATTCCTGCAAATAGCGGCGGCAGTTGTTAACGGGCAAGCCTTGTTTTTTTAACTCCAAAAATCTCCGGGCCGCATAGCGGAAACCCTCAAAAGATGCAAGATCGGGCCGGTTTGTTTGCCCTTCTCCGCCGGGCAATTCACCCTCCATAGCCGGAGAAAGATAAAGCGATAGACCCAGATCCCGGGCCAGGTAAGCAACCCCTTCGGCATCTTTTTCGTTATCCCGGTGAAGTATACAGTTTATAAACAGTTTGATCCGGGGATAATTATCACGGATAAGCCTGGCTCCTTTCACTGCCCGCTCGAACAAACCGGGGCAATTCCTGAACGCATCATGCCTGGAGGCTTCGGGATAATCGAGGGAAACGATTAAACCATCCACTTCCGGCCCCAGTTGATCATATGTTTCAGGGAGATAATAACCGTTGGTGATGACGACAGTAAGCATGCCCGCCTGCCGGGAAGCGCGACAGAGCACTGGTAAATCTTCACGACAAAGAGGTTCTCCGCCCCATATTACATTGGCCACAAAACCGGTTTCCGAAGCTTCTGAATAAAGAGTTTCATTGTCTGCTGTGCTCATTTCTTCAGCCACGTTGTCTCTCCAAAAGCAGGTCGGACACTGGCAGTTGCAACGGGCAGTAACCAGGTGAGAGAGAAAAAAGGGAGTTTTCCGCAATCCAAGGCGACTTGCAATGATCGCTTTAAATAAAGGCATGGCTTGTAAACGAAGCAGACCCATCGTGGCACCCCATTTCTGTCTTTTCTCCACGTTCGGTATTTACATCTTCTGATTTATTTCCAGCCTATTATGGCCAAAAGCAAATGTCAACTTCTGCGGCGCTTTGTCGCCCGGCTCCCTTAATAATTGCAACTGCCGCAGAAAGTCCGTGTCAAAAAAACCCGGTGATTATGCTCCGGGCAACTTGATGAAGTTTAACTTGCCTTTTTACAGACCAAAACCGGGGAGGTATTCTTCTCCCCGGCTTTAGCAGTGGTTAAGGTTCTTTGGGCAGAAACTTATTCGATGACCGGTATTTCAGTTTCGTCTCCGGTGGCAACGAACTCAATCGGCAGGTCGGTTTCTTCAACTACAACCAGGTCATAAGGGTAGGTCAGAGCCTGAGTAACAACTTCATCTTCGCCCGGTTCGCTAAAATTAGCGGTGACAACCAGCTTTTCTTCTTGCTCAACTACAGCGGCAATTTCTACGTCAAAACCGCCTGTCGGCTTTTCGCCGTAAGTTACCAGGATATAAAGTTCATCATTATACAACCGGGTCTGCCCACCGAATGTTTCCCGTGAATTTTCGATCCACTCTTCTATTTCGGCAGGATGCCCATCATTATCGTTGATCGGATCTTCAGGTCTAATATCCTCTTCCATTGTTCCAGGTTCACCACAGCCATAAACGAAAAGAATTGTTGATGCCAGCATAGTAATTAGTAATACTCTCTTTAACATGTAAATACCTCCTTGATATTTGTTCTTTGTAATAGAAAGCTTCTTATGCTCCTCTATATATGCAGACAATTTATTAGCCAGATTGGTTCAAACACCTGAGCTGGGCAAACCAGTTCCTTCAAAGTTGAGTATGAATAGGCAGCTATACAAAAAATATTATTTAAAGGAAATAACCCGGGGCGCGGCGAAAGAAATTGAGTTGGAAGGCAAAAATGAGGAAAACAGATTCGAATCAGGTGGCTATATGGCAAATGACAGAAACCCTCCATGCAAACAGGGCCAGGTTCTTGCAGTGGAAATCACCGACCTTAATCACCGGGGCGAAGGTGTGGGCAAAACCGGCGGTTTTACGCTGTTTGTCCCGCAAGCGCTGCCCGGAGAAATTGCCAGGGTAGAAATTAGCGCCGTTAGAAAAAATTTTGCCGGAGCCAAGCTTCTTACCCTGGAACAATCTTCCCCCCACCGGGTAAACCCGCCCTGCCCTTACTTTCCTGAATGTGGCGGATGCCAGATCCAGCACCTTTCCTATGAAAAACAGCTGGCCTGGAAAAATGAAAAAGTGTTTGAAACCCTGCGCCGCATCGCCGGCGCGGAACCATCCATCCAACCGGTCCTGGGCACGGCCAATCCCTGGCGTTACCGCAATAAAGCCCAGGTTCACCTTGGTATAGCAAATGACCGGGTTAAAACCGGCTTTTACCAGCAGCGAAGCCACCAGATCATCGACATAACAGATTGCCTGGTTCAACACCCCCATAACGGAAAAATGATCAACGCCATCCGCCAGGCAGCTCAAGAATTTGCCGACCGGAAAACCATTCCGGCCGGCGAAGATCCCTTGCCGGCTAACAGGGCCGCAATCCGTTCTTCTTTTTCCACCGGCAAGAGCATGATCATTCTTACCGGCGCCGCCACCAGTAAGAACAGCCCTTTATTTCTGAAAACATACCTGCAAAAGCTGGCTGACCTGATCAACTTCAAGGCCAAGGAGCCGCCGGCCGGTATTATCCTTCATCAGCCTGACAAAGCCGGCGATCGTCACATCACCCTTTCCGGGCAACCGTACCTTGAAGAAGATATTGCCCCGTTCCACTACCGCCTTTCCCCCCGGTCATTTTTCCAGGTCAATCCCGGGCAGGCCGGGATATTATACGAGCAAGCGGCGTCACTATCCGGCCGTCCACGTACCGCTTACGATCTTTACTGCGGAACAGGCAATTTTGCTCTCTACTTAAGCAAAACGGCAGAACAGGTGATCGGAATCGACTCCGATGGCTCAGCGATAAAAGACGCCAATGAAAACGCCGCCCTGAACAAGATCGGCAATATCCAATTTATCAATGCCCGGGCTGAAGATGTGACGGACCTTTTAATCAAAGGAAACCACCCTAAAACAGTTTTTCTCAACCCACCCCGCCAGGGCTGCTCCCCGGGCCTCCTTGAAGCTATAATCAGAGCCAAACCCGAACGCATCGTTTATATCTCCTGCAGCCCGGCCACCCTGGCGCGCGATATCGACCGTCTGCAGCAAAGCAGTTATGCTGTAAAATTGGTCCAACCGGTTGATATGTTTCCCCATACCAGCCACGTGGAAAGTGTGGCTTTAATAGAAAGGCGGCAAGCTTAAATGACTGGAGTGAAGGTTTAAGATGGACGGGCCAAAAAGAATTAATATAAAACCGGGAACCGCTGTATTGATTGTGCAAAAAAAAGATCAACAAAGCGGTAAACTTACAGAAGGCGTTGTTAAAAAAATCCTCACTAAATCTGCCTCTCATCGCCATGGGATAAAAGTATTACTTGCAAGCGGAGCGATTGGCCGGGTGAAAAAAGTTAAAACAGAATAGTTGTCCTTAAAAAACTGCAGCATCTAATAACGTGGGCCCTGATTCTTTCTTATTTGAGCGATCCCGCGAACACCCATGGACGCTGTATTTAGCAGGGATCATTTTTAAAGCCAACTTTATGGTGCCGGATCGTCCAGGGTCAGGTATAAACTACCTCCCCCCGGCCAGCAGGTATTTGGCTAAAAGCGCTGTGACCGGAACAGCGGCAATCAGGCCGATGCTTCCGGCCGCACCGCGGACAAATTCAGTGGCGATTATGTCCATGTTGATCACCTTCAGCCAGTCCATCTCGTAACCCATAACCAGTAAAAGCATCGGTGTGGCGGCGCCGACATAGGCCAGAATCAGCGTGTTGGCCATAGTGCCCATTACGTCGCGGCCGACATTCAGGGCCCCATTGAAAAGATCTCCGCCCGAAATGTCAGGCCTGGCCTGCTTGACTTCCGCCGCCGCGGAAGCCACCGACATCCCTATATCGGTAATCGCCCCGAGTGAGCCGATAATTATACCGGCAAATAAAAGGCCCCGGAAATCGATGCTGTGATCCAGAAAGTAGAGCATTTGCGCTTCATGAGTGCCAAAACCGGTTAAACGGGCTATGCTGCCCGCCCAGAAGGCCATCAAGCCGGCCACGACCACCCCGGTGATCGTTCCCAGGATGGCAACCAGGGATTTGAGGTTTAAACCGCCGATGACAAACAGGGTAAAGGTAATGGCCAGGCAGGCCATGGCTACCGCCAGAGGGATCGGGCTGTAGCCCAGAAGCAGTAGAGGTAAAAGAAACTGGAAAATCAAGAATATCGTCACCGCCAGGGTAATAATCGTTTTCAGTCCCTTCATGCGGCCGACAAGGAGCAAAACGATGATAAATACGCCGATCAGGTAGTATACTCCCCGGTCCCGGGCCATATCCTGGACATAAACCTGTTCGAAACTGCCTTCTTCACCAAGAGAGACCACGATTACTTCCTGGCCTTCTTCGAGGATAAAATCATAAACCGGATCGCCTTCAAAGAAGGTGTTTATGATATCAATTTTTTTACCCTGGTAAGGCCCGCTGGTTAGTTCGACAACCACTTCCTGCTCAATAACGGTATAATATTCCCGGTGATCTTCTTTGGTTTCATCTATCTCCAGCACCCGCGCCCGGTAATAATGATCTTCAGCGGAAGGTTCTTCTTCAAGCAGATCCTCTGTTGAGGGATCCTGCAGTGAAGGATCTTCGATTAACGGATCGTCTTCAAGAGGATCATCGCCTGACACAGCACCGGCCGTTGTGCTCAGGCTAAGTACAATAATTGCTGTCCAAATAGATATTTTCAACATGGGCTAACCTCCTGTTGTCAAAAATCACCTGTATTTTTCTGCCTGATTGTTATCCGGAATTGGCGGTGTTGATAATTGCCTCGGATAGGGTCGGGTGAATGTGCATCATCTCCTGAATATCATAGATGGTAGCGCCCAGATACACGGCTGTGATTAGCTCGTGGATCAGTTCTCCTGCTTCCGGGCCAATGATGTAGGCGCCCAGGATTTTGCCGTTATTATTATCCACAGTCATTTTAATAAAGCCTGCAAATTTTTCCATTGCCCGCGCCCGTCCCTGGAATTTAAACGGGTAGTGTTGGATTTTTACCTCAAATCCTGCAGCAACTGCTGCTGCTTCATCCAGGCCAACACCGGCTATTTCCGGTTCGGTAAATATGGCAAATGGGATCAGCCTGTTGGAAGAAACGATTTCTTTGCCCCCGGTAAAGAAGCGGTAAAGCAGTAAAGAATCGTGCCAGGCCCTGTGGGTAAACATCATCCCCCCGGTAGCATCGCCGATAGCCCAGATTCCTTCAGCGCTTGTTTTAAACCTTTCATCAACAACAATATAACCCCGCTGATCTGTTTCGACCCCCACTTTCTCCAGGTCAAGCTGATCACTGTTGGGCTTCCTGCCGGTGGCGACAAGAATTTGGTCGGCAGTGTAGCGCACCGGTCCGCCGGCGGTCTCATCAAGCACGCAGATCGATTCACCTTCCACGCTGACCGAACCGATCCTGGTATCAGTCTTGATCAAAACTCCTTCTTCTTCGAGTATTCTGCGGATTTCTTCTGATATTTCCGGGTCAAGATTTGGAGCCAGGTAATCCCCGCGTTGCAGGATCGTCACTTTCACGCCCAGGCGGGCAAAGAGTTGTGAAAACTCAAGGGCGATAATTCCGCCACCCAGGATAATCAGGCTTTCGGGAAGCGCCTTCATTTCCATCACAGAAGTGGAGGTCAGGTAATTCACATCGCTCAGACCCGGCACCGCCGGCACTGCCGTCCGAGCCCCGGTGGCAATGACAATTTTTTCTGCAGAAATAGTCTCCCCGTTAACCGCTACTGTTTTAGGCCCGGTAAAAACTGCCTGCCCCTCATATAAAGTAATCCGCTCGTTTTTATCCACATTCTTGTATCTACGGTTACGGATCCTTCCGACCAGCTCATCCTTGCGGTTAACCATCGCCGGCCAATCCGCCTGCGGGGGCTCAGCGATAACCCCCACTTTATGAGCATCACGGACCGTCTGCATCACCCGTGCCGAAGAAATCAGCGTTTTTGAAGGAATACAGCCAACATTTATACAAGTACCCCCCAGGTAGCTCGATTCGACGAGAGCAATCTGCCAGCCTTTAGCTGCAAGCGGAAAAATTAGATTCGTTCCCGCAGTTCCACCTCCGAGAACAATCAAATCATAGTATTTTCGATCAGGCATATCTAAGTCTCTCCCTTCGTCAACAATTATCGCTACAATTAGTCCTGAGCATTTATTTCAAGCTTGGGCTCCGGCTTTAGAGGCAAAAAAATGTCAGCGTCCGATGAAAAGCTGCGTATAATAATGCCTGCCATCACTGCCAACATAAATACCCACACCGACATACTGAAAATCAGGACTCAGGATATTTCTTCTATGACCCGGTGAATTCATCAAATTATTATGAACGGAACCGACATTGCCGCTAGTATTCCAGGCCAGGTTTTCACCCGCCGTCCGGTAGTTAATCCCGTAGTAAAGCAATAAACTGGTAAAGCTGCCGTGGGTGGGTGAATTATGACTGAAATATTTGTTATCAACCATATCCTTACTCTTGGCCCGGGCAGCAGCAGTTATCTGGCTGTTAACCTGCAAAGCAGGCAGACCGGCCTCATTCCTGGCCCGGTTAATAAAGTTAACCATCTGCTGCTCTTTACCGGCGGTTAGCGCCGGGCTTGAAAGAACCGCACCTTGTGAAAAACCCCGGGAAGCTTTCCTCAGCTCAGCAGGTGAAGGATCAGGTTCCGGCCCCGCTTTCTCACCGGGATTGAAGCGCTGATCTTTATCCGCCTTAAAGATCAGCGCGTAAAAGTTAACCCCTTCTTTCCCTCTGTCTTCCACCGTATCTTCTAAGTCACCAGGAGGAAATTGCTCATCATGGTAGTCCAAGGCCAGTTTTGCGGCATTTTCGTTTCCGACAGCAAGAAAAAACACCAGCGGCATCAGCAGGAGGATGAAGCTGAAAAAAAAGCAGGTGTATAAAAATATTTTAGTATTCATCGCATATCTCCCTGCACCACACTTTATTCCTGTCCAGAACAAAGCGCTGTTGTGATTATCTTTCTAACGGAGAAGGTTTAAGTTTCACAAGCATTTGAGCAGGCTTATAACCTGCTGCTTTCATTCCAGTTCCCGGTGGACCAGCGCAGGTCACGGTTGGTGATAATTCCTTTAAGCGATTCATTAGCTTTTCCGTTCCGGGTAATCAATACCGCTTCTATCTTCTTCCCTTCATTCTGCCAGCGATAAAACAAACCGGGAATTTCTTGAAGCGATTTATCTACGGCAACAAATTCATAGCTGTCAACCTCACCGGCCACGCACATTATATCTTTTATGGTCGTTTTTTCAATGTCGAAATAATTATTGGCCAGGCTCAAACCCATCCACTGCTAAAAAGCGTTCGGAATTATTTAGCTCACTCATTACAGCGAAAATTCATCCTCTTACTGCCTCATTACGGAGCTTACATTATTATTCACCACCGCCTTTGAAAATCCTGCTCTTTTGCAATCCAGGCGGGGACAACTGTAAAACCAGCCTGCCAAATGAAATAATATGTTATAGTAGTAAACAGGTAAAAGCTATATTTGCCCAAACCTGACTGCGGTCCGGGCCTTGCGCTGATGATTGAGATAATCAAAGAAGTGGAATATAAAATATCGACTAAAACCTTTGGGGAGGATATCTATGCCGGATTGTGTGTTTTGTCAGCGGGAAAACCTGGCAGTTGTTGCGGAAAACAAACAGGCTATGGCTTTTTACGACGCCTGCCCGATTAATCAGGGCCATATCCTGGTGATCCCAAAAAGGCATGTCGAAACCTACTTTGATGCAACTGCGCACGAACATGCTGCCATAATCGACCTGATTTACCGGATAAAAGACTATTTACAGAAAAAATATAACCCCGATGGATATAACATCGGGGCCAATGTAGGTCCGGCCGCCGGCCAGACGGTGTTTCACTTTCACATCCATGTTATTCCCCGCTACAGGGGAGACGTAACCGACCCGCGGGGCGGTATAAGAAAAGTTATCTCCCACCGGAAACGGTGATCGCAATCATCGGGCTCAAAAAACTAAGAAACGCACCCACCCCTCCGGTTATTCTGCCAGGAGCGCCTCAAGTTCTTCAGCAGACGTGACCGGCGCCAGGCAGCGCATATCCCGGCAGTATTGAGCGGTTGCTCCCTCCCCGGGCGCCTTGATATCCTTTAAAAAAGGACAGAGCTCGAAGATAATATCACCTTCACCGCTGTCACCAACCGGGCAGAAAAGCAGGTCCAGGTGGGGCCGAAATGAATTTCTGGCTGAAGCTGCCATTTCCATCACCGCTTCCGATCCGGCCTGACCGGTAATGATTAACTCTTCAGGCGGAGAAAGGGCATAATCAAGAGCCACAAGCAGGGCGGTATGACCGGTTGGAAACCGTTTAAGCATGTCATCCTGGGCGCTTAACAACGCTTCTCCTTTTTCAACCAGGCTGTTCTGACGCAGTAAACGGCCCAGCTTCAGGTAATTTGCCACGCTTACCGATACACCCGAAGGCATGGCCCCGTCATACGTTTCGGCAATAACCGGCAAATCGGCAATAATATCATTTGAAGTGCTTAACTTAAGCTTTCCATCGCCCCGGTTCAGCAGCCGGTCCATAGCCATGGTTAATTGGTAAGCCTGCTCAAGACGACGGCTGTCAAAAGTAGCCTGGTAAAGCTCCAGCAAGCCCCGGGCCAGGAAAGCATAATCCTCGAGGAAAGCAGGAATAGCCGCTTCTCCCACGCGGTAACGCCTGTAAAGCAAGCCTTCCCCTGAAACCATCTTCTCCAGTATAAAATCAGCGGCACGGTCTGCTGATTCGGCATACCCGGTTTCACCGAGCACTACCGCCCCCCGGGCCAGGGCTGAGATAATCATCCCGTTCCAGGCGGTGATGATTTTATCATCGCGAAAAGGCCTTTCCCGCTGAGCGCGCGCCTGGAGCAAAACTGCGCGCGACTCCTCTAAAATCTCCGCTAGATCAGCTGTGGAAATACCCCGTTCGGCAGCAAAATCTTCAGCATCCTGCACCAGGTGCAAAACGCTTTTACCCTTTTCAAAGTTACCCTTTTCAGTTACCCCCAAATAATCAGCCACCAGGCGGCCGCGTTCGGATCCGAGCAATTCGATAATTTCTTCACGGTTCCAGACATAAAAGGTCCCTTCTTCCCCTTCACTGTCTGCATCTTCAGCTGAATAAAAACCGCCTTCCGGGGAGGCTAGTTCGGCCAAGACATAACTAAAAATCTTGCGGGCAAAATCAGCCATTTCCGGATCGCCGGAGGCCTGAAAAGCTTCCAGGGCAGCGGCAGCAGTTGTGGCCTGATCATAGAGCATCTTCTCAAAATGAGGCACCAGCCATTGCCGGTCAACCGAATAGCGGTGCATACCGTAACCCAACTGGTCGAATATACCGCCACGGTGCATCGCCTTCAGGGTATTGACGGCCATATCTAGCGCTTCGTCAGAACCAGTGCGCTTCCAGTAACTCAATAAAAAGTTGAGCTGATGCGGCGCCGGAAATTTAGGCGCATCGCCAAACCCGCCGTTAGCGCCGTCATAACTACCTGCTAACTGCCGGTAAGCGTTATTTAGCAGATCTTTATCCGGCAGTTTGCGTTCCGCCGATTTTTCAGTTCCGGGCAGATCGCCCCGGGCATGCTTACGCAAAGCTTCAGCGATTTCCTGGGCAGACTGTTCCACCTGCTCACGGTCACCGCGCCAGATCTCGATTAGTTTCGGCAAAAATTCAAGCAGACCGCTAATGCCCTGCCGGGAATGCTTTGGCAAATAGGTAGCGGCAAAAAAAGGTTTTTTCTCCGCTGTCATAAACACGGTCAGCGGCCAGCCGCCCTGGCCGGTCATCGCCTGGCAGGCGGTCATATAGATTTGATCCAGGTCCGGCCGCTCTTCCCGGTCAACCTTGATCGAAATAAAATCCTGATTGAGCAGGTCTGCTACTTCCCGATCTTCAAATGATTCCTTTTCCATGACATGACACCAGTGACAGGTGGAGTAACCGATGCTAAGAAATATCGGTTTATCTTCCTCTTTTGCTTTTTTAAAAGCCTCTTCTCCCCACGGGTGCCAATCAACCGGGTTGTAGGCATGCTGGAGCAAATAAGGCGATTTTTCGTTAATCAGGCGATTTGCTTTCTTTTGATCATTATTTTTCATCTTTACTCATCTCCTCGGTCGAATTATATACTATTTCTATCATTTTAATATATTATAGCACAGCTTTCCTGCCCACTGCAATAACCGGTAACAGCTTGCCCCAGATAAAGATATTTCCATTATAAAAGCCCGGGAATAAAAGCTCGCTTAGTGTCAAGGTTAAGAACCGGTTGGGAATGAAGTTAGTGCTAAACGTGTAAGTTATATCTGCAAACAATTCCATGATTAAGCCGTATTTTTTTAACAAAATCTTAACATTTGTCCCATTAAACTGCCTGACATGCTGATTATACTGAACATGAAGAGTTAAAAAACATTTAAAACCATGGAGGTTATAGACATGAAAAAGACATTGATAGTGATAGCGGTGCTTACAGCAGTCTTGATGGCTGCATCTTCCGTAACCTTTGCCTACGGAGGTCCGGGCCAGGGTCAAAGCGGAGCAGAGCATGATACCTGCATTAAGGAGTATCTTTCTGAAACGGAACAAGCGCAATTTATGGCGGTCATTACCGATTTCAAGGATAGAATGCTTGAGCTGCGCGATATAATGCGCGAATTAAGAGAGGAAGGCGACTTCGAAGCGTTCCTCGATGTCCGTGAGAAACGCCTTGAAGCTATGGAAGAAAAACATGATAAACTAAGTGAAATCGTGCCCGATGAATTAATGGACCGGTTTGAAAGCAATGGACGAAATAAACGCAACACCAGCCGGGAAAGTGGAAGCGGCGGCTTTAATAAACAAAAAGGCACAGGACATTAAACTGTAAGCAGCCGGTCGAACTCTAAACAAAGAACAATCAACAACACGATGTAACCGGCTGTTTAGAGCAAACGCCCCGCGGTGGGGCCGAGGTTAAATCCGGACTCCACCCCGGGCTTCATATAGATTAGATCCACGGGGCCTTTTTAGTCCCCGTGGATTAGTTCTTTCTACTTGTTTTAACTTCCGTTTATGTTTACAATTAACCAAAAAAAGGAGCATGATCAATGGCTGTTATCTGGGTTGTCGACGACGAAGAAAATATCCGCAACCTGATCAGGCGCTACCTTGAAAAAGAAGATTACACAGTACGCACCTTTAATTCTGCTGAAGAGTTAAATAATGCGCTGGTCAGCAGCCTGCCCGATATGTTTATTCTTGATATTATGCTTCCGGGAGTGGACGGACTGGCTCTCTGCCGAACAATTCGAGAAAACTATGATCTGCCCATAATCTTCGTTTCGGCCCGCGGTGAAGAATTCGATCGAGTGCTGGGTCTGGAACTCGGCGGAGATGACTACCTGGCCAAACCATTCAGCCCCCGTGAACTGCTCATCCGGGTGAAAAACATCTTCCGCCGCCTCCAAACAGCAGATAACCCTGAGAAAAAAATGGTTTTCAAAAATATCATTATCGACCCGGAGAAAAGATCAGTAATCGTCAACAATGAAGAAGTCAATTTTACCGGTAAGGAGTTCGATCTTTTCTATCTCCTGGCCGGTTCTCCCAACCGCCCTTTCAGTAGACAGCTGCTGCTGGAAAAAATATGGGGTTTTGACTATGAGGGGGCGGAAAGGGCAGTTGATGATACGGTGAAACGAATCCGTAAAAAAATTCGCGAGAAAGGAGCCCTGCCGGCTCTAACCACGGTTTGGGGCTATGGCTACAAACTCGATGTTTAAACGCATATTTACAGGTTACCTGGCCGTGCTGGTCATATCTTTTGCTGTATTGGCCCTGGCTTTCAGCTTTACTGTTCGCTACTACCTGATTACCGACACCGTGCGCAGTCTTTACCGGGTGGCCGAAACTTTATCGACCACCGCCATCGATACACGCATGCACGGCAGCGGACAGATGCGCGGGGCTTATTTTAACCTGGCCAACCGCATCGCCTACGCTGAATATGTGTTGATCAAACCGGACGGAACCATTCTCGACAGCAGCGATATTGAAGCTTACCCGCCGGGGGCGGAAATGCTCAATGAAGCATTTCTGGATCTGGCCTTCGGTCAAGAAAACAGCGAAAGTATGATTGAGGGTGACCGGGTAGCTGTTTCTTTTCCAATCATCCTCGGTGAAGAGCGAGGAGAAGCTTCCCTGGTCCTTTATTCCCAGCTCGATGTCCTCACCCGGCTAAACCGCAGTATACTGGGTATCCTGGCCTTTGCCGTGGGAGCGGGCATACTTGTCTCTGTTTTATCCGGACTTTTTGTTACCCGCCTCGTGGTCGGACCCCTGCAGCAGCTAAAAAACAAGGCCAACCAAATGGCCAGGAGAGAATTTAGCGGAAAACTGGCCATCAACACCGGCGACGAAGTTGAAGAGCTGGCCGATACTTTTAACGATATGGCCAGTCAACTGGCCGAATATGATCGCTCCCAAAAAGACTTTTTTCAGAAAGCCTCCCACGAGCTAAAAACACCGTTAATGTCCATCCAGGGTTATGCCGAAGCGATAAAAGACGGGATCATACCGAAAAACGAAAAAGAAAAGGGCCTGGAGATAATCATCAAGGAATCAGGACGCATGAAAGCCCTGGTCGATGAATTCATTTACCTTTCGAAGATGGAAACATTAAACGAAAGCTATGACTTTGAACTGGTCACACTCGATGAAGCGGTACAAGAAGCAATTTACGCCGTAAACAGCCTGGCCCTGGAAAAAGATGTCAGCATTGAAACCTCGATCGCATCCGGCAACAATGTAATCGAGGGCGACCCGGAAAAAATCCACCGCCTTTTGCTTAATATTCTAAGCAATGCCCTGCATTATGCGCGTAAAAATGTCGTGGTGATTCTCAATAACGCTGAGATCGTGGTTGAAGACGACGGACCGGGCTTTTGCAGCGAAGACCTGGAAAAAGTCTTCGATCCTTTTTTCCATAAGAGCAAAAAAGAAAGCAGCGGCCTGGGCCTGGCTATTTCCCGGGTAATTGTCGAAAAACACGGTGGGACGATCACAGTTAAAAACAAACCCGGAAACGGGGCAAAGATTATAATCGCTTTTAAAAAAGCCGGACCGAAAATCTATAAAGATGTTAATTGATGCGGCTAATTTAGTTCTAAGGACTCATAGGGCACGTGTATTTACGGTTTTTTTGGACAGGAAAACAGCAGTTCCCGGATCAATTCGGGTGGAAGAGAACCGTAGTTCAACAGAGCATGATGAAACTCTTTTAAGTTGAAATCGTTTCCTTTTTTCTTCCGGTATTCTTCCACAATCTTTAAAATCTCCAGTTTGCCGATAAGGTAGCTCATCGGTTGCGTGGGGGTAGCAGTATAACGCCGGACCTCGGTAACAGCGCTGTTTCTCTCCAGCAGGGCTACTTTTTCCATGTAATCCACTGCTTCGTCAAAAGCCATTTTACCGGTATGCAAACTTACATCGGCTACTATACGGCAGGCCCGCCACAGCTGGTCCTTCAACCGGTGCAGACGATTCCGGGGATCTTTTAAATAGCCCTGCTGTTCCATCAACTGTTCGCAGTAAAAAGCCCAGCCTTCTATGAAAAGGGTGCTGTGGGCAATTTTTTTCAGCAGGGATGACGCCCGGTTTGCATAACACAGCTGGAGATGATGGCCGGGATAACCTTCATGGAGAACAGTCAGGGGAACCGAATAATAACTGTGCTCTCCGAGCTGGGCTTCTTTTTCTGCAGGGTCTTTGTCAGGATCCACCGGTGTCACGAAAAATCTTCCCGTCTGTTCTTCTTCCAGTGGAGCCGGGTTCAAATAGGCGGCATACGGTATAATCGGCCTGAACGGCTCCGGTGTTTCTTCAATAACCAGTTCTCCTGCATGAAGGTCGACCAGGTTTTTTTGGCGGACAAATTCTTTTGCCTTTTCACTTTCTTGACGGTAATAGTCCAGCAGTTCTTCTTCTGAAGGGTGCTCTTTCTTGGTATCGTTGATGATCTCTTCCCAGCGCTTGTCAGGGTCTATTTGCTCAGTTATTTTTTCCATCTCTTTTTGCGTTTCCTCGACCAGCTCCTTGCCTTTTTCTAGCAGGGTTTCACAGTTATAATCCAGAAAATGATCCTCTGTTAACATCCGCTCAAATACGTTTTCACCTACGGCATAATCGCCAGAAGAATCATCCCGGATGCTTTCCAGGAATTCACGAAACTGGTCCAGGGCATCTACCACCTGCCGGCAACCTTGATCAATTTCCGCTTTTAAAGCTGGTGTCTTTTCCGCCAGGTTAGGCAGGACATGGCTAAAAAAACCGATCGTCCCCGGCAGGCTTAACAGTTCGGTTTCCACGAACACCCGGGGCGGGTTTTCTAACCGCTGACGGCCTTCGGCCAGCACCCGGGGAAACTCCTTCAACCTTGCCCTGATCGATTCCATCCTCTCTTCCAGCGGAGCAAAGTTGCGGATCACGAGCAGGTAAACACCACCCAGGCCAGATGCTGTATAGCTTTCAGGCTTGGTCTGGTAGTGTTTTAATTCGTTTTGTTCCCTCTCCTTTTTTTTAAGCATGGAGTGCAGCAGTTTATAATCCACCCGGGTTTCTAAGGGCAATTTATCTCCGGGAATATTCTTTAACTCTTTTAAAAAACCCTGCACAGCTTGCGTACGCTTCAATATCCCTTCTTCAGAAAAATCCGACAGGTGTTGATCGTAGCGGTGATCTCCTATTGATGTCGCCTCTTCAGGATGGTTTTTCCAGTACCAATCAAAAAAACGTTCGGTTAATTCATTAAAGTTCTTTTCAGCTACAGACAAATTTTCCCTCCTCAAATTATTACTTCTGGTAACAATTCTGAAATTAAAATTACCTGCCGCTTTTCGTCTTTGTATGTGGAGATCTCAAAGCCTGCCTGGCAGTAATTTATAGAAGTACTGGCGACTTGATCGCCTGATGCTGGAAAACTTTATACTTATCCTACTTTTGTGCTTTCTCTGCCCGGCCGTTTTCTCCTGCATTTGGTAGACCGGGGAATCGGAATTTCTCCATAACTTCTTTGGCTTACCGGGGTGCCTTCTACTATACGGTAGAGATCCTTGCGGCGATCCTTGAGGTGGGTAACGGTACCGGTTACGCGGTTGCGGCGCAGGATTTCAAGGTCAACTTCACCGATAACCACGGTTTCAATATTGGCGCTGCATTCACCGACAATACCGTCGCGGGAAAAAGGAAAGTCCGACGGAGAAAAAATTCCCGACTGGGCATACATAGTATCACTGCGCGGCACGTGGGTTAAGTTTCCCACCGTGCCGGAGATGACGGTGTAAACTTCATTTTCAATGGCGCGGGCCTGGGCGCAGTAACGCACTCGCAGGTAACCCTGGCGATCATCGGTACAAAATGGAGTAAAGATAATACGTGCACCGCGATCGACAGCCATACGGCAGAGCTCGGGAAACTGGGTGTCATAGCAAATCAAGACGGCAATTTTTCCGCAGTCGGTATCGAAAACTTTCAGTTCACTGCCCGGCTGAATGGCCCACCATTTCCGTTCATCGGGGGTGATATGCAGTTTGTACTGCCGGTCGATGGTGCCGTCGCGGCGAAACAGATAACTGACATTATAGAGCAGCTCATTTTCCTCGACAAAGTGCGACCCGCCGACAATGTTGACATTGTGCTTAACAGCCAGCATGCTAAATAGCCTGATGTAATCCTCGGTATATTCAGCGAGGCGGCGGACCTGCTTGCCGGGGATCGTTTCATCCATAAAGGAAAGCAGCTGAATAGTAAAGGTCTCGGGGAAAACAACAAAGTCGGAATTATCCAGGGCGGCTACATCAACAAAATACTCACACTGGCTGGCAAAATCTTCGAAGGAATCGATTTTTTTTAGCATATACTGCACGGTGCAGATACGAACCGGGAACGCGCGCAGGTAAAGGCGCTTGGAGCCGGGCATATAGTCGACATTGCTCCATTCGAGTAAAACAGCATATTTCCGGGAAGCCTGGTCATCGTCAAGATAGTTGGGATTAACCCATTTTAACTTAAAGCCACTGAGAAGTTGAAAGCTGAGCACGGGGTCGTAAATTTTCTGCTGAATGACCTGCCGGACATATTCATTGGCCGACATCTGCTCGGCATACTTGTGATAGTAGGGAATGCGCCCCCCGACGAGAAAACTTTTTAGGTTGAGCCGCTGGGCCAATTCTTTACGCGCCTCATAGATGCGGGAGCCGATATGCAGGCGGCGGAAGTCGGGATGGACCATGATTGAAATACCGTACAGGTGCATGCCTTCGGGGTCGTGGTTGGTAATGAAGCCATCATCAGTGATTTCATCAAAAGTGTGCCGGTCTTCATATTCGTTGAAATCAATAATCAGGCTCGAAGAGGCCCCGATGATCCGACCGTCATATTCAACGCACAACTGTCCTGCGGGAAATATTTCAATATGGCTCTGTAGTTGTTCCCTGGTCCAGGGATCCATGTTCGGAAAACAAATTTTGCTCAGCTCGACGATATCATCAATATCTTTTTCTTCGACCTGGCGAATAATCAATTTCTTTTCAATCTTCGATAGATCAATTCTGTCAGACATAACTTAATACCTCCTGCAGCTAAAGTTAACACAGCTCCGGTTATGTGACAAGATAACTTTCCTTATTGAATTGAAGCGATTAGCTTTGTTTCTATCATTGATAAAACAAGAAGATAAAACAAGAAGATAAAACAAGAACCCTGTCAGGATCTACAACCCGGATTTTCATAGTTCGTGCGCCGGGAACTGTAAAGTAAAACACGAACCGGCCTCCACCTGGCGGCCAGCCAAAATCTTGGACAGACTTGCCCCGGTTAGTCGCTGCAGCATGGCCAAAACCACCGGCCCCATAACAAATATTTCCTAAAATCTGTCATGGGGACTATTTTAAAATTCCTTTATATATTATATGTCAGCTTACTTTTCTTTCGGGCCGGCAGGATAGATCGGGCCGGGATTGTATTCAACGCTTGGACGGGCAGTGCGCGGCTGAGGAAACATGCTCATCAGGCTGTAAATCTCGCCGGGCATATCTTTGTTGACATTGAGCCCCATGTCAGCAAGTTCCTTGACATCGATCGGATAATCATGGGTCCAGGTGCCCTGGGTGATCTTTTCTGCAGTTTTTTCAGCCTGCTCTTCATCCATGTGTTTACTGAGCAGACTCTTGACGGTCACTTTTATCTGGCGCAGGGATTTAGCGGCGACATCGGCAAGAATAACAGTTTGGTCGTCAATATCTTTCATCTCTTTTGCTTCCATCACTTTGATCAGCGATGCAGCCGGGTACTGGCCCAACTGGGGATCCAGCGGACCGAGAACGGCATTTTCGTCCATAACCAGTTCATCAGCAGCCATGGCCACCAGGGTTCCGCCGGACATGGCATAGTGGGGCACAAATACGGTTACTTTACCCGGATGGCGCAGAAGCGCTTCGGCTATCTGTTCCGATGCGAGAACCAACCCGCCGGGGGTATGAAGGATCAGGTCAATAGGCACATCCTTATCGGTCAGGCGAATGGCTGTTAAAACCTGTTCGGAATCTTCGATGTTGATGTAGCGGGTCAGGGGTACACCAAGCAGATTTAACGCCTCCTGGCGGTGTATGAGGGTGATCACCCGGCTGCCCCTCTTGCGTTCAAGTTCAACCATTTTGCGTGTGCGCGTAGAACGCAGCATCTGCTGCTGCATATAAGGGGTCAGTGCCGCTATGATTATAAATACCCAGAAAAGTTGTGATAAAAATTCCATTAATAGTCCTCCTTACTCTGATAACTGTGCCGGAAAACAGTGGATTTGACACAGCACCCAAGTATTTTACCGGTGGCTTTCGGTCAAGCAAGCTCCTCCACCTGGCACCTTGCAACTGCCATTGGCCTATATTTTCCATCTATCTCATTTCTATGCCGCTTAATATATATAGCAAACATCCCGACAACCTGAAACACTTTTTTATGTCAAAAACCTTGTGTCCCCTGGCAGCGCCTCTCCATGACATTAACCTGATGCTCTAGCAATAGTCACGCCAGCATTCCCAGAAGGGATCGGCCTTGTAGATACGCTTTGGACGCATGACCAGGATCAAAACCAGGCCGAGAACAAAACCGCCAATGTGGGCCCACCAGGCTACACCTGGTAATTCGAAGAAAGCATAAACGAATTGAAGCAGCGCCCAGTAGCCGAGGTAAATTGGGGCCGGCAGCCAAAAGAAAAAGAAAATAAAGGGAAAAATAATCGTTAATATGCGGGCGCGGGGAAATAAAACCAGGTAACCCCCTAAAAGTCCGGACACAGCCCCGGAGGCGCCGATCATGGGAATAGTGCTTTCAGGGAGGAAAAATCCCTGCATCAAAGCAGCGGCAATACCCGAAAGCAGGTAGAGAATCATAAACCGGTTGAAACCGAGCCGGCCTTCGATAGCAGGACCGAAAACCCAGATAAACCACATGTTGCCGAGCAGATGCCCAAAAGAACCGTGCATGAACATGCTGGTGAAAATAGTCCAGAACTCACCGACCGGGTTCTCGAAAAAGGCAGCCGGTATAAACCCCAGCGCATAAACCAGGGACTGGAACACTTCGACTCCTAAAGATAATTGATAAAAATAAACCAGGCCGTTTAATATGATCAAGCCAATGGTGGCAATAACCGCACCGTGATAGGTGATCGTGTCGCGCAAGGGAAACATTTAACGCTAAAGCCTGCCTCTCCGCCGGTCAGTCTCAAAATGGGCAGTTTTCATTATATCATATTTAATTAACGTTTCCACAAGCAAGTACAGGGGAAAGCTGGTTTTTTTTCGCGGTTTGAAGGAGGCGGATAATGCCGTTGACAGCGCTGTTTTTTTGGACGAACTCGACCGCCGCAATATCAAGGCAGAAAAAAATGGCTGTAACCCATTCTGCATAAACCGGTTGTTAATGCTATACTTAAACCATGATTATTCAAGCACTGAATGAGACACTGCTTCTTTTCGGGCTTGGGCTGTGTGGATGGTTTTTATTATCCAGGGTGCATATGCCTGCCGCACATGTGCTTGGTCCGATGGCATTAATTGGAACGCTTCGCGCTTTACAGTTGGATTTACCACCTTCACCCGACTTTATGTTTCCGGCAGTCCAGATCATCATCGGTATCTTCGTCGGATCGATGCTGAACAAGGAAGCTCTGAGTGAGTTAAAGAAGATGGCCGCTTCAGCATTAATTATTATCCTCTGGACCCTGTCGGTTATTTTTGTGATCGGCTTTTTCCTGGCCCGCTACTCGGTTATGGACCTTTACACGGCAATGCTTTCAGCAAGCATGGGCGGCCTGCCTGAAGTTACGGTTATCGCCCTGGCCTCGAATGCCAGTCTGGCGGTAATTATAGCCATGCAGTTGATCCGCATGTTCGGCACGGTGACTATATTTCCGCTTATAATTGAATGGGTGGAAAAAAAAGAAAGAAGAAACGGCAAACACCCTGCTGTTGATCATCACCCGGCGCCCGATAAACCGCCAGAAGAGTTTAAAAACAAGCGCGCGAGAGAAACAACCGCGGAAACCACCTCTAGCCGCGATAAAATAGGGCGATCATTAAGCCGCGAAGCCATACGTGAAAACGTCCAATTGCTAAGGAGATCGTGGAAGAGAGTGCTGCAAACCCTGGCAGTGGCAGCAAGTGGAGGACTGCTGCTCGAAAGCCTGGGTGTTCCGGCCGGCATGATGGTCGGCTCAACCATGTTTATTGCTTTCGCTTCCATAATCGGCATGCCGGTCAGCAAACTTTCACAGCGTCTGCTGAATTTAATGCTGGTTTTCATTGGAATAACTATCGCTGATAATATTACAGCAGAAACAATCATTACCCTGGCCGATGCCTCCTTCCTGCTGCCAATCCTGATTGCAACAGCAGTAATGTTCGCCAGTTCTTTTGGTGTGGCCTGGCTCATCTTCCGCCTTACAGGATGGGATTTCCCGACCAGTTTCCTGGCAGCTGCCCCGGCCGGTTTTACAGTGATGACTACCCTGGCCGTCAAACATGGACGTGATCCCTTGAAAGTCTCGATGCTGCACCTGTGCCGCCTTCTTTCCATTAAAATGTTCCTACCGTTCGTCTTTATGGTATTGGGTTAGGAAAACCAGATAGATTACGCAATTATAAATCTAGAAGCAGTGAATTGCCATACCGGGCTGACTGAGGATTATTCTATAATCTCTTGTTGGGATGGTTTTTATTTCCGGCCGCCCTTCATTTGTTTAAAACTGTTTAAACTTTTTTACATGATCCGATCGCAGCCGGAGAATAATATCAAAAGAAGCTTAATTATTGCCTGGTTTTTAGAATTTTTACTCTTATTGGAGCGGGCAGGAATTTTGAGTGCGGATCGAGAAAATTAGTTTTGGATATAAATGAGCTAATTTAGCATATGCTAAAATTTTGGTCGAAAATAATGGACAATTGAATGGAGGGAAGGATTTGCAAGAACAAACCAGCAAGGCTTTATCAGCTTTTGCAGGAAAGCGCAACGAAGTTATCCCCATGCTGCAGGCAGTCCAGAATGAAATCGGCTACCTGCCGGAAGAAGCGATCCGGGAAATTGCCGAGATAATCGGTATGCCGGAAAGCAAGGTCTACGGAACCGCCACTTTTTATTCACAGTTCTATTTTAGCCCCCGCGGTAAACGCACTGTAAAAGTTTGCCTCGGCACCGCCTGTCACGTGCGCGGCGGCATGCAGGTTATGGAGGCTTTAGAACGTGAAATGGATATCAAGGCCGGTGAAACCACCGAGGATTTTAAGTTTAGCCTGGAAAGGGTCAACTGCGTCGGTTCATGCGCTCTTGCCCCCGTGGTCATGGTCGATGACGACGTTTTCGGGCGGGTTGTATCGAAGGAGGCAAAGGAGGTTCTAAAACAAAGTGACCCAGAAGTTTGATCTGATCGAAAAAGAAGCCCGGGAAACCTGGGAAAATACCGAGAACAGCAATACCCCGCATATCTATATCGGCTGCGCCACCTGTGGTAATGCTACCGGGGCCCAATCTGTGGTTCGAACCATTAAAAAGAAACTTGAGGAGGAGAAAGTAGATGCCGTGGTCAAGGAAATCGGCTGCATCGGCATGTGTTTCGCCGAAGTGCTGGTCGATGTAATCAAGCCGGGGCAGCCGCGTATTTCTTACCACGGAGTAACCCCGGAAACTGCGGAAGAGATCGTGGAAAGTTACCTGGTCAACGACGACCACCGTCCCGACCTGGCCCTTGGGTATTTCGGTAAAAGCGGCCCGGATGATATAGAGCGCATTGACACTGGTGATGTTTTCAAAAACCAACAGCGGGTTATCCTCAAAAATTGCGGAAATATCGATCCCGAAAATATTAACGAATATATCGCTCACGGCGGCTACAGGGGCCTGGCTGAGACTATCGGAAAGAAACAGGAGGATATTATTAATATACTCAAGGATTCCAACCTGCGCGGCCGCGGCGGCGCCGGGTTTCCCACCGGCCGCAAGTGGGAATCATGCCTGCGCCCGCAGGCAGACCAGAAGTATGTAATCTGCAACGCCGACGAGGGCGACCCCGGGGCCTTCATGGACCGCTCGGTCCTGGAAGGAGACCCCCACTCGGTAATTGAGGGGATGATTATTGCCGGTTACGCCATCGGTTCATCAAAAGGCTATTTTTACGTGCGGGCCGAGTATCCCCTGGCCATAAGGCGCCTGCGCAAAGCAATTGAACAGGCCAAGGAGAAAAACCTGCTCGGCGATAATATCCTGGACAGTGATTTTTGCTTCGATTTGGAGATATTCCAGGGCGCCGGAGCCTTTGTCTGCGGCGAATCGACAGCGCTGGTCATGTCGATCGAAGGTAACCGCGGCTGGCCCAAACCCCTGCCGCGTCCGCGAACGACCGAGGAAGGGTTGTGGGGCAAACCAACCCTGCTCAACAACGTAAAGACTTTTTCCGTAGTCCCCCAGATTTTGAGCAAGGGCGCTGACTGGTTCAAAAATATCGGCACCGCAGGCAGCCCCGGAACGGCTGTTTTTGCCCTTACCGGCAAGATCAAGCGCAGCGGTTTGATCGAAGTGCCCATGGGCATTGAGCTTGGTAAAATTATCCGGGAAATCGGCGGCGGTATTCTCGACGATAAAAAATTCAAGGCCGTACAGACCGGGGGGCCTTCAGGTGGCTGTTTGCCGGAAGACAAACTGGATTTGTCGGTCGACTTTGATACCCTGGTCAAGGCCGGTTCAATGATGGGTTCCGGTGGAATGGTCGTTATCGATGAATCAACCTGTATGGTCGATATAGCCCGCTACTTTCTCGATTTTACCTTCGAGGAATCCTGCGGGCAGTGTGTTCCCTGCCGCCAGGGTACCCAGCAGATGCTCACGGTATTAAACGATATCTGCGAAGGGCGCGGCCGTGAGGGTGACATCGAACACTTGTTAGAACTGGGCGACTCAATTATCAAGGGCTCAATCTGCGGACTGGGTCAGACCGCTCCAAACCCGGTTTTGAGCACAGTCCAGTATTTCAGAGATGAATATGAGGCTCACATTAAAGACAAGGCCTGCCCGGCGCTGGTTTGCAAAAACCTGATCATGTTCCATATTGATGAAGAAAAATGCACCGCCTGCGGGCGCTGCCGCAAGGCCTGCCCGGTAGAGGCGATCAGCGGCGAAAAGAAAGTGCCGCATAAGATAGATCAGAACATATGCACCAGGTGCGGAATCTGCTTTTCAGAATGCCCGGAACGTTTCAGCGCTGTGGACCGTCTGACCGGCAAAGAAAAGCTGGCTGCGACAAGCGGAAAGGAAGGTTAATCGATGCTTAAACTTACTATCAACGGCTTAGAAGTTGAAGTTGAAAAGGGATCGACTGTATTAGAAGCGGCAGATAAAGCAGGCATCTATATTCCCACCCTCTGCTACCACCCTGATCTTTCCACGTTCGGAGGCTGCCGGGTCTGCATGGTTGATACCGATGGCAAAATAGTCACCGCCTGCCGCGCGCCGGTTGCTGATGAAATGGTGGTCAAAACAGACACTGAAGAAATTCGCAAAGTACGCCGGACCAATGTTGAGCTGATCCTGGCCAACCACAACCAGGATTGCCAGAGCTGCACAAGGAATAACAGCTGTAAACTGCAGGAGGTAAGCGCTTTTGTCGGCATTACGCCTGAACGAATGGAACGTATCCGGCGATCGGTAGAAGAAATCCCTATTGACGACAGCAACCCCTTCTTTTATCGCGATCATACCAAGTGTATATTATGCGGTATCTGTATACGCACCTGCGAGGAAATCAACGGGGTAACGGCACTGGATTTTGCCTTCCGCGGTTTTCACACTAAAGTATCTGTCCTGGGAGACAAACCGCTGAAGGACTCGAAATGCGAGTCCTGCGGCGAATGCCTGGTGCGCTGTCCGACCGGATCTCTGATCCTGGCTGAACCGGAATTTCCTGAGCGCGAGGTAGAAAGTGTCTGCACCTATTGCGGTGTTGGCTGCGGCATAAAGCTGGGTGTACGCGGAGAAAAGGTAGTCAAAATCACCGGAAATAAGGAGAACACGGTTAACCGCGGCGACCTCTGCGTGAAGGGGCGTTTTGGTTTAGATTTTATCAACCACCCCGAGCGCCTGACCAGCCCATTGATCAGAAAAAACGGCAAGTTTGAGCAAGCTTCCTGGGATGAGGCCTTAGACTTTATTGCCGACAAGATGAACGATATAAGAGCAAAACACGGCGCCGATGCCCTGGGCGGGATCAGTTCAGCTCGCTGTACCAATGAAGAAAACTACTTGTTTCAAAAAATGTTGCGCAGTATGGGCACCAATAACGTGGACCACTGCGCCCGTCTCTGACACTCGCCGACCGTAGCCGGTCTGGCTACAGTATTCGGCAGTGGAGCGATGACCAACAGTATCGATGACATCGCCGAGACAGATACTTTCTTTATTATCGGCTCCAATACCACCGAGACCCACCCGGTGATCGGTTACCGGATCAGGAGGGCGGTAAAGAACGGAGCGTCCCTGATCGTGGCTGATCCGCGCCGGATCAAAATTGCCGAAAACGCCGATGTCTTCCTCCAACTCCGTCCCGGAACCAACGCCGCCCTTATTCAGGGCATGGCCAAGGTCATCCTCGATGAGAATCTGCATAACGAAGAATTTATCAAGGCGCGGACCGAAGGCTTTGAAGATTACGCCAAAGAGATCCGTAAAATCGACTTGGGCGAAATGGCTGAGATTACCGGTGTGCCGGCAGAAAAAATTGCCGAAGCGGCAAGGCTTTATGCCCAGAGCGATCCGGCAGCCATCCTCTACACAATGGGTATTACCCAGCATTCAAGCGGCACCGACAACGTAATGGCTTTGGCCGGACTGGCTACTCTTACCGGTAACCTGGGCAAACGGGGCGGAGGAGTAAATCCGCTGCGCGGCCAGAACAATGTGCAGGGGGCCTGTGATGTAGGCGCTCTGCCCAATGTCTTTCCCGGCTATCAACCGGTCAACTCTCCGGAAGCCAACAAAAAATTCTCAGAGGCTTACGGGGCAGAGATACCGACCAAACCGGGCATACAGATGACCAGGATGTTTACTGCGGCTCTCGACGGGGAGCTTAAGGGTTTATACGTAATGGGTGAAAACCCGGCGGTAAGCGAACCGGATATCTGTAAAATCAAAAATGCCCTGGAAAAGCTCGAACTGGTTGTAGTGCAAGACCTCTTTTTCACTGAGACAGCCGAATATGCAGATGTTGTCCTTCCGGCGGCATCCTTTGCCGAAAAAGACGGGACCTTCGTCAATACCGAAAGGCGGGTTCAGCGTGGGCGTAAAGCAATTAACCCTCCGGGTGAAGCCAAGAGTGATTTCGACATATTCTGTGAACTGGGCCAGAAACTGGGACTTAAGGGTTTTGATTTTGCTGATCCAGATGAAGCGATGAAAGAAATTGCCGAACTTAACCCGAAGTGGAAAGGAATTACCTATGAAAGGCTTGAGGAAGGCGGGCTCAGCTGGCCCTGCTTGGATGAAAACCATCCGGGCACGCCGATTCTCTACGGCGAGAAATTCCTGCGTGAAAGCGGCAAGGCCCTGTTTAAAGCAGTGCAGTATCAGCCACCGCAGGAAAACCCCGATGATGAATATCCTCTCGTCCTGACAACAGGGCGCTCATTATACCATTACCACACCGGAACAATGACCCGCCGCTCAAAGGGTTTGAGTGAACTCTACGACATGGAAAAAGCGTTGATCAGCAAAAAAGACGCAGAACGCATGGGTTTAAACGAGGGAGATAAAGTGCGTCTTACCTCCAGAAGAGGAGAGCTCATCGTCGAAGTAAACCCGGTTGCAGAGATGAAAGAAGGCACGGTGTTTATGACCTTCCATTTCGCCGAGTCCTGCGCCAACCAGCTAACCAACACTGCCCTTGATCCGGTTTCCGGCATCCCGGAATTGAAAGTATGTGCTGTAAATATGGAAAAGGTTTAAGGTTCGATTAATTGTAATGCATAATACCAAAAACAGGCAAAACAGTTAAACAAAGATAACCACAAAACTTTGCCTGATGAAAGCAAGAAGATTATAAAAAAACCTGTTTTCAAGGCACACACAAAAAGTTGCCAGGCATCCAAAAAACCTGGCAACTTTTTGTGTGTCAGGTAGCCCGTCCCGATGGCACATAACACACTTATGACACAAAAATAGCATTTTAGTCTTAAAAAATATATACTAAAATAGAATCTTAAGTAAGAAAGAATAGGAAATGATCAGAAGAAAGGATTGGCAGGATAATGCCTGACTGGATCCATTCACTTGTCTATATCACTATAGTAACAATCACTGCCTACCTGGGTTTTTATTACACTCGAGATCTTACCGGTCTAATAATCGGCCTGGCAGGGGGGCATTTTTTGGCTTCGGCTATCGTCAAAATGCTGCCGGGGTTCTGGGACAATTGAAAAACAGCAGTCCAGCCAGGATAATTAATGATACCTGAAGCATTTAACATATAAATACCGTAGATTTTATTTAATGCTATGATATAATCAATTAAAAAGAATCAACCAAAAAGGAGGCAACAATAATGTTGTCAGAAAAATTACTGGGCAAACTAAACGAGCAGATCACCCATGAATTTTATTCCGCCCACTACTACCTGGCCATGGCCGCTTATTTCACCAAAGAAGATCTCGACGGCTTTGCGAATTTCTTTCTTGTCCAGGCCGAAGAAGAACGTTTTCACGCTATGAAATTCTTTAACTTTATCAACGATCAGGGCCAGGAAGCGATCATTACCGGTTTCAAGGATCCGAAGCGCGACTTTAAATCGGCCGAAGAAATTTTTACCCTTGCCCTTGAGCACGAAAAACTGGTCAGCAGCCTGATTAACGACCTGATGGCTCTGGCCCAGGAAGAAAAACATTACCCGAGCATCAGCTTTTTGCAGTGGTTTATCGATGAACAGGTCGAAGAAGAAGCAAACATGAATAAACTGCTCAGCAAAGTTCAGCGGGTGGGTGAAAAAGGTCACGGCATTTTAATGCTGGACAGGGAGTTATCTGAAAGATCTTTTACTCCTGATGCAGAGTAATAAAAAGGAATATTGAAGCTGAGGTGGCCCTTTGGCATTTAGTGCTGAGGGGCCATGTTTTTAGCTTTTATATAATAGCATCTACAGTTTAAAAACCTTACCGGCACCGCTGCCCCTTTCTGAGCTTGAAGCCCCCTTTACCGGTTATTCCACCATCAGGAAAGCGTAACGGTTCATTTCCTGGTCATAGCTGTGCAAAACCTCAATGGGATAGCCAATACTGCGGACAGTAGAAAACACATCGACGGCCAGGGATTCCGGACCGGGGCGGGAATCTTCCTTGTTTATACAGGACACTCTGGCACCGGCACATTTGGCGCAAAGACGGCATTCATCCATAAAAAGCATAAAAGCTTTATGATAGCCGGACCAAAAGACTGCTCTTTCTATTTTTAACAGTTCTTTGCTAACCTCTCTGCTCCAGGGAACGCGATCTTCAGGGCAATCCACTTTCCTGGTAATATGAAAAACTACTGCCTCGCTGTATTCACTGAAAAAAGCGCGGCATTCTTCAACAGAGGGCACCTGCGGCGGGCAGGAACCTTTTTTCCCATAACTGCTGCAGCCAAAGGTGCACTTAAAACGCACCCAGTGGGCCACTTTTATTTGTGATGCTTTTATCCAGCGGTAATCTGTAAAGTTGTGAGCGGCAAAAATATTTTCAAGCTTGCTGTGATCAGAAATGGTATTTTCCTCCCTTACCGGGTCATGTTTACTATCTTTCGGAAAAACAATTAATATAAATATAAATTCGTCAATGCAAGACTAAATCCTGCCCCAGAGCGGTAGCTGGTTGTCTGCTTCACGGCAAAACCTTTGCCGGCAGGCTTGAGCAATGGCAAGGTTATAGCCTATAATTAAAGGGAAGCTAACCGCCCGAAACGTCGGAACATAATGTGGGAGCACCAGACAGGGATCCGGGACAGGCCTCCCAGCCCTGATCTCATTCCGGGCATCATCGACGAGGCGGCACTGGCCATTACATATCATAAACTGGATTTAGTTTTAGATGGTTTAGAAAAAGGAGTTTCGATCAAAAATATAGCAAAACAGGCAGAAACGGAACCGGAGGTAGTAGAAAGAATTAAAGATTATACCAAACTGTCCGCATGCTTCAGAAAACCGATCCCTTACCCACCCCTGCAGGAATAATGAATGGAGAAGCTACAACCGGCTCTTACTGGTTAAAGTCTTTATCAACAGCCTGACCCCGGCAGGATTTTTGGAATTCCTGCCGAAAAAAAGCATCATAACTTGTTAATCGGGAAATAAACGGGAGAATAAACTGATGAGCACCCGACGGGAAGATGACCGTTACAGCTTCGAGGTTTTGATGAACAGCATCCGTGACGGAGTTGTAATTATCGACAGGGAGCTGCGGGTTATTGAAGCCAACCAGAACTTCATCAACATGCTCGGCTATTCCGAAAAAGAGCTGCATACCCTTCGAGCCTGGGACTGGCACTCGGAAATGACTAAACAGGATCTGCGCAGCCTGCTCGGCAAATTGTCCAGTATCAGCAAATGCTTTGAAACTACCTACAAATGCAAAGATGGCCGGGCATTCGAGGCGGAGGTAAGCGTTACCGGGGCCTTCTTTGCCGGCGAACAGACCTATATCTGCGTTTTCCGCGATATAACCGACCGCAAACAGGCCGAGATAGCCCTGCAGGAGAGCGAAAAAAAATACCGGACCCTGCTGGATAACCTACCGGTCGGGGTATACAGGGTCACCCCAGGTGAAAATGGAGAATTTTTAATGGTCAACAGGGCCTTTCTTGATATCTTCGGTTTTGAATCTGAACAGGAATTAAAAGACATGAACATGTGTGACCTCTACTATGATGCCGCAGAAAGAAAGAAAGCATCGGATCAGGTCATCGAAAATGACTGCTACACTTCGCTGGAACTTAAATTGAGGAGAAAAGACGGCACCATAATCTGGTGCCTGGATACCGCCCATTTGATCAAAGATGAAGCAGGAGCCCCTCTCTATTTCGACTGCATCCTCGAAGATATTACAGCCCGTAAAGAGGCTGAGAATAAATACCGTTCCCTGATGGAAGAGTATGAAAAAGTATTTAACGGAACCCAGGATGCCCTGTTCCTGGTCGAAGTTGTCGATCAGGACACTGTTAGGATTATGAGAACAAATAAAACTCACCAGGAGAAAACAGGGACCAGTCTGGAAAAGATTATGGGTAAAACTCCGCGAGAACTCCTCGGCCCGGAGACAGGAAGGCAGGTGGAAAACAACTACCGGCAATGCATAAAAAAAGGAAGCCCCTTCACTTACGAAGAAACCCTGGATCTTCCAGGCGGTAAATGCGTCTGGCAAACCACCCTGACCCCGGTTTTCCAGGACGGGCGCCCGGCTTATATTGTCGGTTCCAGTCAGGATATCACTGAAAAAAAGAAATACGAGGAAAAACTGCAGTACTTAAGTCTGCATGATTCATTGACCGGCCTTTACAACAGGGCTTTTTTCGAAGAAGAAATGAACCGCCTGGAAGCCGGCAGGGATTATCCGATTTCCATTATCGTTGCCGACCTGGACGGACTGAAAAAAATCAACGACAGCATGGGCCATGCCATGGGAGATGAACTGCTTAAAACCTGTGCTGAAATCCTGTGCCGGTCCCTGCGGCAGTCGGACATCCTGGCCCGGGTCGGAGGCGACGAATTCACCGTGCTTCTGCCCAATACCGACATAGCGGTAAGCAGAGAAATAACTGAACGGATCAGGGCCAGAATCAAGGAACACAATGAAAGTGACCCCCGGCTGTCGCTCAGCCTCTCTATCGGTGTCGCCACTGCAGAAAGAAAAGATGGATCTTTGGAAAATACATACAGTACCGCCGATAACCGGATGTACCAGGACAAGATCTCCAGACGGCAATCGAAAGAATAGAGCGGCAAGCATCTATATACACAAAAAATCCGGCCCAGCTGAGCAAGACAGGCCTTCCAGTTCTCCAAGAAGAATAATTCCCACCCCGTTAAGCTTTTCCGGTTTTAACAGCCATCCCCTTTATTCAGCACGCTTCTCACCAGCCCGGCCGCCCCGGATATCATCATATCCCCGTGCGGCGCTGCCATGTAACCGAGGCCTTCAGCCAGAACCCTGCGCGGGCCGGTAACGGAAACAAAATCGAAGGAATGGTATCCGGCTTCAAGAAGAATAACGCATCCATGCCCGTGATCAGCAAAAACTTCTTCATGGGTCAGGCTGCCTCTTCTAAAGCGAGCCAGGTAATCACCAAGAGAGTCGGCGGTAAGCCTGCCGGTATGATGCTCAAAAACCCCGTAAACCCTGCTGCCGGCTACCAGGAAAGCGATGGTATGCTGGTTGCCCACGTTAACAAGCAAACAACCTTCATTTTCCGCAGCTTCTCTTACCTTTGAATCTTCCAGGGTGCCCATGATGGCGGCTGCACCGGTGTCCATGGCCCAGATTTGCCCCGCCTCTTCCCGGCAGCTTTCCATGACCGCCTTCATCCTGGTAAAATAATCGGGCAGGTTGTTTTGATCATAAATCAAGTCACCCAGGCTGCCGCCTGAGGATAAAAACCTTTCCCAGTGCTCGAAGCGAAACTGGCGGTTGCTCATCTCGGGAGAAAACCCGTGGTCCTGGACGGCAAAAGCAAATGCTAAAGGCAGCTCTACACCAAAAGGCTTTAGCGCTTCCCTTAAGGCTGGGATATCAATATCCTTGAATTCAACCGGCACGCAGTTTTCAGGCGGGAAGTCCACTACCTGGATACCCCGGGCTTCGACTTTTTCCAAGTTGTCTTTGATAGTCAGGGCCGCCTGGCGGGTGGCATACACATTATAACCTGCTTTAATATGATCTTTGACCGCGCCGGAAGAACTGCCGCCTCCCATTAAATGGCCGTGGATAAAAATATCCCGGCCTGCTTCGGTCAGTTTTTTAATCTGCCCGGCTATAATCCGGGTCTGGGAAGGAAGGATCAGCTTGACGTTATTTTCCATTTCCGCCCCGGGCCGGTAGATCAATATATCCTGGGTTCCGCTTCCGATATCTACAGCCAGTATCCCGTCAAGATTTTGCTGGTTCTTTTGGGTCAATTGATACCACAAGCCCTTCTATGTATCCTTTCATCCTGTCTGCATTATATAACAGTTACCGGCATAATGCATTCCTACCCGGGCGCTTTTGCGGAGCTTTTTAGGGAGCTGCGCACCAAAACATCTAATCCTGATCCAGCTTCAGGTTTTTAAGGGTAATCGTCCGGGCATCAAATTCAAGCAGGCCTTCCCGGCGCATTTTATTTAACTCCCGGCTCAAAGAAGACCGCTGCACCCCCAGCCTTTCCGCCAGCTCTTTCTTTGAATAATTCAGCCTGATCACCGGGCTCTTCTGGAGATGGTACTCGTAGGTCAAAAAAGCAATAATCTGCTGACGGATAGTCTTATGGGAGATGGTCCTGATTTTATCAGCCAGGATTAACATCCGGTCAGAGATGGACCTCAGCAAAGCCACCATGAAATCGAGGTTGCTTCGGCCCAGTTCGATAATCAATGATTTGGGCAGGCGCAGGATCACCGTATCCGCATCTGAAACCACCGTCATCGGGTAAATGTTGTTAGTTGAAAAAACAAGGTGGGCCCCGATAACATTCGGCGCTGAAAAAACATTAATAGTTAAGACGTTCCCTTCCTCGTCAATCTTTTGCACGGCTACTTTCCCTTCCAGGATAATATCCATGGCGTTACAAACTTCATTTTGCAAATGAATAATCTGTTCCTTGCCGTACTTTTTTATCTCATAGCTTGATCTATCGAACATCCTCTTTAGCTCTTCAGTGGAAAAACCTTCGAAAAAACTCAGGCCGGCCAGGGCATCAAGGTACTTTTCAATTTTAATCATAACCACCCCGATTGGTCATAAATTAGTTACATCGGTAACTTTTTTATCCTTCAATTCAGAGTATACTCTAGACAAACATAAAGAGAAAGGATGTTCAAAACCATGAAAAATAAGCTTCAACTGGCAGTCCAGGTTATCTTCCTGGTCCTGTTCCTGGTCCTGGTAGGAACCGGCCGGGTGCAGCTTTGGATGGGCCTGTTCCTCCTGGGAGTAGTCCTGGCCCTGCTGCTGTCAAGAATATACTGCGGCTGGATCTGCCCGATCAATACCGTGATGAACGCAGTAACCTGGATCAAGAAAATACTGGGCATTAAAGGGCAAAAAACACCGCAGGCGCTGACCAGGCCCTGGGTTCGTTACCTGGTCTTTGCCTTATTCGCAGCCACTTTCGCTGCCAGTATGATCACCGGGCAGCAGATACCGGTCCTGCCGATGTTCTTCGCCATCGGGGTTATCCTGACCTTCTTCTTTCCAGAAGCGCTGTGGCACCGCTACCTGTGCCCGTACGGGACGATCCTGGCCCTGCCGGCAGCAACGGCAAAGTACACTATGAACATAGACCAGGGAAAATGCACCAGCTGCGCGATATGTAAAAAAGTATGCCCGGCGGATACAGTGGAAGTAAATGATAAAAAGTATACGATCAATAAAAAAGAGTGCCTGGTCTGCCTTGATTGTTCATCCAGCTGTAAAGAGGTCGCCATCAGCTACAGTTAAGATTTTTGCTTTACAAAATCAGTTTTTATTTAACACCCGGGAGGTTTAATCCCATGCAAGTAATAAACCTTGAAGACCTGAAAGAGTTTTCCGCATCGGATTTTATCAAAAAAGAGCTTGCGGTTACAGATAATTTCAAACTGCTCTTGATCTGCTTCGAGGCGGGCCAGGAAGTCCCACCCTGCGTGATGGAGCGCAGCACCGCCTTTTATATTGTGGAAGGGCAGGGGAAATTCCTGGCTTCCGATCAAGAACATACCGTTACCAGCGGATCCATAGTTTTGATTGAACCTGATTTGGCCAGGCAAATCAAAGCCGACAGCCGCCTGGTGGTTCTGGCCATGCAGTATGAATAAAAACCGCTTAATATGACCGTGCTGAGAAGAAAACTTTCCATCCAGCTTAACGAACAGGAAAACCATGAATACGAGGTGGGCACCGGTTTAAAACTGGCCTGCTACTTTGGCACATCAGATAAGTATTTCGTTAATTTACAGACCGACGTAGATATAAGAGAAGAAAAGCAAAAGCACTGGAAAGAGTTGGAAGATATTAAGCCTATTCACGCTTAGAAACGGTAAGCCGGCATAAAAAGTATTTATTTACTGATCACAGATCTGCTGCTGTTTTACTACCCGTTGACTGGAAAAACAGTTTGATGTACGTTAGGATTATTAATGGAAACTTGAGTAATATGAAGTTTCCTTTTTATTTTCAAAGCTGTTAAAAAGAACCGTTTATTGTTAAACTGCTATAAAGGAGGAAACTCTAAAATGGACAACAGCTGCAGCCAGGAGCTTAGCGACAAGATAGAAGGCCGGAATTTTAAAAAGTTCGGCCTTGACATGAACCCGGTTGTGTCTTTCGCCAGTGCGGCGATCATTATAGTGATCTGCCTTTACGCGCTCTTGAACCTGGAACAAGCCTATGACTTTGCCATTTTGATTCAGGAAATTATCGCCCGCCAGCTTGACTGGGTATTCATTTTATCCAGCAATTTTATCGTTATTATCTGCATTTTCCTGGCCCTGTCCAGGCTGGGTAATGTCAGGATCGGCGGTGTCAACTGCGAAAAAGAATTCGGCAACTTCGCCTGGTATTCGATGTTGATTTCAGCGGGCATGGGTATCGGCCTGATGTTCTGGGCCGTCGGTGAACCCCTGACCCACTTTATTGAAGAGCCGCCCATTTTTACCCATTCCGATGCCTCTTTCACGGCCATGGCCACGACCTTTTATCACTGGGGCCTGCACCCCTGGGGAATTTACGCCCTGATGGCCCTGGCCCTGGCCTTTTTCGCCTACAACCGCAATATGCCTTTATCTCTGCGTTCGGTATTCTACTTTTTATTCAAAGATAAAATCTACGGAATTATAGGCGACATTATCGACACTTTTGCGGTCCTATCCGTACTGTTTGGCCTGGCGGCTTCACTGGGCCTCGGCGTCCAGCAGATCAACAGTGGCCTGGACTACCTGCTGGGCACCGGTATAAGCATTTGGATCCAGGTGCTATTAATAACGCTAATCACCCTGGTGGCAATAATATCGATTATCCTGGGTATTCACAAAGGAATCAAAACCCTGGCCATGGCTAATATGTACTTGGCATTTGTCTTTATGATGGCTGTTTTTATCCTGGGGCCAAGCGCCTACATCATCCGCCTCTTTTCGAATTCACTGGGGGTATATTTCAGCAGCCTGGTCCAGTATTCTTCCTTTCTCCCGGTAGATGGCAGCGCCTGGCAGGCTACCTGGACCATTCCCTTCCTGGCCTGGTGGATCGCCTGGTGCCCCTTCGTAGGGATGTTTATCGCCAGGATATCGGTTGGACGCACGGTCAGGGAATTAATTGTCGGGGTCCTGCTGGTCCCCTCGCTGCTGTCCTTTTTCTGGCTGACAGTCTTCGGGGGTGCGGCAATCAATATCAACCAGATTTACGATGGCGCCCTTTTCGAAGTGGTGCGGGACAACCTGCCGATAGCATTATTCGAGCTGATCACCTTTTTAAATATCCCCCTGGCAGAAGATATATTCAGGGTTGTAATCTACATCGTGGCCACCGCCCTGGTCGTTAACTACTTTGTCACCTCTTCAGACTCCGGTTCCCTGGTAGTGGACAAAATCGCTTCCGGCGGAAAGATTGAATCCCCGACAGCACAGCGGGTTTTCTGGGCCGTGATGGAGGGTTTGCTCGCCGCCACCCTTCTCCTGATCGGGGGAGACAGGGCCCTTGAGGTATTGCGATCAGCTGTAACCAGCGCCGGCCTGCCCCTGGCTATCATCCTGGTTTTGATGACCTTTTCCTTAATCCGGGGCATAGCAGTGGCCCATACAAAACAGATGAGGATCAAAGATTACCAGAAGATAGATAGGATCCTGAAGAAGAAATTGGACCAGGGAAATAGCGGCGGCCATGAACAATAACATACCAACACCTTTTTCAAGCAAAAGTTAAAACGATACCCGGCTCATACTTGATGCTTAAATGTAAAGCAGGTTTATTTTTAGTAAAGGTAATTCTGCCCGGACAGGGATTTTAAAAAAAGAACAGGGGGTTGGAAAGGCTGTAAAAGCCATGGAAAAAATTAAAAGCAGGCAGAATTACCGTGCTTTCAAACAGGATACATATTTAAAAATCATGCCTTGTTTCTGAGATTGTTTTTTAAATTTCGATAGTAGTTTTCATGCGGTCCGATCATGATTAACTCCAAGGTTTCAGGATCGGGAAAGCGGTAAGCCAGCAAGTAAGGCTGGTTTTGAAGCTTGAATTTATAAACAAAAACCCCCCGCAAGTCGCCTTTCTTCTTCTGGCCGATATTAGGATTGCCGGCAATTGTCTTAATGTTATCGTCAAGGTCATTTTTCTGCTGAGGGCTTAATTTCTTGACTTTCTGCTCAAAAGACCTCGATTGATATATTTTCATCTGCCTTTACCCAAACTTGTATTCAACTTTTTCATCCCGGTCCAGTTCTTCAAGCCCTATCAGCAGTTCTTTTATCAGATCATAGGTTAAATCCGGATTTTCTTCAGCATGCTTGCCAATTGCCGCCCAGTGTTCAATTTGTCCAGCCACAGAACGATGTTCAACCCGGCTGTATTTTTTTGCTTCATCCGCCAAATTATCTGATACCCTGATTGCTTTAGCCATAATTTATCACGCGCCTCCTTATATAGAGCTCTGTACCTGGATCATACCGCATTGTATTGCATTATGCAACTATTTATTGCAATAAACTAAAACTCTGCTGATATTTTTTAACCACTCCAGCAGGTTTTCCTATAATAATTCTCCCGATAAGCAAAACCCATAAGGAAGAAGTCTTGACTTGATCTCAAGTTAGAGTTACGATATCGGTAATCGATATCGTATTACGATATATTGAGGTGCCAGTCATGGAAAACAGGATTTTACGAAAGCTTTTTTTGGGGTTCATCCAGGTCCATATTCTATACCATGCCAGCAAAGAGCCGGTCTACGGCGTTTACATGATTGAAGAATTAAAACGCCATGGCTATGAGGTTAGCGCCGGAACAATTTACCCGATCCTGCACAACATGGTTGATGAAGGTTTGTTATCGGTAGAGAAAAAAGTTGTCAACGGCAAGTTGAGAAAATACTCCACCATTACCCCGGAAGGGAAAAAAGTCTTAAAAGAGGCCCGAGAAAAAGCAGAAGAACTGCTCCGGGAATTAAGGGAAGAATAAAAGGATAAACCTAAACTAGTATCGCCGGCTTAAAACATCGGATACAAAACTGAAGCCGGGAACCGGGAGAGGATCATATGTTTTACTTGAAAGATGTCCAGTTCAAAGATGTTTTGAAAATAGAAGAGCTGACCATAGAAACCGGAAAGATCACCTGTATCGTAGGTGAAAGCGGCAGCGGTAAAACCACACTCCTGAAAGTGCTCAATCACCTGATCAACTACGAACAGGGGCAAGTCAACTACAGGGGAGAAGATTTAAAAGAACTGGATGCTATCGCCCTCAGAAGAGAAGTAATTTTAGTGCCCCAAAACCCGGTCATTTTCCCCGGAACGGTCAGGGACAACCTCCAGATCGGCCTGCTGTTTTCTAAAAAAGAACCGGTGCCCGACGAGAGGCTGCTCGCAGAGATTTACAGGCTCGGCCTTTACAAGCAGCTGGAAGATCAAACAGAAACTTTTTCCGGCGGTGAGAAGCAGCGCCTGGCCCTGGCCAGGGTCATATTGATGGACCCGGAAGTCCTGCTGCTCGACGAACCGACCTCTGCCCTGGACGACAACACCGTAGATAAAATTATGGGCCGGATCCTGGAGTATGTCAAGGAAGGGCAAAAAACCCTGGTTATGGTTACCCATTCCAGGCAGCTGGCCCAAATGACGGGAGAAAAGATTATCACCCTGGAAGACGGATCGGTTTCAGGCATCGAGGAGGTCGCTTAGAATGAACGAAATTGCAGAAATTGGAACCTGGCGGTTGTTGTCGGCTTATTTATTCCTGGTAATCTTGCTGATCCTGGTCAACCGGCAGGGCATCGGGAAGGAAAAAGAAATCTTTTTTTCCGCCCTGCGCATGACAATACAGTTAATCGCCGTCGGCTATATCCTGATCTATATTTTTGAGCAAAAACATGTGGCTATTACATTGCTGGTCCTTTTGGTAATGCAGTTCTTTGCCGTCCGCAATATCTATGACCGGGTAAAAGTGCCGATTAAAAAGAAGCTGCGTCACGTGATTATTCTTTCCATGGTTGCAGGCACAGGCTTTACCATCTTTTATTTCTTGCTGCTGGTGATCAACATCGAACCCTGGTATGAACCGCGCTATTTTATCCCCATCGCCGGGATGATTATCGGCAACTCCATGACCGGCATTTCTATTGGGGTTGAACGGCTGATCGGCGAAATGAAATCAAAGAAGGAACAAATCGAGGGCGCGCTCATGCTCGGGGCCACCCCCCAGGACGCCACGGCCATGATCGTAAAAAACACTTTTACCGCGGCGATCATGCCGGCCATCAACACCATGGTCGGGATGGGCATCGTCTTTTTACCGGGCATGATGACGGGGCAGATTTTGGCCGGGCTCTCGCCCCTGGTTGCCATCGAGTACCAGATTGCGATCATGCTGAGCATCGTAGGGAGCGTCACCATCACCGTCTTTATGCTCACCAGGTTCGGTTACATTGTCTTCTTCAACAGGTGGAGCCAGCTGGAAGAAAACGATACTTGATTGAAAAGGCAGCCTCTTGTTCCTGGTTTAAGTTTTTTTGATTGGATTGGGAAAGAAGTCGTTTTGGCGTTGTTATTGCTACGTGGGAAAAGCAGGAATCGGTTCAATCTCTGTAAATCACTTAACTCTAATTTCCACCTCTTCCACCTGCTTATCCACGATCCGGAAGGCCCGTAAAACGGGCTTTTTCACATCTGCAAAAGAAGCGATCAGGTAATACGCATCCGGGTAGTAGCTCTGTTTCAAGTCTGTTTCCGAGGGGTAAGCCGGTGAAGCCGGGTGGGAATGGTAGATGCCCCAGATCTCGTGGCCCTGTTCCTCTATGTCCATGATTATCCGGTATAAATCGTGGGGTTCGATATGATAGCGGGTGGTGCTCTGAAGTTCATTGCGGGCCGGGTAAAACTGAAGAGGTCCCCGGTCAGCGCTGCCGGATATAACCCCGCAGGCTTCATAGGGCAGTTCTTTTCGAGCATGCTGGAGCATCTGTTCCTTTAGGGCCCTGGTGATCGTAATTTTACTGTTTTCCATTTCCGCCACCCCGATAGAAGTGTGATTATGCTCTTATTCAGGCTATGATCTCGCCACTATTTTACCATCCCAGCCCTGTCTTTGCCTGCAGTTTTTAACCTGCTTTTTAAACCTGAATCCAGCATAACATCAAGAGGCTTTTTCTCCTGGAAACTAAAACTCTAATCAGAATGGCAGGCAGGCCCCGGACTCTCATCATTCCACCATACTCAGGTAGAGATCTGTCCCGTCGGGCAGCACCGTGGCGACTATCCCGCTGTACCAGTCCAGGCACTGCAGGGCCGACGCTGCCGCTCATCGCTCATATCCTCCGGCATGGTCAGGATCAGGCGGTAGCCTCTCTGGCGGCGCATACCATGGCCAGGCCGCCTATCCCGGTATTGCCGCTGGTGGCCTCCACCACGATATCACCTTGCTTTAGCTCTCCCTTTTTCTCCGCTGCCAGGATCATGGCCAGGGTGATGCGGTCCTTCACGCTGCAGCCCGGGTTAACTCCTTCAACTTTTGCCAGCAATCGCCCCTTTTCTGTAGATGATTACAATCCCATCCAAAGAAATCAGGGGTGTATTACCCACCAGCTCCAGGACACTGGTTCTGTTACTCATCAGCTTTTCTCCCTGCTGGCGGTTTTGACCGGCAGACGGTTGTTTACCCAGGCGATGATTCCGCCTTCCAGGTTGTAAGTTTCATTAAACCCGGCTTCCCGCAGGACTTTTACCGCCCGGCGGCTCCTCTCTCCGATCTGGCAGACAAAAACTGCCGGCCTGGTATAGTCGATCTCTTCCAGTCGCCCGGACAATTCCCCCAGGGGAATCAGGCTGGAATCTTCCAAATGTTGCTTTTCATACTCCCGGAGCTCCCGGACATCAATAATCTGGGCGTTTCCTTCGATCATCCTCAAAGCCTCACCCGGGCTTATATCATAAGCATACTTGGCCTTATCTTCCTCTTCTTCGCCCTCCGGAACGGGCATCCCGCAGAATTGCTCGTAATCGATCAGTTCCGTGATGGTCGGGTTTTCCCCGCAGACCGGGCAGTCTTCCCTCGGCTGCCACTCGAAGGTATAATGATCATCGACCAGGGCATCATAAATATAGAGCTTGTTGATCAGGTTTTCACCGATACCCAGGATTAATTTTATGGCCTGCATTGCCTGCAGGGTACCCATCTGCCCCGCCAGGGCCCCGATGATCCCAGCTTCAGCACAGCTGGGCACACTACCCGGAGGCGGCGGCGACGGGAACAGGCAGCGATAACACCCTTTCCCGGGGTAAAATACGGTGGCCTGCCCTTCAAAACGCAAGATCGCGGCGTCAACCATGGGCTTGCCAAGCATCACGCAGGCATCGTTTAAGAGGTAGCGGGTGGGAAAGTTATCGCACCCGTTAACGACTACATCATAATCCTCGAGGATGGAAAAGGCATTTTCGGAACTCAAAATCACCGGATGGGTTTCCACCCGCACATCCGGGTTCAGCTTCTCAATCCGTTCTTTTGCCGTATCCACTTTCAATCGCCCCAGTCCTGCTTCGTCATGCAGGATCTGCCTTTGCAGGTTGGAGCGTTCCACCCGGTCCCCGTCTATAAAACCAATCGTCCCGATTCCGGCTGCTGCCAAATAAATGCCTGCCGGGGAGCCAAGCCCGCCTGCGCCTACGATCAGAACTTTTGAATCAAGTAGTTTTCTTTGCCCTTTTACCCCCACTTCTGAAAGCCGGGTGTGACGGGAATAGCGCTCCATTTGCTCCTTATTTAAAAGTGTGTCCCCATGCCGGCCGGGTTCGGCAGAATCCTGGTCAGAACCGCCGGCTATGGCCGGAACCAGGGCCACCTCGTCACCGTCTTTTAGGGCGGTATCAACGCCCTCCAGGGTATGGACTTCCACCCCGTTTACGTAAATATTGAGGTGGGAAACCGGTTCCCCGTTTTCATAAACCCTTTCTTTCAGGTCCGGGTACTGCTCCGTAATCGCCGCCAGCATCTGTTCAACACTGCCGGNTTCAATCTCAAGCCTTGACTTGTTATCCGTTAATTCGCGAAAAGGCGTCGGAATATATATGCCAACTTTTGGTCCCATCAGTCAGCCTCCTTTCTGCCTTGCAACCGCTGTTTCAGTCGGCGCCGGGCCTTAGATCGCCACCGCCCCGTTTATACCCCGGCCGGATCAGGACCGTTTAAAATAAATGCGGTAAAGGCCGGGTGAAGGTTCATCTATACCAAGGACTTCCGCCAGTTTCTTTTCTTTAACCGCATCCGGCACGGTATGGGTGGAAATGGTGTGATCGGTTATCTCCACCAGGATTTCTCCCGGGTTCATTTTTAACAGCTCCTTCTGGGCCGCTATAACCGGGTAGGGGCAAACCTCCCCGGTCACATCGAGTTCCCGGTTCGGATCAATTTCTTCCAGGTTCATTTCAGTTTCAACTTCCCTTGCGCTGCCAAGCCCGGACAGAGCTTCCCGGGCCTGGTTGAAGTCAGGGGTCGATTTCCTGTGATCAATCATTGCAATTCCTCCCTGTCTTTATATTCATTAACATACCAGTTAACTTACTATCATCCAGCTTTAATCTTAAATCACTTTTTCACAACACCGGCGCTGTCTTTACCAAACCGGTTCAAAAATTAGCTGCCGGCCTGTTTCAGGCCCGCTTCCTGCTCCAGTCGGCTCATCTGCTTCTGCAGATTCCTCTGGGCCACGACGTAGCCGAGATAAACGCCAAGTGCGATGCCGGCCGAAGCCAGAAAGGAATGGACGGATAAAGCGGGGATCCCGCTGATGATATTCCCAATATTGCAGCCGGGCGCCATGCGGGAGCCAAGGCCCATGAGTGCACCGCCCAAAATTGCATTGGGGACCCTGTTCAAACGGGGCCGGCGGAAGCGCCAGGTACCGCTTAAAAACGAAGAGATCCCGGCGCCGGCGATGATAAAAATGATCAGCCACTCGCTCGGGCCCATAACCGCTCCCGGGTAAGCGGCAAACATAGCGCCAAGGTAAGGATTATCGAGCACGGCAGCCTCTCCGGCCAGCCGGCTCCAAATAACCCCGGCAATGCGGGTTCCCGGGCCGGTAATACCCCAGATGCTCCACCATAAGAACTGCAGGGTCACTGTCAGGCCAACCAGGATCCCGACCATCCTGGCATCCCAGCTTTTCCAGCGCAGGGGGTTCCCGGACAATTCCTTCCTGCCCCCTTTATCCTGCCTGCTTCCTTCAGCGGAAGATGCACTTCCTGCCTGCTTGGGGAAACATCCGGAAAAACAGGTAGACCAGCAGCAGGAAAGCCGCAACCGTAACCGCCTCCGGCGGAATGTAATTATAAAGGGTTATGGGCCCGCTTACCGCCAGCGGTTCAAAATAGTAGGGAACAAAGAAAGGTTCATGCAGGGCCGCGTAAAAAAGGTAGCCGCCTTTCATGCCCAGGAAAACCAGCCAGAAATAGGCATAACCCATGCCGCAGCGATACAGGGTTCCGCTGGCGCAGGCCCCGGCCACGTACATGCCCACTCCGAAAACAATTCCACCGATCAGCGCGGTTCCGCCCACCGGAGGAAGCCACAGCCTGTCCAGAGGCGCCAGCCCGGCTGCCAGAATCAGCGACCAGCCGAAAAGAATAACCAGCACAGCCAGGATGACCCCCTGCAAGACCCGGTTATGTTTAAAGGCAAACCAGTCCCTGAAAGCGGAGACAAAGCAGAAATCGCCTTTTTGCAGGAGGACTCCGTATACCAACCCGAAACCTGCTCCCATGAGCAGCAGGCTATCTATTCCCCCCAACGAGTCCACCTCCTAAAATGATATTATTTCCATAGATTTTGTATATTATAAACGTAAATAATTTCCCCGTCAAGGGGTTTTCATCGAAATTTTGATTACCTATACCCCTGACCGAAATGGCTCTTTTGCTTTAAACACTTCAGTATTTACGTTCCCGGACCACTTCATTTCAGAGGTTTTGACTGGTAAACCTTCCGGCAGCAGGAACAGGGGCAGATCAAGCGGATACCGTAAAATTAAATTGAAAAACTGGGGCTCAGGGTTGTCTATTACTTGATCCGGAACGATCAGACTGTGTCAGACCATGAGAGTCGTTGTAGTTTCAGCCCTTGCAAATGATGAAATTTACCTCATTACGCAGAAACGCAAACAAAAAGGCTTTTTCCAAAAATAAAGGTTTGCATTTTTTACCCTTGCTTTAGGGCCCATTCCCTTAATCTGAACCCGTTTATCAGTTCAGCTGTTAATTACATAAAATCCTGGTAGCGCGACACTTCGCCGGGTGGAACGATAACACAGCTTCCTTCCCAATCCCACCCTATAATTTTTTTGAAAAAATCCGGCTCTCCCTGCAGCCGCACAAATTCCACTCCCAGAAAATCGGCTACTTTCTTTGCATATTTCGCATACTCCTCAACTTCCGGCAAATCTGTATCAATAAAGACGATCCGCTTGTAATTCTTGTATGACTCCCTGGTTATCCACAGGGCATTTTCCTCGCCGTACTTTTCAGCATACTCCTGGTATTCCTGGAGCGGATCGGCCTTTTGATCGATCCATCCCTTGCTCAGGTAGTAGGTGCCCGGGTCGGCGCCAAACTCCCGGTCGTATCTTTCCCTGGAGCCCAGCAGCAGGCTGATGCAGTCATGCACCCGGGGAATAACCAGGGTTTTGACTCCGGCCCTCAAACCATCGAGCCCCCTCGAGCAGAGCCCGTAAACAAAAACCAGCGTATCAGCCTCATGCTCTGAGTCGATCCTTTTCTGCAGCTCTTCGCAAAGTTTTTCCGGAGTCCTGTGCAGGGCATATTCCATGTATTCCACAGGCTGGTTTTCAGGCCTGATTTTTTCAACTTCCTCCATCATCGTCTTACAGCAAATTAGCTTAGTTTTTTTTCCCATAATTATTCACCACACTTAAATATTTACCACAGATGCCGCTGCCCGGTTTAAAGCTTGCCCTTGAAATGATCGGCCACTTCCTGCAGCAGGCGAAAAGACCTGGTAACCGTTTCTTCCCCGTCCTGGTTGACCAGGCAGCAGCGGGCCGGGGCCAGCCATGCTTGCTGCAGGATTTGTTCACGCGGGATTCCCTGCCGGTCCAGGCTCTTCCACAACCCCTCCAGCATCTCGATCATCGAATGCACATTCTCGCGCTCAAATTCCTCGGTCAGGGTCGGTGTTATTCCCCAGGAAATAATGCCTCCACGCTCAAGAAAACCCCTGACCTCTTCGGCGTAACGGCTAAAAATATGGCCCTGGGCTAATACATCCAATGAAAGCACGTCCAGTTCCATCTGCAGCAAAAACGACCAGTCCGGGTTACCGCAGAGGTGCACCCCCCGCGGCCCGGGGAAACTATCCAGGAAAGCCAGGTAATCTTCTTTTGCCCTTTCACTGGTATAACCGGTAAAAGCCATGAAAATCATTTCCAGTCCCGGTTCGTCCACCCAAACAAAAGCGCCATTGTGCGCTCCTTGCATTTCCCCGAACTGGGCTTTAAGCTTCTTGGCTACGAAATCAAACACGATCTGCCTGACCTCTTCGTAGTAGATCATCGGCTTGTTTTTTTCATCGAGTATTTTAAGCCCGTAGCTGACCGGCCCGATGCTCTGGCCCCGGACATACTTGTAACCTGACAGGTCCTTTTCCAGGAAACGGTGGAATACCACCGAGTACTCCGGGGAAAGGCGGAAGAATTCCTCCTCTTCCCAGTGAGGCATGTATTCTTCAAAATCCTCGTAAAACTTGTCAATGGAAAAGCTGACCACCCGCCTGTCCATGTCAAGTATAATCCCTGGAAAATGTTCGGAAACCTGGGCGTACATATCCTCAAGAAAGCTCACCTTCGGCAGCTGGGGCCAAAAGGGTATATCCAAGCTTAAAGCCAGCTCCAGTGCCCGGTCGGCATCCTTGTGGGGCATGATCCCCATAGCCGTCGTCCGGCAACCGCCTTCCAGTTTTAAATCAATTTCCTTCATCAAGCAACCTTCTTTCGCCGGTCAACTGCTGCAGCCTGGTGATATCCTGGGCCACTTCCAGGGCGCCCACGTACCTGCCGTTTTCATCCCGGATTGCGAAAAAGATGATGTAAATCATCTTGCCCTGCAAATTAATCCAGAATTCGGCGCTGTCCCTGGTGCCATCTTTGAAAGAAGAAACAATTTTTTGCACCTGATCAACACTCTGCGGCGGGTGGCAGTTTTCCACCTTGCGTCCGATAATAGCCCTGGTCCGGACAAAAATCCGTTCTTCGTTCTCGGAAAAGTAGCGGACCACGTCATCCTGGTCAACAAAAGTAATATCCACGGGCAGGGCGTTGAGCATGTGCATCAGCTGTTTCGGGGTCAACTCTCCCGAGGGCAGTTTGATCTTGCTGGCTTCCAGGGAAGGCTCTTCGGCCGCAGTCTTTTTCAAGGTATCAGCCAGGTGGGCGGTGTCGGCAGGCGGTTCAATAAAAGCGTAGCCGACCTGGTCGCTCTCCTTGAGCACATCGACCCAGTCTGTGGTCTGCAGCTTCTCCAGGGAAGTGGGGAAAAGGATGTTTTCTTCTTTGAAAATCATGCCGTCCACTTCCTCCACCAGCGGGTTAAGGCGGTCTTCCACAAACCTTTCCACGTCTTTGGCGATAGCTACTTTATTCAGTTCTGCCTGGGCCTGTTTGAACAGATCCCTGATCTCGTTGTGCTTACCCCACATCACCTGGGTGGGGCCCATAAAACCGTAGCGCTCCAGGTACGGAAACAGGATCTGCTCTTTTCTGACATAGTGTTGTTCCACATCGCTGAGTTTATCAAGCAGGGCGGCCGCTTCCTCGCGGAATTCTACCGGATCCTTTTGCTCAGCCTTTAGGGCCAGATCTTTCAACAGGGTGGTAATCTTTTCTATTTCCCGGTTTTCCTCCTTGAAAAATTTCACCGGGTGGGCTTCGCTTTGCTCCCCGCCCAGGTCCGCCTCCAGGCTCGATTCAAAGAGGAGGGCGTGAACGTTGCAAAACTTCTTGATCTCATCGGGCGTCATACCGTCGTCAATCAAGGACTGCTCCACCTGGGCAATCTCATGAGAAGAGATCGAGCCCACTTCCTGCTCCAGCTTTTTCTGCGCTTCCTCAAAGCTGAGGCCCCGGTGCAAGTCTAAAATAATATCTTTGATCACCTGCTTCTGCTTATCGAAATCTTTACCGCTCACCATACCTCCACTCCTTTTATTTAACATTCATACTGTTTCATACAACAGCATTAATTTTTTTCATCCAGGCATAATATCAAAGCCAAAGGCTGCCGGGCATTAGGTTGTAAATACCGGGCCCGGCAGCCTGCTTTGCTCTTAACCGAGAGTTGCCGTTAGATCTTCCTCGGCGGTGCTGATAGGCATAATATTAAATTTATCCACAAGGACATCAAGCACGTTCGGGGAAATAAAAGCAGGCATAGTCGGTCCGAGGCGGATATCTTTCAAGCCGAGATAGAGCAGGGTAAGCAGGATAGCTACTGCTTTCTGTTCATACCAGGAGATAATCAGTGAAAGCGGCAGATCGTTTAAGTCAAGATCGAAAGCTTCCGACAGGGCAGAAGCTACCTTGATCGCTGAATAAGCATCATTACACTGCCCCATGTCAAGTAATCTCGGGATGCCACCGATATCACCCAGGTCCTGGTCGTAGAAGCGGTACTTACCGCAGGCCAGGGTCAGCACCAGGCTATCAGGCGGTGTTTTTTCCACGAACTCGGTATAATAGTTGCGCCCCGGCTTGGCCCCATCACAGCCGGCCACAAGGTATATATGCCTGAGATCACCGCCCTTTACCGCCTCAACTACCTTGTCGGCAACCTCCAACACGGCGTTGTGCGCAAATCCAACTTTAACGCTTCCTTTGTCCTCATCCGCAGTGAACCCGGGCATAGAAAGAGCCTTTTCAATTACCTCACTGTAATCATCACCAACCAGATGTGTCGCACCCGGCCAGCCAACCATTTCCCGGGTATAGATATTTGCAAAATATGGTTCTTTAGGCTCCCTGAGGCAGTTGGTGGTCATCACAATAGGGCCGGGAAAATCAACAAATTCCTTCTGCTGGTTTTGCCAGGCGGTACCGAAATTACCGTAAAGGTGATCGTATTTATTTAATTCCGGATAGCCGTGGGCCGGAAGCATTTCACCGTGAGTATAAACGTTAATATCTTTACCTTTAGTCTGCTCCATGATCTTTTTCAAGTCATAAAGATCATGGCCGGAAACTAAAATACACTTCCCCTTCTTATAACCCAGGGGAACTTCGGTGGGAACCGGATTTCCAAAGGCTCCGGTGTTAGCAGTATCGAGCAGTTCCATGGCCTTCAGGTTAACCTCTCCGCACTTTAAAACAAGTCCTAGCCAATCTTCCATAGAAAGATCCAGGTTATTCAGCGAAGCAAGGCCTTCGTGGATATAAGCATAAATACTGTCATCTTCCTGGCCGAGGATACCGGCATGATGGGCGTAGGCCGAGATGCCTTTTATACCAAAGTACATGGCCTGCTGCAGGGAAACATTATCCCCGGGGACTTCCTTATTCCAGGGCTGCCCGATCGCTTCTCCCTGTTTAATCATTCCTTCCTTGTCAGGCGCAGGCTGAAAAGTGACAGGAGGTACAGAAGAATCAACTTTACCTCCTGCCGCCTCAACCTTTTCTTTTAGATCCTCCCTCAAACTAACCGCTTCGCGTATAAATTCCACAAATCTATCCGGATCAAAATTAACATTGGTCAGGGTAGAAAACAGGGCTTCTGCGGTAAAACGGTTTACCTTTTCATCNACTACCCCAACCCTGCGACCTTCATGGGCAAACAGGGCAATCCCCTTGACCACGTGACCCAATAAATCTTGCAGGGTCGCAACCTCGTGGGATTTTCCACAAACACCTTTGACAGTACAACCTTGCCCTTTAGCAGTTTGCTCACACTGGTTACAAAACATTTTATCCCTCCTAAAATCATTGTATTACCCAAAAATGTTGTCGTTATCTTCCCTTACCAGGTCGGCAAATGTTTCCCTGTCCAGTTCGGATAACAGGGCGTCCTGGGCCCTCTGCAGGATCACGTGCACCTGGCAGGACGACCGATTCTTACAATAGCTATTGTCAGCCAGGCACGGATTAATAGCCACTTCGCCTTCGATAGCGCCGACGACGTCGGCAATGGTAAACAACTCCGGCTTTACAGCAAGCCTGATCCCTCCCTGCATGCCTCTCCTGGTTTCCACAAACCCGGTCCGAGTAAGCATCTGAACAGTTTTACTTAAAAACGTCTCCGGTAATTCTTGCTTGACCGAAACAGCCCTGCTCTGGATAAATTCCCCCTTCGGCAATTTAGCCAGTTCCAGTAAAGCCCTTATTGCATATTCACTCTGCCGTGTAATCTGCATTATCCTGCCTCAGCCTCTCCAGCGTATTTTTAATTGGTCGGATTTCAGAACAATGGCATAAAAGAACCGGCCCTGGAACACTATAAACAAGATATATTTTACCTTATTACTATTATTTCTGTACAAAAAAAACAAATCCTGCCCGCAGATCAAATTTTTTTGTTTTTCTATACCAACCCTGACCATAATCCCCAGGTCCATATAGTACTTTGCAGAACACATTTCAGTAACCAGGTCGGCCCGCCCGCCAATCTCCGGCGGCACTTTGCGGCCGGTTAAAACCACGTCCATGAAGGCTTTTTTGGGGGTTCATCCAGTTACACATCCTGTATCATGCCGGCAAGGGACCGGTTTACGGCGTTTACATGATCGAAGTGTTAAAACGGCACGTCTATCACGTCAGCGCCGGCCATGACGGAGCCCAGGGCCACCTCGTTTACATCCCCGAGAACGGATTCACCCCCCCCGCAGGGGCCATGCGCGAACCCAAGCTTATGATCATAGCTTCCAATACCGCATTGATGCCCGGTTATGGCGGAAAGCAAACCAATCCCTGCAGGCGGAACTAGAACAAATATCTCCCTTTTGCAGTAAAATGGCGTAAATCAACCCGAAACCAATTCTCAGCAGGTAATTATCCACTATCCCACTACCACACCATCCTCATCTCCGGGCTAATATATAATTATTGCTATAGTGTTTATAAAATATAGGGTAAAAAAATAATCCGTCAAAGCCCCGCGGCACAAAATTTGCCTTAAAGAAACAAAAAAGATCTGTTTGCTGCGTGTTGACTATCCTATAATGCCTATGGTATAACTATCATTAGCAGGGGTTAAATCAACCCGTAGAAATGGAAGGCAAAGAAAAATGTTTAACGGCCCTGGAACAGCAAAAGTCCCACCAACTGTGTTCAGTTGGAAGTTGTTTCCGGCAGAACGGAGGAGATTATTTTTACCCTAATTGTTAGGGCTACCTAAATTTTATACTACCGGGACGCCGTTCCCGGAACAGGAGGTTGATTCTCAAATGATAAATTCTAAATGGTTAAAATACAGCTTGTTTACAGCGGTTGCCTTCATAATGGCCGCCCTGCCTTTCACGCTTGTCGGCTGCGCGCCGGGCGGTGGGAGCGAGGGTGAGCTCGTCGTTTACAACGCCCGCAGCGAAACCTTCGTGAAACCGCTCCTGGAACAATTCGAATCAGAAATGGGGATCCGGGTCAGGGTCCTTTCCGGCAGGGAAGAGCTGGTCAACCAGATCGAAGAAGAAAGGAACAATGTCCGGGCCGATATATTCATTTCCAACGACGCCGGGGCCATGGAGTACCTGCGCCGCCAGGACCTGCTGGCGCCAAATGATGCCCCGGCCCTGGGAAAAATCGATCAGCGATTCCGCGCCGCCGACGGTTCCTGGGTGGGCTTATCTGCCCGGGCCCGGGTCCTGATCTATAACAAGAACCTGATCAGCGAGGAGGAAATGCCTGAGTCTCTCAGGGAGCTGGCCGATCCCGAGTGGGCCGGCCGCTTTATGATCACCAGGGGCGGCAACATCTCCATGGTTACCCATGTAGCCGCCCTGCGGAAAGCCTGGGGAGACGAAGAAACCCGCACCTGGCTCTCGGGTTTAAGTGAAAATGCCGGCGCCATCACCGGCGGCCACACCGACATCCGCCGGGCCGTGGGAGCAGGCGAATACCTCATTGGCCTGGTCAACAACTATTATTACCACCTCCAGCTCGAAGAGGACCGGGATAACAATGTCGGGGCTGTTTACCCTGACCAGGGCGAAGGAGAAATCGGGACTTTTGTCAATGTCGCCGGGGTAGCCCTGATCAATGACGGGCCCAATAAAGAAACCGCCCGGGCTTTCATCGACTGGATCCTGGAAGATGAACAGCAGCACGAGTTTTCCTACCACAGCAAGGAAACCCCTCTTAACCCGGATATCCCGGCGCCGGAAGGGGCAAAACCAATCGACCGGTACAGGGCTATGGATATTAACCTGGCCGACCTGGGTCCGCACTGGCCGGACGCCAAAGAACTGATCCAGGAATCGGGGCTCGACCTCGGCATTTAAATACAAAATAGGAGATGGAGCGGTTATGGCTGAAAAACAAACACTTTGCCAGGATAAGAGCAGGCCGGCGCTGTCCCTGCAGGAGATCCTGCAGAAGCCTTCCCGCTTCCGGCTTTATATCTGGCGCGGAAATCCCCCGGGTTTTGTCCCCGAAGCTCTGGCCCTCTTTACAGCCCTGGTCATGTTTATCCCTATCCTTTATGTCATGGTCCGGGGTTTCCAGGGCGGCTGGGAAAGATGGCTTTCCCTGCTCGACACCCGCATCCCCCAGCTGCTCTGGAACACCCTCAGCCTGACTGCGGCCGTCTCCCTTGGCGCCCTTTTGATCGGGGTGGTAGCAGCCTGGCTGGTAACGCGCACCGATTTGCCCTACCGCAGGACCTGGGCCTGGCTGCTGGCCTTGCCGCTGGTAATCCCGCCTTACGTCGGGGCCATCTCCTACATAATCATATTCGGGCCGCAGGGCCTGCTCAGAAATATCCTGGGGCATTCTCCCGTCGATATTTACTCCTTCGGCGGGGTGGCCCTGGTTCTGACCCTGTTCACCTACCCTTATGTCTATTTGATCACTTCGGCGGCCCTGAAAAGGTTCAACCTCAATTACGAGGAAGCAGGCCGGATCGCGGGGCTGAGCTACCCGCAGGTCTTCTTGAAAATCATCCTGCCCCTTTTACGCCCGGCCATGGGGGCGGGGTTTCTGCTGGTCGCCCTCTATACTCTTGCCGATTTCGGGCTGGTGAGCATGCTCCGCTACACCACCTTTACTACGGCTATTTACTTCCAAACGGGCAGTTTTGACCGCCATTCGGCGGCGGTTTTAAGCATGGTCTTGATCATGATCACCCTGGTAATCCTAGGCCTGGAGTACCGCACCCGCAGCAGGCAGAAGTATTTCCAAACTGCCGGGTCTTACCGGGAACCAGATCCCCTGCAGCTGGGGCGGTGGCGGCCGGCCGCTTTGGCCGGCCTGGGCATAATTGCCGCCGCAGCCCTGGGCCTGCCGCTTTCCGTCCTGGTTTACTGGTCCTATTACGGCATTGCCCGCGGCGCCCTGGACAGCCGTTTCCTTGAATATTCCTACCACAGCCTTTTAACTGCCGGCGCGGCAGCAGCGGCCTGTGCGGTTTTAGCCCTGCCCCTGGTCTACCTTAAATCCAGGCACCCGTCGGTGCTGAGCAGTTTCTATGAAAAGCTGGCCCTGGCCGGCTACGCCCTGCCGGGAGTGATCATCGCCCTGGGCATGGTCTTTATCTTTAACAACTACATCCCGGCCCTTTACGGCACCGCAGTAGTCCTGGTTTTAGCTTATATCATCCGCTTCCTGCCCCAGGCCATGCAGGCGGAAAGCTCGTCACTGAACCAGGTTTCGCCCCGGCTGGACGAAGCCGGGCGCAGCCTGGGCTATTCGCCCTGGCAGGTTGTCACCCGCCTGATCCTGCCATTGATCCGGCCCGGTGTCCTGGCCGGGATGGCCCTGGTTTTCGTCAATGCGGTCAAAGAGCTGCCGGCCACCCTGCTGCTGCGGCCGCCGGGCATGGACACCCTGGCCGTGCGGATCTGGATCGAGGCATCTGAAGGATTTTACGAAATGGCCGCGCCGGCCTCGCTATTGATTATCATCGTTTCGGCTCTGCCCCTGAAGTGGCTGATCAGCCGTTTTTAAAGGGGAAAGTTATCTTGGAGAAAAGAGGAAGTGATACCGCCATGATTGCAATAGAACTGATCAAGGTCAAAAAAAAATATCCGGGCTGCAGCGTGCCCGCGGTGGACAACCTGTCGCTGGCCGTTGAAAAAGGGGAGATAATGACCATCCTCGGACCCAGCGGCTGCGGAAAAACCACCACCCTGCGCCTGATCGCGGGCTTCGAGCGCCCGGACGGTGGCACCATTGCCCTGGCCGGACGAACCGTTACCGGACCGGGACAGTGGGTCCCGCCGGAAAAAAGAAAGGTGGGCATGGTTTTCCAGGATTATGCCCTATTCCCTCACCTGAGCGTGGAAGAAAACATCGCCCTGGGCCCACCCGGGGAAAACAGGAAAGAAAAAGCCGACGAGATGGCCGCCCTGGTCAATCTTGCAGGCCTGGAAAAACGCTATCCCCATGAACTTTCCGGCGGACAGCAGCAGAGGGTAGCCCTGGGCCGGGCCCTGGCCGGCAACCCGGTCGTGGTCCTGCTCGACGAACCTTTCAGCAACCTCGACACCGATCTGCGCAACCACATGCGCCGGGAAGTGACAAAAATCATCAAGGCCGCCGGAACAACTGCGGTCTTTGTTACCCACGACTTAAAAGACGCCCTGGCCGTTTCAGACCGGGTAGCGGTGATCAGGGACGGCCGTTTGGAGCAGGTGGGGACGCCGGTCGATATTTACCGCCACCCGGAAACAGAATTTGTGGCCGCCTTTGTCGGCAAATCCACCATCCTGGAGGGGGAAATCGGCCCTGATCACTGCTCGGTCAAAACAGCCATCGGCATGATCCCCTGTGGCCACACCCACAACCTGCCTGCAGGCCGGCCGGTAAAAGTGTCCATCCGACCGGACAGCTTTGAGCAGGACACGGAAGGCGATATCAGGGGGATAATCAGGGAAACCACCTACGGGGGAAACGAGATCGAGGCCCTTCTTGAGGCACACACCGGCAACGGCCCCGTCAACCTGCAGGTCCACATCCATCCGGAAGAAAACGTCCGGGAAGGCACTGAGCTCCGCTTCCATGTCCTGCCCGAATTCGTGGCAGTCATCGACTCATAACTTTGAATCCTCTGTGGCCATGCGGATAAATTCGTTAATACAGGACTAAATCCTGTCCAGGAACAGTAACCGGTTACCTGCTTGGATCTATGTTGATTGCTGCCAGTAATTTGTTCTATAATGGTCATATACAAAGGAGGAAAAATCAATATGAAGATGATGAAAGGAATGCTCATTGCTCTGGCTCCGGTGACGCTCTTTGCCCTATATTCTTTCCGCCTTAATGCACTGCTCTTAATTCTGGTCAGCGTGGCCGCAGCTGTAGCTTCGGAAGCACTGTACCAGTACTTAACAAAAAAGCCGATCAAGATAAAGGACCTAAGCGCGATAGTGACCGGCCTGCTCTTGGCGCTGACCGTCTCACCTTCCCTGCCCCTTTATGTTGTAGCAGCCGGCGCCGTTTTCGGTATTGTAATCGGCAAACAGCTCTTCGGCGGTTACGGTAAAAATATTTTCAACCCGGCTCTTTTTGGCCGACTGTTTATTATTTATGCTTTCCCGGGAACGATGGATCCGTGGTTAACACCGGTAAACGGTATAGCCACAGCCACCCCGCTGCAGATCCTGCGCAGTGAAGGAGCGTTGACCCCCTTGCCGGATCTTTTCTTGGGAACAATACCGGGCAGCCTGGGAGAAACATCGGCACTGCTGCTTTTGATCGGAGCAGCCTGGTTAATCTATAACCGCTATGCCAACTGGCGTATCCCGCTAAGCTGCCTGGCCGCTGTGATCATCGTTTGCCTGTTAACCGGCCAGAACGTTCTATTTCACCTGTTATCCGGAAGCCTGCTCCTGGGCGCATTTTTCATGGCTACCGACCCGATAACTTCACCGAAAACACAGCTAGGACGCTATATTTTCGGCTTTGGGGTGGGTCTGATCATCATGGCCATGCGCCTGTGGGGATGGCTGCCGGAAGGAACTACATTTGCCATCATTGCTATGAACCTGTTTGTTCCCCTGATCACCCGCTATACCAGACCTAAAAAAAAGCCACAGACAGTTTAACCGCAAACAGACGGCAGGCCAATTATTCATTGCCCCTAAAACTGACTTTCCTCAGCAATACCCGGTTTAAATGATATGCTCCCCTTAACGGTAAGCCGGTTTCAAACAGCTGCTGATAGGGAAGCATCCTTATATCCATAAGCATTAGAGTTTACAGGAGGCTTTAAAAAAAGCTAAGCTTCGATTAATCGTTAAAAACCTCCTTTGATATTTCGCCAAGCAACAGCTCAATTTCGCTGACATCGACGGCAAGGCCCTTTACTTCGGATGGATCGCTGTCGCGCAGTGTGGCAAAAATCACCCCGACCACTTCCCCCTGATCATTAAACAGCGGACTGCCGCTGCTGCCGGGGTAGATTGCGGCCTGGATCACCAGATACGGCGCTTCACGTTCAGCAGGGTGCTTAGAATAACCAATCATAAGTCCCTTATTGGCAATCCGGGCAAACTGCAGCGGGTTTCCAATTACCAATAACTCATCTCCAGGCTCTGCTCTCTGTTCGGACAGGGGCACTGCTGGAAGATCTTCTCCCTCTATTTCAATTACCGCCAGGTCGACATGCTCAGAGACATACCACTGCTTTGCGGAATAAGCCCCCCGTCCGGGAAAAGAAACCCTGATCATCAAAGCATCTTCGACCAGGTGGCGATTGGTAACAATCAACCCGTCAGAGGCAATGTTAAAACCGCTTCCGCGGGCCTGACCACCGGGAGAACCTGAACGGGAGTCAATGAAAACCTGGACCACAGCTTGTCTCGATTCTTCCACCAGCGGATCATCGGCCAGGGCCCAGGACTCCTGAAGAAAGGAAAAAGCTGGTCCGGCAAATACTGTTAACCACCGGCCGGTCACGGTAAAAAGAAATATCAGGGCCAGCAAGAAGGCAGTCACGCTTAAAATTATACGCCGTGACCGATATAAAGCAGCATGATCAGCGGCAAGATCGCTTTCGCCTTCTTCATATTTGCGATTAATCTCTTCGATTAAATCGAGATCATGGTCATCGTTATCTTTACGTCTAACTTTATTTTCACTCCTTTATTGAGCCGGGAAACAGGGGCAACCAAAAATATGATCACCGAGAATACTTTTTGCCAAACTCCACCGCAGTTCCTCTTCTCACAATTATTACAAATTATCGCTTACCTTAATTATCGCTGATTTTTATCCTTTTGGAAACAGCAAGTTACGGCTGCCCGGCCCGGCATCACCTGTCACGTGTCATTGTTCTCTTCGCCTATTGGAGTTATAATTATAACGCAAACTTAAATATCAAGCGAGGTGAATGGCCTGCGTTACGGGTGTATGCCGGAAAATTTATGCATCCCCGCAAACACTGCCGGCCAAGTGTTGAGCAAATCAAAGGACAGACAGCAATTTGAATCGCCGGAACAAAAAGCGTTAAAAAAAAAGATCCACCGGGCCCTGCTGGAAGCAAGAAATGCCCAGCACAACGGTGACCACGAGGCGGCGCGAAAGATCGTGCGCCAAATAATGGCTGAAGCGGCGCCGGAAGCCTACCGGGCCAGCCTTGAAGGCGGCTTCAATTGGGTAGTGGAAACCCTAAAGCCGCTTGATGAGTTGATGCTGCCGGACGATGATAGTGATGAGCATTAATTTTTTCCAACACGGTCCTAAACAGCAATCAGCAGCGCTGCCACCAGTGCAACAATTATAGCCACCGGTATGACAATCAGGATAGCGAAATAGATTATATAGGCGCCGATACTTGCCCCGGTAGAAAGGCCGTGGCTTTCCCGCAGGGCTATAACCTGCAGGACAATAACCCAAACCGATAGTCCAAAAGTGATCAACCCGCTTAAGATGCTGCCAGCCGTCCCGAAATAAAAAGCAAAAAGAGTAACCGGAACAATAATGATCATCGGAAAATCGGCGAAACAGAATGCGCAAAAGAAATTCCAATAAAGACCCCTGCCGCCAAATAATTTGGCTAAAAGATGAAGCAGGCCGGTGAAAATAAATACGGATACGCCGGCAAAAGCCAGCCCTCCAAAAATAATAACAGATGTTGAAATATACAGGTCAAATTCAGCCATTACTTCTGTTAATCCCCGGAGCCCCTGATCGCCATAGAGATTAGCCAGAAAAACCAGGATGGTAACCCCAAAGTAAACCAGCAAAGCCCAGCCGATTGGTTTTTCGCGGGCAATCTCATCTAAAGTTTTTACCGGACTGGCCATCACCCCGAAAAGCCATTCGACAAGTTTATCACCCATACTGCAACCTCCTCTGCTTTTTTGAAATATCTACCTGACCTGGTAACGGATATCGGGGGGGACTCCCTCCCGCAGTTTTTCAAGCAAGACAATTTTCGGATCTGTAAATGATCTTTCCAGAACAGCTAAAACGCTGTAGCCATAATCAAATATCTGCGCAAATAGTGACGGCGCCGGGTATTCATAACGGACCGGCTTTTCGAGGTCGTTCATTTCAGCCAGGTATTCTATGGCTTCTTCAATTCCGCCCAGGCGATCGACCAAACCAAGCTCTAAAGCCTGGCTGCCGAGGAAAAGCTCGCCGGTAGCCAATTCGCGCACTTCTTCGGGATCCATATCCCTTCCTCCGGCCACATCAGTAATAAACTGTTCGTAGGCTTCATCAGATATATCCTGCATAAGCTGTCTTTCTTCGTCGGTCAGGGAGCGGCTGAACATATCCTTGTGTTCACCGGACTTAATGGTTTCAACTTTGATCCCCAGCATTTCATAAAGTTCTTCCATATCCATAATAGAACTGATAACACCGATCGATCCGGTCAGCGTCCCCGGATGCGCCACAATCCCCTGGGCCGGAGCAGCAATATAATAACCGCCTGATGCTGCCATGTCAGCCATGGAGACCACGATCGGTTTCTCAAAATTCCTGACCATGGAAGCTATTTTCTGGGAAGCCGCGATTGATCCCCCGGGGCTTTCGATCCTTAAAACCACACCTTCAATGGCAGGATCTTCAGCTGCCCGTTCAAGCTGCCGATAAACCTGATCTGGGGTGATGCCCCCGACAAAAAATCCGCCTGGTGCTTCTTGAATGGTTCCCGCCAGTTTAATTACAACCACCCGCTCTTCACCAACTCTGTCCGGCTCCCTCACCGGATCAACGCCGTTAAGGAAAGGCATTGCGATAACCGCAACAACCGCGATAACGATTAAAGCGGTGATAAACAGTTTTCGTTTTGTCAATACCATCCACTCCCATCGATATGATTATGCATACATGTTTTTAATTTGACAGGCCGATCGTTAATTCCTTCATCAGCCAGTATTAATAAGCCTGTGTTTTGATCTTTCCGTAATCATTTCTTATTCATTAATAATTCCAAAGGGTAGTTGTGTCCGTTTATGCGTTGTGTTAAAATATACTTAACTGCTATAGTTATAAATTAACACGCTGTGAGGAGGCGATCATGTGGACAAGGACAAATTTACCACAAATGCGGTCAACCTGAAAACACTGACTGATTACCAGAAAGGATCCATTGTAAGCAAAGAAATACTGAAAAAAGAAAGCGGAAGTGTTACCATATTCGCTTTTGACCGGGGTCAGGGTTTGAGCGAGCATACAGCCCCTTTTGATGCCCTGGTTTGCGTGCTGGACGGAAACGGTGAAATAATTATCTCCGGAGAGTCTTATAATGTCCAGGAAGGCGAAATGATCATAATGCCGGCTGATGAACCGCATGCTGTAAAAGCAAATGAGCGCTTTAAGATGATGCTGGTTATGATCCGATCCTGATCATTATTTACCAAAACATTTTAGCAGGAGGTTTTTTTGATGTCTTTTAAAGTCAATGATAATGTAACCTGGGTGGGCAAAGTAGACTGGGAGCTACGCAAGTTTCACGGTGAAGAATTAAGCACTCACAAGGGGAGCACCTATAACTCCTACCTGGTCAGAGGTAAGGAAAAGACTGCTTTGATTGATACTGTCTGGCGCCCCTTTGCCGAAGAGTTTGTCAGTAATTTAAAAAAAGAAATCGACTTAAACGAGATAGATTATATCGTGGCCAACCACGCCGAGATTGACCACAGCGGTTCTCTTCCTGACCTGCTGCGCGAAATACCGAACACTCCGGTTTTCTGCAGTAAAGCCGGGATAAAATCGCTCAGCGGGCATTACCACCAGGACTGGAACTTTCAGCCGGTAAAAACCGGCGACAAGCTCGATCTTGGCGGTAAAGAGTTAGTTTTTATCGAGGCCAAGATGCTCCACTGGCCGGACAGTATGTTCTGCTACCTTACTGAAGACAATTTGCTTTTTCCCAACGACGCATTCGGTCAGCACTATGCCTCAGAGCATATGTTTAATGACCTGGTAGACCAGGATGAACTCTACCGGGAAGCGATTAAATATTATGCCAACATCCTGACTCCCTTCAGCAGCATGGTCACCGCCAAAATCAAAGAGGTAGTCGGCCTTGAGCTGCCTGTAGATATGATCTGCCCCAGCCACGGGGTTATCTGGCGCAGTGATCCGCTCCAGATTGTCAACAAATACATGGAATGGGCCGACAACTACCAGGAAAACCAGGTCACACTTATTTATGACACCATGTGGGAAGGCACCCGGAGGGCTGCTGAAGCTGTTGCAGCCGGAATCAAGGAAGCCAACGACGCTATAACGATCAAACTCTATAATGCCGGCCGTACAGATACAAACGATATTATCACAGAAATTTTCAAGTCGAAAGGAATCGTGGTCGGATCGCCGACGATTAACAAGGGGGTTTTGCATTCAATAGCCGCCCTGATGGAGATGGCCAAAGGGTTGAATTTCAAGCAGAAGAAAGCAAGCGCTTTCGGTTGTTATGGCTGGAGCGGTGAATCAGCTAAACTGGTCAGTGAAATGCTGGACCAGGCCGGCTTTGAGTTGATTAACAAAGATGGGCTAAAAATGCTCTGGAATCCGGATGAAGAAGCAATCGCCGCTGCCAAAGCATACGGCAGGGAAATCGGCAGTGCTCTGTCTTAAAAAAATAAGTCTTGTCTGACCAGGTAATTAAGATTACGCACAGGACGGGGGAAATAGATTAGTCTATATCCCCCGTCCTGCTTTGAAAGCAAGCATCCGCTTAACAATAAATCTTTATAAGATGAGCTAAAACACGATCCAGCCTGCCTTTACAGTGCGCTTATCAGCCAACACTGCCTGTTTAGCGGACCTGTTTTTTGGGCTATAAAACCCTATTCTGCGGACACCGGGAACCGATCGCCCCTAACCTGCAGATTACCGATGCCGTTCCAGAATATATCGAGGAGTTTGCTCAGCTGTTCTTCTTCTAAATCAATATTATCGAGGACAACCATACCGCCCATGACCACACAATTGAGGGCGAGGAAAAGACGTCCGGCCATTTCGATGTCGATGTCGGAACGGATCTCCTTTGCGTCGATCCCCTTGCGGAACAGGTTTGTTATCCCCTCCAGCAGTTCCTGCCGCCTGTCAATCACCCAGGCCTGTAATTCCTGGAAACTAAGTGGCCGTTCGTTAAACAGGAGATGTAATTTATTGCGGTTATCTTTGAGAAGTTCGAGGTGGGTATTGACAATGTCCTGCAAAGTTTGTTTGACTGAAGTAGTTTCAAAAAGGTGTTTACTAAATGACTGGAGGTATGAATCAGCACAGTAGGAAAAACTTTCTTTGAATAAACCTTCCTTGCTGGAAAAGTATTCGTAAACCGTACCTTTTCCCACTTCAGCCCGCTCGGCAATCTCAGTGATGGTCACCTGGTAGAAATCTTTTTCCAGAAACATTTCGACCGCCGCAAGGAGGATTTGCTCCCTTTTATTCCCAAAATCTTTTTTCCGATTATTTGTCACAGTCATTAGCATAAACCCCTTTCTTTTAAGCTTCAATCTGACACAAACTCTCCTTGTTCAACCGCATAAGCATTTCACCCGGTTGTTAAAACCGGGCCGGGCATTCTGTCAGTGGATTACCGAAACCAGATCCTGGCCTGACAGATTAAACAAAATAAGGATAACTGCCATCAGGATTATAACAACTGCCATACGCAAGATAACCATAATCAAAGGCTTTTCAATTTTGCCGATGCGCCTGCTCCCTGCCCCGGCAAAAGGCTCGGACCAATCAGCAGCGGGAGAAATAATTTGTGAATGGCCGGAAAACGAAATATCCCCTGCTTCAATGCCCTTTTCTTTAGTAAGCACCATGTAAATTGAGGGAATGGCCAAAAGCAACAGAAGAGTTCCTGTAATCTGACCGCCGATAATGGTTATAGCCATTGGCGCCTGAAGCTGGCTGCCTTCACCGATACCTAAAGCCAGTGGCAAGAGACCCAATCCGGTGGTAGCAGTGGTCATCAAAATCGGGCGCAGACGGGCAGCTGCTCCTTCCACAACAGCTTCTTTCAATCGCAGGCCGTGGATCCTGCGCTGCTGGTTGATGTAATCAACCATAATAATTCCGTCGTTGACCAAAATACCGGAGAGAACGACAACTCCGATCATGGCCGGAACACTGAGGCTGTTACCGGTGATCATCAGGGCAATAATCGACCCGGCAAAGGCCATAGGCAGGCTGAGAATAATAATAAACGGGTGCAGCAGTGATTCAAACTGCGCGGCCATAACCAGGTAAACCAGCAGGGCGGCCAGGACCACAACCAGCTCAAGTTCCGATAATACATCTTCCATCATGCTAAAGCTGCCCGAGGGTTTTATTTCATAACCGTCAGGCAAGGCAATCCCGCTCAGTTCTTCAAGAGCCTCTTCAGTGGCTGTGCCCAGGTCAGTATCCCTGTATTGAATCTGAATCTGGCCGACAATTTTCTGGTTTTCACGCGGAATACTCTGTGGCCCAAAATCTTCTGTCAACTCAGCGATATCTTCGAGGTAAAGATATTCTCCGTTAGGTGTATAAAACCCGATACGTCCGAGGTCTTCAACTGTCTTTATATCACTTTTTTCGTAACCGAGAATAATGTCAAATATGCCGTCATCAGTCTCAATACGGCTGACCGGGATTCCCTCCAGCGCCTGGCGCACAGCGCCGGCCACCTGATACTGGGTAACCCCCAATTGCAGGGCCTCACTTTGATCAAGGCGAATATGAACTTCTGGACGACTATCTTCAAGAGATGATTGCACATCGGTAAAGTTCGGATGATCTGAAAGTTTTTCTGCCGCCTGAGCGTTAATTTCGGTGACCCGGGCCAGATCATCGCCGGTGACATCCAAATCCAGTGTAGTTTCCAATCCGGCAGCCCGCAGCAAAGATTCGCGGGAAAAAGACAGTTCCACGTCACTTGACAGGGCCTCTGCCTCTTCTCGCACTTCTTCGATAACCCGGTCTATTTCACCAATACGCTCAGGATCGATTTCGACCCGTATATCAGCCTGGTTTGAGTTGCCGCCGCCACCTCCCATGCCCATGAAACCGCCCCCGCCAACCTGGACATCAAAAGAATCAATTATTTCTCTTTGGGCCAGGATATTTTCGACCTCGGTCACAAAATCATCAGTTTTTTCCAGGGTGCTGCCGGGAGGGAGGGTAATATCGATCGAAAAAGCCGATTCATCGGTCGGGGGAAATAACTCAGTGCCCAGGGTGGTAAAACCAAGGGCTCCGGCAGCGACAAAAACAACAGCAAAAATGATCACCCACCAGGGGCTGCCGACTGCTGCATTAAGCAACCTGCGATAGGTAGGCAGCCGGGGCGAACCTGAATTTTCAGAACTGCTTTTACGGCTTTTACGTAATGAACGCGAAGCAAGCAGGGGAATAACAGTCAGGGCCACCACCAAAGAGGCAAGAATAGCACAGGCTACAGTCAGGGCGAATTCCCAGAACAACTCTCCCGCCAGGCCGGTCAGGAACACCACCGGGAAAAATACACTGATCGTAGTCAGGGTAGAGGCGGTAACTGCACCGGCTACCTCCCGGGCCCCATCAATGGCAGCATCAGCCGGTTCTTTACCGAGCTGGTAATGCCGGTAAATATTTTCACTGACCACGATGGAATTATCGACAAGCATGCCGGCAGCCAAGGCNAGGGCCCCCAGGGTCATCAGGTTAATGGTTATATCGGCAAAATAGAGCAGGGAAAAGGTAAAAATTATGGCCGCTGGAATACTCAGCCCGATAAACATGGTGGTCCGCCAGTTTTTAAGAAAGAGCAAAAGCACAATAATGGCCAGAACGGCTCCACCGGCCAGGGCCCAGGCCAGGTCGGCCAGGGCATACTCGATTTCTTCGGCCTGGTCAAAAACAACATCGAAGTTAATCTGGGAAAAATTACCTGCACTTTCGTTGGTAAGCTGATCGAGAGCTTCTCTCACATCGCCGGCGACTCTTACCGTATTGGCATCGCCTTCTTTTTGCAGCACCAGGCTGATGCTGGGCTCCTGGTTGTGGCGGGTAATTGAATCCGGGCTGTAGGTATCCTGTTTTATTTCGGCTATCATACCCAGCGACACCGGGTTTATCGGAAAATCATCGCCAAAATCGAGCCCGTCCATGCCCATGCCCGGACCTGATCCACCCGAAGCCATTGAGCCCTGAATTGTCGAGGCAGCCAGATCCTGCAGGCTTTCTTCGAGAAAGCGCGATGCATCATCTATGCCCCGGTCCATGTCGCTTTGAACATTTGACAACCAGGCCCCGTAATCGGGCAGCTGCACAACCGGATCCCGGCGGATATTTTCCCAGTTCTCGTGGAAAGCAACCAGCACGTATCTTGAGTTGGCCGCTGTAATCAGCGATGATTGATCAGCGAGTTCGCCTAGATCACTTTCTGTTAAATCATAGCGGTCCAGGCTGAGCGGATCAACGGGAATAATCGCCTGGTTGCCATCCCAATCAGCTCCGGCTATGATCCAGACATCTTCCAGGCGGACAGTGGCATCATCGGTGAAAACACTAAAGCTGTCCCCGGAAGAAAGAGTTTTCCGTCCCAGGGACGACAAAGAAAGAACCATGCTCCGGCTGCCCTTATCATAAGTAATATTCGGATTGGCCGTAAAAAGGCGCAGGCTGTCTTCGATATCTTCAGCGTTTTCATCTGCCCACACAGCATCGATCGGAATGTGCAGTTCACTGCTGGCAATGGCGCCACGATCAAAATCGAAATAATCATCCCAGTAAATTTCCCGCATTGGCACACCGCCGCTGCTCCTGCCGCTGCCGCTCAAGGGATTGCTCTGACCGGCCAGCATCTGATTCAAATCAATATCAATTTCTTCGCCGATCATTTTCTCCAGTTCTTTCTCGTCAACCTGGAATCCGACAACCAGGTCAGCGAGCCTGGCAGTTTCAGCATACCGGCCCAGAAAACGGATTCTCACCCGGCGTTCTTCAAGATCAATTATCCCGGCCGGCAAATCGACCAGGCTGGCCTGGAGGACATTGGCAATCTGATCAAAAGAAACCTGGTAATCGTCCATCACCTCCGGCGAGGTGCGGACAAAAACATCCTGCTTCGCCCCACCCTGAACCTGCACACTGGCCACCCCGGAAATTGATTCAAGCCTTGGGGAAGCAGTCTCATTAAGCCATTCGGTGAGTTCAACCCGGTCATCTGTGCCACTGGCCGAAACCATCATAATCGGCATCAGTGTCGGGTCAAATTCAAGGAGCATCGGCTGCCGGACATCGTCGGGCAAATCAATTAAGTCCATGCGCACGTTTACATCTTCACGCACTTCTTTAACGTTCATCCCCCAGTTAAACTGCATGATTACAAGGGACAGGCCCTCCTGGGAAATTGAGTTCAGATTAGTCAAGCCGCTGACGGCGGAAACCTCATTCTCAATTTTTTCGGTAACCAGCTCTAAGGTTTCCTGGGGGGAACTACCCGGAAAGGCGGTAATTACCGCCAGCACCGGCGGCTGAATATCTGGCAGCAGGTCCAGCGGGCTCTGGTAAAGACTGACCAGGCCAATAAGCAGGACCAGGATTAATATTGTGGCCGTGGCTACCGGCCTTTTGACTGCCATCCTCGACAAGCCCATGCACAAAACCCTCCAGAAAACATCTAATTTTTAATGCTGCAATTAAATTCTTAACCGTCAACCATTTTTTCAACGCTTACCCGGCAGTTGAAAGTGATTCCGGCCTAAATTAAGTCATTTACAACCGGCCGGCAAACGATCACCATCCCCAACCCGGCCGACCGGTCGGTCAATCTTACCTATTATAACATATACCGCTTACGATAAAACCCCGCAAATAAAGTTCTATTTTTCTGATTAAAGTGTCAAAGCAGATTGGCTGATTAAATCCCAGGCCCGGCGGACATGTTTTTCGGTCGTTGTCCGTTGGCCGATAGCCATGCGGATAGCATAGCGCCCTTTGAGGGAAGTATGGGTCATAAACACCTCGCCGGTAGCGTTTACTTTTTCGAGCAGGGCGGCATTCAGGCGAGCCAGTTCTTCTTCAGAGGCCCCTTCTTTTGTTAAGCGGAAGCAAACCAGGCTAAAATTAACCGGGGCCAGCAGTGCAAAACGGCTGTCTTCTTCCACCCACTCTTTAAAAAGCCCGGCCAGGCGCAGGTGCTCACGGACTATTTCCTGCAGCCCTTTGACCCCGTATGAGCGGATTACGAACCAAAGTTTCAGGGCCCGAAAACGACGGCCCAGCTGAACACCCCAGTCGCGGTAATTTTTAACTTCTTCATCCCGGCCGGTCTTTAAATACTCAGGATGGATTTCAAAAGTGCGGATAAGCAGTTCTTCATCTTTAACGAAATAAGCAGAGCAGTCGAAGTTTGTAAGCATCCATTTGTGAGGGTTGAAAACGAATGAATCGAACATTTCAGCGCCTTCAAGCACCTTTCGCTTTTCATCAAGCAGCGCAGCTGTCCCGCCATAGGCGGCATCAACATGAAACCACAGATCGTGACGGCGACATATTTCACCAATCTCAGCCAGGGGATCAACAGCCGCGGACGAGGTGGTGCCCAGGGTGCCAATTACGCAGGCCGGTATGAGCCCCCTGCTTTTATCCTCCGCTATCGCTTTTTCCAGTTCTTCCGCGCTAAGGGCAAAGTTATGATCGGTAGGGATATGACGCAGGCTTTCGATACCGTAACCGGCAATCTTAACAGCTTTATCGATGCTCGAATGCCCCTCTTCGGAAGCATAAACGCAAAGTGGCAGGCGTGCGCCGCTGCGGTTGGAATTAAAACCGGTCGCTTTTTCACGGGCGGTAAGCAGGGCGCAGAGGGTAGCGGTAGAAGCTGTGTCCTGGATTACCCCGCTAATATTTTCCGGCAATCCGATCATTTTGCCCAGCCATTGCATAACCACTTCTTCCAGCTCGGTGGCGGCGGGAGAAGTCTGCCAGATCATACACTGCGCCCCCAGGCCGGCAGTTAAGAGTTCGGCCAGCACTGAGGCCGGGCTGTTATTGGCCGGAAAATAAGCAAACCAACCTGGATGCTGCCAGTGAGTTATCCCGGGCATGATTATTTCCTGAAAATCAGCAAATATATTTTTCATCGGTTCCCCGCCCACAGGAGGCTTAGCGGGCAGGGCACTTTTGATCTCGCCTGGTTTTACGGTGGAGCACACCGGGTATTCTTCAACCTGCTCAAAATAATCTGCCACCCAATCGATAAAATCATGTCCGTAACGGCGAAACTCTTCATTATTCATTATCAAGTCCTCCCAAATTAAAACTGACCTTAATTCTAACCAACATCTCCCGCCGGCGACCTGGCCTTTTTAAACCTCCGGCCGAGATGATAAAGAGCAGCGCCGCAAAAAGCCAGTGCGGCGGGATAAAGAAGAACAAAAGCCTGGTCTCCCTTGAAGGCCATTTCAAGCAAAATAAATACTGCTATCATCAACCGGGCCAGGCATACCCGCTGCTTTCGAAGCATCGAGCGGTTTTTATCATCGGGGACCTGTTCGTAGCCGGTCAGCATAACCAGGATGATAACCGCCACCACAAGCAGCAGCATTACGGCAACGGTGTGGATATTAGCTATCTGCAGAGAAAGTTTAATGCCGGGAAAAAATAAAAACATAGCTACAAACAGAGCCAGTGATAGAAAAGCAAATATCTTTTGTTTTCGGTTTGCGGGATCGAAAAAAGCATCGAAAAAAAATACCATACCCAGAATTAAAAGGGCAAAAATTATTCCGTCGTAAAAAAGGATGACGCCAAGGATGATCAGCATTATTGAATCTATGCTTGTCGCCTGGATACCGGTGCTGCCGTTAAGAACCCGGCTAAAAAGCAAGATAAAAAATAGGGCCACAATACCGGGGGCGCCAAAAATGAAAGTGAAGATCAAGGTAAACGGCAGGGCAACAAAAGCAGACCATTGATAGGCAGGATCAATTTCCCGGCCGATCGCCCAACAGAGAAAAACAGCGAATGCGGTTGCCGCTGCCGTAACCAGAGCCCCAGTAAAAGGAGCTGCCAGGGTGAGCTGGTGAATAAAAGCTGCCGCCAGTATGACCAGGGTCAGGATCGCCACCACGCGGTTTGTGATACGGTCAAGAACAAGCGGTCGGCCAAACGCAGTTATTCTGCTAATCCCAATCACCCCTTTCTGTTACAGAGTGTTACGAACCGCTGTCAACGAATTATTTTTCGCCGGGATTATTCTTCATTTCAGATGAGCTGTAGGCGATATTGCCACCGACAATGGTCATATCAACTTCGATATCCTTGATCTTCGCCGGTTCTGTGGTTGTAATATCCTCAGAGAGGACTACCAGGTCAGCCAACTTGCCTGCGGTAATACTGCCTTTAATATTTTCTTCATATGTGCAGCAGGCAGAACCCATAGTATATATATAGAGAGCCTCATCGAGGGCTAAACATTGATCGGGAAACCAGCCGCCGGGAGGATTGCCGTTTTTATCCTGCCTGGTTACCGCCGCATGAATACCTTCTAACGGTTCGTAGTTTTCCACCGGGCAATCTGAGCCACCGGCCAGCCTAATGCCCCGTTGGATAAAATCTTTCCAGCGGTAAACCCAGGCGGCGCGCTGCGGTCCCAGGTGCCGGTCCACGAGGATATAGTCCGAGGGTGTAAATAACGGCTGTATATCAGCAATCACAGCTTGTTTTTTAAAGCGATCAAGTATAGACGGACTGACCATCGAAGCATGGATAACCCGGAACCGGGGATCGGAACGGGGATACCGTCGTTCCGCCTCATCGTAAATATCGAGGACCATGCTGACTGCCGCATCACCGATGGCATGGACAGCAACCTGCATATCGCAGCTGTGGGCAAGGTCAACCAGTTCTTTTACTTCCCGGCGGGATAATATTTCTATCCCGCAGTTTTCCGGGTAACCTTCGTAAGGAGCAGAAACCAGGGCTGTTCGGCCGCCTATGGAACCGTCTGTTAAAAGTTTGAGCGGGCCGATTTTAAAATAGCCGCTCCCCTGGCCGGTCCGGTAACCACGCGCTAAAAATGATTGCAGTTCGTCCTTCGCGGGCAAAAGCGCCTGCATATTCACGCGCAGAGGCAATTCCCCGGTCGATTCGAGTTCGCGGTACGCATCGATAAGCTCCGGGGCAAGATCACCGCCCAGTGCGGTCAGGTCATCTGTCTGCACCGAGGTCAAACCGGCTGACAGAAAATCCCCGGCTGCCGACCTGATCAACTCTTTAAGCTTATCTTTATCCAGCGGGGCAAACAAGTCCATAACAAGCACCATGGCCTTTTCTTCGAGCACGCCGGTAGGCACACCCCGTGCATCTGTGACAATATTTCCCCCTTCCACTGAACAGGGGTGCCGGTCAATACCGGCTTTTTTCAAAGCAGCAGAGTTAACAGAAAGGATATGACAACAGNTGCGCATTAAAGCCAGGGGTTGCCCTGAAGTGACCCGGTCAAGATCGTCCCGGTTGGGGANGCGCTGATCCTGGAACAAAGCCTGGTCCCATCCCCATCCGACAACCCACTGTTCGCTTTTTATCCCCTTTTCCCGAATAAAATTTTTAACTGCTGAGCCGATTTGATCTATACTGGTGCAGTGCCGCAGGTCTACTTTTTCTGCGGTCGAAGCATAACTGATCAGGTGCATATGGCTGTCATTAAAACCTGGTAACAGGGTTCTGCCTGCCAGGTCGATCATTTTGGTCCTGTCGTTCTTAAGCGCTAGAACCTGATCATTACCTCCGACAGCAGCAATCTGATCCGCCCTGATCGCCACAGCCCGGGCCTCCCGCTGTTGATGATCTATGGTTATAACGCGTCCGTTGTAGAAAATCAGATCCATTGAACAAGCTCCTTCCTGATTAAGGGCTTCGCTGCGACTTAGCTGTTCAACCGCCACCGGGCTGCTCCCAGGCCCCGGGTTTGCAGCTGTTTTCTGTATACCATCGATCACTGCACAGACTTACAGCTCAAATAGCTCGCTGTGGATTCTAGACGGCGGCACATTGAGCTGTTTTAACTCGGTCATAGTTGCCCTGCTCATCGCCGGCGGTCCACAGATAAAAAATTCTTTACCCTCGATGCTTTCAAGCTGATCGAGAATCATCGGTCCCCTCAGGTGACCTTTTACCCCCGGCCAATCGGGTTGATCAGACATGACCAGGATTGCCCTGAAGCCGGGCATCTCTTCCTGCATTTTTTCCAGCTCATCCTGGAAACAAAGGCTTTTTTCATTGCGGTTGGCCCAGAAAAGGGTTACTTTTTTATCAAATTTTTGATCGCGCATATAGCGCAGCATGCTCATAAACGGAGTAATACCGATCCCCCCGGCAATAAATACCGGTTCGCCGCGATCATAGTTTAAAATGCTGAAAACACCGTATGGAGCATCAATAAAAGCCCGGTCACCGACTTTGGTATCCTTTATTGTTTTGGTAAAATCACCCAGCTGCTTAGGGGTGATTGACCGGTATTCCGCGGTAGGGCTGGCTGAAATGGTAAAGGGGTGCGGTTCAGACAAAATACCGTCACGCAGCAGCTGGATGAACATAAACTGGCCCGGTTTATAGCTAAACCGGGGACCATCAAAAAACAGGCTCCATATATCTTCTGCTTCCTGTCTTACTTCGACAACTTCATGGGGATTTTTGCGAACAGCGGCAATCCTGGCTAACCGATAAATAACAATGGCAAAAAATAAAACAGCCAGGAACAGCCATAAATAGTAAAGTAGGGAACCGGTCTGTGTATGGAAAAAAACATGGATCATCACGAAGGGAAATAAAAGATAGTTGGCCAGGTGGATATTGCGCCAGACTTCATAGGCCAGGCCCAGTTTCTTGTACGTTGCAGCCAGCCCGGCGGTAATCATGAACCCGAGCAGAGCTGCTATCCCGACCCAGATAAAAGTATCCGCCAGTATTTCTCCGTATGCTCCAAAGCGATAAAAAACAATCAGGATCATATGAAAGGTCACAAAAAACAAGCCGATACGCCCGAAAATCCGGTGCCAGCGGAACATCCGGTCAAGGCCGAATCCGGATTCAATTGTTTTTATCCGGGAAACAAAGACAAATTGAAAGAAAATAAAAAGCAGCCCAAGTGGAGCAAACAAAAGACTTAAATAGCGAAGGTAAAGCTGGCCGAAAAGATCAAAATCCAAAGCTGTTGCCCAGGAATAAATTGTAAAAACAAGCATTGCCGCAATGATCAGCACAACCAGACGCATTTTCATGAAAAGCCCTCCCCTGCAAGAATTTTTCCATTTATTTCATTCCAGCCCTTTGCAACTATTCTATAAAAAAATTGGGTGAATTACAAATAATTCATCTGTGAAAGATATAACGAGGCAGGGCAAGCTAGAACCACCACAAGCGGCTTAAACGGCATTGCGTTTGGTCAATTTTACCGCTATATTATATTAAGGTGAGTGAACCGGTTAGCCGTTTATACTTATCTTTAACCACACCCGGATTAGAAGAAAGGAAGAATGCGACTGCTAAACCCCAAGAAACAAAAAGCAAAAAGGTTCTTAATCATAACCATGATGCTGGTTGGATGGTTTATATTTGTGCTTTACCCCAATCCTTTTAACCTAACCGCCAGTCTGTACAGGCTAAAAAACCCACCGATCATGCCACTGCTGGTAACCGAGCTTGCCCGGGAGCTGGAATATAGTTCCACCTTGGAAATCGAACAATTCGCTTATACTCAGCTACTTTACAGCTACGACTGGGAAACATATAACATGCCCTGGTATTTCCCCACCCTGGACCAGGCCCTGCAAAGCGGCAGCGGCGACTGTAAGGCACGTTACCTGCTTTTTGCTTCGCTGCTTGAAGAATTGAATGTCCCTTACCAGAAAAAAATGTCTTTAACCCATGTCTGGGTTGACTATGAAGGCAAACCGCAACGCGCGGCGGAAAACCTGGATGAAGCAATACTTAATGTCAATGAAACCGGCCAATTAAAATATAGTATACCCCGGCCGGGTCTGACAAGAGCATCACGCAACTTCTACCAGGGGTTCTGGGAAGTAATGCCCACCGGGCGAAAATATTTACTGCTCGCCGGGTTTCCGGTAATCCTGGGCCTTTTTTACCTGCCCCAGGCAGTTCTCCCGGCCCAGAGTTCGATTTTATTGCGGCCCGGTAAATGGAATAAACGCAGATAACACAATCGCTTCGGCCTGCTGTGCAGCTAGTTTCAGGAACAAACTGTGCCGCTTTCTTTACTCTGTTTCATCCTGCTCAGCCTGTTTGATAGAAAGGGCAATACGGTTGCGATTACGATCGATGGATAGGATCTTAACCGGGACTACCGCCTCAATTTGCAAAACTTCAAGGGGATGTTTAATGTAACGGTCGGCTATTTCAGAAATATGGACCAGGCCGTCCTGGTGAACGCCCAGATCAATAAAAGCCCCGAAATCAACTATGTTACGCACAATTCCCATCAGGGTCATTCCCGGTTTTAGATCGTCGAGTTCAGTAATCGACTTAAGAAAAACCGGCCCGGGCAGATCTTCACGGGGGTCACGGCCCGGTTTGCGAAATTCTTCAAAGATATCTTTAACCGTCGGTTCTCCGGCATCCAGGCGGGAGGCCAGTGCAGATATTTCAGCATCGGTCATGGAGGAAACAGCATCGAAACTGCCCAGTTCCTCCGGTTTCAAGGCCAGTTCTTCCATAATCTGTCCGGCCAACGCATAAGACTCGGGATGAACGGCGCTTCTTTCCAGGAAATTGTCACTGTCGGGCAGGCGCAAGAAACCGGCGCACTGTTTAAAAACTTTCGATCCGAGTCCTGATACGGCAAGCAGCTGCTCGCGTGAATGAAATGAACCGTGCTCGCTGCGTTGGGTAACAATTCTTCCGGCTACAACGCTGTTAATACCGGCAACATAAGATAGCAGGGCCGCCGAAGCGCTGTTCAAATCCACCCCCACGCTGTTAACACAACCTTCCACCGTTCCGGCCAGGGCCGAATCCAGTTCCTTGGCCGGCATATCGTGCTGGTACTGGCCGACACCGATCGCTTTCGGGTCAATCTTGACCAGTTCGGCAAGCGGATCCTGGAGGCGACGGGCGATCGACACTGCACTGCGCTCGGCCACATCGAGACCGGGAAATTCATTTTTGGCCGCCGGTGATGCCGAATAAACACTGGCCCCGGCTTCATTGACAATGGTGTATTCCACAGGCAGGTTGTAATCCTTGATTAATTCAGCAATAAAAGCTTCACTCTCCCGGGAGGCTGTTCCGTTGCCGACGGCAATGTAGTCGATTTTATAATCCTCCACCAGCTGAAGAACTTTTTTGGTGGTCCCTTCACGGTCATTCCGGGGTGCAGTGGGATAAACGGCCACTGTATCGAGAAGTTCACCGGTCTCAGAAACGCAGGCCAACTTGCACCCGGTGCGAAAACCGGGATCCCAGCCCATTATCCGGCGGTGACGGACCGGCGGAACAAGGAGCCTTTTTTTCAGGTTCTCTTTAAAAACCACCATGGCACCTTCCACTGCTTTTTCCAGCAGGAACTGCCACATTTCTCTTTCCAGGGAATGATGAATTAACCGCCGGTAGCTATCGGCACAGGCGGCCTCGATCATTTCCCGGCAGGCATCGTTCTGTTCCCGGTTAATATATTGGGCGGAAATTGCAGGCCGCGCTTTCTCCTCCGGCACAACCACTTTCCAGTCAAGCACTTTTTCCTTGACCCCGCGGTTGATGGCCAGGATCCGGTGCCCTTTAATTTTTGCCAGTGGCTCTGTATAGCCATCGTAATCATCATAAGTATTAATTGCATTGCTGTCTTTTTTTACAACCTCTATTGCACCGCTTTTTTGATAAATGCGCCTCAGGCTTCTTCGCACCCCGGCGTCATCAGAAATAATCTCCGCCAGAATATCGGAAACACCCTGTAAAACAGCCCTGTTATCCGGCAAACCCTGTTCCGGGTCAATATATTTTTCCGCTTCTTCTGCAATATCCACCTGACCTTTCAGGACGGCCAGGGTCAGCGGTTCAAGCCCTTTTTCACGGGCCACCGAGGCCCGGGTCCGTTTCTTGGGCCGGTAAGGACGGTAGAGATCATCCAGTTCGGCAACAGTGGCCGCTTTTTCAATTTGGCCCCGCAGTTCGGTGGTTAAAACCCCCTGGGCTTCAATCAGGCGCAGCACCTCTCCACGGCGTTGCTCAAGGTTACGATAGCTGACCAGCTTTTCCTGCAGCAGGCGAACTTCTTCATCGGTAAGGCCGCCGGTCATTTCTTTGCGGTAGCGGGCAATAAAGGGTACCGTGTTGCCTTCGTCGAATAAAGATATCGTCTGGACAACCTTACTTTCTGAAATATTTAATTCTTTGCTCAGTCGTTTATTTATTTTTTCCTGCATTTTCTATGTATACTCCCCGTTTCTTTGTTGATCGAGCACTTTTTACAACACAAATTATGTTCCTCCCGGGTGTTTGTCGTCCCGTGTTGCCGGCTTTGTGCACTTCATCAATTAAGGCATTCGGGGCAATCGACTCTACCGCCGGCTTGTATGCTAATTCTTTGGCTTTTGCAACGGAATCCCTTTCCGGCACAAGGGACAGTTTTCCGGACTATATGAGAAAACATCCATTGTCAGCAGCGCCCTTGTAGTTACACCAAAATTAAGCTTGCCGGCGGTACGATCGATCATAACCGATACTCCGGCTAATTCGACCCCCAGGTTGTCCAGTAAATCTAAAACCTTTTGCACTGAGCCGCCGGTGGTAACTGCATCTTCCACCACTAGCACTTTTTCGCCCGCGTCAACCCGGAAACCGCGCCTGAGGATCATCTCGCCGCCTGAAGGTTCGGCAAACAAAGCCCTGGCCCCAAGAGAACGGGCAACTTCATAGGAAAGGATTACCCCGCCCATGGCCGGGCCGATTACGGTTTCAATTTTTTCATTTTTAAACGGTTCAGCCATCATACGGCAAACCTTTGCGGTGAGTTCCGGGTACTGCAGCAGTTGAGAACATTGCAGAAAAAGGTCACTGTGTCTTCCCGAAGTAAGCAGGAAATGGCCCTCCATAATTACTCCGGTTTTTTTTAACAGATCGCTTATCTTACTGCGGTTCATTTTTTTATCCTCGTTCATATTTTCCTCTTCACCTTCTTTATTGGTCAACTCCCATATCACCCAGTATCTTCCGGGCGGCTAAAAGCGGGTCGGCTGAGCCGGTAACCGGCCGTCCGACCACCATGTAGTCTCCCCCGGATTGAATAACTTTCGCCGGAGTCGCGGTCCGGAACTGGTCGTTAGTGGCTTCACCGGAAGGCCTGATCCCCGGGGAGACAGTAATGAACTGCACCGAAACACTTCTTTTTACCGCGGCAATTTCCAACGGTGAACAGACTACTCCGTCTAAACCACACTCGGCGGTTAGCCCGGCCAACTGGGTTACTCGTTCGGCCAGCGGTCCGGAGCAGCCGGTATCTGCCATCTCCTGATCATCCATACTGGTAAGCACGGTTACAGCAAGGATAATTGGCCGCTTCTCCATGCCTTCAACTGCTTCGCGGGCGGCGCTGAGCATTTTTCTGCCCCCGGCAGCATGTACATTGAGCATCCACACATTAAGCGATGCTGCAGCCCTGACCGCTGCGGCCACGGTATTGGGAATATCGTAAAATTTTAAATCAAGAAAAATGCGGTGGCGGGAGCTTAAATCGCTGACCATAGCCGGCCCTCCGGCCATGTATAGCTCCAGGCCGACCTTAAAACCGACCCCGAGCGGCGCAAGCTGACTTATAATTTTCTTTGCCTGCCCGGGATCGGAGTAGTCAAGGGCAACGATCAGGCGTTCAGAAAAGCTTTTAACCGTCCACGCCGCACCCGATCGATAGTTACTCTTTTTGTCCATCCTGAACCTTCCCCTTTACAATCCTGTTTTAAATTTATGATCTTTTTTCAAATCCTGGCCGGGACAGGCCAGAGCTCTAAAATTTATTTTTACAATGACCGCTGTTAAAGGTCCGGTCAAACAGCTATTGCAAGATCGCATAGCACAGTCCTGCCAAATTTGCGAGAAGTTGATAATTTAGTTTCCCGGGCCCGTCATCTCTGCATTTTTCACTCCAGGCTTTCACTCCAGGCTTTCACTCCAGGCTTTCACTCCATGAAGGAAGTATTAAAAAGATTCTCATCATCGGCAACCCATAAATAAGTGTGCCAAATCCCCTGTCTCACTGAAAGACAAATTATGAGCGGGCAATTCCCTCGATCCGGCCCAGATTGCTTATGCCGTTCGTTTTCATGTATTCTGTCAGTCCCGCATTAATCTTCACCGGAAGCTCCGGATCATAGAAAAATCCGGTTCCCACCGCCACCGCCCTTGCCCCGGCCATGATAAACTGCAGGGCGTCTTCGGCCGAATTTATGCCGCCCATACCAAGAACAGGAACCTTGACCGTACCGGCTACCTGCCAGACCATCTTCAGGGCCACGGGCATAATGGCCGGCCCGGAAAGCCCGCCGAAAGTATTGCCCAGCAGCGGTTTTTTTTGTCCAACATCGATCAGCATGCCGGCCAAGGTGTTGATCAGCGATATGCCGTCTGCACCAGCCTCTTCTGCGGCCCGGGCTATAACGCAGATATCTGTGACATTGGGGGAAAGTTTGATCAAAAGGGGCAGTTTTGTCCGGCGGCGGACCGCGCTGACTGCCTGGTAAGTCGCTTCCGGATCGGTACCAAAAGCCATTCCCCCCGCCTTGACATTAGGACAGGATATGTTTATCTCCAACCCGTCAATTCCCTCCACGCCGTCAAGATGTGAAGCTACCCGGGAGTATTCATTGATCGAGCAACCGACAACATTAACGATAAGCCGCGGCCCGGCATCGCGCAGCAGGGGCAGATCTTTTTCCAGGAATTGATCCAGTCCCGGGTTGTGCAATCCGATCGCATTTAACAACCCCGAAGCAGTCTCGGCCAGGCGCGGAGGCGGGTTGCCGGTCCAGGGTTCTAAAGAAACGCCCTTAACGATAATTCCGCCCAGAGCCTCGAAATTAGTAAGCGCCCGGTATTCATGGCCATAGCCGAAGGGGCCCGACGCTGCGATAACGGGGTTATCCAGAATAATTCCGCAAAGGTTAACCTTGAGGTCCGGTTCAATGCGCCGGATCTCATCAGTTTTTTTAGCCGAACCGTTTCTTGATTGATTACTGCCTTTATCCATCGAGGATTACCTCCTCCGCCCGAAACACCGGCCCATCCCGGCAGGCGCGCTTGTATCCGCTTCCTGTAGCCACGGCGCAACCAAGACAGGCTCCGACTCCGCAGGCCATACGTTCTTCCACCGATACCCAGGCTTCAATTCCGGCCCGGCGGCATAAATTATTTACCGCCGCAAGCATCGGCCGGGGTCCGCAGGCAAAAACTGTACCAGCGTCGGCAATCAAGCGGGAGAGCAGATCGACGGCAGTTCCTTTTTCACCCCTGCTTCCATCCTCGGTGGTTTCAAGAAGGCTCAATCCGGGCCGGTTAAGATCCGACTGCGGGCAAATCAGCTGACCGGCTGTCCGGGCCCCGTAGATCAAGGTACAGGGCACTGCAGCCGATGCGGCCAAAAAAGCTAGGGGAGCGATACCCATTCCCCCGGCAACTAGCAATGATGCCGGCGAAAGGGCGGGGAAACCGGTGCCCAGGGGGCCGAGCAGTTTCCACGAAGATCCCGGCCCGGTGCCCGCAAGCAGGTCTGTACCCCGGCCTTTAATTTCAAGGAGAATAACCAGCTCTCCGTTTTTCCGGTTTGCCCCAAATATGCTAAAAGGCCGCGGAAGCATGTGGTCGCGGTGTTCCGGGGGCATAAAAATCTGAACAAACTGCCCGGGATCTACTTTTCGGGCAATAACCGGGGCATGCAGGGCAACCCGGCAGTAACCGGAAGCGACAACCTGTTTATCGATAACCGGACAGTCTTCAGTCTGATATTCAGGCCCCTTTTTCGTTTTCAGTAACCACACCTTCTTTCATCGTTATCCGCCCTCCGACAATGGTGTAAACCGGCGCGCCTGTCAGCCGCTTCCCGGCAAAAGGCGTGTTGCGTGATTTTGAATACCAGGTTTCGGGATTGACAATAAATTCACGGTTCAAATCGATAATGGTCAGGTCGGCCGGGCTGCCCGGTGCAAGGGTCCCGCCGGGAAGATCAAGGATCCGGGCCGGGGCGGAGGTCAGCTTTTCCACCAGCAGGGGAAGGGTAAACTTCTTGATTCTTCCGGATGCGACTTCATCAAGCATGAGCGGCAGTGTTGTCTCCAGTCCGGCTATCCCGAAGGGGGCAAAATCATATTCCACATCTTTATCATCAGGATGGTGAGGAGCGTGATCGGAAGCGATTGCATCAATAGTTCCGTCAAGCAAACCGGCCCACAGGGCCTGCCGGTCATATTCAGTCCTGAGCGGGGGATTAACCTTTGTATTGGTGTTGTAACCAGAATTTTTTACCAGGCGGTCGGTAAGTAAAAGATGGTGCGGAGTTACTTCAGCAGTTAATTGTAATCCTTCCGCTTTGGCATTGCGCACCAGTTCGACAGAACCGGCGGTAGAAACATGGGCCAGATGCAAACTGCCGCCGGTAAGCTTTAATATTAACAAGTCACGGGCCATCATAGCCTCTTCAGCTGCCGACGGTATGCCTTTTAAACCAAGCACCGATGAGACAGAGCCTTCGTGCATTACTCCCCCGGCGAAAAGATAGGAATCTTCTTCATGGGCAATAACCGGAGCATCGATACCACAAGCATATTGCAGGGCATTGCGCATAATGGTCCCATCGACCACCGGCCTTCCGTCATCAGAAAAACCGACCGCCCCGGCGCTTTTCATCCGGCCCAATTCAGCCATTTCTTTTCCTTCCAGACCCTTGGTTAACGCTCCCAGAGGATAAACTTTGGCCGCCGCATTGGCTGCCCTTTCGTAGATGTAGCGGATCATCGAAGGATCGTCGCCTGCCGGATCGGTATTGGCCATTGCCGCCAGCGCAGTAAAACCGCCGGCCGCTGCCGCCCGGGTTCCGGATAAAATATCTTCCTTGTATTCCTGGCCCGGATCGCGAAGGTGAACATGGATATCGATCAAACCCGGAGTTACCACCAGGCCGGCGGCATCGATCACCTCTGCCTCAGGGGGCTGTTTAAGTTCCTTTTCCAACTTTTCTACAACGCCTTCGCGAATTAAAATATCTGCTGAATCATCAAAGTTTCGGGCGGGGTCTACAACCCGGCCCCCGGTAATAAAAAGTGGTTTCATTATTCTTTTGTCCCTCCCAGCAAAAGGTAAAGAAGAGCCATCCGGACAGCCACGCCTGAGGCTGCTTGTTCTAAAACAACCGATTGGGGGCCGTCAGCTAACTCCGAGCTTATTTCAATTCCCCGGTTCATCGGGCCGGGATGCATGATTAGAAGGTCCTCTTTAGTCCGGGTGATCCGCTGCGGCGTCAACCCGTACAGTTCAGCATATTCACGCATGCTTGGAAAAAGCCCGCTTTCCTGGCGTTCTTTTTGCAGCCGTAAGGCCATCACTACATCGGCACCATCAACGGCTTCTTCAATAACGGTAAAATGCTTTACCCCGAATGCGTTCAGGTCCGGGGGCATCAGGGTCGGAGGACCGGCCACCACTACCTCTGCGCCCATTTTTTGCAAACCCCACAGGTTGGAACGGGCAACCCGGCTGTGGCGGATATCACCGACTATGGCGACCTTCAATTCCTCCAGCCGCCCCTTCTTTTCCCAAATCGTAAACATATCGAGCAATCCCTGGGTCGGATGTTCGTGCATGCCGTCCCCGGCATTGATAACCGAAGCTTCAACGTTACGAGCCAGGTAATGAGAAGAACCGGAAACGGGATGCCTCATAATCACGCATTCAATCCCCATTATTTCCACATTGCGCACGGTGTCTTTGAGAGTTTCACCTTTCACCAAACTAGAGGAAGTTCCGGCCACGCTTACCGAGTCTGAACTCATATATTTTTGAGCCAGCTCGAAGCTGGCCTTGGTCCTGGTACTGGGTTCATAAAAAAGATTTAATACAGATCGCCCCCGCAGGACAGGAACTTTCTTTATTTTACGCTGCATGATTTCTCGCATAGAACGGGCGGTTTCTAAAATAAGATTGATTTCTTCAGCGGACATCTCTTCCAACCCGAGTATATCCTTACGCCTTAAAGTCTGCACCGATTCACTACCTCCTCTGCCAATAAGCTTTCAACAGCCTGTAAAACACAAATCACTCCGCTATTTTTTCCAGAATATCGACCCGGTCTGCCTGATCAATTTCTTTTACCTTGACTTCAACCAGTTCACTGCGCGATGAGGGCACGTTTTTGCCCACGTAATCGGCCCTTATGGGCAGTTCGCGGTGACCGCGGTCGATCAGCACGGCAAGTTGAATACCGGCCGGCCGGCCCAGGTCAATGAGTGCGTCCATAGCGGCGCGGACGGTGCGTCCGGTAAACAAAACATCATCAATAACAACAACGTGTTTGTCGGTTAAATCAAAGGGGACATCTGTAGTATGAACTTCGGGTTGGTCTTGTCTTTGAATCAAATCATCGCGATAAAGAGTGATATCGAGGATGCCAAGCGGTATTTCAAAATCTTCAATTTCACATAAATATTCCTGCAACCTCTCGGCCAGGGGAACTCCCCGCTTGCGAATCCCAATTAGGACAACTTTTTCTGTTCCCCGGTTGTGCTCAATAATTTCATGGGCAATCCGCCGCAAGGCCTGTTGCATCGTTTTCTCGTCCATAACAGTCGCTTTATGCTTAAGCGCCATCTTCTCACCTCCCTCCCCGCCCTGCTTAAAAACAGTGGGCTGAAGGATTCAGGGCAAATAAAAAACCACCCGGTACTTTGGGAGCAGGCGGCGCATAAGTGCTTAATCGGTCGCTCCCTTGCCAGCCTCACCGGACTATCTTAAAAGGGCGCCTAACTGTTAGAAGTTTAGCACCGAATCGATATTCTGTCAATGCATATAAAGTGGTTATGTGGGCAATGGTTGCCCGTGCTGCAGGGTGTGTTTGGTTGTTATATTTGGTGATAATTGCGGCAACAAGGGGGGCGACCAATACTTTAAATCGCAAGTCCCCCTGGTTTACCTTCACAACAAACCCTTCCAACCTCATTATAATAATCAGGTTGCTGTAATGTGTAGGTGGCAATATAGAGCTCCGTCAGGTACAGCAAGGAGAAGGCCATAACTACAGATGTTTAATGCTTTGGTGGTCGCCAGAACTGTGTCCCGGTGTATCCCACGCAAGCAACAACGTCTGACAATAGATGTTATTTATAGCATATAGCATCCCGGAGCCCCATCAGTCTGCTCAGGGCTATAGTTTACGCGTTGGAGCAAAAACCGGCTCTTAAATAATGTCTATTATCGATGGGAATGTGCCTTAAAGAGTCCGCCAGCCTATCACTTGCACCCTGCTCTGCAAAAAATTAAAAATTTTATGGAGGCGTAAACTAACTGCAGTCCATTCTACTATCCGGTTCTTCAATACATACATATACAAAACGACAAGACAATAAAAAAAGGATCACCTTTGCATTTATAGAACACATTAAAATATTAAGACATTAAGACAAAACTATACCTTTTACATATCCACAAGTGGTTTATTGTCTTTTAATATCTTATGAACTATCTTCAATCTCTTTAAAAAACTCCTCCACCACTGCCGGATCAAAATGGCTGCCGCTCTCTTTTTTAATTAAGGCCAGGGTATCTTTTTCCGACCAGGCCTTGCGGTAGGGTCTATCACTGGTCAGGGCATCGTAAACATCGACTACAGCGAAGATTCTGGCCGGCAGGGGTATTTCTTCACCTCTAAGGCCCCGGGGATATCCGCTGCCATCCCATTTTTCATGGTGGCAGTAGGGGATATCGAGCGCCGGGCGCAGGTAATCGATCCTGGAGAGCATTTCATAGGCGTAAACAGGGTGTCTGTGCATCACAGCCCACTCATCTTCTGTCAGCGGGCCGGGCTTCAGCAGAATTGAATCCGGAATGCCCATCTTGCCGATATCGTGCAGCAAGACCCCACGCTTGATATGCGGCAGCTCTTCTTTTTTGATATTCATCCGCTTGGCGATCCGCAGGGCCAGCCTGGTCACCCGCTGGCTGTGCGCTTCCGTCTCTTCGTCTTTTAAATCGAGGGCGTAGGCCCATCCTTCAATGGTCGCATCATAAGCCTGGATAAGCTCCAGGTTGGCGGTTTCCATGCCTTGAAAAAGATCTGCGTTGTCAATGGCAATCGCCGTCTGTCCGGCCAAAGCTTTTAGGAAGTCGAGCCATTCCTGGTCAAGTTCCTGCTCTTCCCGTTGATAAACTTCCAGCACGCCCTGCACGTAACCCTTGGTGATAAGTGGAATAGCGTAGTAGCTGACAAAGCGTTCTTCTTCTAACAGCGGCCCCTGGACCGGGTCCATATCGACTTTTTTCAGGTTGGAGATTTCGATCAACCTTTGCCCTTTAACTGCGCGCCCGGCGTAACCTTCGCCCCAGCGCAGTTCTAGCTGTGGACCCTTTTCAAACAAAAAGCCGCGGCAGGCTGAGTATTCGATAATGCCTGTTTTATGATCGAACCGAAGGATCGCTGCCGCATCTAAGTTTAGCAGGGTTGTGACTTCGTTTAAGATTACGTCAAATATAAGGTTTAAATCCAGACTACCGGAAATGGCTTTATCAATGTTACGCAATCCCTGAAGCTGTTTTAAGCGCTTCTGGGCGCTTTCAAACAAGACTTGGTGCCGCAGGGCGTTACCGGCCATTTCGCCGATAGCCGATAGCAGCTCAACATCTGCTGTTGTAAAAAGGCGGGTTTCCTCGTACCGCCGCCTTGACACTTCCAGCACCCCGATTGTCTCAGCTTCGGTTTTTAGCGGAACCAGCACCATCGGGCCAGTTCTTTCAGTTTGATTAAGAAAGTACAGTTCCTTTTCTTCATCGCTGTAGTTATCGGTTATATAAGGTTTTCCGGTTTGCAGGACTTTGCTGCACAGGCCTTTGGTCGCCGGGAATTCGTAACCGACTTGCGCCACCCACAATCCTTCGGCCTTAACAATGGTAAAATACTTCCGGTCCTGGGAGAGACGCATTACAGTGCCGTTATCGGCCTCCAGAAGGCGGCAGGATTCGTTTAATACCAGGGAAAGCAGATCGTCGGTACTAGAGGCTGTTCGCATAATAGTAGAAAGGGAGTGAAGTGAGCTTAAGGCATCCCGTTGGGAGCGAATATTTTCTTCCGCCTGCTTGCGATCTGATATATCACGAAGGATGTGGACCGCATACTGCAGCTCCCCACTTTCATTAAAAACAGGATCAACACTGGCAATATACCAGCGACCTTTTAACTGCAGCTCAGCTTCTTTTCTTTCAACCAGGTTGTATGTATCTAACAACGGGCAGTTGTCAAAGGAGTCAGGTTCTTCATGGATCACTGCGCAGCATTTCTGCCCCGGTAAATCTTCCTGGTTTACCTCTGCCAAATTAGCCATAGCACGGTTAACACGCAGGATGTTTTTTTCAGTGTCAACCAAACAAATCGCATCGATACTGGCATCGAAAGTCTTTTGCCAGTGTTTTGCGGCCAATTTTTCAGCTTCTGCTGCTCTCCTTCGTTCGTTCACCTCCAGCAGCAGCTGCTGGAGGTGAGCTTTTAGCAAGAAATAGAGCAGCAGGGCAGTTACGGCAACAAAGCCCCAGCCTTTATAGGTTTGGAAAAAGGTCAGGGCTGCCGGATCAGAGATGTAATGCATAAGGATTTGATCGGAAACAAAGATATAAAAACCGGCAAAAAGGAAGTAGAGTAAAGCCATGCGGAGAGGGATTCCGGAAGGTTTATGGCCTGCCATGAAAACAGCTCCTTTTGGATCAACTTGAAGCTTAACCAGCTATACAGCAAGTGAAAAGGACATTAGAAAACACAGTAGTCTGCATACAGGGTAAAGTTGGTTAGCGTTTTCTTTAATGCCAGAGGTAGACGTTAAAAAATCTTCACAATTATATAATAGTATAACGCTATCATTTGAAAAGATCAACACGCACGCAATAGTCACAGCACTGTAGGGTCGAGAACTGGCGTAGTAGTTTAGGTCAGGCCTGGTCCGTTTGCTGTCCCTTTCGGTTGACAGCGCCTCATTATCCTTACCTTGCCCT
>SL_8KL_010_SEDDRAFT_10000013_pt1 | contig 115427 bp, 109 predicted proteins | sample SodLakKL_010_SED_4_FD_11160 | JGI IMG/M metagenome (IMG submission 11160)
CTGGAAGGTACGGATGACATTATCAATCTTTCGGTTATGGGGGCATTAAAGGAAAATCGTATTCAACCGGGAGAATTAGTCGTCATTACCGCAGGAGTTCCCGTGGGTGTATCGGGAACCACGAACCTGATAAAAGTCCATGTAGCCAGTGAAATTCTCCTTTCGGGAAAAGGAATCGGAAAACAATCGATTACCGGTCGGGCCGTAATTGTAGAAGGTAACGAAGATTTAGATCAGGTAGAAGCCGGGGACATTCTCGTTTCCTATGCAACAAATCGAGGATTTATTGATGCTATTGAGCGAGCAGGAGCCGTTGTAGTGGAAGAGGGAGGACTTACCAGTCATGCGGCAATTGTCGGACTGAATCTGCACAAAACCACAGTGGTGGGCGTAGACAATGCAACAACAAAATTAAGCACCGGAGACATTATAACCGTAGACGGAAAAACCGGTTTAATTTATAGCGGAAAAAGTAAAGTTCTATAAATTTCATAAAGGCAAGGAGGGATACTATGAATTTCCATACCACCCCTATCAGACCAAGATACAGCGAGACAGACCAGATGGGAATTATTTATCATTCCAATTATTTTCCCTGGTTTGAAGTGGCAAGAACCACATTTTTAAAAGAGCTGGGAATGAGCTATAAAGAGATGGAGAAGTTGGGAATTTTTTTACCGGTGATTGAAGTGAACTGTAAATATATCAGTTCTGCACTCTATGATGACGCTCTGACAATTGAAGTTTGGATCGAGAAGTTTAGGGGCAGCAGAATTAAGTTTCATTACCGGATTTTGCGGGAGGAGCAGGAACTTTTAGCCACCGGTTTTACGGAACATGTATTTTTGGATAAAGAGAAAAAACGACCGGTGAATCTTAAAAAATCCTACCCGGAAGTATATCAGTTGCTGGAAAAAATATATCAGTCCTGAGAGGTGAAAATATGCTTGGAAGGTTAATTCTACTGTTTACGGTGGTTCCCATCGTAGAGTTGTATATTTTAATACAAATCGGCAATGAAATCGGCGTTTTCAATACCATTATGCTGGTATTCATCACCGGGGTTGTAGGGGCGGTCCTAGCGAAAAGCGAAGGTCGTCAGATCATTAGAAATATCCAGCAGGATATGGCCATGGGAAAAATGCCCGGCGATGAGCTGATCAACGGCTTATGCGTCCTGGTTGGAGGAGCCCTGCTGTTAACCCCGGGGATTTTCACCGATGTATTCGGGTTTGTTTTAGTAATCCCCTTTACCCGAATTTTTCTAATTAAGTCCATTAAACGAAAAATCAAGTCCATGATCACCGAAGGTACCGTAAATGTATATTACAAAGATCATGGAGGTTTTACCAATAAAAAGGCTTCCAAAGACCCAAACTCACCTTTTCGCGAGGAATCCCGAAATAACTTTGGGAATGTAAAAGACGTGGACTACGAGGAAGTGGAGGATGAGGATAAAAAGTAATGAGAGTCTCTTATTGCTATCAAACAATTTGAAACTAGCCACCAGGAATGTTAAATCGAATGGATACTTGAATACAACGGTTATAGGAGTGAGTACATGGAAAAAAGAATGTTGGGAAAAATAGTTTTAGGAGGTTCCGTTATTGGCTTTGGCGGCATCCCCATCCAACGAATTACCGATGAAGAGGGCGTAGAAGTGGTTAAAGCCTGTCTGGAATCAGGAATCAATTTTATTGATACTGCAAGGGGTTACGGGAAAAGTGAGGAAGTCATCGGAAAAGCCATTTTGGGTAACCGAGAGCAATGGGTGCTGGCAACAAAGTCCATGGAGCGGGGTTATGAGGGGATGAAAAAAGATATTGAAATCAGCTTAGGCAACCTTCAAACAGAGGTTATAGATCTATATCAACTTCATAATGTTCGTAAAATTGAAGAGTATGAGGAAATTATGGGAGAAAATGGCGCCTATAAAGCATTGATGGAAGCCAAAGAGGCGGGAAAGATCAGGGCTATCGGTTTTACAGGACATGATGTGGATATGGCGGAACGAGCCGTGGACAGCAAGAAATTCGCCAGTATTCAGTTTCCTTATAATATTGTGGAGAGTCAGGGAGAAAAGGTATTTGAGAAAGCGAAGAAAGAAGGAATCGGAGTGATTGTAATGAAGCCCTTGGCGGGAGGCGCTTTAGATGACGGAACTTTGGCCATCAAATACATCCTAAACAATCCCAATATCTCCGTAATTATCCCGGGGATGGATTCGATTGAGCAGGTTAGGGAAAACGCCTCGGTTCCCGCAAAGGATTACGGATTAACCAATAAGGAGCAGGAAAGAATCGAGGAAATCCAACGGAAGCTGGGCAATCGATTTTGTCGACGCTGCGGTTACTGCGCACCCTGTGCCGTGGGAATTGATATCCCGGCACAATTCTTAATGGAGGGTTATTATACAAGGTATAATCTAAAGGAATGGGCGAAGACCCGCTATGATGCCCTGGATAAGAAAGCTTCCGATTGCATAAAATGTGGAATTTGTGAACCGAAGTGTCCCTATGACCTTCCCATCAGGGAAATGCTTGAGGAAGTGCAGGAAGTTATGGATAAAGCTTAGGCTTAAACCTCTCATGACTGAAGGCGGCGTAGTTTTCGCTTGAGAAATATAATAAAAAAGAAGGTTGATCTTTTAAAGATCAACCTTCTTTTAATTTCAATCGTTCTATAATTTTTTTCTCTGAGATTAGTCCCTGGGCTCTTCCGGATTCACATGACTTGGCGGTTCCATAGGAGATCCGATGGAATAGTGCCCCAGGGTATCCTCTTCATAATTCAGAATATGAAATACAACAGAATCAATATTAGAAAAGCTGGTGAAACTAAGAAGCAGCCCGTCCAGCACCGCATGTTGAGCGTCGTCGGAGAGATATTCCGTAAAGTTTTCACCAAAGGTAATCTCCAGGGTGTTATCCTCCAACTCAACGTTATTCAGTTCGACTGAACTATGAAGAACCGGCAGCCGCTGTTCATTATAAAAGTCGGGATTTCCTTCTAAAGTTAACAAGCGATAAAAGCCCTCGAGATCTTCCAGTTCATAATCTGCATTGTAATAGCTTTGACTTTCCACAAAGGACGAATCTTTTTGAAGATACCTTGGTACGAGTAAAAGTCTTTCTGTATCGGTTTCATATCCGAAGTACATAACCGGTCCCTCCGGCAAGGTAACGGGATCATCCACGGGAAAACCTCCAAAGGCTTCCTCCCGAGTCCCCCGATTAAAGGTAAACTGCACACGGTCGGTAAAGCTTGTGGCATTAACCGAATAAGCATAGGCGCGGTACGCCTGTTGCCCGAGGGCAGAGTCTTCATCAAATACCTCCAGATCGTCACTGAGATTAATAGTGGCGAGGCCATTGTCAAAGGCAAGGTTCCGCCAAGGGGGCATAATGCCTTCTTCGGGGATTGTCAGTCCCAGATCTTCGTGGGGTCCGTCAAAGAGACCATCCACCGTGGCTCGGATCTGCATGGAGGTGTAAGGAATTATTCGGGTAACCGGTACGGAGTAGTCCTCCATACTGGTTGGAAAATAAAGCGTTAACGCAGTTTCACTGCGGGTAATATCTGTTATTGCCGGGATATAGGTGAAGTTTTCTTCAAAGGAAAAAGCAAGTTCCAGGTCCTCAGAATCCAAAGGAGCCACATCATCCCGCAGTCGAATTTCCAAAACATAGGAACCATAGGGGTAACCTAAGGATTCCCGTTCAAGTTCTATGGAGAACTGGATTTCTTCCTCCGAGGCAATGCTCTCTCCAAAGGGGATATCAAGGTTGAAGTCATTGAGAGTTAATTCATTCAGCTGCTGATCTCCCCGTGAAATTCTAAACTCCACTAAATCCTCTTCAAAAATCATAGCTTCTCCTTGATTTTCAAGGGTCACATGAAGAGTATAGGATTCCTCGGATTGTCTTTCCAAATCATGATGGTAATACAGGGATCCAATCACTTCCGGCTCCCCGGGGGCGTCAATTCGACTGGAAGCCCTCTCCCAGAAGGATTCTGAATCGATGCGGTCAAAATATATGGGAAAGCCCGTAGCCATTATAACTAAAATCAGTAAAAGCATAAGTTTGGATATTCCTCTTAGCATGAATTAACCCACCACCTTTTATAAGTACTCTAGTACTATTATAGAATACTTTGAAATAATAATAAACCTTATAATTTAATTTACCCATGATTTAATCGGGTTTTTGTTGTAAAATAGAAATATCATACAAAACCAAGAGGAATTAAGGAGACGTGAAAACATGCTAAAGAGAAACGGAATATACACCGTAACCATAGAGGATATCGGACATAAAGGTGAAGGGATTGGAAAGGTGAAGGGAATTCCCTTATTCATCCATGGAGGACTGCCCGGGGATGAACTGAAGGTGGAGATCACCAAACTAAAAAAGAACTACGGGTTCGCCAAACTTTTGGAAATACAAAAGCCGTCGGACAGACGGGTGATTCCCCGGTGTCCTATTGCCGAGATTTGCGGCGGATGTCAGATTATGAGTCTGGAATATTCAGAACAACTGAATATAAAAACTCAGCGGGTTCATGAAACCTTAAAGCGAATCGGAAAGATTGATGTTCCGGTTCATGATACCTTAGGAATGGAAGAGCCTTATCACTATCGTAACAAAGCCCAGTTTCCCATTGGCATGGAGGGAAGCACACCGATTATGGGGTTTTTCAAAACCGGAACCCACGAAATAGTAAACACGGAGCATTGTTATATTCAGGATCCGGTGAATGATGTGTTAACGAAAATCGTAAAGGAATACATTGCAAAACATTCCGTGACGGTATATGACGAAGGAAGCCGAAAAGGGCTCCTTAGACATATGGTCAGCCGAATCAGCAATAAAACCGGAGAGGTCATGGTGATCTTTGTCATCAACGGGAAAGAGCTTCCCCATCAAGAGGAGCTGATCGAGAGGCTAAAACAGGAAGTAAACAATCTTAAAACCGTGGCCCAAAATATCAATACGAAAAATACCAATGTGATTTTCGGTGAGACGACGACGATCCTGTACGGGGAAGGATATATTGTGGATCATCTAATGGATCTATCCTTTTATATTTCTCCCAGGTCCTTCTTTCAGGTAAACCCCACGCAAACGAAAGTCCTGTATGAAAAGGCATTAGAGTATGCTGATCTTAACGGTGAGGAAACTGTATTTGATCTATACTGTGGGATTGGCAGCATCTCCTTATTCTTAGCTAAGAAATCGAAAAAAGTTTACGGTATTGAGATTGTACCCGAAGCCATTGAAGATGCAAAAAAGAATGCAGAATTGAACAATTTTACCAACACAGAGTTCATCCTGGGAGCCGCAGAGGTAGCAGTACCCAAACTCTACGAAAAAGGCATAACCGCCGATGTTGTGGTGGTGGACCCTCCAAGAAAGGGCTGTGAAGAAATAGTTTTGGAGACCATGGTAAAAATGGATCCGAAGCGAATCGTATATGTTTCCTGTAATCCCTCCACCCTGGCAAGAGATTTAGCCTATTTAGAGGAAAATGGTTACAAGACAATAGAAGTTCAACCGGTGGATTTATTCCCCCACAGCGCTCACGTTGAGTGTGTGGCATTGATGTATAAACGTGGTAAAATTGTACCGTAAAGTTATGATTATATTAGGATACAGATGCGAAAAATTTAGTTGGTGATATATAAAGGAGGAAAAACAATGAAGTTTATTTCATGGAATATTGATTCATTAAATGCAGCATTAACAAGTGATTCAGCTCGTGCTTTATTATCTAGAGATGTATTAAACAGGATTATAGAATATAGTCCGGAAGTGATTGCCTTACAGGAAACAAAGTTACCTANCAAGGGTCCTACTAAAAAGCATTTAGAAATTTTGAAGGATAAGTTTGCTGANTATGAAATTGTTTGGAATGTTTCAGTGGAGCCGGCCCGCAAGGGTTATGCAGGTACCATGTTTTTATATAAGAAGGATCTGGAACCATCCGTTACCTATCCGGTACTTGGTGCACCGAGTACCATGGACTCTGAGGGGCGAATCATCACATTAGAGTTTGATGAATTCTACTTAACACAAGTTTACACACCTAATGCAGGAGATGGCTTGAATCGTTTAGAAGAACGTCAGATTTGGGACAAAAAGTATGCAGAGTACCTAGCAAATCTGGATAAAAAGAAGTATGTTATAGCAACGGGTGATTTTAACGTAGCCCATAAAGAAATTGATTTGGCTCATCCTAATAACAACCGTAATTCAGCGGGCTTTACAGATGAGGAACGTCAAGGCTTCACAAATCTTTTAGCAAAAGGATTTACAGATACCTTTCGCAGTATTCACGGTGATGTAACAGGTGTTTACACCTGGTGGGCTCAGCGGGCAAAGACAAGTAAAATCAATAATTCAGGTTGGAGAATTGACTATTGGCTGGTTAGTGACCGTATTGCCGATCGGGTTATTAAATCTGAAATGATTGATTCAGGTCCAAGACAAGACCACACGCCAATATTATTTGAAATTGATTTGTAGGGATCTTTACTAGCAAAATCTGATTTGCTTTTAGGGGATGAAAAGTCCAAGTAACCGCATTTGGCGTGGATACGATGCCGGGGCTTTTCAAAATTGAATTCTAAGTTAGTTTTTTGCCTTGTAAAGTTCATCAATATCATATAAAATAGAATTACAGAATTGAGAAACAAGTAATTCTGTTTTAATATGTTCACAATGTGGGAATGATTCCCGTATTGTGGGATTAAAGAAACAGGACGTAATATGAAAAATAAATGATGATAGGAGAGATCAACATGTCAAAGTACTTTGCTGAACCTTTCAAAATCAAAATGGTGGAGCCGATTAAGGTCCTAAGCCGGGAAGAACGTATTGAAAAAATCAAAGAGGCAAATTACAATGTGTTTGCCCTTAATTCCGATGATGTATATATCGACCTGTTAACCGACAGTGGTACCGGTGCAATGAGTGATCAACAGTGGAGTGGAATGATGATTGGTGATGAATCCTACTCCGGTTCCAGAAGTTATAAAGAATTGATGAAATCCGCTGAAGATATCTTTGGATATCAGTATTTTCAACCGGTGCATCAGGGAAGAGCTGCGGAAAAGGTTGTTATGCCCATGTATTTACAGGAAGGCAAAGTTGCAATCTCCAACATGCACTTTGATACTACCCGAGCCCATGTGGAGTTGGCCGGGGCAAGAGCTATTGATTGTGTGATTAAGGAAGCGGGAGATACGGAATCCTATCACCCCTTTAAAGGGAACATGGATAATAAACGGTTGGTGTCCTTAATTGAAGAACACGGCCCGGAAAAAGTAGGGCTGATTATTATTACGGTTACCAACAACAGCGCAGGAGGACAGCCGGTTTCCATGGAGAATATGCGGGAAACCAGTGAAATCGCCAAAAAATATAATATTCCCGTATGTATTGATGCTGCCCGTTACGCAGAAAATGCCTATTTTATTAAACAAAGAGAAGAAGGATATGAGAACAAATCCATTAAGGATATTGCAAGAGAAATGTTCAGTTATGGAGAAATCTTCACCATGAGTGCAAAGAAAGATGCCATCATCAATATGGGAGGATTAATCGGAATTAAGGATCGTAATGACCTTTTTGAAACCGTTAAAGCCAGAACCATTCCCTTGGAAGGATTTATTTCCTACGGAGGACTTGCAGGACGGGATCTTGAAGCCATGGCCATCGGCTTGCAGGAAGGAACGGACTTTGACTATCTTCAATATCGAGTGGGACAAATTGAATATCTTGCGGGTAAGCTGAAAGAAGCAGGAATTGCCCATCAGTCCCCAGCAGGGGGACATGCCCTTTTCCTTGATGCGAAGAAAATGCTTCCCCATATTCCCTATCATCAGTTCCCTGCACAGACATTAGCCCTGGAGCTTTATAAAGAAGCAGGCATTCGGTCTTGCGATATCGGTTCCTATATGATGGGGAACAATCCCGATACGGGAGAGCAGATCGAGTCGGAATTTGAGTTTACTCGCCTTGCGGTACCAAGAAGAGTGTACACCCAGTCCCATTTAGATGTGATTGTAGAGGCTTTAATCGCGATTCAAGAAAAAGCGGACAGTTTAAAAGGATATGAGATCACCTGGGAACCACCGATTCTTAGACACTTTACAGCGAAACTTAAGCCGATGATATAAGCAGTTGTTTAATTAAAGGCCGGAGATTATCCTCCGGCTTTTTTTGAAGGAGGAAAGCATTATGAGTAATGGAAGCATCCAGTCGGTAATGAAGGCCCTAAAGATTTTAGAACTGTTTACGGAAAAGCCGGCTTGGAGCATCACGGAAATCGGTGAAAGACTGCTTTTTCCCAGCAGTACAACCCAGCGATTGGTAATAACCTTGGAAGAGGCGGGGTATCTTTATCGGGAACAGGAAACTAAGAAATACTATTTGACCATCAAACCCTACTTAATCGGAAGCAAGACGGAAACCGTAAGCCAACTGGAAAAACAAGCGCAACGGGTGATACAATTATTAGCACAGGAAATAAACGAAAGTATTAATATTTCCATTGCCCAGGGAATTTATGCGGTAACGGTGTTAAAAGCAAACCCCGAAAGAAAATTTTCCGCAGTACCGAATATCGGGGATAAGCGGCAACTTCATGCCACTTCCGTGGGGAAATGTTTATTAGCCTTTAACAGTAACGGCTGTTTTGATCAGTTGATGAATTCCAAGGAAACCTTGAGGGCTTATAGTGACCGAACCGTTACGGACCGAAAATTGATTGGGGAATCTTTGAAAATGGTTAGAGAGAGAGGATTCGCCATCGATCGCGAAGAAGTTGAGGAAGGGCTTACCTGCTTCGGGGCACCGATATTTGATGGGATGAGACATTGTATTGCAGCCATTAGTATTTCGGTACCATCCTTTCGAATACAAAACGAGCAGGTTTTTATTGATAAAGTGGTAAAAACCGCATCGGAAATTACTTCAAAGTTTTAGTCGGCACCCCGGAAGGAATAAATCCTTTTTCGGGGTGTTTTAATATATAGGTAATAGTTTTCCATGCTTTCACCACAGTAACAACCTTCACTGCTAATGTAACTTTTACTGCTATTATTCTTTTCGTTGTAAGTAAACTTCGATGTTATAATAATATTGATGATAATATAAGTAATATAGATGCTTAGAAAGAAAAAAACAGGAGGGTTTTTATGATAAACAATATTGNATTTCTACATAAGGAGAAAGTACAAGGAGAAAATATTTCTCAGAGTCCCTTTGGAGTAATGCATGCAAAAAAAGCAAGAAAGTTTCATGAGAGCTTCCCGGGTTATTCNGTAACCCCCTTAATAGAACTTCAGCAATTAGCCAATTATTTCGGGCTTAACAGTATTTTTATTAAAGATGAGAGCTACCGATTCGGTCTAAATGCCTTCAAAGCATTAGGAGGAACTTACTGTATCGGACAATACATTGCAAGCCGGCTGGGAGTCGACATTGAAGAATTATCCTTTCGGAAATTAAAAAGTAAGAAAACTGAAAAAGAGATCGGAGATATTACCTTTGTTACCGCCACTGACGGAAATCATGGTAGGGGAATTGCATGGGCAGCGAAGGAACTGGGATATAAAAGTGTGGTATATCTTCCGAGGGGAAGCGCGCCGGAGCGATTAAGCACTATACGGAACCTGGGGGCGAAGGCATNTATTACNGANNTGAACTANGATGATACGGTGAGGTTTGCAAAGGCTCAAGCAGAAAAAAATGATTGGGTGCTCCTTCAAGACACCGCTTGGGAGGGTTATGAAAAAATCCCCCGATGGATTATGGAAGGATATACTACTTTGGCACATGAAATCATCGAACAGCTAAAAGAACGGAAGCCTAGCCATATATTTCTTCAAGCGGGAGTGGGTTCTATGGCCGGGGCATTAACCGGTTTTTTTGCTGATTACTATGGTGAAAAAGAGCGACCGATTATTACCATTGTGGAGCCGGACAAAGCCGCTTGTGTTTTGAAAAATGCTATATCTAATGGCGATACTTTACAATGTGTGACGGGGGATTTGAACACGATCATGGCAGGCCTCGCCTGTGGAGAGGTATCTACCGTCGGTTGGGAAATTTTAAGAAATTATGGGGATAATTTCGTATCGGTGCCGGACCATATTGCTGCAAAGGGTATGCGAATCCTGGGCAACCCTCTGGCCGGGGATCAAAGAGTAATCTCCGGAGAAAGCGGTGCCGTAACCCTGGGACTCATTGCGGAGATTATGACCCGAGAGGAACTACTGGAAATAAAAAAGAAGCTGAAATTGGGTAAGACATCAAAAATTCTTTGTATTTCCACCGAAGGGGATACGGATCGAAAGAATTATCGAAAAATTGTCTGGGACGGGCTGTATCCAAGTTTTGCAGTGAAGGAGGACATCAATTAGTGGAATCTAAGAGTTAGGCAAAGGGAATTGTCAGAAATTTTGTTAAGCGATCTATATAAATGGGTATATGTTTCATATGTGAAATTAAATATATTAAAAAGATTTGGAACGACCAAATGAATGAAGGAGGTTAATGTATGGGTGAACAAGGGAAATGTCCCGTGACGGGAGCAACCGGAAATGTAAAAGCAGGAAAAGGTACGGAGAATAAGTATTGGTGGCCGGATCAGCTGAATCTTAAGATTCTTCATCAGAACCCTGTATCTCGGAATCCCTTAGGGGAAGATTTTAATTATGCAGAGGAGTTCAAGAAGTTGGATTTGGATGCAGTAAAAAAAGATATCGTTGATTTGCTGACGGATTCCAAAGACTGGTGGCCGGCGGACTATGGTCATTATGGACCGTTGATGATCCGTATGGCGTGGCACAGTGCGGGAACTTATCGAATGCAGGACGGACGGGGTGGAGGAAACACGGGCAATCAGCGATTTGCTCCTCTGAACAGCTGGCCGGACAACGTAAATCTTGATAAGGCCAGAAGACTGTTGTGGCCGATTAAACAGAAATATGGAAACAAACTATCCTGGGCGGACCTGATGATCCTTACGGGAAACTGTTCATTGGAATCCATGGGATTTAAAACCATAGGTTTTGCCGGTGGAAGGGAAGACATTTGGGAGCCGGAAGAGGATACCTACTGGGGATCGGAAGAAGAATGGCTTGGAGATGAGCGATACTCCGGCGACCGTGACTTGGAAAATCCTCTGGCAGCTGTACAAATGGGTCTTATTTATGTGAATCCTGAGGGACCTAACGGACAACCCAGTGCTTTGGGATCCGCGAAGGATATTCGAGATACCTTTGGGCGAATGGCCATGGACGACTATGAAACCGTAGCCCTCATTGCAGGAGGCCATACTTTTGGCAAATGCCATGGTGCGGGAGATGCGGATCAGTTGGGACCGGAACCGGAAGCTGCACCGATTGAAGAACAGGGTCTCGGGTGGAAAAACAGCATGGGTACCGGAGTCGGTGAGGACACTATCAGCAGCGGGATTGAAGGTGCCTGGACAAAGACTCCTGTAAAATGGGATAACACATATTTGGAAACTTTATTCAAGTATGATTATGATTTATTTAAAAGTCCTGCCGGAGCATGGCAGTGGCATCCCGTGGAGCCGGAAGCCCAGACGGAAGTTCCCGATGCTCATAATCCTGATAAACGATGGGCTCCGATGATGACAACTGCGGATATGGCCCTTCGAATGGATCCGATTTATAAACCCATTGCAAAGCACTTTTTAGAAAACCCCCAGGAGTTGGAGGAAGCCTTTGCAAAGGCCTGGTTTAAACTGACCCATCGAGATATGGGCCCTGTAAGCCGTTATATCGGCCCCGAGGTTCCAAAGGAAGAATTTATCTGGCAAGATCCTGTACCAAAGGTGGATTTTGAACTGATAGATGATGAAGACATTGAAGAACTTAAAAAAATCATCCTGGACTCGGAACTTACTGTTCAAGAACTGGTTTATACCGCCTGGTCTTCCGCATCAAACTTTAGAGGGTCCGACTATCGCGGGGGGGCCAATGGAGCCCGAATACGTCTTTCGCCTCAAAAGGGCTGGGAAGTTAATCAACCGGATCAACTGCAAAGAGTACTGGGTGAGTTGGAAAAAATCCGGGATGAATTCAACAAAAAGCAAACCGGAAATAAAAAAGTTACTCTGGCTGACCTTATCGTTCTCGGTGGAAACGCCGGAGTTGAAAAAGCGGCTAAGGATGCCGGAATGGAAATCAAGGTCCCCTTTGCACCGGGAAGAACCGATGCTACCGAGGAACAGACCGACGCCGACTCCTTTGATGTATTGGAACCGAAAGCCGACGGATTCAGAAACTATATGAAGAGTAAATATGCCATAAAAGCGGAAGAAATGCTGGTAGATAAAGCCCAACTCCTTGGTCTTACCGCCCCGGAGATGACCGTTCTTCTTGGGGGAATGCGAACAATGGATACGAACTTTAATGGTGAGAAACACGGTGTCTTTACCGAGAATCCGGGAACATTGACAAACGATTTCTTTGTGAACCTACTGGATCTGGATACGGAATGGAAGCCGAAATCCGAGGACAGAGAAGTGTTTGAAGGGTTAGATCGGAAATCCAAGGAAGTGCAGTGGACCGCAACAAGGGTGGATTTAATCTTTGGACACAACTCCGAACTTCGAGCCATTGCTGAAGTATATGGAAGCGAAGATGGTAAAGAAAAGTTTGTTCATGATTTTGTGAAGGCCTGGAACAAAGTGATGAACGCCGATCGCTTTGATCTTAGCTAGGATTTTATCAACTCATGAGGGACAAGTCCGATTAAGCATTTTGACATATATATTTTAGATAGAAATGCAGACTAAAAAAGGACTCTTGGTAATCCAGGAGTCCTTTAATTGATTGCTTTTAATTGGGTTAATACTTCCCTACCATGGAATATGAGTGTGGTGACGGTTCGGCATCAGTCTTCATTGCTCACCTCATCTACGCTTCTTCCTAAAATATCCTTTACCATTAAAGGTTGGTTGGTAATGATTCCGTCGATATCGTATTGCAACACCTCACGTACCGCCTCTTCCGTATTCACGGTCCAAACCCAGATACCTTTGTCGTTCTGTCTCGCCCTTCGAACAAAATCATGACTTAGCATTCCGTGATGAGCCGTATAGTAATCTACGTCTAAAGTACCAAGGTCACCCAGGCTGTAATACATAATTTGAGCCGTGATAATTTCAGGGTTCAGTTCGTGAACATGATTGAGGAGGTTATTACTGAAGGACTGAATATAAGCGCTTTCTTCCATTTCATGATCTTCAATAATTCGAACCAGCTCCCGGGCGAAGGCGTCATTGTCTCCATTGGTTTTAGCATCAATAAGAACCCGTACCTCCCCTGTAGTAATTTCCAACGCGTCATCCAATGTAGGGAGAAAGGGGTCGTCGGAATGCCAGTTGGTAGGTAAATCCGCATCAAGACTTAGCAGTTCCCCATAGGTCAACTCGTTGATCATATAAGGAAGTCCGAAGGTTCTTAATAAACTGCGGTCATGATGAAGAACGATAACCTGATCCTCGGTCATCATTACGTCGAATTCTATGATATCCACATCCGCTTCCATGGAAGCACGAATAGCGGCCAGGGAATTCTCAAACTCATCCTGAACCAAGGCCCGGTGAGAAATTACTGAAACATCTCTTCCGGCATAGATGGTATTTTGGTTGATAAACAGGCCCGTAAAAAATGTGGCGACAATGCTGACAAAGAGTAAAATGGGAAGGAGTATTTTTTTCTTTTTCAATAGTCCAAACAACCACTTCTCAAAAGCCGCAAGGGACTGAATATTGTAGGTTTGCAACCGATCTTCCTTCAGATAATTGCCCTTTGACTGTTTATAAAGCTTAGTGATAAAGATGATGTTTAAGGGAATCAGAATCAAGGAATAAATATAGGTCAAAAAGCTGGACAATGTGACAAGATAATTACGGAGAATATAATTGACCTGAATATTAAGAACTTCCGGTAGTGAAGAAAGCAAGGTAAAGAACAGTGCTCCCAAAGAAAACAGGATAATATCAAAAATCAACAGCTTTACAAGGAGAATGAAACTGATTCTTTTAGTTAATTTCATACTGTTTTTCATCCCCGTCCAGACTTTTTGATCTTCAATCAGTACTTCATGGAGGGTGAAAATTAAACGAAGAAGGAGATAGATAAACAGGATAGTGACCAGGAAATAAAGACTCCGGGTTAGGATGTTTCCCATAATGGTCTCCATTAGCAGCTGAGGAAAAGCGACAAGCTCTGAAAATTCCGGCATTATAGGAATATTAACAATGGGAATGATTAAAAAGAAAAGAAAAGCAAGGTAAAGCCCTCCTAAACCGAGCATTCGTTTGATCGAAGAAAGGGAGGTGAAAATTCCTTCGGAAACAAGAATTTCTTTGTTGAAATTATTTTTATGGGCAAGGATAATCAAGGTACCCACCTGGATAATGGTAAAAATAACCGCCAAGGTGGACAGCAGGATAAGTCCGATGATCCCCCTAGGATCCAGAAGAAGGGAAAATGCTGCGGAGTTGATAAGAACTCCGGAGCTGACCAGAAGAAGAAGACGGTTTAAGAAATAACCTAAAAAGGGAATTAATACATAGCTGCTTAACAGTAAATAAAAAAAGCTGAATAACAAGTATTTTCTCCAGGACTTTCTAAAATCCCATAAGCTGCTTAACATCAATTTAAACATTACTATCCCTCCAAGAGATTTTCTGTATTATACCTGTATACCCTGTAGTTTAGGAAAATACACAATTATTAAGAGGAGATACTTTATACAGGAAAATTCCAGTAGGGCTCTTATGGATCCGGAGTCGGAATCTTCAGAAATATGGTATAATATCAGTGATAAAAGGATGAAGGAATACTAATAAAGATGGAGGCGTTTGTTGATGAAATTTGCAAAGCGCATGGAATCACTAAAGGCTTCGGAGATACGGGAGATTTTAAAGCTTATTGAAAATCCAGAGATCATTTCCTTTGCTGGAGGTCTTCCGGCACCGGAATTATTTCCCGTGGAGGAAATGAAAGCGGTATCGAAGGCGGTTTTGGAGGAAGACGGAGAAAAAGCCCTACAATACAGCAGTACGGAGGGGTACCTGCCCCTGCGGGAAAAAATTGCAAAAAGAATGGAAGAGGCTGGAGTTAAAACTACTGCGGATAATATCCTTATTACCAATGGATCACAACAAGGCCTGGATTTATCAGGAAAAGTATTTTTAAATAAAGGGGATATAGTACTCTGTGAGAGTCCCAGTTATCTTGGAGCTATTAATGCATTTAAATCCTATTCCCCCGGATTTGTGGAAATTGATACCGATGATGAAGGTATGGATATGGAGATGTTAGAGAAGATTATAAAAGAAACCGACAACATTAAAATAATCTATGTAATACCGGACTTTCAAAATCCTTCGGGTAGAACCTGGTCCATTGAAAGACGAAAGCGGCTGGTTGAACTGGCAAACGAATACGACCTTCCCATTGTCGAGGATAATCCCTATGGAGAACTGCGATTTGAAGGAGAACGTCCGCCGTCGATTAAAGCTTATGATACCCAGGGGAGGGTTGTTTATTTGGGGAGTTTTTCCAAAATATTTTGTCCCGGTTTGCGATTAGGATGGACATTGGGAGAGGGTGAAGTATTACAAAAATACATTTTTGTAAAGCAGGGCACGGATCTTCATACCAATACCCTGACTCAACGGGAAATCAATAAATTCATGGAAATCTACAGCATTGATGAACATATTGAAAAAATCAAGAAGGTTTACCGAAAACGACGGGATGTTATGATGACGGCTATTAGGAAACACTTCCCTAAGGAAGTAAAGTATACCTATCCCCAAGGGGGAATTTTCACCTGGTGCGAACTTCCCGAAGGAATGGATGCCAAGGAAGTATTTAAAAAATCCATAGAAGAAAATGTTGCTTTTGTTCCGGGAGGGTCCTTTTATCCCAACGGGGGAAGAGAAAATACTTTTCGACTGAATTATTCCATGATGTCTGAGGAAAACATTCAGGTGGGAATACGGCGGCTAGGATTAATCCTGGAAAAAGAAATGGCAGGAAGGTAAACTTACAAACGAATTTTTCTAGGTACTTGTAGAAACTGAAGAAATCAGTGATTAAAACATAAAAGAACCGATGGGAGCAGTTCTCCCGTCGGTTCTTTTATGTTCAGAATAAAATCAATAAGGGTGCAGTTGACATAGGGAGAGTAGAATATTATAATGGAATTATCATATGAATACATGCTCACATATAACATTGAAAAGGGGGAAAAACTATGAACAATTCAAAAATAAAAGCGGATGGATGTGACTGCACGATTATTCACGAAGACGTTGTAAATCGCGTGGGGAAAAATATGCCTAAAGAAGAGAGTTTGTATGATCTGGCTGAACTTTTTAAAGTTTTCGGAGATACCACTAGAATCAAAATTTTATATGCCTTATTTGCTGCAGAAATGTGTGTATGCGATATTGCAGTGCTGCTAAACATGACTCAATCCGCGATATCCCATCAACTTCGAGTACTGAAGCAGGCACGGCTGGTGAAGTACCGAAAAGAAGGGAAGGTAGTGTATTATACCTTAGACGATGAACACGTCAAAGAGATTTTTGATCAGGGATTAATTCATATTAACGAGATGAAATCATTATAAACCTAGGGCAAAGGAGGGGAAGACATGAAGCATAACACCATTAAAAAAGAATGGGCCCTGGAAGGTCTAGGCTGTGGAATCTGCGCAGAAAAAATGGAAAACCAGATTAGTAAACTGCAAGGAGTACAGCGGGCAAGAGTGGACTATATCGGAAGAAAACTGACCATCGAAGCGGATGAAAAACAGGAAATTATCCAACTTGTAAAAGAGGCCGCAAAAATCATTGATCGTATTGAACCTGGGGTAAAGGTTCAGTCTTTGGAGAAAAATAGATACAAAAGAAAGCTGTCCGGTGTTCAAGATGAGGATGATAAGTCTAAAGATAATCGAAGGAGACTGTTCCTTGGAGGCGGAATTTTTGCTTTGACCATGACTCTAAACCTTAGCGATAATCTGAGTCTGGGATTGTTTTTACTAAGCTATATTATCGTGGGAGGAGGAATTCTTCTAAGGGCGGGAAAAAACATTATTCGGGGACAAGTATTTGATGAGAATTTTTTAATGGGAATTGCCACCTTAGGAGCCTTTGCCATCGGAGAATACCCCGAAGCTGTGGCGGTTATGCTTTTTTACCGGGTAGGAGAGTATTTTCAGGATTTGGCCGTTAATCGCTCCAGAAAATCCATTGGAGAGCTGATGGATATTCGTCCGGAGTTTGCCCACCTAAAAACACCCGAAGGGGTACGCAAAGTTGCTCCGGAAGAGGTTAGGGTGGGGGATGTGATCATTGTAAAACCCGGGGAAAGAGTGCCCCTTGACGGAAAAGTAATCGAAGGGATGTCCTCCGTGGACACTTCAGCGTTAACCGGTGAATCAATGCCAAGGGACGTAAAAGCGGAAAGTAGCCTGTTAAGCGGCTTTATTAATAAAAACGGAGTCCTTACCATGGAAGTCCTCAAAGAGTTGCAAGACTCCACGGTATCCAGAATTTTGGAACTTGTGGAAAATGCCAGCAGTCGAAAAGCACCCACAGAAAATTTTATAACCAAGTTTGCCAGGTATTATACGCCGGTTGTGGTTATTACCGCTTTACTTCTCGCGGTAATTCCTCCCTTGGTACTTCCCGGAGCACTTTTTTCTGACTGGATGTATCGAGGGCTGGTGTTTCTTGTGATATCCTGCCCCTGTGCATTGGTTATATCAATACCCTTGGGCTTTTTCGGTGGAATAGGGGGCGCATCGAAAAGCGGAATATTAATTAAAGGAAGTAACTATCTTGAAGCCCTGAATAATGTGGAAACCGTTATTTTTGACAAAACCGGAACCTTAACAGAAGGGGTATTCAAGGTAAGGAACATTGTAGCGGAAAAAGGTTTCAGCGCGGAAGAATTACTGAAATATGCAGCCTATGCAGAGGGTTACTCCAATCATCCTATTGGGATTTCCATTGTGGATGCCTATAATAAAGAGGTCAACACTAAAGAACTTTCAAATTATGAGGAAATCCCCGGCTATGGTATAAAGGTGTACTACAGGGACAAGGAAGTTCTTGTGGGAAACAGTAAATTAATGGACCGGGAAAAGATTAAATATCAAGGGGTAAAAACCTTGGGGACCGTTATTTATATAGCGGTAAATCAAGAATATATGGGATACATCGAAATTGCCGATGAGATAAAAAAAGACGGAGTATTAGCGATAAAATTACTAAAAGCCTTAGGGGTTAAGAATACGGTAATGTTAACGGGAGATAGTAAAAGCGTCGGCGAAGAAATCGGAAGGAAGCTGGGCATTGATCAGGTCTATGCAGAACTTCTTCCCGATGAAAAGGTTCAAAAGCTTGAGGAAATCGAGGGAAAGAGAATCACAAAGGGAAAAGTCCTGTTTGTCGGGGACGGAATCAACGATGCTCCAGTACTGGCCAAGGCTGATGTAGGGGTTGCCATGGGTGGACTCGGTTCTGATGCGGCCATAGAAGCTGCGGATGTGGTCATCATGAATGATGAACCTTCAAAAATTGCCACGGCTATTGGAATAGGTAGAAGAACGAGGGATATCGTATGGCAAAATATTATTCTGGCTCTCGGGGTAAAGTTGATTTTCCTGGTTCTGGGAGCCATGGGGGTTGCTACTTTATGGGAAGCTGTTTTTGCCGATGTAGGGGTTGCTTTGTTAGCCATCCTAAATGCCATGCGGGTAATGCAGGTGAAAAATAATTAATAAAAGCTAAAGTAACAGCAAAAATAATAATAAGAGTCCTGATGAGGAAGAAGGAATGAATAACTTTTCAAATAACAAAGGATAAAGGCATCCATATTGATATTTAGCTCTGAAGGTGGTATTCTTAAATCAAGAATATTGCTGGTTCAACGTACAAGGAGTGGTAAAATGTCAGAGTTAAATGGACCCGGTTGTCCCCAGATCATCCCCGGGGAAAGTCGGAAATCCCTTGAAGAAATAGAAAAACTGGTTATTACGAAATACCGAAAAAAGCTTTGGACTAAATTTATTAAAGCGGTAAAGGATTATCAGTTAATTCAATCCGGAGATAAAATTGCCGTGGCCATTTCCGGAGGGAAAGATAGCCTGGTAATGGCAAAGCTTTTTCAGGAACTGAGAAAAAACGGCATCGCCAATTTTGATCTGGAGTTTATTGCCATGGACCCGGGGTATCATTCCAGTATAAAAGAGTTGCTGGTGGATAATTGCAACCACTTGAATATTCCCGTGCATATTTTTGAGTATAAGGTCTTTGAAATTGCCCAGGAAAAAGCGAAGGATTATCCCTGCTATATCTGTGCAAAGATGAGAAGAGGGGCTCTTTACGCAAAAGCCGAAGTCTTAGGGTGCAATAAAGTCGCCCTGGGACATCATTATAATGATGTGATTGAGACAACAATGTTAAACCTCTTTTATACTGGGAATTTCAAAACCATGCTACCGAAACTTAAGGCTCAGAATTTTGAGAACATGGAACTCATTCGCCCGATGTATTTAATTGAAGAAAAGAATATTACGGATTTTACGGAAAATAGCGGGATATGGCCTTTGAATTGTGCCTGTATGGTGGCCTCCAAAAAAATCGGAAGTAAAAGAGAAGAAATGAAGACCTTTATTGAAAACATGAAAAAAACCTTTCCCCATGTGGATCGAAAGATTTTTCGTGCAGGACACAATGTAAATATGGACTGCATCATCGGGTGGCAAAAAGCTGGAGAGAAGCATACTTATTTAGAAGAATATGACGAAATTTAAATGAGGAGGGAAGCCGTTGAATAAAATCAATAAAGATCAGCACATTTTTGAGATGAACAAGAACCATCCGCCGGCACTGAAGGTAAAGTCCGGTAGCGTTGTAACTTTTGAAACCTATGACTGTTTCCAAAATCAAATCACTAAGGAAGAACAATCCATGGAAGCTCTGAACTGGGAGCATATCAATCCGGCTACGGGACCCTTGTTTATTGAAGAGGCGGAGCCCGGGGATGTCCTGAAAATTGAAATTCAAAGAATCGAGGTTAATTCCTACGGGGTTTTAGCTGCGATTCCAGAAGCGGGTCTAATGGGAGAAAAGGTTCAAAAATCAACATTTAAACTTCTTCCGATTAAAGAAGACAAAGTGATTTTTAATGAAAACATCGAACTGCCCCTGGAGCCGATGATCGGAGTGATCGGTGTCGCTCCTGAGAACGACGGGGTGCCCTGCGGCACACCGGGGGCCCACGGCGGAAATATGGATAACAAGAAAATCCGGGAAGGCACTACACTATTTCTTCCGGTTTTTCAAAAAGGAGCCCTGCTTTCCATGGGGGATCTGCACGGAGCCATGGGAGACGGTGAAATCATGGTCAGCGGAGTGGAAGTAGGAGGCGAAGTGTCGGTTCGGGTTGAAATACTGAAGGCGAAGGCTATAAACAATCCTATTCTTGAGGATTCAGAGTACTTCTATACCATTGCATCCCATAAGGAACTTTTAGGAGCTGTTAAAGAAGCCACGGAGGATATGCATAAGCTCGTCATGAAGGAACTTGACTTATCATTTAATGAAGCGGGAATGATTTTAAGTGCTGCAGGAAATGCAGAAATCTGTCAAGTTGTGGACCCTCTGGTTACAGCAAGATTTGGTTTTCCTAAGCATCTAATGAAAAAATTATTAGAAAAATAAAGATAAATATCAGTTAAAACCGACCGATACGGTCGGTTTTATGCTGGGTTAAAGGGTATAAATACAATATAGTAAAGCAATTATTAAGAGAGGATGGTACGATAATGAAACTCACCCAACGATTGAAACAAAGCTTGGAAGGACTCATCTATGCGGTTTTACGTTATCCCTTAACCAGTATATTTCTTTTAGCCACGGCCATAGTCAATGGTTTAAGCATTCAAATGTCAGGGTTTGATCAATATGACCGTTTATTACTGACCTTTATTGTGGGAGTGCTTCTTAGTTTGGTTGCCCAAGGGATGTACGAACGCTTTTTCACTGATGGTAAGAAGCGTTGGTTACTGGCAGCAGGGTCGGTGATTTTAGCGGGAGTTTACTATCTAACGATGTTGGGTGCCCCGGATTATAGTCCCGTCATTTCTATTCGAACCGGAGTATTGGCACTTGCTTTGGTTGTGGCATTTATTTGGGTTCCCACGATCAAATCGAAATTTCAATTCGATCAGAGTTTTTTAATCGTTTTTAAGGCATTTTTCACTTCCCTATTCTTTGGCGCGGTGATTATGCTAGGGGTAAGTTTAATTCTTGGAGCCACGGATCAACTGCTTTTCAATGTAACCTACCGGGCTTATCCCCATGCAGCAAATATCATCTTTATAATTTTTGCACCGATGTACTTCCTATCATTGATTCCAAAGTACCATGTGGATGAAGGGGAAGTGGATCAAAGAGTAAAATGGAGTCGATTCCTGGAGGTATTAGTGGCCTATATCATTATTCCTTTGGTCTCGGTATTCACCGTGATATTAGTACTTTATATCCTGCTGAACATTCGGGATGAGTTTTGGACGGATAACTTGTTAGAGCCGATGCTGGTCACGTATTCCATTGTTGTGATATTTGTATACGTTTTATCGGGAACCTTGGAGAATAAACTGGTGGACCATTTTAAAAGGATCTTTCCAAAGGTACTTCTTCCCATTGTTTTGTTTCAAACCATTGCCTCATTCCTAAAGATCCAGGAAGAAGGCTTAACTCATAGTCGGTATTTTGTCATATTGTATGGGATTTTTGCCATTATTTCCGGGGTTTTATTCAGTATTTATAAAGGGAAAAAGAACGGAGTAGTGGCCATCCTTTTAATGGGATTATCGATCATTTCCATTGTACCTCCCGTGGATGCTTTCAGTGTAAGTAGACGAAGTCAAACTGAGCAATTGGAAACGGTACTGATTGAAAATGAAATCTTGATTGATGGTGAAATACAAAGAGTTACGGATATTTCTGAACAGGACCGAAGACTCATCAGCAATACCACATTTTATCTATATGAAATGAACTACACAGAGGATATTACCTGGATTCCGGAGAATTTTAGTTATTACTCCGACTTTGAAGAAGTATTCGGTTTTAGCCCTTATGAATCAAGATACGACATGGATGTTCCCACATATCGAAGCTTCTATAGGGCTCAACAAGAACCGATGAACATATCAAACTTTGACTATATGGTTCAACTGAACTTTGGCGATAATGAGGATGACCGGGAATCGGAAGAGCTTTTAATAAAGGGGGAGACCTATCGGCTAGGCTGGATGAGTGAAGGACGGGAAGGTTTTTACTTGAGAGATGCTGCAGATGAGGAGATTTTGTTTATCGGTATCGAGGAAATTATCAGTGAACTAAAAGAAAGTGATTCGGGAAGACAGGGAATATCCCAAGAGAAAGCTACCTTTTCTGCAACGGATAATGGAAAAAGTATGGCTGTGATCATAAATTTCTTTGACCTTCAGGAACGAAGCGGTCAAGAAAATTACAATGGAGATGTGTATATAATGGTTGGTGTGGAAGACTAACATATTTAATGAATAGATTTCGTCTACTGAATAGTTTTTTTTATTAAACCTGCCAAGGTAATAGCCTTGACAGGTTTTTTTTTGAAGTTGAAAAAGAAATAACGGAATCGATTAAATTAAGAGTAAATAGGGTATTTAAATTATAGTATGTATACTATTAAACAAACAATCGACGAAATATCCTTAGGAGATATTTCGCAAAAAAGGAGGAATGTTCACATGTTTTTCAGACAAATTGAAAGTGCGGGATTGGCTCACTATTCCTATATGGTTGGAGAGGGAAAAGAAGTGGCCGTTATTGATCCAAAGAGAGATATAGGTATTTATTTAGAGGAAGCCCGTAAGGAAGGATTAAAAATCAAATACATTTTAGAGACTCACCGGAATGAAGATTATATTATTGGCTCCAGGGAATTAGCTGAAAGAACGGGAGCTACAATTTATATCTCCGGTCATGAGGATGTAGGACATGTCTATGGAGAAAAAATCTTTGACGGAGATAATTTAACGGTGGGATCCTTAACCATCCAGGGCATTCATACCCCCGGGCATACATTAGGTCACATGAGCTATGGGGTTTATGAAGAAGGCAGGGATAAAGCCTATATGGTCTTTACGGGAGACTGTCTGTTCATGGGAGATCTGGGACGTACGGATTTTTACGGAGAAGAAAACCTGGAAAAAATGACCGGTCTTTTGTATGACAGCGTGTTTGAAAAACTACTGTCTTTAGGAGACGAAGTGTTGGTATTCCCGGCTCATGGTGCGGGTTCTGCCTGTGGAGACAGTATGGAGGACCGCCCATACTCAACCCTGGGCTATGAAAAAGCCTATAACCCGGAGATGCAGGTAGTCTCCAAAGAGGGATTTATTAAAGACTTTGCCAGAATGAGGATCAAACCAAGGTACTTTGAGAAAATGGAAAAGTATAATGTGGAAGGTGCTGAATTTGTAGGGGAAGAAGTGAAATTAGAACCCCTGCAATTAGAAGAAGTGAAAAAACAGGGAATTACCATTATTGATGCAAGAACAAAAGAAGCTTATTTTGGCGGGCATATTCCCGGAACCCTGTTTTTCAGCGTAAGGAATTTTTCAACCTATGCAGGAAATATCCTAGATACCGATGAACCCGTGGCCTTTTTGGTAGAGGGTAACGATATGGAAAAACTAAAAACTCTGTACTGGTATGCCCGAAGAATCGGATTTGAAAACATCAAGGGATACATTGCCGACGGAAATTCTCAATGGGAGCAAATGGTAAAAGATTTACAGCCTCTTCCTACGATTACTGCAGTGGAATATTTGGATTTAAATCCGGAAGAATTTGTGATGGTGGACATTCGAAAGCCCGAGGATATTTCTCCGGAAGATCCAACGGAAAATGGTATTAATATTCCCTTGCAGCATTTATATCGGGACTATGAAAAACTCCCAAAGGACAAACCAATCTACATTCTTTGCGGCTCCGGTGACCGATCGGCAACGGCAGCATCTTTTCTAAGGAATAAAGGCTATGACGGAAGAGTCGTTTCCGGTGGACTGTTAACCCTGAAGCCCCTTTTGAATAATTAATGTTAGAGTTTTTTTAAAGAAAAGTCGAAAGATGAAATTCAGTTTAGAGGGGTGATGTTATGACCCAGGAAATTGCAATAACCTATGGGATATTAATAATAGCCGTTGTTTTATTTGTTACGGAAAAACTACGGACGGACCTTGTGGCCATATTGGTGATGATTCTTCTTGGCTGGTCTGGAGTCATTACCATTGAAGAAGCTTTCTCCGGTTTTTCATCCAATGCGGTGATTGCTATTATGGGAGTGATGATTTTAGGTTATGGGATCGATCGGTCAGGTTTAATGACGCTTCTTGCGAAAAAGATTACGGATACCGTGGGGAGAAATGAGAAAAGGATTATGGTTTCAGTCTCCGGTACCGTGGGAATAGTTTCCGCATTTATGCAAAACATCGGAGCTGCCGCTCTCTTTTTACCGGCTCTTCGAAAAGTGGGAAAGCAGGCGGATATTCCTGCCAGCAGGCTTATTATGCCCATGGGTTTTGCAGCGATTCTAGGAGGTACATTGACCATGGTGGCATCGGGCCCCTTGATTGTGCTGAATGATTTATTAGGGGATGGAGGCTATGAAGGTTTTAATTTGTTTAGCGTGACGCCCATCGGATTGATGCTGCTGGCTACGGGGATTTTACTTTTTTACTTTTTCGGCAGCTTTATATTGCCAAAGAGCAGGAAGGATGAAAAAGGAGAAACAAAGAAGGATCTCCAAAAACTTTATGATTTGCCAAGGGAACTTCGGGAAGTGTCAATTCCCGGGGAAAGCCCTGTTTTAGGGAAGAATATTGAAGACATTGATATTTGGGAAAAGTATGATCTGCACATTTTAGGAATATCCGAGGAAGGTAGCAAAACTTATGTTCCTTGGAGAAAGACCACATTGAAAGAAAATCAAAGTTTGGTAATTCTTGGAGAAAAAGAAAAGTTAGAGGCCTTTATTGACAATGAAAAACTTACAGTAAAGGAAAAGCTGGAGGAGTTCTCAAATTTAACCCAAGAGGACTATGCAGGATTTGCAGAAATTATTGTGCCTCCCCGGTCCGGTGCCATCGGAAAAACCCTGGGAGAGTTTGCTCTTCGAAAGAACTTTAAAGTAGAACCCGTAGCCTATATTCATCAAGAGGGTGAGAAAACCAGCTTGTTAAAAAAACCTATGGAAGCGGGCTTGGAGATGATTGTTTTTGGCCGATGGGAGGATTTGCAGCGAATGAAATCTTCCAGGGATTTTGTGGTGATGACCGAGGTTAAGGCTCCGGAAGAGAAAGGAAAGGATCGAAAACTGCAGGCTTTATTTTCTATGGGCCTTGGCATTTTATTGGTGATTTTAGGGTTTTCCTTAGCCCTAAGCTTCTTTACCGGGGCACTGTTGATGGTGGTGCTGGGAGTGGTTCCTAAGGAAGAGCTGTATCAGGCCATTGGTTGGCGAACAGTCTTTTTACTTGCGGGTCTGATTCCCCTGGGATTAGCCTTTGAAAAAACCGGAGGAGCGGAGCTGGCAGCAACGTGGATGATGAGTATTGTGGGAGGATGGGGAGTTGTTCCGGTATTAATCACCCTTGCTGTTCTGGCCACCGTGTTTTCCCTGTTCATGTCCAACGTGGCCGCAACGGTGTTATTGGTTCCCTTGGTGCTGGTTATTGCGGAGAATTTCGGACTGGATCCTAGAGCTTTGGCCTTGTTGATAGCCGTGGGAACCGATAATTCCTTTGTCCTCCCTACCCATCCGGTCAACGCCTTTACCATGGGCCCCGGAGGCTATAGCAATAAAGATTATATGAAGGCCGGAGGTTTGATGACGGTTGCTTTCTTAGTGGTACTGGTAACGATGATCTATTTCTTTTATTTATAAGGAAACGGAGAGATCCCGGACTAATTATATAAGCGAATTATAAGAGCGAAAGGAGGAACAATATTGGGTATTTTCACAGAGACCCAGTGGTCTCCCTATGTGGTGGGAGCACTGATCGGGCTTTTAAATATTATTGCCCTAAGGATTTCCAACAAGCCCTTAGCGGCATCAACCACTTATCTTAATGTAAGCGGAATGATTCGGAAAATATTCCAAAGAGAAAAGGTGCAAAGGAACGAATATTACAGCCAAAAGACCCCACAGGTGGATTGGGGAGTGATGCTGGTAGGAGGTATTATAATCGGATCATTTTTGTCCGCCACCTTATCGGGGGACTTTCAAATCACCTTGGTACCGGAAATGTGGGCATCCAACTTTTCATCGGATTTCTTTCCCAGATTTATTACGGCGTTAATCGGAGGGATTATACTTGGCATTGGTGCCCGGTGGGCCGGGGGTTGTACCAGCGGACATGGAATCAGCGGCGCCAGTCAACTTTCAATTGTCAGCTGGATGGCGGCGACGGCATTTTTCATCGGAGGAATTGTCACGGCTCTGATTAAGTACAGCTTATAAGAAGGGAGGATGTTTATGGAGAAACACTATGATAATAAAAGGCTTCAACTATTTCTTGGACTGTTAATCGGTATAGTATTCGGCTTTTTACTGCAAAAGGGAGGCGTGACCAAGTATGATGTGATTCTAGCCCAATTACGGTTGATGGATTTTACGGTTTTAAAAATCATGTTAACCGCAGTTATCGTTACAATGCTTGGGATCAGCTATTGGTATCCAAAGGGTAAAATTCAACTGCATCCGAAACCTGGCTCCATTAAAAACTCTATGATAGGAGGACTCATATTCGGAGTGGGATTTGCCATTTTAGGATATTGTCCCGGTACCATTGCCGGAGCCGTGGGAAACGGATATATCGATGGTCTTATCGGAGGGATGCTGGGAATTATAATTGGCTCGGGAATCTTTGCTTCGATGTACAGTACCCTGAAAAGAAAAAAAATCATCGAAGATGACCATTTTAGTGAAGTTTCTTTATTTCAACGAATGAAAGGCAGTCCTTTTAAGTATACGCTGCCCTTTGCTGCAGTCCTTATAGGAATTATGGCGATCCTCGAGGTTGCGGGGCTTTAAATAAAAGAGAAAACCATCCTTTAGGAGAAATTAGGGAAAATATTAAAAAAGGAAGAAAAGAGAAGGAATAGTCTCTTTTCTTCCTTTTTTGTCGTTTAGAAGGTTAGCGGCTGTTCACTTATGGAAGTTTTAGGATTGAAAAACTAAAGCTGATCTCTTCCAAGTCTTGACAGAACTACATTTACTTCCCCGCCCACAATGATGATAATGCTGCTGATATAAAGCCAGAGCAGAATCACCACCACACTGCCGAGGCTTCCGTACACCGTGGAGTAATTGCCAAAATTATTGACATAAAAGGAAAAACCTAAGGAGGCTATTAACCAAAAAATCACGGTAAAAAGGGCTCCCCAGAACACATTTCGAAATTTCAGCTGTTGGTTCGGGGCGAACTTATAAAATATCATAAAGAACAGCACCATAACCGCAATGGGGATGGGAAAACGCATCCAGCTCCAAAGATCGATAAAATAATCTGAAAGACCGAAAAAGTCAAACACATAAGTCCCCAGCACCTGTCCGAAAACAATAAAGAAAAAAGCGAGAAGAATTACGATGGGAACACCGATGGTGGTTAACAGAGCTACGGCCTTAACTTGGAAAAAATTTCGGGTTTCTTCTACGTTGTAAGCGGTGTTTACTCCTTTGATTAAGGCATTAGCACCCTTAAGGGAGCTCCAAAGAGCGGCAACCACACCAAAGGAAAGGAGGGCTCCGCTACTGCCGGTAAACACCTCTTCAATGGTTCCGAAAATAATTTCATGGGCTTCTTCGGGTAATAAATCTTCTAAGGTAATGATAATTGTTTCATATTCTAAAGGAGTATACTGCAGGACGCTAAGCAGAAAAATAAAGAAAGGAAACAGGGCTAAAAGCAGATAATATGTAGTTTGGGCCCCTAAATCCGGCACCTTATCATTTTTGATATTATTCAATAATGCTTTAAAAAAAGTTTTCGAATACTCTTTGAGATCTTTGGAAATATCCGTGCCTGCCTCGGAATCATGCTTAGGATTTTCAGACAAATTTTCAGAGGGGGACCCTAAGGCTTTTTCAGGCTTCTCCGGTTGTATTTTTTGAGATTTTGCAGGTGCTTTTCTTTTGTTTCCAATATTATGAAGGCTTCGCTTGAGATCCAAAATTCTAAAGAGTAATTGAATAAATGCTAAAATCAGAATCAAGATTCCTACGAAAAACAATAACCAAAGAATCGAATCAAAAGATAGGGTGTTAAACATAATATCCTTCCTTTCTATTATAAAAAAAGCATATAGGTTTTTAAAAATCAAATACGGCTTTTCAAAAAAAACATTAGATAGGCATATTAAAAATTTCCCGACAGTTATCCAACAACTTCGCGGATAATTTCGGATGTCCATAGGCCGTTGAAAGGGTGAGAGCAAGACCAATGGAATCAGAGTAATCCTCCTGATCCAGGCGAAATTTGATAATGCCTTGGTTGTAATACAGGAGATTGAGACCATTATAATTCCTATTGTTTTGACAGGAGGTAATCCCTTCATTTACAATGGTTAAAGCTTTTTCGTATTTGGCGGCTCGGATATACACCGTAGATAAATTATGGCATATTTTCGGGAAGATCCCATCGTTTTTATCTGAAGAAATATGACAGAATTCCAAAATTTCTACATAGACCTCATCACGGTGAAGTTTGTTAAGCACAAAGGCGATATTCATTAGAATTCGAACTTCAAAGGTGGAGTAAACGAAGTCTGAGTAAGTACTCACGGAAAAAGCGGGTATGGTTCGTTGAAGCCCGTGAACCAACTCATCTAAAGCTTTTAATGAATCTCCTTCTTTTTTATATAAGAGTACAGCCTTAGAAAGGTGTATCAATTGGTGAATTTGAACTTTGAAATAGGACTGCGAGGAATTTTCCAGTAAAGTCTCGAGCTCCAGAATCTCCTTTGCCAGGGAATCGATTTCATCCTTATCAAATTTCAACTCTAAACGATTATATACCTCATTAAAAAGCAGGCTATGATCAATGCGGTATTGAGAAAATAGTAAAAGAAGGTCCTCCTTATAAAGCGAAGAAAGGATTTCCAGGGTCTCAAACTTCGGAATTACTTTGCCCCCTTCTAAACGTCGCAGGGTGGAGGGATTAATTCCGGTTTGTTCATAAACCTCATTTTGACTTAGATTAAACTTTACACGTATATCTTTTAGTTTAACGCCGAAATTTGCAAGATTAAAGTCCATAGCAGTCTCCTTTTCTAATGATTTAATCTATAGAATATTTACCATTTATAAAGGATTTAAAACAAATTATGGGGAAATAAATACAACAGCCGATTGCTTGCAATAATCGTGCCAAAATTCAAGGGGGGAACCGCGCATCCATGCCTGCTGTAATTCCGGGTGAATCGTTATATTATAGAATTAAGTACAATTCTAAATAATTTTAAAGGAGGTTATACCGGATGAAAAGATTCATTGCTGTCTGTATGATCATTACCAGTTTTTTGATAGTATTCATTGATGGAGGGATGGGAATAAACAGTAGAAAAGGGGATGACGGGTTGATTGAATGGAACAGTGTACCCATTGAAGAAGAAGTGGCGGGCAGAGAAAATGACGGGCTGATCGAGTGGAATGACTTTACCGTAGAGGAATATTCATAGACGGATAACATTTCAATTGAGCTATCAGAATAAGAGGAAGGGAGGAGATTCCATGGGATTCATTATTAAAGAGCATAGTCATAATTTGAAAAGTAAATATACAAGCCTGCTAGATGTTGCTACAGGTAAGATTCACGGGAATGTCTTTTCTTCCATGCCAAAGGAATGTATCGGGGAGCAAGAGACATTGTCAGAGTACCGGGGGATTATGAGCGGAGATCCAATAGGAATATATGGAAAGCAAATTGACAGTAAAATGGGTGTCGGAAGTTTGATTTTAGAACATACATTAGAAACGATTAAAGACCGTTTTGAAGATCAGGTCCTGCATTTACAAAACGTGGAACGCTATAGTAAGGGTATTGGGAAAGTATTGGAACTTAAAGATCATGAACTGCAGGCCTTGGGTCTGGCTGCGAAAATGCATGATATCGGCAAGGCTTTTATTGAACCGGAAATTCTAAATAAGCCTCAAAAACTGAGTAAAGCAGAAATGGAAGAGATTAAAAAACATCCGGAAATCGGGTATTGGTTACTCAAAGCTGATAAGAGATATCGAAAGCTTGCCAAGTATGTGCGACATCATCATGAGTATTGGAATGGACTGGGATATCCGGGGGAATTAAAGGGCGGAGAAATACCACTGTTTTCAAGGATCATTGCGGTGGCTGATGCTTACGACGCAATGACTACTGAACGAGTGTATCAAAAAACAAAAAGTCGGAAACTGGCTGTGGAGGAATTGATTAAGAATTCCGGCAGTCAGTTTGATCCGAAAATTGTAAAAATTTTTGTTGAGAAGGTTATACTGCAATACAGATAATTTTCATAGCGAGGAGAAAACTACTAAGAAGAAGTTATTCATCTTAGTAGTTTTTTTTGTAAAAAAATGAAAAGGAAAAATAAGCTCTACTACATGAACCAAGAGATAAAGTATCAATTGAGTCCTGGGAGGTTGAAGCTACCTATTTTCCCGACCGTATAATAAAACAGAAAATTTCGAATATAGATAAAAAAAGAACATTTCCTAACGAGAAAGTATTCCTTTAACACTTCTTCGGTTCAGCGTATAATAGATAGGGTATGTTAAGAATAAACAGCGGAAGGTAAGTAGAAGAATAAATGGAGGATCAGAATATGTTTGGAATAGAATGGATTGAATGGGTCGGGTATTTAGCATCGGTATTGATTTTAATCTCTTTATTGATGAGTTCGATTGTAAAACTTCGTTGGATCAACTTAGCCGGTGCGGCAATATTTGCAGCCTATGGATTTATTATCGGAGCTCTTCCCGTAGGGATCATGAACTTAGGGATTGTAATTATTAATATTTATTATTTAAGGAAAATTTACGCGCGGAAAGAGTATTTCCATATGGTTCCTGTGGATAAAGACACCCAGTACTTTAATTATTTTCTGGATTTTTACCGGGAGGATATACAAAAATATTTTTCCCATAATAATTTCAAAGTGGGAGAGACTACGATAGGACTTTATATTTTAAGAAACCTGGTACCCGCAGGGGTTTTTCTTGCCACGGAAGAGGATCAAAATACTCTGAGAATTCAATTGGATTTTGTAATTCCTGAATATCGGGATTTTAAGATCGGAAACTATATTTTCGAAGATCGTAAAGACTATTTTTTAAATTTAGGGTACAATACTTTCCACAGCTATGCAGTTAATGAAAAGCATGAAATCTACTTGGAAAAAATGGGATTTAAAAGAATTGATAAAGAGAAAAACTTGTTCGAGAAAGTAATTCAGTAACATTCCTAGAGAAGGCGGTGCGCAAAATGTTAAAAGAGTCGGTAGTCAGTTATTATCAAAAAGGATACAACTGAGCAGAAGCCATGTTGCTAGGTGGCAACGAATACTATAATTTAAATCTTAAAGGGGAAACATTTAAAATAATGGCGGGCTTTGGCGGCGGAGCAGGTGTTGAAGAATTCTGTGGAGCCATTAGCGGCGGTGTGGCAGTTCTTGGTGCACTGTTTACAGTAGAGCGTGGTTATGATGAAGGCGAAGTAAAAGAGGCAACAAAGGAATTTGTTGAATCTTTTAGAGAAGAACTATCTTCTACAAACTGTAAGACTCTAAAAAATAATTTTCGGGATGAAAAGCTTAAGTGTTCTCCGGTAGTAGAAAAGGGCGCAGCGATCCTGGAGGGTACTATAAAGAAATACCGGGAACAAGAATAAGTTAGTGGTAATTTTGCATCGTTTAAAGAGAGGGCTGTTTTGAAGTTTAGACGACGAACATCAACTGCTAAAGAGGTGAGGGCTTGCAAAAAAACTATTGGAACAATAACTGGAAACTTATGGTTTTTCGTTGGTTTCTTGTGATCCTGGGTTGGGGAACGATCGTTTTGAACCATATCTTTTTAATGAATGGGCTGCACCATTCTTATGGTTTTTTTGAAGCCTTATTTCACGGTCTTAAACTTTTTACAATTCAGAGCAATATATTAGTACTTCTAAGCTTATCCTTTGCCTTGGGGTACAGAAAGAGAAGAAAAACCAATTTCTTTACAGATTCCAAGGTGCGAACTGCCTTTGCCGTTTATATTAGCATAACCATGTTGACTTTCTTCCTTGTTCTGCGCCAGGAGTATCAAACCACAGGAATACTTCAGGCAATACATGTAATTACTCATTACATTATTCCAGCAGGCTATCTAATTGATTGGTTCATCACCGTTAGAGTAGGGGGCTTTCGGTGGACAGATGGTTTAAAGTGGACGGTGTATCCTTTGCTTTATGGACTATTGTCTCTGTTTTATGGAAGGCTCCTGGGAGACTATGCCTACCCCTTTTTGAACATGGAAGTGCTATCAACGGCAGAGTTGACATTTAATTTTCTAATTGGAGGGTTGATCTTCTTTCTCCTAAGCTTACTATTCATCAGACTGCAAAAAGTCAGGGAATCCCGAGAGTAATTCGGTTTTCCCTGACTTTTGATTTATCTGCTTTCAGATAATATTAAAATTGGTAATAGAAATTTTTTACTATTTCCCCACAATGGAAGCTTCTTTGAAAAGCACCATGGGAGAGTAGCCCATATGATAAAATATACTCCGCATGACCTCATACTGGGTACCGATGGCTTCCACATTCTTAAACAAATCGTAGATGTTGCCTGCAATCATAGCCCCTTTTACCTGGCCTTGAAGCTCTCCGTTTTCGATCAGATAACCGGAGGAAATATTTAAGGAGAAATCTCCCCGGTTGATATTTCCTGTATGGGCTCCCATCACGGCGGTAATCAGAAGACCTCGCTTGATTCCCTTTAGAATCAGTTCATCCTCCTGATGGTCTCCTTCAATAATCAGATTGGTATCAAAAATCGAAGGGGTGTCTTCGATTTCTTTGGAAAACAGGGTTCGTTTTAAAGCATTTCCCGTAGGCTCCTGATTCAGCTTTTTACCTTGTTCGATATTGACAAGGTAGTTCTTTAAAACCCCCTTTTCATAAAGCACCGTGTTTTTTCCAGGGGTTCCCTCGTCGTCAAATAAGCAGGTATTGACTCCGAAAGCCATTTTTCCGTCATCCCGTATGGTGATTTTCTCAGAGAAAAGCTTTTCTCCGATTTTGTCTTTCAGGGGAGACGTGCCTTTTAGCACATTACCACCGTTAACTCCTCCTAACACGCGAAGCATTAGAGCGCCCATCACATTTCCGGAAAAAATCACCGGCATTTTTTCGTTTTCCATGGTAATGGTCTGGCTTCCCAGACGGTGGCGCTGGATTAAACGATCAAGATCCCGCTCCGTAACATCCGGCACTTTTCCCGAAGAATACTCCTTAGCGGTTCCCATAAAGCCCTTTTCCGTTAAGGTGTGTAAGGAAATTGATAAGTTGGAGTAATCATAGGTTTCATTAAAACCGGCGCTGTTTAATAAAGAGATACGTTTGATATTCTTTTGAACCCGAACCCCACCGGGAATATCCGGGGCTTTTTCTTTTAAGCGATCGGATAAGTCGAAGGCCATTTTTGTTAAGTCTTCGGTGCTTAACTGATCTACCACGGGAGAAAATGAAAAAACCATTCGTGGAGGCTCGCTGGGAAATTTAACAGCATCGGATTTTTGGTTTTCTAAGGCTGCAAGAGCCCTGTCCACCAAAGTGTCGTCTTCTAGAGAGGTGGAAACTGAGGCTCCCATAAGACCATTTTTTGTAAGTCGCAAAGAAACTTCCCGTTTTTTCTCGGCATTAATTCCCTTGAGTTTTCCCAGTTTCACATCAACAGAAGTACTGTGAACATCCCGTTTATAGACTTCGCCGCCATCGGCTACTGTCAAAGCTTTATTCAGTAATTGTCGCATACTACTGTCCTCCTATTCCCATATTTTTGATTTTGATCGGTGCAGATCCTTTACCCGATTGAATTAGAATTTGTCCGCCTTTTCCGCATCCTCCCGCCTTGGAGAAAGTAACTTCATTGCCGACCATTTCAATGTTTTTCAAAGTGGTAAACAAATGTCCCGTTAGAGCAAGATCCCGAACCATGTGGGTGATTTTACCCTGTTCGATTCTGTATCCGCCCTGTACGGCGAAGGTAAAGGTTTCTCCGCTGGTTTGTCCCCCGGCGGATCCGAAAAGATATAGTCCGTCATCAATAGATGCGATCATATCTTCTAAGGTATTCTTGCCTTTATCAATATAAATATTCCCCATACGAACGATGGGAGTAAAACCGAAATTTTTTGCCCTCGCATGGCCTGTGGGCTCCTCGTCCATAAAATTGGCACTTTCCAGGGAGTGCAGACGACCGCTTAGTTTTCCGTCTTTTATTAAAGTTACCGGTCGGGCTTTCGTACCTTCATGATCATATACATAACTTCCGGGATGGCCTAACCGGGTGGGATCGTCTATGACATTAAAGTTATTCATGGCAAAAGGGGTGCCGAGCTCCATGGTATTGGCCAGGGTATCATTTCCAATTAAATTATCTGCTTCACTGAGATGGCCGAAGGCCTCATGAATAAAAAGACCCCCTACATCACTGTCTAAAATCACATCATAGTTTCCGCCTTTAACCGGCATTGCATCAAGGAGATCAATGGTTTGCTGAACTTTCTCCAGGACCTCTTCCTCTTTGTTTTGAAGTTCGGTATAATCTCCGTTTCCTCCGAAGGACAGACGGGTAAGCTGGGTTAAGTCTCCCCGCTTTACCGTAATTCGAAAGGTCATGCCGCAGATCAGTTCTTCCTGTTGAATCTCCGCTCCATGATTGTTTAAAATTAAGGTATCGGTAAATTGTTCATAGTATTGAGATTCCAAGTCCGCAATCTCGGTGTGGTCCAGGATGAGTCCCCGGTATTTTTCCAGTAACACCTTTTTCTCAGAGATTGAAAGATCTCGAGGGTCTTTGGAGGGAGAGACAGTGACATGGGCCACATTGGTAGGAATTCGTTTAAGCTTCTCGTTTCCCGGGTTCAAATCGCTGGCGGTTTTGGCTTCCTGAAAGGCCATGGTAATATCCTTCGGGTCTGTAAAGGCAAAACTTCCAAAACCTCCTCCTGATAGCACGCGAACATTTCCGCCGCTTTTTTTAACTATGGATACTTCATCAATTTCCTCCTTACCACCTTTGATTGTGGTATGGGAAAAATCTTGATAACGAAGATCACAAAAGTCCTTGCTAGGTAGCGCTTCTTTAAAATACTGTTTATCCATCTTTTTCCTCCTTTTGCCCGGGAAATACTTCGGGCATCTTTTAATCCAATATTATTGTATCACGGCTATTTATTTAGGGCCAGGAAATATATGAACTTATTCAATAATCACAAAAATTATTTTAATAATAAATCGAAGGCTTTTATTGCTTTATGTTACAATGTAAGTAATGATTTTATCCGTCTTGAGAAGTAGAAACAATCCTTCGAAAGACGCTTTCATTAAACAATTGATATCGATACAATGAAATACTATAGTACCTGTGAAGACGTCTAAGCTATAAAAAGAAGTTAAACATAAAGGAGAGGATTGTATGAGTACGAAGTATAAAGCTCTGATTGTAGGGGTAAACTTAAACTCCCGGGAGAACTTTGAAGAATCCATGGAAGAGTTGAAAAATTTAACGGAAGCCTGTGACTATGAGGTGGCCGGTCGAATGGATCAAAACTTAAAGTCCATTCATCCTGCTTATTATATGGGTACTGGGAAAGTAGAGGAAATGAAACCTTTTTTAGAGGAACTGGAAATTGATGTGGTGGTCTTTAATGATGAGCTGAGTCCCATGCAATTAAAAAATCTTGAAAAAACCTTGGACATTATTGTGCTGGATCGTACCAGTTTGATTCTTGAAATCTTCGCTAAACGGGCAAAAACCAAAGAAGCAAGACTGCAGGTGGATGTAGCTCAACTTCAGTACATTCTTCCGAGACTTAAAGGGGCTTATGAGGCATTAGGCCGTCAAGGAGGAGGCGCGGGACTGAAAAACCGTGGTGCCGGGGAGAAAAAAATTGAGTTGGATCGAAGAAGGATTGAAGACCAGATCACGGAACTTCAAAAGCGTTTAAAGGAGATTAGCAAGAAAAGGGAGGTGCAGCGAAAGCGTAGAGCCAAAAGCGGCATGCCCATGGTAGCTCTTGTAGGTTATACCAATGCGGGGAAATCCACTTTAATGAATGAAGCCGTGGAAAAGTACGGGGGAGACGATTCGAAAAAGGTATGGGTAAAGGATATGCTCTTTGCCACTTTAGATACTTCCATTCGAAAAATTGAACTCCCAAATCAAAAGACCTTCTTGCTTTCAGATACCGTAGGTTTTGTCAGTAATCTTCCCCATAATTTAATCAAGGCTTTTCATTCTACCCTGGAGGAAGTTCGCGAAGCGGATCTGCTTCTTCATGTAGTGGATATTTCCAATCCTGATTACCGGGAGCAAATGAAAATTACAGAAGATACACTAAAGCAAATCGGCGCATTGGATATTCCTATGTTGGATGTTTACAACAAGGGGGATTTAACCGATATGGAAATTCCCAGAATGATCGGGGATAAAATTTATATTTCTGCGAAAGAAGATATTGGAATAGAAATGCTTATGGAAGCCATTGAACGAAAAATATTTAAAAGCTATAAAAAAGCTAAGTTCTTAATCCCTTTTAGTGAGGGGGAAGTGGTATCAAATTTAAACCGAAATGCCACAGTGATCAGTCAGGAATATAAGCCGGAGGGAACATTATTAGAGGTAGAATGCAAAGAAAAGGATTATGAAAAATACCGGGAGTACGTCGTAGAAGAAACGTAGTGATGATAAACTTTGATGTGGAGTTCACAATTAATGCAAATGGAAAATACTCAGTGGAACTGACTAACCAGGAGGTGTGGTATGAATCGTGATCCTTATTTACCCTTGACGGAAACCACTTATTATACTTTGGTTGCGTTATTAGAGCCCTGTCATGGGTATATAATACTTAATAAAGTAAAGGAACTTAGTGATGGGCAAGTACATTTAGCCCCGGGGACTCTTTATGGGGCTTTGGAGAAATTAGAAAAGCAGGGATTGATCGATTTAATCGAAGAGACCGGTTCTCGGAAGAAAGTTTTTCAAATTGGGAAAAAAGGTTTGGAAGTCCTGGAAAAAGAAAGACTAAGACTCATTCATATGGCTAACCTTCTTCAAGGGGAAAAAGAGGGGAGGTTTTCCCGGGAGAAAATCCGAAGTAAGGAGAACAAAAGCCATAACGAACCTGAAAGGAATAACATAGAAAAAAAGCAAAATGGGAATACCAAAGATGACACCAATAAGAGTAAAACAGTGAACCGTAATAATATTAAAAAGAGAAATAAGGAAGAGGATTTATTTTACTAAACATGAAACTTTTCTCTTTGCATTATCGTCTAAGATTAAAACAATCCGCCGTTGTGTTGTTGAGTTCAAAGTAGGATTCAGAGTGTTTTACAACAATAATAAAATGTTAGGATGATCTTAAATGGATAAAATAAGAGAAAAAAACCGTAGAGAAGTTTACCGTAAAAGACACAATAAAGAGGATGAAAATTCCCGGGGCATTTATGGGTTTTATTTATTTATTTTTTTATGGGCAAGTATTTATTACCTTGAGAATATCATTCGCATAGGAACCACGGGAAATTTTCTTTCTTGGGGACTGTTTTTTTCCTTGATTTTCGGAGGAGTGACAGCGTCAGTTATCTATGGCGGGACTTTGCTTATAGGTACTAAACTGCGAAAAATAATTCTGGGAATAGTTTTATTTTCTCTAGGATTTATTTTTGCGTCTCAGTTGGTTTATTTTAACATGTTTGGCACGTATAATACGATTTACTCTATGAGACATGCGGGTCAAACCACCGAATTTTGGAGAGAGGCCCTATACGCAATAGGGAATAGTTGGTATTTTATTCTTTTATCCTTTCTGCCCCTTGTGATCTATGTATTTTGGGGAAAAAGAATTATCAAAACCCCGGAAAAAACCTCAAAGAAAACTTCAAACAAAACCCTATATCAATTAGGATTAATCCTGGTATTTGCTGTGGTTCTTCACTTTATGGGAGTGGGAATGGTTCACATGCAGGATCAGGGAGAAAACTCCCCTTATAATCTTTACTATAACATTCACTATCCCCGTTTTGCCGTTGATAATTTAGGGTTAATTACCTACACCCGACTGGATGCACAAAGACAAATCACCGATTGGAACCCCGGGTTTGTGGGAGAGAGGCCTGAAGGGTTGGAGGAGAACTTTGAAGAAGATACGAAAGAAGATCCGGGAGAAGAAAACTCCAATGAAAGCGGAGTGGAAAATTCCAATGAAGCCGAGGAAGTAGAACCGGAAGAGCCTATAGAGTACAATGTTTTAGATATCGATTTTGAAGAACTGATTAAAGAAGAAAACAGAGAAGAGATCCTTGAACTACATCAATATTTTAGAAATCAGTCTCCCAGCGAAAAAAATGAATTTACGGGAAAATATGAGGGATATAATTTAATTGTAATTACCGCAGAAGCCTTTTCTCATCTGGCCCTCCATGAGGAAGTCACCCCTACGCTGTATAAACTTGTTCATGAGGGTTACCACTTTGAGGATTTTTACACCCCTATTTGGGGAGTAAGCACCTTGGACGGAGAATATGTTGCCAATACGGGATTGATTCCCAAAAGCGGCGTATGGAGTTTTCGTGAGTCCAGCAACAATGCCATGCCCTTTGCTTTCGGCAATCAATTAAAAGAGTTGGAATATGAAACAAGAGCTTATCATAACCACACTTATACTTATTATGACCGTCATTTATCCCATCCCAACCTCGGATATATTTATCAGGGAATTGGGAACGGATTGGACATTACTCGAACCTGGCCGGCTTCCGACCTGGAAATGATGGAAGCAAGTATTCCTGACTATATTGAAAATGTGCCTTTTCATACGTATTATCTTACTATGAGCGGTCATTTATTATACAGTTTTGAAGGAAATAATATGGCTTTGAAAAACCGGGACGTAGTGGCCCATCTTCCTTACTCTACCCAAGCCAGAGCTTATTTGGCTACCCAGGTGGAACTGGACCGGGCCATGGAGTATTTACTTGATCAACTGGAAGAGCAGGGAATTGCAGAAAACACTTTGATTGTAATGAGTTCCGATCATTATCCCTATGGACTGGATCACCAAACCATTGAAGAACTTCAGGGGGAATCTGTGGACGAGAATTTTGAGCTGTATAGAAATGCCTTCGTTATATACAGTCCCGGAATGGAAGGGGAAACTTTTACGGAACCGGCATCCAGCTTGGATATTATGCCTACGGTATCCAATCTGATGGGATTGGAATTTGATTCCCGTTTATTTATGGGCAGGGATTTGTTTGCCGATACAAAGCCCTTGGTACTTTTTCAAAATCGAAGTTTTATTACGGATAAAGGAAGATATAACGCAGAGACCGGTGAATTTGTCCCAAAGGAAGGGGTAGAGGTACCGGAAAATTATCAGGAGGAAATTTCCAACAGGATCAGCGCGAAATTTTATTTCTCCGCTAGAATTCTAGACCTGGATTATTACAGTATCATTGAAGGTGCCTTAGAAGAGTAGCAATGAAAAGCAAGCAATGATGATGAGGTCCCTGGTATAGATGAGGAGTTTAGGGTAATTATTTAAAAGAGAAATAAAAATGAAAGGAGCTTGATTATGGAAAAAACCTTTAAAGCCTTAAGAATTATGGAAGATGGTGATGGGTATACTAAAAAGATCGAAGATCGAAAAATTTCCCAGTTGCCGGAAGGAGACACTATCATAAAAGTACAGTACTCCTCACTGAATTATAAGGATGCTCTTTCCAGTGCGGGAAACAAAGGGGTGACTCGAAACTACCCTCACACACCGGGTATTGACGCCGCAGGGACTATTGAAGAGAGCAGCAATCCGGAGTTTTCCCACGGAGAAGAAGTCCTCATTACAGGTTATGATCTTGGAATGAATACCGATGGAGGTTTTGGAGAATATATCCGGGTGCCTTCGGAGTGGATCGTTAAAAAGCCGGAAGGACTGGATCTTAAGGAAAGTATGGTTTACGGGACCGCGGGCTTTACTGCAGCTCTTTCCGTCTATAAGCTGACGGAAACCGTAGGTAAGGATTCCGGGGAAGTTCTGGTTACGGGAGGTACCGGAGGCGTGGCGAATATTGCTTCGAAAATTCTGGTGAAGCTGGGATATGATGTTGTAGTGGCGACAGGAAAAGTGGATAGTCAAAAAGATGAGCTTTTGAACCTCGGGGTAAAATCCGTGGTTTCCAGGGAAGAGGTTCAAGACCCTAAAGGAAAGGCCATGTTAAAATCCCGATGGGCCGGCGTAATTGATACCGTAGGAGGAGATATTTTGGGAGACGTTATAAAAAGCATACAATATAACGGCGCCGTAACCACCTGTGGAAATGTGGGAGGCGATAAATTCCAAAGTTCCGTGTACCCCTTTATTTTAAGAGGAGTGACCCTTTATGGGATTGACTCGGTTCAGTGCCCAATGGAGCTTCGGTTAAAAATTTGGGAGAAGTTAGCAGGGCCCTGGAAAGCAGATAACCTTCAAGCCATGGTTCAGGTTGTGAGTCTGGAAGAGATCGAAGGGAAAATCGATGAAATGCTGGCGGGTAAAAAAGTCGGCAGAGTTATTCTAAAGCACAGGGAATAAAGTGTATAAATATAAAATACCAAAACCAAAAGCCATGGCCCATCGGATAAGATGGGCATGGCTTTTTTTATCAAACAATACTAAATATTACGGAACCTTGTATAGGTACATCCTAGGTACTAAGAATAGGCACTACGAAATTTTCTCCGGTTCCGGATACTCCTCTCCGAAGGTGTCCACGGTCAGGGTTTTTAAACGTTGGTCTTCTAAGGGGCGGTCCATCATATTCGTTTTCACTTTAACGATTTCCTCTGCATGTTCAAAACCTTCGATGATTTTTCCGAATCCTGCATATTCCCCGTCCAGATGGGGAGAGCGGGCCACCATAATAAAAAACTGTGAACCTGCGGAATCCGGGTCCTGAGCTCTGGCCATGGAAAGTACTCCAGCGTCGTGCTTCAGATCGTTTGCGAAACCGTTGGAACGGAACTCTCCTTTAATGGAATAGCCAGGGCCGCCTGCGCCGCTACCTTCCGGGTCTCCCCCTTGAATCATAAAACCGGGAATCACGCGGTGAAAGATCACACCATCATAAAAGTTCTTTTCAATTAAAGAAATAAAATTCCGAACCGTATTCGGTGCGATCTCGGGATATAGTTCTGCTTTCATGGTATTGCCGTTTTCCAGGGCAAAGGTAACTACTGGATTTTTCATTGGTATTCATCCTCTCAGAATAATGGATTTTAAAACAATAAAGCAAAGTTTCTTTTATTATAGTAACAATTCCTTTATTTTACAAGACATTTAGGGAATTAAAGGTCAAATTATGTTTGTTACGCCGTGTAATTAATGATAAAATGAATCAACTGAAAAAAGGCAAATGTGTATATAAAATAAGGAGGAAAAAAAGTGATAAAAATTATAGCAGACTCCACTTGTGATTTATCCGAGGAGATTTTGGAGAAGTATGACATTCAACTGGCATCGTTAAAAATCACCATTGAAGACAAGGTATACCGGGATCGGGTGGATATTACCCCCGATGATTTTTATGACCAGATCGAAAATTACAGCAAACCTCCTACTACGGGAATGCCCAGTCCCGCAGAGTTTACGGATCTAATGAAAAAGGCGGTAGAGGATGGTTACAAAGAGATTCTTTGTATTTCCATGTCCAGCGGGACCAGTGGATCTTATCAATCCGCAGAGCTTGGGAAAAAATATTTTCATGAAATTGAGGAATATAAAGATGTGCCCGTCCATATAGTGGACTCAAAGTGCATGAGCCACGGCAGCGGTTGGTTGATTATGAAAAGCGCCGGTTTGAGAGAACAGGGGGCAAGCTTTCAGGAATTAATTGATTTTAACGAATCCTACAAGTTAAACGTCAAGCATTTTCTTTCGGTGGATGATTTAGATCACCTTATACGAAGCGGACGTTTATCCAATGCCAGTGCTTTTATCGGTAAAATTTTACGCCTGAAACCCATAATGACTATGAAAGATGCTAAAGGTGCAATCGTCGCAAAAGAAAGAGGACGAAAGCGAGTTTTAGAGCACTATGTAAACGCTTTTAAGAAAAGAGTGGACGAGGAATTAACGGATTTTATCATTATCGGTTATACTTCCGATATTAACTATGCGAAAAATTTAAAAGGAAAGATAGAAAAAGAAACGGATTTTAAAGGAGAGATTTTTATTATGCAAATGGGAGTTGCCGTGGGAACTCACGTAGGTCTCGGAGGCCTTGCTCTCTATTTTATTGAAAAGGATCGCATGAAGGATAATCTCCTTCGAAACGAATGGGAAAGTATTGTGGAGAAGAAAAATCGATTTTTAGAAAAATACGGAAATTAATAACTATTCTAAGAGGTGAAACCAATGGAATTGATCTATAAAGGGAAAACCAAGGATGTTTATCAACTGCCAGACGGAAATTATCATTTGCAATTCAAAGACGATATGACCGGAGCCGATGGAGCTTTTGATCCCGGATCCAATGAAGTCGGACTCACGGTGGAGGGCGCCGGAAGGGCGGGCCTCGCATTAACCAAATTCTTTTTCGAAAAACTCGAAGAAGAAGGGATACAAACCCACTATATTGATGGGGATATTGAAAGGGCCACCATGACCGTAAAGCCTGCAGCGGTTTTCGGTAAAGGATTGGAGGTAATTTGTCGGTACCGAGCCGTGGGAAGTTTTCTAAGACGGTATGGGGCCTATATTAACGAGGGTGAAAAACTTGAGGGTTTTGTGGAGGTTACGTTGAAGGACGATGAACGGGGAGATCCTCCGATTTCCAAAGACGCTCTGGCTATGCTGGGGCTGTTATCCGAGGAAGAATACGAGAGGATTAAAAACCTGACGGTTCAAATCGCCGAAGTGGTAAAAAAGGAGCTGGCTAAGAAAGATTTGGAACTCTATGATATCAAGTTTGAATTCGGAAGAGATATGAGTACGGGAGAGATACTGTTAATTGATGAAATTTCCGGAGGAAATATGCGGGCCTATAAAGGGAAAAATCCTGTAGAGCCCTTAGAATTAGAAAAAATTATGCTGAATCAATAATGTTGGATATTATACTATGGACGAAGTATCTTAGAAAGGTTGGATTGGATGAGTAAAACACTAGTATTGGCGGAAAAGCCATCGGTGGGGAGGGACATTGCCAAGGTCCTGGGGGCCGATAATAAAAACCATAGTCATATGGAAGGGCGGCAGTATATTGTAACCTGGGCTCTGGGACATTTGGTGACCCTGCAGACACCGGAGAAATATGACAAACGTTATCAATCATGGAACCTTGAGGATTTACCTATGCTTCCCGAGCCGATGAAACTTGAAGTTATACCCCAAACCTCCAAACAGTTTGGACAGGTAAAAAAATTGATGCATCGTAAGGATGTTACTGATATTGTCATTGCCACAGACGCGGGGCGGGAAGGAGAGCTGGTGGCCCGTTGGACTATTCAGTTGGCCGGAGTAAAAAAACCGATTAAACGTTTATGGATTTCATCGGTCACCGATGGAGCCATCAAAAAAGGGTTTGCCGGCCTAAAGGACGGCAAGGAATATTACAATCTGTTCCAATCCGCCGTGGCACGGTCGGAAGCGGATTGGATTGTGGGGATGAATGCCACCAGGGCTCTTACCTGCAAGCACAACGCTCAGCTTTCCTGTGGCCGGGTACAAACCCCGACCCTTGCCATGATCGGTCAGCGGGAAGAGGAAATCCAAAATTTTATTCCAAAACCCTATTATGGATTAAAGCTTTCGGCAAAAGGGGTGAATTTTACCTGGTTTGATGACAAAAGCAGTTCCAACCGGACCTTTAACAAGGAAAAAGCCGGGGAAATACTAAGAAAACTGCAAAAGGAAAAAGCCGTGGTTTCGGAGATTATTAAACAGAAGAAAAAACAAATGCCTCCCGCTCTTTATGATTTAACGGAACTGCAAAGAGAGGCCAATAAGCGGTTTGATTTCTCGGCAAAGGAAACCTTGCGGATTATGCAGGGGCTTTATGAAAGTCATAAGGTGCTGACTTATCCAAGGACCGACTCCAGGTACCTGTCTTCCGATATTGTTGAAACCTTGGAGGAACGGGTAAGAGCCGTGGCTCTTGGGAACTATCAAAGTGTGGCCAATAAAGTACTGCAAAAACCCATAAAGGGAAATAAACACTTTGTGAATGATCAGAAAGTGTCGGATCATCATGCCATTATTCCTACGGAACAGCGGGTACAACTCAGTAAAATGAGTGAGGCGGAGAGAAAGATCTATGATCTGGTGGTAAAAAGATTTTTAAGTGTATTACTGCCCCCCTTTGAATATGAGGCAAATAACGTAAAAATCAAACTGGGGACAGAACTTTTTCATGCAAAAGGCAAAAAAGTACTATCCCCCGGATGGAAATCCTTAGAACAGGATATAGGAAACGAGGATGATCAGGAGGATCAAAAACTTCCGGAATTTGGGAAAGGGGAGATTTTAATAACGAAAAACCTTCGAATGACTGAAGGAAAAACCACTCCTCCCGGTTTCTTTACGGAGGGAACCCTTCTGACCGCCATGGAAAATCCAAAAAAATATCTTACAGGCAGTGAGAAGAATTTGGAAAAAGCCTTGACGGAGACGGGAGGACTGGGTACCGTAGCCACTAGAGGAGACATCATTGAAAAACTTTTGAGCACTTTTTTAATGGAGAAAAAGGGAAAGGATCTTAGAATCACTGCCAAAGGAAAGCAACTATTAACCTTAGTGCCTAAGGACTTGAAGTCTCCCGACCTTACGGCGAAATGGGAACAGAAGCTTTCGGACATTGCTAAGGGAAAACTTTCAAAGGACGCCTTTGTTACGGAGATGAAGAATTATACCAAAGTCGTGGTGAAGGATATTAAAAATAGTGACGCCACCTTTAAACATGACAATATTACGGGGAATCGTTGTCCCGAATGTGATAAATACCTCTTAGAGGTAAAGGGCAAGCGGGGAAAGATGCTGGTTTGTCGGGACCGTGAATGCGGTTATCGTAAAAACATTGCTAGGGCTACCAATGCCCGCTGTCCAAACTGCCATAAAAAAATGGAACTGCGGGGACAGGGGGAGGGTCAGATCTTTACCTGTTCCTGCGGTCATCGGGAAAAATTATCGGCCTTTCAAAACCGAAAAAAGGAAAAGGGAGATCGAGCTTCCAAAGGGGAAGTACAAAAGTTCCTTAAAAAACAGGAAAAAGAAAAGGACCAACCGATCAATACCGGTTTAGCAGACCAGTTGGCTAAATTGAAATTAAAGGATGATTAATCATCAGAACAGATTAATCATAAGAATCGCACAGTCTTAAGAAGTGACCAGTGTATTTGATGCTTCATATATAAGTGAAGCCATAGGAAAGGCCGGAGTCTTCTAAAAGAAGCTCCGGTTATTTTTTTAATCCTGTTTGTTTGAGCACAACTGGGTAATTGCAACACTAAATTATACTTTAACTTTTTTCTTTAGAGAAGGCTTTACAAAATAGAAGATTTTCGGTATACTGGGAGTACTGAAAATGATATTCGTTATCAAATAGCGATTAAGAAAGGAGGCAAAACAATGGCAAGAAATCTAAATCCCAGATTTAAAGAATCCCGACGCTTAGGGGTAAACATTTACGGACATCCTAAAGCAATGGATCGATATAGAAAGGGTATGGGCAGAGGGGATAAAAAGCTTTCCACCTATGGGGAGCAGCTTCTGCAAAAGCAACGATTAAAAGCATATTACGGCGTTTTGGAAAAACAAATGCGAAGATATATGGATCAAGCGAAAAAAAGCGACGACATTACCGGAGACGCACTGGTACGTCAATTAGAGACCAGACTGGATAATATGGTATATCGTATGGGCTTTGCAAGTTCCATTCGGCAAGCTAGACAAATGGTTGTACATCGACATATTCTGTTAAACGGAAAGCGAGTGGATCGACCTTCCCATCAAGTGAGCATTGGGGATCAGGTAACCTTAAGGGAAAAATCCAGAGAAATTGAAAGATTTAAAGAAAATTTCCAGGAATTAAAGGCGCATGCCTCTTACATTTCAAGAGATGTGGAAAGTTTTACCGCCACATTAACCAAAAGTCCTGAGCGGGAAGAAATACCCGTTGAAGTTAACGACCAATTAGTCGTTGAGTACTACACTTCACTATAAGCTTGAAAAAAATTCAAAGATAAACCGGGGACATTTAACAACAAGAGGGTCCGGGATTATATCAGCAGCAAAAAAACCGATCAGTATTTACTGATCGGTTTTTTTATGGATATAACCGGGACTTAAACAATATGATTATAAAATTAAAATTTATTATACCGATATGATTAGCAAAATTCCAAAAACCGTATTGCGCAATAGATTGAAAGGGATTATGATTATAGCAGAAACCATAACTAGGAGGAAAATATTATGAAAACAAGAATTTCAGGAATAATAATAACCGCAATAATTGCATCTACTCTTTTGATTGGATGTTCCAATGATGAAGAAGTACTGACCATGGGATTTGTACCCATGAGGGATGGGGAACAGCTGATCGAATCCTTAGAGCCCTTAGAGGAAATGCTTTCCGAGGAAATGGGAGTAGCCGTAGAGGCTTTTACTGCTACAAATTATGTGGGTGTTGTAGAGGGCCTGGGTTCCGGACAAGTGGACTTCGGATTTATTCCGCCCTTTGCTTACGTATTAGCCAATGCTGAAAGTGACGCAAGGGTTTCTCTGACGGTGCTAAACGCCAGCGGAGAGAGCAGTTACCGGTCCCAGTTTTTAGTCAGGGAAGACTCGGATATCGAAAGTTTTGAAGATCTTTATGGCAAAACCCTGGCTTTTGTAGACCCTTCCTCCACCTCCGGTTATTTATTTCCCGGAGCCCATCTGTATGATCTTGGGATTGATATCGAAGAGGATATCACCTATCTTTACAGCGGTGGCCATGACCAGTCCCTTCAATTACTCCTAAGCGGTGATGTGGATGCAGCGGTGACCTTTGTGGATGCCAGAGACCGTTATAAAGAGGACTTTCCCGACGCCATGGATAAGGCTAGGGTCCTAGGCTATACCCGCTACATTCCCAATATCAGTGTAACCATCAGCGATTCCATGGATCCGGAAACCGAGGCAAGACTTCAGGAGGCCTTAATTAAAATCTCCGAAACGGAAGCAGGGGCAGAGCTGTTAGCGGAACTTTTTAATATTCACGGCTTTGTAGTTGCCCAGGATCAGGATTACAATATTATCAGAGATACGGCTAAAACCATGAATGTGGATCTTTCCAATCAATAAAAGTAAAATTCAAAGAAAACATAAAGTGAAATACAAAGTAACATAAACTCTGAAATCTCCATGGAGGTTTGTACTCGGTGAAATTTAAATGAAGTGCAGGTGAGAAAATGATATCAGTTCAAGATCTATATGTAACTTATGATAAACGAACACCGGCGCTACGGGGAGTATCCCTGGATTTCTATGATGGGGAGTTTGTAGGGATCATCGGACTTAGCGGCAGTGGGAAATCAACCCTGCTGAAAACCCTAAACGGGCTGGTTTTACCCTCAAAGGGAAAGGTGCTCGTCGAAGATAAGGATGTGAGCCGATTAAAGAGTAGAGAACTGCGGGATCTTCGTCGGGGAATAGGATTTGTTTTTCAGGAATTTAATCTGGTGGACCGATCTTCGGTATTGGAAAATGTTTTAATAGGAAGGTTGGGTTATCAGTCTTCTTTTAAATCTTTTTTCGGGGTTTTTCAAGATGAGGATTACCGGTTGGCGGAAGAAGCCTTGGAAACCGTAGGATTAAAGGAGAAAACCTTTGAGCGGGGAGATCAGTTAAGCGGCGGACAGAAACAAAGAGTAGCTATTGCCAAGACCTTAGCCCAGGAACCCCGGGTGATACTTGCGGATGAGCCCGTGGCAAGTCTGGATCAGAATTCAGGGAAGGCGGTTATGGATACCTTTCAGCGGATCCAACAAAAGTACGGGATCAGCGTTATTGTGAACCTTCATGATGTGGATCTGGCGAGAAAGTACTGCCGTCGATTAGTGGGTCTGAAGCATGGGAAGGTACTCTTTGATCAAAAGACAGAGGAGATTTCCGATGATGACATTACGGGATTATATAGCTAAGAAAAAAAAGAAAAACCGAATTTGGTTTTTCGGGATCCTTTTGTTTGGGGGAGTTACCGCCTATGGTGTGAATTTTGATCTGTTCCGTATCATATTCGGCCTGCCGGATATGTTTAATTTGCTTGGACGGATGTTCTCGCCGGAGTTTTCCTATATTAGCGAAGCGATGCCAAGACTTCTGGAAACAATTGAAATGGCATTGGTTTCTTCAACTCTCGGGGTACTTATGGGAGTTTTGGTCGCCCTTTTCACGGCAAAAAACACGACCCTTCATTGGATAATCCCGAAAATCATCGGCCCCCTGCTTACGTTTTTCAGGACCATCCCCAATTTAATTTGGGCTGCGATTTTAGTGACGATTTTTAGTGTGGGGAAATTTCCCGGAATGATAGCTCTGACCATTACAGCTGTACTGATTACCGTAAAGCTCCTTCGGGAATATATCGAGACCTTAAATAAAAATCTGTTACAGGGTGTGGAATCCGTGGGAGGCAGTAAACTTCAAGTACTGCGATTTGCAGTGCTCCCTACAATTTTTGAACACAGTCTGTCGGTGTATTTTATCGTTTTGGAAATCAATATCCGCTCCGCAACAATTTTAGGACTGGTGGGAGCCGGAGGGATCGGACAGATTTTGTGGCGGGATTTAAATCATTTACGATATGATAATTTAGCCACCCTGATTATTTTATTATTTTTAACGATCCTGATTATCGACTTTATCAGTTTAACCATTCGGAAAAACTTAAAAAAATTCTATATTCCCAGAACGTCCATTGCCTCATTTAAGCTGCATCAGCAAAAAAAATGGGGAGGTGTGATGGCCTTACTTATTCTAGGATTTCTGTGGCTGTTCTTTAGTCTGGATATTACACCGGAGCGTTTGATTGTAGGCCTTGGTTCTGGAAGAGATATCATTCTAAGAATGGTACAAATTGATTTATCCTATATACCGAGGCTTTTTGAGGGGCTATTGGAGAGTGCGTACATAGCACTTTTCGCAACCTTAACCGGGGGAGCAGGTGCTGTTGTACTGTCTTACTTCACAGCTTATAATACAGCACCCTCACCAATAGCAGCCATGATATTAAAGGGCGTGGTTAATTTACTTCGGACATTCCCGCCGATTATTGTAGCCATTATTTTCTTTCGCGGTGTAGGACCGGGTCCCTTATCCGGAGCTATGGCACTGGGAATCTACACCCTGGGGGTTATGACCAAGCTGTACAGCGAGGTCATAGAAAGTGAAGGAACCACGATTCAACAGGGGATTATGGTAACGGGGAGCACAAAACTAAACAGTTATCGTTACGGGATATTCCCCCAGACATTTCCCAATTTCATCAGTTTATTCCTTTATCGATTAGAGTCTAATATCCGAACCTCAACGATTCTAGGGATTATTGGGGCCGGGGGAATTGGGACCTTGCTCTCCACGAATATTACCTGGCGTAACTGGGAGAGGGTAGGTCTATTGATTTTAGGAATTGCCCTGCTTATGATTACTATTGAAAAATTCAGCGAAAGAGTTCGAAAAAGACTTATTTAGTTTTGCCTGCGCAAATGTTATGATCGCCGGTATTTTTATTTATTGTCATTTCTTGAGGGAATAAAACTGGCAATCTCCGAGGCCATATTTTGGGCAGGCATGGTTTGAATCCAAACGTTCCCCGGTCCTTCAATGGTGGTCAGGAAAAGGCCTTCACCGCCGAGAAACATATTCTTAAATCCCTTCACCCGGTTTATACTAAGATCCATCCCCGCTTCATACATTCCAAGAGCGCCGGTTTCCATACGAAGTTTTTCTCCCGGGGCCAGTTCCTTTACTACATACTCACCGTCCATTTCCACCCAGGCGGTACCATTACCCGACAGTCGCTGCATAATAAAACCTTCTCCCCCAAAAAATCCGGTGCTAATTCTTTTTTGAAACTCTATGTCGTAATCCACACCTTCCGTGGCGCATAGAAAAGCTCTTTTTTGACAGATCATGGTTTTTTTGCTGACATCAATCTCAATAATTTTTCCCGGGAAAGAATGGCCGAAGGCTACCCGGGCTCCGCTTTGTTCTGCGGAAAAATGGGCAAGAAACATATTCTCTCCCGATACCCCTCGTTTTATAGCACCAAAGACTCCACCCCGCATATTGGTTTGCATATCAATGTTTTCCGTCATCCATTGCATGGCTCCCGTTTGTGCGTAGATCAGTTCGTTCCGTTCCAACTCAATTTCAACCATGGGCATTACGGTACCGATAATTTCACTTTTCATAGTAATCCTCCTAGTGGAATTTATTTATAACAACTATTATTTAATAAAACTCTAATAAACTTTTTACCCAATAAGTAAGGGGACTACCAATGAAAAACTCTAAAAAAACTCCCTGGCTTCAGATCATCCCGGGAGTTTTTTAGAGTTCAACTATTCCTTAAGGTTTTTTAGCGATTATAAACAGATGAGTAGTATTAAAGGCTTGCCTGTTTTTGGATAAAAAGCACTTTTAAATAATCCCCTTCAGGAAAGGAAGGATGGGTGGGGAAATCCTTGGGGAGGGAGTTCTCTTCCAGAATCTTAAAGTTAAGTTTTTTTTCTTTAAAAGCCTTGGACACAAAGTTTTTAAAGGTTTTCATATCAAAGGTGGCCGCGTTGGTGGAGGCAATAATCGCTCCATTTTCCTCAGTGAGGTCAATTGCGCTTTTCAGTAGGGCGGTATAGTCTTTTTTTGCGCTAAAGGTATGTTTTTTTGACCGGGCAAAGCTTGGGGGGTCTAAAACCACAATATCATATTTCAGTTCGTGTTTTACGCCGTAATCAAAAAAATTAAAAACATCCTCCACCCGGATTTCCTGGGTTTCAGGATCGATACCGTTGGCCAGGAACTGGGCCCGGGTCAGTTCTACGCTTCGCTTGGCAAGGTCTACGCTGGTGGTGTGTTTTGCCCCGCCCAAAGCAGCAAATACAGAGAATACTCCGGTGTAGGAAAAGGTGTTCAGGAGAGTTTTTCCCATGGCATACTTGTCCCGTAGTTTTTTTCGAACCTCCCGTTGATCTAAAAACACTCCCGTCATTGCACCGTCATTTAAATTGACCTCAATACTCACTCCGTTTTCCTTAACCACAAGGGGAAAGTCTGCCCGAGTGCCCGTTGCGAAATCGTCATCTTCTACATACTGACCTTTTTCATCAAATCGTTTCTTCTCATATATTCCTTTGGGTTGAATTAATAAATTTAGAGCGGATAGAATCTCTTCCTGAAATTGATAAATTCCAAAGCTATACCAGTTAATCAGATAGTACTCTCCGTAGTAGTCGATGGTAAGTCCTCCGATTCCGTCCCCCTCTCCGTTAAATACACGAAAAGCCGTAGTATCTTCCCGGTGATAAAAGGGGCTTCGCTTATTAATTGCGGCGGCGATTTTTCGTTGGAAAAACAGATGGTCAATGACTTCCTTTTCCTTATGGGTAAGAATCCATCCGATCCCTTTATTCTGTAATCCGTAGTAGCCCCGGCCGATAAAGTTTCCATCGGTATCTATTAGCTGAAACAGAGAGCCTTCCTTATAAATGGATTCAGGGTTTGTTAATACGTCCTTTGATAAAAGTGGGTAGCCCTCCTTGTACTTATTCTCGTGATTTTTTCGAACCTGTAATCTGATTTCCTCAGTCATAAAATCCTCCTCGATTTTTCTTTTGCATTATTATAACATATTCAAAGAGGCCATACTAAAGGGGACAAAAGGAATAGGGAATCTCCGCCATGGGATTCCTTTGCTTTTTTTGCTATAATAGAGGAAATGCTTCAAAAATTAAATAATATGAATAACCCTATATAAAAAGTCCCTAAGTAATACAGTCAGGCAAAAAATCAGTTCTTAAAGAAATAATGAAAATAAGGGGTTAACATGATTATGGATTGTTTATAGAAACAACTGTGGAGTACAAAGGCTTTAAGTCTAAAGCTAAAACAAATAAGAAAAGAACAAATGAGGAGTTTAAATTATGGATAAAAGTCGAATCATCGTAGTTGGAGGCGGTCCCGCAGGAATGTTTGCAGCTCTGCAGGCAGCTACAGGAAGCCGCAAGGTGTTGTTGTTGGAAAAAAATGCAATGCTTGCCCGAAAACTAAAAATTACCGGCGGAGGTCGGTGTAATCTGACGAATATTAAAGATAAGAAAGAACATCAACGGGCAACGATTCATAATCCCAAGTTTTTGTATAAAGCCTTTGAAGATCTGGGTCCTAAGGACTTGATAAAGTATTTTGAGGATCGGGGATGTGAGTTTAAGCTGGAAAAAGAAGGTACAGTTTTTCCGAAGAATGATGACAGTTCGGAAATTATTAATATTTTAGAGAAGGACCTGTTGGACCACGGAGTAGATATCTGGTACAACCATAAGGTGGAACGGATTTCAGTGAAGAATCAAAAAGTCCAAGGGGTAGTGTTGACCGACGATAGGGAGATTTTGGGAGAAGCAGTGATCATAACCACGGGAGGAGCCTCCTATCCACAAACGGGAAGCACCGGAGACGGCTATATAATGGCTAAGGATCTGGGACACGGTATTAAAAAAATCAAACCGGGCCTTACTTCCCTTGAAATAAAAGAGAGTTGGGTAAAGACCTTGGCGGGGATCTCCTTTGCCGATACGACTGTTAGAGTTTTAAAAATGAATAAACTGCAGGAATCCGGGGATCTGTTACTAACCCATTACGGGATATCCGGCCCGCCGGTATTAAAGCTTAGCAGCTATATTAATGAGATAGACTTAAAGGAAAACCCGGCTACCGTGGAGATCGATTTTTTTCCTGAAAAAGACGAGGAAGAACTGAATACCTGGTTTTTACATCACAGCACCGGAAAGAAAAATCTGGGGAGTGTGTTAACGGAGTTTTGGCCGAAGAAATTTACCGAAGAAATCCTGGTATTCTTAAAGATTCCAAAGGACCGTAAAATGAACGAGTTAAAAAAGAAAGAACGGAATAAAGTATTGGGAGCCCTAAAAGGGCTTAAGCTTACGGTGGTAGGCCTACGTCCTTTAAAAGACGCCATTGTTACCGCCGGAGGGGTGGATGTAAAAGAGGTGAATCCTTCCACCATGGAGTCGAAAAAGGTATCCGGGCTGTATTTTGCCGGAGAGGTACTGGACTTGGACGCCATTACCGGAGGCTACAATCTGCAAATCGCCTTTTCCACCGGTTTTGTAGCGGGAAATGCCGCCGGGAGAAATGAGGAGCAACTATGAGACGAGCGCTGATAGACAGTCAGAAGCCAAATCAAAAAAATATCGAAGCCTTTCAACGGGGNCTTTTGCAGTGGTACCAAAACAATAAACGGACCATGCCCTGGCGGGATATCGAAAACCCCTATTACACTTGGGTTTCGGAAGTCATGCTTCAGCAAACCCGGGTGGATACCGTAATTCCATACTTTTTACGGTTTATTGAAAAATATCCCACGGTTAAGGACCTGGCAAAGGGAGACGATGAAGACCTTTTAAAGCTCTGGGAAGGACTGGGATATTACAGTCGGGTGAAAAACATGAAAATTGCCGCAGGGGAAGTGATGGAAAAATACGACGGCGTGTTTCCAAAGGAACGTAAGGAGTTGGAGTCCCTTAAGGGAATCGGGGAATACACCGCCGGGGCCATCGCCTCCATTGCCTATGAACAAAAAGAGCCTGCGGTGGATGGAAACGTCCTAAGGGTAATGACCCGTATTACCGGTAATCATGGGGATATTAAGCTTGGAAAAATCAAAAGAGAAATAACCGACGGGGTTCGAAAGCTGTTGCCCGAGGAAAACCTGGGAGACTTTAATCAAGGATTAATTGAACTTGGGGCGGTGCTTTGCACTTCAGCCAAAGCCCCGGACTGTGAAAACTGTCCCGTATCCGAATTTTGCCTAGCCTTTGAGAAAAATCTGCAGGGAGTACTGCCTGTAAAAGGAAAGGCCATAAAAAAGCGGTTGGAAAAAAAGACCGTATTGATTTTTACCCATAAGGATAAGCTCTTTTTACGTAAACGGAAGGATAAAGGACTTTTGGCAGGCCTTTGGGAGTTTCCCAATATGGAAGGTCATTTAAAACAGGAGGCCCTCAAAGAGATTCTGGATAGAGAGCCACATTTGGCAGATGAAAACTTAGCCGTTGAAAACATTACACAGCTGGAGGATAGCAAAGCGGTATTCAGTCATATTCAGTGGAACCTGACGGCCTATCAGGTGGATTTAAAATCTACGGAGGTTCCATTGGAAGCCTTAAGGACTAAAGAGGATAGAAGCTCTTATGAGCTTCCAAAAGAGGAAGTGATGGATAAGGGTCGATGGATACCAAAGGAGACCGTCCGTAAGGATTATTCCATTGCTTCGGCCTTTAAAGCTTATCGAAAAGAGGTGCTGTAATATGTTAAGGGAAATACTGCCGAAAATATATCGAATTGAAATTCCTTTGCCAAAGAATCCTTTAAAAGCATTAAACAGCTATCTGATCATCGGGAAGGATGAATTTTTACTGGTGGACACCGGATTTAATCGGAGGGAATGTAAAAAAGCTCTTTTTGAGGCACTGGATTCTTTGGACGTGGATCTGAAAAAAACAAAAGTCCTGATCACCCATCTTCATGCGGATCATTCAGGGCTGGCTGAGGTGTTATACAAAAAAGGAGCCACCCTTATTATGGAGCCGGGAGAAGCTGTGCGAACAAAAGCCTTATCCGAAGAGGGCAACTGGGAAACCATGAAAGAGGACTTGGAAACCTTCGGGATAGATGCGGGAGATGATTTTTTCGACGATCATCCCGGAAGAATTTATGCCCCGAAGGGAGATTTCACATACCAGGAAATTACTGAGGGAGAACATATTGTTATAGGAGATTATTCTTTCAAAGTGATTCTGGTTCCCGGGCATACCCCGGGGATGATCAATTTATTTGACCAGGAAAAAGGAATATATATTTCCGCAGATCATGTACTGGAGACCATAACACCGAACATCGGATTTTGGGGCTACGATCAGGAAAAAATGCTGGAGAAGTACTTAAGCAGCCTGGGAAAAATTAAGGATTACCCCATTACTGTGATGCTCCCTTCCCATCGGGGATTGATTGCAAAACCGAAGGAGCGGATTGAAGAGCTGATAGCCCATCACGAAGAGCGGCTTGAGGAAGTGGAAAACATAATAAATAAAAAAAGCGGTCCCTTAACCGTGGAAGATGTGGCGAGAAACATGGACTGGAGAATTCCGGCGAAGTCCTGGGAGGATTTTCCCCTGCCTCAAAAATCCTTTGCCGCAGGGGAGGCCATGTCCCATTTGGAGTATCTTAGAGACCATGGAAGAATTAAGGCTTACTGGGAAGGCCGTGTGGTATATTTTGTGAGTAATGCATAGTAATATCAGGATATTTAATTACGTTTAATTCACTTTTTAAGGAGGATAAGGATGAAACCGGATTTTGATAAAATAATCAATCGCAAGGAAAGCAAATCCGTAAAATGGGATCCCCAGGTCCTGCAGGAGATTTTCGGAGAAGATGACCTTTTGCCCCTTTGGGTTGCGGATATGGACTTTCAAGCACCGAAGGAGGTACTGGAGGCTATGCAGGAGGAAGTGTCCCATGGGGTATTCGGGTACTCTAAAAGAGGGGAAGAGTACTACGAAAAAATAATCCGCTGGTACGAAAAGCGGTTTGATTGGGAAATCAACAGAAATTGGCTGGTTTTTACCCCGGGGGTGGTTGCCGCTGTAAACTACGTAATTCAGGCTTTTCTTGAAAAGGATCAGGGAGCAATCATCCAGGAGCCTGTATATTATCCCTTTAAAAAGGCTATAAAAAGCAATGGTTGTCGGGTGATCAATAATCCTTTGAAATACCAACAGGGATCCTTCGAAATAGATTTTGAAGATTTTGAGGAGAAAGCAAAGGATCCAAACACCAAACTGTTTATTCTTTGCAGTCCCCATAATCCCGTGGGACGCGTATGGAAAAAAGAAGAACTTCGGCGCTTAGGAGAGATCTGTCTGGAAAATGGGGTGCTGATCTTTGCCGATGAAATTCACCACGATCTGGTTTATAAAAAGGGTACACATCATATTTTTGCAAAGATTGATTCAAGGTTCGAAGACCATGTAATAACCGCCACGGCCCCTTCAAAAACCTTTAATTTGGCGGGACTTATGAGCGCTCATCTGATCATTAAAAACGACCGCTTAAAAAGAAGATACAAACATGTTTTAGAGTTAAATCATATCGGAAAACAAACACCGATCAGCATGGCGGCGGTGGAAGCGGCCTACGGAAAAGGAGAACCCTGGCTTGAGGCGCTTTTAGACTATTTACGGGAAAACATTGATTTAATAGAAACCGTTGTGAAAAACCACCTGCCAAGGGCGAGGTTTAACCCGCCGGAGGCCACCTATCTTGCCTGGATAGACCTTAGGGACTACGGTCTTTCGGGAAAGGTTTTAGAAGAGAAGATCACAAAAGAAGCCAAGGTCGCCCTAGACGGCGGCACCTGGTTCGGCGTTGGGGGCGACGGATTTATTCGAATCAACTTTGCCTGCCCAAGAAAGACCCTGGAGGAAGCTTTAGATAGAATTATCAAAGTCCTAGAAGAGGAGTGAGGTCATGATTTATTATTTTACCGGAACAGGTAATTCTTATTACGTAGCCAAGGTACTGGGGATTAATTTAAAAGAGAACATTGAGAATCTTGGGGATTCCCGAAGAGCGGGACTGGTTCGAAAGCCGGTAAGCTTACAGGAGGACGAGATCTTAGGTTTTGTGTTTCCTGTTTATGCCTGGGGGCCCCCGAGATGGGTGCTGGAGTTTATAAAGAGTCTGGACTTTGAAGGGAACCTGCCAAGCTATACCTTCGGCATTGCCACTTGCGGGGAGAATATCGGAAATACCATGACCACCATAAAGAAGGCTTTAAAGGAAAAAAATATTCCTTTGGACTATGGATACTCGGTAAAAATGCCTAATAACTATTTGATGATGGGCAGCAATGTGGAGACCGGCCAGAAAGCCGAAGAGAAAATCCGCCGGGCGGATACTCTTCTTTCCATGGTCAGCGAAGATATAAGAAGCCGGGGGAGGGGATTTTACTTAAACAAAGGCTTTATGCCGGGACTTCTTAGTAAAGCGGTAAACCCTCTTTTTTCAAAGTTTGCCGTTAACACGAAAAAATTCCGGGTAAATGAAAACTGTATTTCCTGTGGTCTATGCCGAAAGATCTGCAATACACAAACCATCGAACTGGTTGACGGCAAACCGGTTTGGGGTTCGGAGTGCGTTCAGTGTGTGGCCTGTATAAATTACTGCCCGGTCCAGGCGATAAACTATGGAGGGAGAACCAGGAAAAAACAGCGGTATAAAAATCCACGGATTTCTCCCATGGAATTGGAAATTAAGACGAGGGAATAAGCCTAATTCCGATTTGACAAAAGTTGGATTTCTTATATAATGAAAAAAGAGTATAAGTGGAAAAGACAATTGAATGAAGTGCTGGGGGTGTCGGTATAAGACTGAGAGGATCGGAAGATTCAACCCTTTGAACCTGATGTAGGTAAACCTGCCGTAGGGAAGTCTTTGTATGATTTAGATAGAATATAACGTTATTCTTAAATCAAAAGGCAGGCCTTAGGGCTTGTCTTTTTTAGTTGGCTTCATTTGATCGATAAATTTAATTATTGGAGGAGGGAAATCATGATCATCGTAAACGGAAAAGAATATCCCTATCAGGGAAAGAGTATTCAATGGATTTTAGAAACCTTAAAGTTGGAACCTTCAATGGTAATTGTTGAGCATAACCAAAGAATTTTAGAGAAAAATCAGTTATCCACGGAGATGGAAAAAGGAGATCAGTTAGAGTTAATTACTTTCCTAGGGGGTGGCTAAAATATTCACTAGCTACCTATCCTTTCTTTCATAAGGAACTAAAAGCTTTATGGAAAAGGACTTGCAATCCATGGAGGAAATAAGTCTATGAAAAAACGACAATATGGAGGAATATTAATGAAAAATAAGGACCAGCTACAATTAGGAGACCATTTCTTTAACAGTCGACTACTGGTGGGAACAGGAAAATACGAGAATCATGATATTATGAAAAAGTCTATTGAGGCCTCTGGTACAGAGATGGTAACCATGGCCCTTCGGCGGGTGGATTTAAAAAATCCCAAGGAGAATGTTTTAAACTTCATTCCCGAAAACATGACCCTGCTGCCGAATACTTCAGGAGCCCGTAATGCGGAGGAGGCCATTCGAATCGCAAAAATCGCCAGAGCCGCCGGTTGCGGTAATTTTATTAAGATCGAAGTAATTTCCGATCAGAAGTATTTACTTCCGGACAACTATGAAACCATTAAAGCTACCAAAGCTCTAGCGTCGGAGGGCTTTCATGTACTGCCTTATATGTCCCCGGATTTAATGGCGGCAAAGGAGATGGAAAAAGCGGGAGCAAAAGCGGTAATGCCCTTAGGGTCTCCCATCGGCAGTAATCGAGGGATAGAAAATAAAGGATTGATTAAGATTTTAATCAATGAAATTAAGGTGCCGATTATCGTGGATGCGGGGATCGGAAAACCCTCCCATGCGGCGGAGGCTATGGAACTTGGAGCAAAAGCGGTGCTTGTTAATACCGCCATTGCTGCCAGTAAGGATCCGATCGAGATGGCAAGGGCCTTTGACTATGCGGTAAAAGCCGGAAGACTGGCCTATCTCTCCAAGTTCGGAGAGGTAAAAGCCCGGGGCGACGCCTCTTCTCCCTTAACCGGTTTTTTAAGAAAGGAGCAGTAATATGGAGATCCTGGATGTCCTGGAGAAATACCCTGAAGAGTGGGTTGAGAGTTTTTTAAAAAAGGTAACCGGGGAAAGAATTGAAGAAATCCTGAAAAAAGAGGATCTGAGTCTTGAGGATTATTTAAGCCTGTTGTCCCCGGCGGCAAAAAACTATTTAGAAGAGATGGCTGTAAGAGCTCACAAAAAAAATCTGCAGCATTTCGGGAAAACCATACTGCTTTATACGCCCCTTTATATATCCAATTACTGTGTCAATGAGTGTGTTTACTGCGGTTATAATAAGCACTCGGATATTCCGAGAAAAAAACTGTCACTAGAGGAGATTGACCGGGAGGCAAAAATAATTTCCGATAAAGGGATTCAGCATATTTTGCTGCTATCGGGAGAGTCTCCCGTAGATACTTCCATAGAATATTTAGAAGAGGTAGTGGAGGTGCTGAAGAAGTATTTTCAGTCTATTGCCATTGAAATTTATCCCCTGAAGGAAGAGGGGTATCGGCGTCTCGTCCAAAAGGGTGTGGACGGAGTAACCCTATATCAGGAGGTCTATGACCGGGGTATTTATCAAAAGCTTCATCCAAAGGGTCCGAAAAGAAATTATGATTTTCGTATTAAGGCCCTGGAGCGAGCAATTAAAGGGGGCGTCGCCTCGGTAAATCTCGGGGCCTTACTGGGTCTTTCGGATTTTCGAAAGGAAGCTTTTTATACCGGAGTTCATAGCAAATATTTACTGGACACCTATCCCAGCGTGGCAACCTCCGTGTCCTTTCCCAGAATGCAGCCCTATTTAGGGGGATATGAGGATATCGATCCCGTCCACGATCAGGATTTTGTGCAGATTCTTCTGGCCTATAAAATTTTCATGCCCATGACGGGGATCACCTTGTCCACCCGGGAAGAACCCGCCCTTCGGGAAAATCTTATTCCTTTGGGGATCACAAAAATGTCTGCCGGGGTATCCACAGCGGTAGGGGGCCATAGCAGTGATAAAGAAAACACGGAGCAGTTTGAAATCTCTGATAACCGTTCCATTGAAGAGGTAAAAGAGTCGATCCTTAAAAAAGGATATCAGCCCATCCTTCAGGACTGGGTTCCGCTGTAAGAGATTAAACCTGGGGAGACGTGCAAATCCGAGAAAGTCAAAGATACCGGGAGGAAGAGAAATGCTGTATTTCGTGACGGATCGAAAAGTTGCGACGAAGGATTTTTATGGAATTTTACAGGAGGCTGCAGAAGCAGGGGTTGACGGAATCATTCTTCGGGAAAAGGATCTTAAAAAAGAACAGCTGTATTCAATGGCGAAAAAGGTAAAATTCATCGTCAAAGGGACTGATACGAAACTGATTATTAACGGTAATTTATCCGTGGCGAAGGGAGTTAAGGCCCATGGTTATCATATGGGCTTCGAGAAATTTATGAAAGAGGAAAGCAAAGACCTGAAAGCTTTTAACGGAAGTATCGGGGTTTCCGTTCACTGTGTTGCGGAAGCAAAAATTGCAGAAAAAAAAGGGGCTGACTACCTTTTAGCGGGACATGTTTTTGATACATCCTGCAAAAGAGGACTGGAGCCTCGAGGGGTTTCCTGGCTTAAAGAAGTCATCGAAGAAGTAAACATTCCCGTGATTGCCATTGGAGGGATTCATCAAAAGAACTTACATCGGCTTCAGTCCATAGGACTTCACGGAATAGCTGTCCGTTCCCTGATCATGGAAAGTGCTGAGCCGAAAAGTACTGTAAAGAGCCTTCGACATCAATGGTTCGCCGATTAATTGAATAAACCTCTCTTTCCCGGGTATTTATGGGTATATAGTCTATTATGTAAGAATAGTACTGCATAAATACCCGGGGGAAGAATCTTTCCCCGTAAAAAAGGAGCAAAAATTATGAAAAAAAAATCGATGAAAGAGTCCAAAATATGTATCGGAAATTTAATGGAGCCCCATCAGGCTAATGTTTCGGGAAATGTTCACGGGGGGGAGATCATGAAACTTATGGACAACACGGCGGGTATCGTAGCCCATCGTCATGCCAGAAGCAACACGGTTACCGCTAGGGTGGACGGCCTGGAATTTATTAAGCCGATTCATATAGGGAATCTGGTAACCTTTGAAGGTCGCCTGACCTATGTGGGACGGAGTTCCATGGAGGTCCTTGTCAAGGTTTATGTGGAGGACTTAGAGGTTGAAAACTCCCAAAAATTAGCCCTTACCGGGTATTTTACCATGGTGGCTTTGGATGAAAACGGTCGTCCAAAGGAAGTTCCCCGGCTGCAACCGGAAACCCCGGAAGAGGAGAAACTCTTATCTGAAGGCGAAGAGCGGTATTTGTCCCGGAAAAAAAAGTAAGAGATGCTTATACGCATCTCTTTTTTGTTATATAATATTTGTATGAGTATAAAGTCGATCACTAAGTGAAGAAAGAATTGAGGTTGTGAAAATGAGTTTTCGAACAAAAATATTACAGGGAATTAATTTATTTATGAATCGAGTATATATCCCCCGTCGGATTCTTCAAATGGACCGGCCAATTGTTATGCACATCAGTGATACTCCGGAGGAGATTTATCCCTATCTCTATAAATTGATAGAAAAACTGAAACCAGACTATGTGATTCATACAGGGGATATGGTGGATAACATTAAACTGGAAATCGTTCCGCAACTGGAACAAGATTATCATCAGTCTTTAAAAAGTTTTATCAAAAACCTTGAATCCTCAGGTGTTCAAAAGATCTACTATGTTTCGGGAAATCATGATCAAAAGGCAAAGATTGAATCTTTAACAGAAAAAGGAATGGTAATGGAAGAGGGAATTATCGTAATTGCAAATTTTAAGTTCTATTTGAATCATTTTTTTGTAAAGGAAAGTCCCAAGGCAGACTATTATCTCTACGGCCATAGCTTTGAACCCCAAAGTCACCGGGAAGGCGAAGAGTTACGGTTTAACGGCTTAGAGGCCATCCGTGTTTTCAGCCTGAAGAAAAAGCTGGTAAAAGAGCTGCCCTATCCCCTGGGAACCAATGGATTTCGTAAGATGGAACGGAACTACAGAAGTTTATAAGTGTTTATAAGTAAAGGGTAATTCGTAAATTCGATTAAAATTTCTGAATCTGAATTTCAGAGTAGAATTACTATAATAACCACAGGGGGAGATGAGATGCTTTTTATTCGTATGGGTTCAAGACTAATGTTTCTAAGAACCGACCAAGAAGAAAAACTTAGAGATTATTTAATAAAGTTTCAAAGAGCTGAGCCCGTAAGCTTTGAACAGGGAATGGAAGAGGGCTCCGATGAAAGTACGATGATTTTTATTACAAAGGAAAACCTTCAAAAAACCCGAATTGAAGATGCCAAGTTTATTCTACTGATCAACGGCCCTGCCTCTATATGTCTTACGAACCTTATAAACAGCCAGATTTCAGCACTGATCAATCGAGTGGACATGGGTCCTTCAACCATATTGATGCGAATTGCAGGAGACGAGGGACTTATTAAAGAAGAAATAAAGGAGCTCTATTCTGGAAAGGTCTTATCTATGGATGAAGCAGTTGATGAGGGTGAAGATAAGGATACAATTTTATTTTTAACCTATCGCCAAATTTCTTCAGTCATTAGAGCTCGGGATTTATTAAAGGGGACCTTGCTGATAAAACAACCGGGTTGGGAGGTTTTTAAATCCCTACGAAGCCGGGGAGTCCTTTTAATCACTCGAAGTCTTGAAAATCGAAAATGGTATGAACTCCGAATTAATATATATGATTCCAGGGAAAAATATGAGGTCCACTATGACCGCCTGAATTATGTGTTGTCAAAACTGGAAGTGGGAATGGTGCTGGAAGAGGGTTGGACGAAGGATCATGCCTTAGTCCTGTTTTCGGTATTGGCCTATCAAATCAAACTCTTTACCTTCTATAAACCCGAGGAGATTAAAAGAATCTTAATCGGACTGGAATATGATGAGCAAGGGAACCGTCTTGTGGATTTCGACCTGTATTACCGAAACAAAAAGATTTCCCGGGTGGATATTGACCGTACAAAGGGTAAAAGGGACAAGGTGGAGGAAGCGGTTAAATACCGAAAGTCGTTACTGGAGCAGTTATCCAAAGCGGAACAAGAAGAGTTACGGGCTATGGAAGAGAAAATCAAGAAATAGGGAGTAAATCTATGGAGATAATGCTTAAAGATCAGAAAATTAACTGTGAGGTTATTAAAAGAAAACGAAAAACCATGGAAATACAAGTACAGTCCGACGGAAACCTTCGGGTGCTTGCACCGAAGGGGCTGGGGAAAGATCGGGTTCAAAAGGCACTGAAGGAAAAAGAAAACTGGATTATCAAAAAAGTCCTTGAAATAGATAATAGAGGGGCTCCTGAAACCCATGTTTTTCATGAAGGAGAGGGTCATTATGGCTTTGGCCATATTAATCCTCTTCGCTTTATCAAGGTGCCCGGAGTCCGAAAATTACAAGTCCGACTAATGGGCGAGGGATTTATACTCCATGGCGAGGATTTTAGTCAGGAATCCATAAAGAAGGCTTTAGAGGGATGGTACCGGTCACAAACCGAAAGAAGGGTAGCTTTTTTTGTGAAAAAATACCGAAACACCTTGCCAAGACCTTCAAAAGTCCAGGTGAAAACTCAGAAAAAGCGCTGGGGAAGCTGCAATCATAAGGGTAAAGTGATGTTCAACTGGAAACTGAGCATGGCCCCCGCCTGGATATTGGAGTATCTAGTGGTTCATGAACTATGCCATATTGAAGAGTTCAATCACTCTAAAAACTTTTGGACCTTGGTGAAAAGAACCTTTCCCCGAAGTGAAGAAGCCAGAAAGTGGCTTAAGGAAAATCAATGGAAGCTGCAACAATTCGAATAAAAAATATTGGTATTGGCGTTAATTGAACAAAGTCACCAGGCATTCCGGTGTTTTTTGTAATGAGAGGCTCACCATTGGTTCACTGGTTTCAATCAGGAAGAATAAATCCTAGGGCTATGATCCGGGGTTTGTTTTTTTTTTGTAAAAATACAAATAAAATAAAAAAAACACTTGAATATATATACCGAAGTATGTATAATTACCCTTAAGGTTTAAAAAACAAACTATAAAAGATAAGGATGATTATTATGGAATTGTTCAATCGTTTTTTCTTTGTTAATAACAAACGCTTTAGGCGCCGCCATTATTCAATTGATGAATAAAAATACGATGAGTGAATAAATAATGGAGGAGGAAAAGTGATGAAAATGGAATTGGATTATAATAAAAAAATTAAAGGCGATCAAAAAAAGGTGGTTCTCGCTTATTCAGGAGGCCTTGATACCTCGGTAATCTTAAAATGGTTGGAAAACACCTATGGATATGAAGTAATAGCCGTATGTGTAAACGTGGGACAAAAAGAGGAATTTTCCAAACTAAAGAAAAAAGCTTTGGAATCCGGTGCAAGCAAAGTTTACGTGGCAAATGTCCAGGAAGAATTTGTGAAGGACTATATTTTCCCCACATTAAAAGCCGGTGGAATTTACGAAAATGATTATTTACTGGGGACCTGTTTTGCACGACCGCTAATATCCAAAGTACTTGTGGAAATTGCAGAAGAAGAGGGGGCAATTGCCATTGCCCATGGAGCCACGGGAAAAGGCAATGATCAGGTTCGATTTGAAGCATCGGTAAAAGCCTTAAATCCAACTTTAAAGTTGATTGCACCCTGGCGAATATGGAATTTAAAGTCTCGAGAAGACTGTGTTGAATATGCCCTGGAACATAAAATACCCATTGAAGCCACGAAGGAAAAAATTTATTCCCGGGATGAAAATCTATGGCATATCAGTCATGAAGGGGGAGAATTGGAGGATCCCTGGAGTGAACACTCGGAAGAAGTTTACCTCTGGTGCAGTAACTCCCCGGAGAAGGCTCCGAATCAAAGTGAAACCATTGAAATAACCTTTGAGAAAGGGATTCCAACAAAGATCGGATCCAAGGAGTACAACGGTGTGGAACTGATCAAAACCTTAAACAAAATCGGAGGAAAGCATGGCGTGGGAATTTTAGACATTGTAGAGAATCGATTAGTTGGAATGAAATCCCGAGGGGTATATGAAACCCCGGGAGGAACGATTTTATATGAAGCCCATAAAGCTCTGGAAAAACTGACCCTGGACAAGCAGATGATTTCTTACAAAAGTGATATAGGAAAAAAATATGGAGAACTGCTATATGACGGTCTTTGGTTTACACCGCTAAAAAATTCTCTGGACGGTTTTGTGGATATATCCCAGGAATCCGTTTCCGGTACCGTAAAGCTGAAACTTTATAAGGGTAGTTGCAAAGCTCTGGGGACGAAATCGGAAAACTCCCTGTACCGGGAAGATTTTGCAACCTTCGGTGCCGATGAGGTCTATAATCAGAAGGATGCGGAAGGCTTTATCAATCTGCACGCCCTGCCCTTAACGATCCGGGGGCTGAAAAACATGGAAAAGAAACAAATGAAACAAGCTCAAGAAAAACAGGGGACTTTTGCAGCCTTGTAATGCAGGATGTTTTTTCTATGCTCCTTCCCGAGAGGGATCAGAGCAGGGGGAAGTATTTGATTGATCATAATTGGAAGGAGATGAGCCCCTGATGGCAAAGGAAAAGGAAAAAGCTCTGTGGAGCGGAAGATTTTCAAAAGCCCCCGAGGAGATCATGAAAAAATTCGGGGAATCCATATCCGTGGACTGGTGTTTTTATAAGGAAGATATTGAAGGCAGTAAAGCCCACGGTAAAATGCTTCATAAAATCGGCATTTTATCGAATAATGAATTGGAAAAAATTCTAAAAGCCTTTGAGGAAATTCAAGAGGAAATTGAATCGGGAGAACTTATACCCAATATTGAACTGGAAGATGTGCACATGAATATCGAAAATCGATTAATTAAAAAATTGGGTGATATCGGGGCGAAGATTCATACGGGGAGATCTCGAAACGATCAGGTAGTAACGGACTACCGGCTGCATCTAAAAAAAGAAATCGCTTTAATTATGGACCTGCTGAAAAACTGTATGGGTGTGTTTTTAAAAAGAGCACAAAAGGACGTGGATATAATCATTCCCGGATTTACCCATTTGATGCATGCCCAGCCCATCAGTCTGGGACATTACTGGATGGCCTATTTCTGGAAGTTTGAACGGGATTTGAAACGATTAAATTCAGCCCTGGACTCCGCCGATGTCAGCCCACTGGGTGCCGGAGCCTTAGCCGGTTCCACCCTGCCTTTGGACCGGGAGTATACCCGGGAATTGTTAGGATTTCGGGAAATCAGCAAAAACAGTTTGGATACGGTTTCGGACCGGGATTTTATTATGGATCTGCAGTATGCACTGTCCACCCTGTTTATTCATACCAGCGGACTGGCTGAGGATTTAATTATATGGAATACCCAGGAATTTAACTACATTGAATTGCCCGATGAGTTCTGCACCGGATCCAGTATGATGCCCAACAAAAAAAATCCCGATGCCCTGGAGCTTATTCGAGGGAAAACCGGCGGGGTGGTTACGGGGCTCTTTAATCTGATGATGAACTTGAAAGGCCTGCCCCTGACCTACAACCGGGATTTACAGGAGGATAAAAAGTTTGTGCTGGAAAATATCGCTACGACGAAAATGGTGCTTGAAATCCTTCCCCAATTAATCGAAAAGATCGAAATCCGCGAAGAAAACATTCAAAAACATCTTGAAAAAGGTTTTCTCTTAGCAACGGACGTGGCGGAGTATCTGGTATTAAAAGAGGTCCCCTTTAGAAAAACCCATGAAATCGTGGGGAATATTGTTCAATATGCAGAGGCAAAGGGTCTGGATTTTAAGGACTTATCCATGGAGGAATGGAAGGGGTTTTCACAGGCCTTTGATCAGGATATACTGGAAATTCTAACACCCCAAAAGGCGGTATCAAGAAGAGAGACAAAAGGAGGCACTGCTGCAAAACAGGTGCTGTCCCAAATAAATGAAGGAAAAGAAATCATAAAGGAGGCCTAAGGGCCTTCTTTTTTTGGTCTTCGGGTTTTTAGATTCCCGAAACTTTGTTATAATGGATAGTTAAGAGGAATAAAAAGTTATCAAAAATACATAATTTGGAGGGATAAAAATGAAACGATTTGAAAAAGAACGGGAAATTTTAAAATCCGGATTTACCGGTGATATGGAATCGGACCAAATGAAAGGAATGCCCCAACCGCCCTTGGAAAAACCGATCAGTGAAGAGGATGAAATTATTGTACTGCCTGAGGCAACGGGTGAGTTGGTTAAAAAGAAGGATATTTTTGAGTGCATTATGGACCGGAAGAGTCACCGAAATTTCAAGAAAGAAAGTCTTAACTTAGAAGAACTATCTTTTTTATTATACACCACCCAAGGGGTAAAAGAAGTTCGTGGCGGGGGCTATGCCTCTATTAGACCGGTTCCTTCTGCAGGAGCCCGCCACCCCTTTGAAACCTATATCGGGGTAACCAATGTGGAGGGCCTGGAAAAAGGAATTTATCGTTATTCCGGCTTAAAGCATCAATTAATAAAAGTAAAAATCGAAGAGGAGATCGGAGAAAAAATGACCATCGGTGCCCGGGGTCAAAAATTTGTGGGGGAAGCTCCCGTAACCTTTATTTGGACGATTATTCCTTACCGGGGAGAGTGGAGGTACGACGCAAGGTCCCATAAGCCCATGCTACTCGATGCCGGTCATTTATGTCACGGACTGTACCTTTCAGCGGAGGCACTGAATCTGGGGACCTGCGCCATCGCTGCCTATGAACAAAAGCTGATGGATGATATTGTAGGCGTTGACGGTGTGGATGAGTTTGTGGTATACATGTCCCCTGTGGGGAAAGTGTAGAATTTAGAAGAAGGTATTGACAAATTTCATAGATTTGATAAATTATAATTAGCACTCTAACTTAAAGAGTGCTAATTATTTGAGAAACAAAAAAAGTAAATAACGAAAGGGGAACAAAACATGAGTAAGCAGGAATTTAAAGCGGAATCCAAACGATTGTTAGATCTGATGATCAACTCCATTTACACCCATAAGGAGATATTTTTAAGGGAGTTGATCTCCAATGCCAGCGATGCCATCGATAAGCGGTATTATAAGGCCCTTACCCGGGAGGACTTAAAATTTAATAAAGAGGATTACTTTATTAAAGTCATTCCCGATAAGGAAAAAAGGACCCTTAGAGTTTCGGATACGGGAATCGGCATGACGAAGGAAGAGTTGGAAGATAACTTAGGAACCATTGCCAAAAGCGGATCCTTAGCATTTAAAAATGAAAATGAAATCAAAGAAGGGATTGACATCATCGGTCAGTTCGGAATCGGATTTTACTCCGCTTTTATGGTTGCGGAGCATATTACGGTAAAGACCAAAGCCTTAGACAGCAAAGAAGCCTATCGATGGGAATCCGACGGAGCGGAAGGTTATACCATTGAACCCGCGGAAAAAGCCGATGTGGGCACGGAGGTCATTATTAAAATCCGTGAAAATACCGAGGACGAAAATTATGATGAGTATCTGGAGGATTACCGACTGCAGGAAATTATCAAAAAATACTCGGACTTTGTCCGCTACCCAATAAAGATGGACATTACCACCCGGGAAAAAGTAGAGAAGGATTCCGAGGAGGACAGCGAAGACTCGGAACCGGAATACACGGAAGTGGTAAAGGAAGAAACCATAAACAGCATGGTACCCATGTGGCGAAAAAACAAGAGTCAGCTTACCGATGAGGATTATATTAATTTTTATCAGGAAAAGCGCTATGGATTTGATAAGCCCTTAAAGCATATCCATATGAAAGCCGACGGAACCCTGCGCTACAGCTCGATTCTTTATATTCCCGAGCAAGCTCCCTATGATTTTTATACCAAGGAATATGAGAAGGGCCTGGAGCTTTATTCCAGCGGCGTACTGATTATGGAAAAATGTCCGGACCTTCTTCCCGATTACTTCAGTTTTGTTAAAGGGATGGTAGACTCTGAGGATCTTTCATTAAATATTTCCAGAGAAATGCTGCAGCATGATCGACAGCTGCAAATCATCGGAAAGAAAATCAAAGATAAAATAAAAACCGCACTGACTTCCATGCTTAAAAATGATCGGGAACAGTACGAGAGCTTCTTTAAAAACTTTGGAAAGCAGATTAAGTACGGGGTTTATAGTGATTTTGGACAGAATAAGGAAACCCTTCAGGATCTGCTACTGTTTTATTCATCCGAGCGAAAGAAAATGATTACCCTAAAGGAATACGTGGAAGAAATGAAGGAAGGGCAGGAGCATATTTATTACGCTTCCGGAGATTCCGTGGAAAAGATCGATAAAATGCCCCAAACGGAAATGTTAAAGGACAAAGGTTATGAAATTTTATATTTCACCGATGAAGTCGATGAATTTGCCATTAAAATGCTGATGAATTATGAAGGAAAAACCTTTAAATCCGTATCCAGCGGAGATTTAAAGCTGGATACGGAAGAGGAAAAAGAAACGGAAGAGGAAAAGAAAGAATTCCAGGAAATTTTCAATAAGCTAAAAGAAATCCTGGGAGATCAGGTAAAGGACGTAAGACCTTCCAAAAGGTTAAAATCCCATGCGGTATGCTTGGCAGCCGACGGAGAGCTTTCCATTGAAATGGAGAAAATCCTTCAATCAATGCCCGACGGAGGAGGAATGAAATCCGAGAAGGTACTGGAAATCAATACGGAGCATAAAATGTTCAAGTCCTTGCAAAAGTACTTCGGCTCCGATGAGGAAAAAGTTAAAGCCTATGCCAATGTGTTTTATAATCAGGCACTGTTAATGGAAGGCATTACCCCGGAGGATCCCGTAGCTTACAGCAATGATGTATTTAAGCTGATAGAAGATTAAATCCCTTACCGGGAGTACTGCAGAATTAGGTTTAGTTAATCCGGTATTCGGGTATAATTAGGAGTATCTTTTTACAACCTGCCGCCATGGGGTATAGTAAAAGGGTACTCTTTTTTAGTGTACAGTGCGAGAGAAAAATCAAGGATAAAAACATCTGTAAATAAGCCGCAAACAGAAGCCCTACTAAAAAGCCAGACTATAAACTTGATAAAAAAGCCATACAAAAGTGAGAGGAGTGAAGAGCTATGCAAAGATTTGATCAGACAAAGTATAAAGAACCAATGATTCAAGATATGTTAAGTCTTGTTGAAATTCCAAGTGTAATTGACGAAGCTGAAGAAGGAGCACCCTTTGGAGTTGAAATTCAAAATGCTCTGGAAAAAACCTTGGAAATTTCTAAAGCGCTGGGATTTCGAACTTTTATCGATCCCGAGGGGTATTACGGCTACGCTGAAATCGGAGAAGGAGAGGGCTTATTTGGGATATTGGGACATTTGGATGTGGTTCCCGCCGGAGATCCTGAGCAATGGGAAAGCCCGGCCTTTGAACCGGAAGTTCGAGATGGGAAAGTATACGGTCGAGGAACTCAGGATGACAAAGGACCCATGATTGCGGCGATGTATGGTGCAAAGCAGTTATCGGATCAAGGTCATAAATTTTCCAAAAGGGTACGGTTTATTTTCGGCACCGATGAAGAAACCCTGTGGAGAGGGATTGAAAAATATATGGAAAAAGAGGAAGTGCCGGACTTCGGCTTTACGCCGGACTCGGTGTTCCCAATAATTCACGGGGAAAAGGGGTTGCTCCAGCTGTACCTTAGAGGGCAGGGATCCATGGATTTTGAAATCTCGGGAGGGAGCAGTTTTAATGCCTTAGCCGATCAGGCATGGGTTGAATTGAAAAAATCTCCGGGAGGGGAGTATAAGTCACGGCTAAAAAGCCTGGAGCGTGTATATAATGGGCTGAAAAAGGAAAATCACCAAGTGAAAATGGAAGATCATCGATTAACCCTTTATGGAAAGAGTGCCCATTCCGCAAAGCCTGAAGGGGGACTGAATGCCATCAATCTGCTGGCAAAGCATCTAAAAGATGCGGAATTTAACCACTCCGCACTTAACTTTATTGAAGAGAAGCTGGAGCTTAGCCAGTATGGAGAAAAACTTTTCGGGAAAATGGACGATGTGTCGGGACCGATTACCATTAATGCAGGACAAATCAGTATTGATAAAAAAGCCTCGGAAATAGCCCTGGATATACGTATCCCCGTGACCGTCGAGAAAAGTCTAGTAGAGGAAAAACTCCAGGAGGCCGTAAAGGCCTACGGTCTGAATATTACGGAACATGACTTTCTGGAAGCTATTTACTTACCGAAGGGTCATCCGCTGATACAAAGCTTAGGCGAGATTTACTCAAAGGTTACGGGAGAAGAGGCACTCCCCCTTACTTCCGGAGGGGCTACCTATGCTCGGGCTATGCCCAATTGTGTAGCCTTTGGCTCGGTGCTGCCCGGTCGGGATAAGACGGAGCATCAACCCAATGAGCATATTATTCTGGAAGACTTTATGAAGGTTACCACCATTTATTTAAACGCCATTGAAAAACTTACGTCGGGAGAAGGATAATTTATGCGAAGAAGAAAAATGAAAGACGGAGTACAAAGGCTGATGGCTCATCGGGAGTGGCTGGTGGAGGCGCCGGAAAAACATCAAGGACACTGGAGGACAGTAACCGGCGGAAAGAAGATTCATCTGGAAATCGGTATGGGGAAGGGACAGTTTATAACAACCCTGGCTAAGAACAATCCAAAGATCTTTTATGTGGGAGTGGAAATCAAAGAAGAGGTTTTGCTTCGAGGCGTGGAAAAGGCTCTAGCCCATAATTTGAATAACCTCCGGTTTCTTTGGAAAAATGCGGAGCATTTGGATCAATTCTTCGAAGCAGAAGAAGTGGAGCGAATTTACTTGAACTTTTCGGATCCCTGGCCGAAAAACCGGACGGCGAAAAGGCGACTGACCCATGAAGGTTTTTTAAATATATACAGGAAAATCCTCATCAAAGATGGGGAGATTCACTTAAAAACCGATAATGAAAAGTTGTTTGAATTTTCGTTGAACACCTTATCCGCAGAAGGATACAGGCTGAAAAACATCACTTTTGATTATCATAACAGCGGAGCTTATATCCCGGCAACCACGGAGTATGAGGATAAGTTTTCCGAATCCGGTATGAGAATTTATAGATTGGAAGCGGTTAAAACGGAATAGTTAATACCGAACACTGAGTATGGAGAAATTGGCACAGAAACAAAAAAAGACCCCGCAATAAGAAAAGACCTATTGTGGGAGTCTTTTTTTGCTTTGGGATGCTTCTTTGGGATTTCTTGAATAAAGAAGAAAACCATGATATATTTTTATATAGACTGTTGGAATATTTTAAATTTTAAGGATAAAAATAAGAAAGGACGTTGTTTTATGAAATTATTAATTGCAATTATTAATGATCCTGACTATGTGACGGATATCCTGGATGAGTTTTACCAAAGGGGAATTCGAGGTGCAACGGTAATGGATAGTATAGGAATGGCCCATATCATGGCCCATCAGGTACCCTTTTTCTCCCGGTTTGCGGAGTTCGGAGAGGAGCCGGGGCGGAACAAAACCATTTTTGCCGTGGTGAAAACCGATAAAGAGCGGGAAACAATAGAGAAAGCCATCGAAGCAATCATTGGTGATCTGGATAAGTCCGATACAGGAATCGTAATGACCCTGCCCATCGATTATTGTAAAGGCTTAGGAAATTTAAAGGAGGATGAGTAATCCCTATGGATATCTCCCTTGCAATTGGAATTATATTTTTAGCCGGAGCTACCGGAGGGAAGCTTGCCCGGTATGTAAAGCTTCCCTCGGTAACCGGTAATTTATTAGCCGGAGTGCTGGTGGGCCCATCAGTTTTAGGGTTGGTTGATGTGGGTGCCCTTACAGATTTGGCCCCGATTAATGACCTTGCCTTGGGGGTCATCGCTCTATCCATTGGAGCGGAACTTCACTGGGGAAAAATGAAAAAGCTTGCAAAGGATGTCTTGAAGGTTTTTGCAGTGGAAGCACTAATTACCCTCGGAGTGGTGTTTGCAGCGCTATATTTCTTCGGGGTGCCCTTCCGGTATGCCTTGATATTCGGTGTGATCAGCATTGCGACCGCTCCGGGAGCAATTATCGCCTGTATTCGGGAAAACCCTACCAAGGGAAACTTCAGTAAAGTATTGCTTTCCGTTGTGGCCTTGGATAATTTATTTGCCATTACCTTATTCGGTATTGTGGTTAGTTTTATGCAAGTAGCCTATGCCACCGCCGGAGCAGAAACCACCTCGGCTTTTGTGATGGCCAGCAGGGATATCGGAATCGCCCTGGGGCTGGGAACACTTGCGGGAATATTTCTGATTGGTACCGCACAATGGGCTAAAAAAGATGCCCATATTCTGGTTACGGTTTTAGGAGCCCTGTTAATTACCGTGGGAATCTCCAACCAACTAGAGACTCCGTCACTACTAGCGGCTATCAGTGCCGGCGCCATTTATACAAATTTTGCACGAAAGCCTCAACGGATCAGCCGCTCTTTACTAAATGTTGAGGATCCCATTCTATTGGCCTTTTTAACCTTAGCTGGAGCGAAACTGGATCTGGGAGCCCTGCCCGCAGTGGGACAAATGGGGGTGGTCTACATTCTTGCAAGATCCGTTGCTAAACTGGTAGGAAGCAGAGCGGGTACGGCCATGACCGTATTTCCCGCAACCTGGAAAACCAATCTGGGCAGAGCCTTAACCCCTCAGGCCGGGGTAGCCATAGGACTTGCCATTATTGCAGAGCAAAAAGATTTTTTCACTCCCGGTGCTATTATGCCTGTAGTTTTAGCCGCTGTGGTGGTGTTCGAAATCTTCGGTCCGATTTTGGTTAAAAAAGCCCTCTGCGATGTAGATAAGATATCGGATTTATAAAATCAACATAACGGATTTCATCATTATTATCCTAAGGAAACCTTATGTCTACTGGAAAAATGCAGTAAAATAACAAAAGGAAAAAGAGGGACGTGCTGAGAATATAATTCTTAGCATGTCCCTCTTTTTTTGTATTCCCGATTTATATCCTGTTTTAAATGGGAAACATTAACCCTTTACAAACTCCTCGGTGTATAGACCGTAGAAGATCAAGGAAACACAAAAGGCTGCGGCTGCAAATAAAGAGGTGGAATATACCCCGATCCGCTCAACCCCCTCGGGAGTGGTGGTAAGACTTTCAAAGAAAGATAAATCAGAGCCGAAAACCAGGAGAATAGGGAGCACCGAAATGGAAATTAAAAAAGCCATTTTTAAAAATAGGCCCTGCAGTCCGAAAAAAAGCCCTTCCGTATTTTTTCCGGTTTTTTCACTGAAAACGGAACTGATTTCGCTGAGCATGGCCGGGGGAAAGATAAATGCGGCTCCCGCCACGGGAATGCCGATCAAGGCAAAAATGATAAATCCGAAAAATTCGGGGAAAATCCGTCCTACTCCAAACAAGGCTAGGGATAATACAATCAGCAGGACTAAAGAGATTAACATGGGAATTTTATAGCCGATTTTTTTACACAATTTGTTGATCGGATAAAAGCATAGAGCCGAAACTCCAAAAAGCATGGCCGAGGCCAAGGTAATATAGGCGGTGCTGTAGCCCATGATATCCTCAACATAATAGTTTAACGAGGCCCGTAGCGTATTAAAACCTAAAAAGAAAAATAAAAAGCCGAATAAGTACATAACAAAGGGACGACTTTTCAGCACCAATTTAATGGAGGCGAAGAAGGGCTCTGTTGAAATCTTGCCGCCGGAATATTTTCGCTCGTCTATGGTAAAGGAGGTAATCCAAACACCGACTAGGGCCAGCAGGGAAAGCAAAATCACCATATAACGAATCCCTTGTAAATCATCGCCGCCTCCAAGAACTTCTATCAGCACTCCCGGTAAAATCATGGCAATGGCGGTGTAAAGGAGACGAAAGACTGATTGCCAGGTAGAGAGATTTAAACGGTCGCTTCGACTTTGGGAAATTTCAGGAATCAACGCGTTATAGGGTCCTCCCACAATGGTATAAAAGATGAAAAACAAAGATCCTACCACAGATAAATAAAGAAACGTTGAAAGGTTTCCGTCTCCCGTAACGGGATAAAAGTAGGCAACGGTACTTAAGGAAAGGGGTAAAATTCCCGCGAAAATAAAAGGGATTCTTCGTCCCCAACGGGAATCAAAGCGATCGGACAAATAGCCTACGATAGGCTCGAAAATAACATCCACAAAGCGGGCAATCAACAGTGCAAAGGAAATTAAAATAGGGGGTAATAAGGGTGTCAAACTGGAGGTGGAGGGTGGCAGGTAAAAATACAGTACCCACTGGGCAAATATTTGATCAACAATGGCATAACTTACACCCAGGCCATAAAGAATTTGAATTTTTAATGATAAGTGAGGGGTTTTCTTCTCGGATTCCAAAATATCACTCCTTTTTGTCTTTTAAGAACTATATTATGATACTTTTTGTATGGATAGTATCTAATATTATATAGTATGGGCAATAAAAAGGGTACGGTTATTGAAGATTCATTATTATTTTCTCGCGTATTCCCCTCGAAGATCTCCACAAGAGCAGATAAATTTAATTATATAAGTAAAAAAACTAATTTGAATACCGAAATAATTGTTGAAAAATTTCCAATAGAAAGATATCATAGAATTAACACAAAACTAGGAGGTTGATTATGAAAAAAACATGGAACCTGGATGCTTTATATCCATCCTTTGATTCTGAGGAATTTCAAAAAGATTTTCAATTGTTGAAAAGCAAAATTCAGGAAATGACTGAGTGGGCTAATGAAAATCTAAAGGATTCGGATCGCCCTGTAGAAAAGCTTATAAAAGTAATTGAGGACCAGGAAGAAGTGGGTTTTCTTATTAGAAAGCTGATGTCCTTTGCCAATTTAAGGGCCGCTACAAATGCTCGGGATGAAGAAGCTACAAAGTATATGGAGAAAATCAACAAGGCGATTACCGATCTTACCAAGGCCTCGGTGTTGTTTGATAAATGGTTAAAAGACCGGGAGGACTTAAAAAGTTTGATTGATTCCTCGGAAAAACTACAGGAATACGAGTTTTACCTGATGGAAAAGCATCAAAAAACCCGGTATCTGCTAAGCGAAGAAGAGGAAGTAACCATTGCAAAGATGCAGGAGACCGGATCAAAGGCTTGGTCTAATCTACAAAATGTTATTTCATCCACTTTAATGGTGGAGATTGAACTGGAAGGGAAAGAGCAAAAGTTACCCTTACCCGCTGCAAGAAACTTAGCTTTTCATAAGGACCCGGAAGTTCGAAAAAAAGGCTATGAGGCGGAGCAAAAGGCTTACACCAAAATCGAGGAATCCTCTGCCGCAGCCTTAAACGGTATTAAGGGAGAAGTACTTACTACGACAAAAATGCGTGGATATGAAAGCCCTTTGGAAGAGACGGTGTTAAAATCCCGAATTGATCAAAAAACTCTGGATGCTATGCTAACGGCCATGAAGGAGAGTCTGCCGAAATTTCGGGAGTATTATAAGCGAAAAGGAGAGATTCTCGGTCATAATAACGGTCTTCCCCTATATGATATGTTTGCTCCCATAGGAGAGGCGGATATGAGCTTTAGCTTCGAAGAGGCCCGGGATTTTGTGCTGAAGAACTTTAAGACCTTCAGTCCGGAACTGGAAAAGTTTACAAAAAAAGCCTTTGATAGTGAATGGATTGATGCTGAACCTCGGGAAGGAAAACGGGGAGGCGCTTTTTGTGCAAACATCCATCCCATAGGAGAGAGTCGGATTCTCGCGAATTTCGACGGAAGCTTCAGTAATATGACCACCCTTGCCCATGAACTGGGTCATGCCTTTCATGGGGAGTGCTTAAAAAATGAGCATCTTCTAAACAGTGGATATACCATGCCTATTGCAGAAACCGCTTCGATCTTTTGTGAGACCATTGTTGTAAACGCCGCCCTAAAGGAAGCTGATAAGAAAGAGGCCTTCACGATACTAGAGGCCAATTTGCAAGGGGCCGGCCAGGTTATTGTGGACATTATGGCACGTTTCCTTTTCGAAAGTAAAGTATTTGAAATCCGGGAAGATCACGCTCTATCGGTTCAGGAGTTGAAAGATACCATGCTTTGGGCACAAAAAGAGGCTTACGGCGAAGGATTGGACCATAATGCCCTACACCCTTACATGTGGGTTAACAAACCCCATTACTATTCGGCGGGGCTTAGTTTTTACAACTTTCCCTATGCTTTCGGACTGTTATTTGCCAAAGGGGTTTATGCGGAGTACTTAAAACGGGGAGAAGAGTTTGTACCGGAATATACAAAACTGCTGAAGGCTACGGGAAAAAATGAAATAAAAGACGTGGCAAAAATGGTAGGGATTGATGTGCAGGATCCGGAATTTTGGAGACGTTCCCTGGCTCTCATTGAAAAAGATATCGAGGAATTTATTAAACTTAGTAAGGAAGTATAACATTGCTTTAGGGCAAATAACCGGTAATCCAACTTTTGTCAGCTTTCAGCACCGGATAGTATGATATGGCTATAGAAAGTTGGATTACAGGTTTTCGCCTTGAAAATAAGGGTATAAATAATCAGTAAATTAATTTCAGCAAAGGAGAAACCGTAAAATTATTTTTTTGAAAACGGGTTGTTAAATTAATATCAATTTGTGATTGACTTTTTTGGTGAAAATGAGCTATGATAATATTGTAGCAATTAAAATGGAGGTGTAAAAGATGAAAACTTATAAGGAAATTTTAGCAATGGCTGTGGAAAATGAAGTGGAAGCCCATGAATTTTACAAAGCGGCGGCGGAAAAGATTCAAGATAAGAACCTTAAGAATACTTTTGAAGATCTTGCAGCGGAAGAAACCAAGCACAAGTTACTGCTTGAAGGTTACTTGAACAATGATATGAAGACTATGAAGTTTAAAGAAAACAAAGATTTTCAGCTTTCAGAAACCGTAGAGGAAAAGACCTTGTCCACGGATATGAGTTTTAAGGATGCCATCGCTCTGGCCATGAAAAAAGAAGAGGAAGCCATGAATATGTATCGTCAATTTGCGGAGGCCAGTGAAGAGGAAAAGCAAAAAGAAACCTTTGAAGAACTGGTAAAAATGGAGCAGCAACACAAAACAAGATTAGAAGATATTTATAGCAATGCAGCTTTTGTTGAGGTTTGGTAGTAGAAAAAAACAATTGGCAATAAAAAAAGAGCTTACTCCCTAATTACTTAAGGAGTGAGCTCTTTTATAAATCTCGGTTTTATCTGCAGTATTTAAAAGTTTTTCTGTTGTTCCTGCGATTACCAGAATGACGAAGATGTTAACCGTAAACCGTGTAAGCATAAAGGTCCAACCCAGAGCACTGGCTTCAAATAACAACAAGGGAATTTTGGTTGTGGACCAGGCTCCGATGAAAATCAAAACATTAGAGAATTTACTGCCTTTNTTAAGCAATAGACCGGCAATGGGAAAAGCTACATATAAGGGACCTGCTGCCAGGGATCCCATTAAAAAGGCAATTAATTTCCCTAGGGGACCGGACTTTTCCCCCATAAGCTTAATCATGGTTTCCCGGGGAACCCAAACATCCAATAGACCGAGAATAATAAAAATCGGTGGAACCACATAAAGCATTTCCAGTGTGTTATCCCTTGTATGTCCTAAAGAAGAAAAGCCGATTTCCGGCATGACAAATAAAAGAATCCCATTGACGAGAATTAAAATAAGTGCAAACTTATACCGATTGATTAACTTCTTCATCCTAAAACCACTCCAATCACCAAGGCTACCGCAAAAGAAAAAGCAAAGGCCAGAGTATTTCTTAAAATTGCGGCCCGTTTACCGAAATACTGAATCTCCACCGGGAGGGTTACGATCCCTACCATCATTAATGTGGAGATAAACACTGCAATTTGCATAAAGCCTGCTCCATTATTTAATAATGTTGCGGCCAGAGGAAAGGCTACAAAACCTGGAATTAAGGTGATGCCTCCCACAATAGCGGCAAGAAACATTCCTAAGAACCCGGAATCTCCTCCGATCAGTCGGGAGATGGTCTCCGCATCGATCACAGCCAGCATTAAACCTATAATTACCAGGATCCCAATGAACTGGGGCAGAATGTTTTCGAAAGCCTTCCAAGCCTTTTTTAAGGCTTTTGCTGTCTTTTTTCGATCTTTAAGAAACGATAGAAGTAATAGGGTCGAGGCTAATACATAGAGGATTACTGTAAACATGGAAAAACTCCTTTCGACACCCCCTGCACCAGGGGGTATGGATCTGATCCCATTATATGGAGTAAATGAAACTTTGTCAATGAAAAATCGAAAGAAGTTCGTAAAGGGGCCCAAATTTGGGTATTAAAATAATAGCTTGGAAAATAGGAAAAAATTCAGGAGGGATATTATGGTGAGAGTTATTATACTTGAGGATATCGGATGAGGCATCTCGAAACTTCGGCCCATCGTGGATGAGGCCTTAAAACGATTAGCTGTGAAAAATGAAATAACAATGATTTGCAGCCCCCGGGAATTTCATAAATATGGAGTGAAAGAGACTCCCGCACTGATTATCAACGGGGAAATTGCTGTGGAGGGCTGGGTCCCCTCGATTTTTAAAATGCCGGAGATTATTAAAAAGCACTTGTCTTAGTAATGATATAAAAGGGAGGAGAACCATGTTAATTAAAGGGAAATATAATGAAGCCAAGGTTTTTAGTGATGAGTTGGAAGAACAGACAAAAGAGCAGATCAAAACCTTATGTGATCAATGGTTTTTAAAAGATGCAAAAATACGGGTTATGCCCGACGCCCATGCGGGAATGGGTTCAACCATAGGTACAACTCTGACGGTTCAGGATAAAGTAGTCCCTAATCTCGTGGGGGTGGATATCGGCTGTGGTATGCTTACGGTGCCCATAGGGAAAAAGGAAGTGGATTTACGGAAACTGGATTTGTATATTCGGGGGAACATTCCCAGCGGCTTTAAAAATAATAAGAAGCCCCAGATTGATTATGTAAAGGAAATAAAAAGTCTTAAGGGTATTTCCGCCCTGGACAAAAGTGCTGAGGAGTTTAACAAGGCCTTAGGCAGCCTTGGAGGAGGGAATCATTTCATTGAAATTGACCGGGATGATGAAGGGGAACAATACCTGGTTTTTCATAGCGGCAGTCGAAATCTGGGCAATCAGATTGCAAGACACTACCAAAAAATCGCTCAAAACAATTTGAAAGATAAATCTGAAATTCCTAAGGATCTATGTTATCTTGAAGGGAAAGAACTGGAAGATTATCTGCATGATATGGACCTGATCCAACGATATGCAAAGGTTAACCGGGAAGTGATGGCAAGAAAAGTAATGGAAGAATTTTTCAGCCGGCCATTTACAAGGGGAGAGACCTTTCATACCATTCATAACTATATTGATCTTAAGGAAATGATCCTCCGAAAAGGGGCGGTCTCCGCTAAAAAAGGAGAAAAGGTGTTGCTGCCCATTAATATGAAGGACGGAAGTCTGTTGGGAGAAGGTCTTGGCAATGAAGATTGGAACTACTCCGCCCCCCATGGTGCCGGAAGGTTAATGAGTCGACGGGAAGCAAAAAGACAGGTATCCATGGAAGCCTTTAAAAAGTCCATGAAAGGAATTTACTCCTCCTCCGTCAGTTCTAAAACCCTGGATGAGGCCCCGATGGCATATAAACCTATGGAGGACATACTCAAACACATTAGTCCCACTTTGATTATTTTGAAACACATAAAACCGATCTATAACTTTAAAGCTTAAGCTTCAATGCCTAAGTAAAAAACCATTCATTCCCATGTCCTTAGTCAAGAGAGATTCATTAAATTTGGTGCAAAAACAAAAGATCCGAGGATGATATTTTAAAACAGAAGAAACCATGGAAATTAAGGATTCCTGGCAATATTATAAAAATTTCGTTATAATTAATGACAGATGCAAACAAATTAATGGAAGCCGGAGGATAATATATGGAATTTATGCCGTTTTTATGGTTTTTACTGGGATTATTATTAATTATTAAAGGCAGTGACTGGTTTGTAGAAGGCGCTGTATGGATTGCAAAAGCTTTAAAAATTTCGGATATTATGATTGGAGCAACCTTGGTCAGCCTTTGCACCACTCTTCCGGAAGCCATGGTATCTACGAATTCCGCGTTGAAAGGAAATACGGATATGGCCATGGGAAATGTTCTGGGCTCCATTGCTTTTAATTCCGGAGTGGTACTGGCCATGATTCTGATCTTTACTCAACCCAAAATCAATCACGGGAAAAGCCTTAAACAAAACAGCAAGGGGCTGTTTTTTCTTATCGTATTGGTCATTGTATTAGGATTAGTATTTGGTGAACTTCTGCGTTGGACCGGGATTCTTTTTCTTGGTTTATTGGTCTTCTATCTGCTTAGGAATGTTCTGGAAGCTCGAAAAATTCAACATGAAGAAAAAGTGGAAAGGGCTAAAGAAAATCGAGAACCTGTTTCTGCAGTGAAAATAGAGAAAAACGAAGTGCTGCATTCCATATTCATTTTCATTCTAGGGTTGGTAATGACTGTATTCGGTGCAGATTTATTGGTAAGCAACGGAGAGATCATCGCTCAGCTTCTCGGTGTGCCCGACTTAATTATCGGACTTACCATGACCTCCGTGGGTACGTCCTTACCGGAACTGGTTACCGCAATATCCGCCATAAGAAAAAAAGCCCAGGATTTATCCGTGGGCAATATTATGGGGGCAAATATATTAAATATTATTCTGGTAATCGGGATCATGGCTACCTTGGAGCCGGTACCCATCGGCAGCAGTCTTTTAGGGTTCCACCTGCCCTTTGTATTGGTTATTACCACAGCAATCATGGCTTTTGTTCACAGTCATAAAAAGCAACTTACAAAAAACATGGGTTGGTTATTGTTGGGAATGTACGGGATTTATTTAGTCGGAATTTTACTGACGACCCTTTAACAGTTCCTCGATGATTCCATGGGTTTCATAACCATCCTTGAAAGTTACCAGATTTCCCGGTTCTCCGTCCAGGGCCTTAGCAAGTTCTATTGCAACTTTAGCCGTGGTATCTTCATCTTCCCCGGGAAGCTTCTTTAAAATTTCGTCCTTTTGAGCAATCCAAATATTTCGCCAGTTTCTCAGGGCAATTACTCCGTTTTCTCCAAAGAGGGTTAAGGATAAGAAATCCTCCCGACCTACATCGCAAAGTCCGTTGATCAAAACGTTTACACCGTTTGTAAGACAGCCTGTGGCTATAAGCTCCCGTTCCGATAAACCTTCGTCGCTGGGATACTTAATTTGGGAATGAATATCAAAAATATTACCATAAAAACGTTGGATTAATTGAATGTAATGGGTAAAGACCTCTCTGGTAAAACCGCCCTGTTCCTTTGTGTCAATCCAAGGGTTTTGTTGCCAGTGTCTGGGCCACTCAGCAAAATATCCCGTAAGCTCCACTCTTCGAAGTTTGCCTATATAATTTTCTTTGATTAGATTTTCCGCTTTATTTACGGCATGGGTATAGGGTAGGGGGAAGTTCATAGCGTTGATAATTCCCTTTTCCTGCGCGGCGGAGTACATATCCAAAGCTTCCTTAGTGGAATTGGCCAAGGGTTTTTCGCAAAAGAAGGCTTTATTCGCTTCGATGATTTTCATTCCGATGCTGTGATGATGCTTGGGGGGAACCGCCAGATATACCAAATCCACCAAGGGGTTATCAAGAATTACCTGATATTCATTTACCGCGGTAAGGCCGTACTTTTCAGCCATTTCTTCAAGTCTTTCAGGATTCTTGTCGGTAATTTGGATTATGCGGAATCGGGGGTTTTGATTGAATGTTTTAATCAATCGTTCTCCTACAATCCCTACGCCGATGATGCCTACATTATAAACATTTTTCATAAAAACACCTCACCTTATTAGTTTTGCAACAATTTAGAATATTCCGTTGATAAAATTATTATCTCATAATTTTAAGCAAAGGTCAATTTCAAAGATCCTGAGGGAAAGTGCTATTTTCAGCGTACTATAGTATAATATACATAAATTTTAATGGAAAGGAGGAACTTAATGGAGAGTTATCGAGAAATCAGATTAGATAAGAGGAAAGAGAATTATCTATATCAACAACTGGCAGACCAGATCATCGGACTGATCGAAGAAAAAGTCATCAAAGGAGAAGAACGGCTGCCTGCGATTAAAAAGCTTTCGGGGCTGTTAGATGTGAACATTGCTACGGTGGTAAGAGCCTATGAAGTGCTGGAAGAAAGAGACTACATCATAAAAAAACCGGGAAGCGGATGCTTTGTTAAATCCCGGGAAGAAAAAATAGTGAACTTTGCCAGCGGAACTCCGTCCTATGATTTTTTTCCCATAGAGGATTTTAAAAAAATCATCAACCATGTAATGGATAAAGACGGGGCAAAGGCCTTTGAATACACCCTTGGGCAGGGAGATATGGAGCTTCGGCGGGAACTTAGAAAATACATCCGAAAGTATAATATCCAAAGTCACGAGGACCAAATCCATGTGATCTCCGGTGCCCAGCAGGGAATTGACCTCATTGTTAAGGCGCTGCTTACTCAGGAGGACACCGTAATTATAGAAAATCCCTCCTACACCGGAGCCATCGGGGCTTTTAAGTCCAGAGGGGTACAATTGGAAGGGGTGCCGCTGAAAAACGATGGAATGGACTTGAAAAAGCTGGAAGAGACCATAAAAAAAACCGATCCCAAGTTATTGTATGTAATGCCCAATTTTCAAAATCCCACGGGCACTTCCTATAGCAGTTATCAGAAAAACAAACTTTTATCCTTAGCAAAGGAATATGATTTTTACATTTTAGAAGATGACTATTTAAGTGATTTAAGTTTTTACTCCCAGGATTCACGGACCCTTAAAAGTATGGATAAAGAAAACAAAGTGATATATTTAAAAAGTTTTTCAAAGATTTTCATGCCCGGTCTTCGTTTAGGATTTTTAGTGGTTCCCGAAGAACTTCAATCCTCCATTCTTGAAGCCAAGCTCATCTCCGATATTTCCACTTCCGGGCTTTTACAAAGAGCCTTAAAGGAATATATGGGACAGGGACTATGGGAAAAACATATTGAAGCCCTTAAAAATTTATATCAGAAGCGTTTTGATCTGGCCATGAAAGAAATTACAGAAAAAATGCCGGAAATGGTGAAATTTACCTTTCCGAAGGGGGGGTTGAATTTCTGGTTTGAGCTTCCCGAGACAATCAAAGAACAGGAATTTATCAATCAGCTGGAAGCTATGAATATTTTAGTGGCTCCCGGGCGACTGTTTTTTCATGAAAAAACCGATAAATCCTATTTTCGGATGAGTATAGCCAATGTAGAGGATAAAGAGATTCGCCAGGGGTTAGAGAAAATTTCGTATCTGATTAAGTGGGAATGTGCTGCAAAAAAGTCCGGGAAGGAGCAGCTGATTTTATAATAGACAGTAAATGGATACAAGATGTTTACGTAATCGAAAGCAGGGAAAATATAAAATACAGAGCAAAGGATAAAAAATATAAAGAAATGAGGTGTTTTGATGAAAATTTATACAAAAACCGGAGATAAGGGACAAACCAGTTTATTCGATGATACCCGGGTGGACAAGGACTCCATAAGGGTAGAGAGTTATGGAACCATAGATGAAGTGAATTCCAGCATCGGGTTGGCACGAAGCTTTATCAAGGATGAAGAAACCCGAAAAATTCTCTTTGATATCCAACGAAGCTTATTTGATGTGGCCGGAGAGTTGGCAACCACTAAGGGAGAGGACTTTCCCGAAAAAATTAAAGAAGAGGATGTAAAAAAACTGGAAGGAATCATTGACCACTACCTGGAAAAGATGAACAAGGAAGAAAAATCCATGTTTATTATTCCCGGTTCCAATCAGGAGAGTGCCGCCCTTCATGTGGCAAGAACCATTTGCCGCCGGGGAGAAAGAAGAATGCTTACCCTGAGCAGAGAAGCGGATATCCGAATGGAAATAATCCGTTATGTCAATCGATTATCCGATACTCTTTATGCCATTGCCCGATTCTTAGAGACGAATCTATCCTATGTGGATTTCGGTAAAGAAGAGAATAAGTAAAGTCTCATTCCTTTAATGGAGTTAGGGACAATGAGTATTGAAAATTGAATTGAGCAGGGCAGGGAAAAGAACTAAAAAGAAGATAATGAAAATATAAAAATGTGCTGCTATCCCGGAGAAAAATCAAGGGATAGCAGCACATTTTTTATAAAAAACAAGAAATCTTAGGTTTATTATCAGGGGATTAAAAGCTTTTAATCGGGCGTACAAGTTTTACGTATAGAGGGTATAGTCGTCGTTAAAGGATGCAAAGTCTTTACGCTCTTTAAATCCCCGATCCTTGTTCTCAAAATAATAATGGATTATTTCCGCAGCTAAGGGCGCCACATCCTGCCGGGACATGATTTCTTCTTTTGTAAAAAAACGGGCATCGGTGTTCTCGAATCCATCGGGTATCGGTGTCCCTTCGATATATTCCATTTTAAATACGATGTAGCAGTCCACTACCTCTTCGGTACTATTGGACCGAATGGCAATGATATCCGTAGCTTCTCCTTTGATTTGGGTTTCCTCAAGAACCTCCCGTTCCACACCCTGATTCAGTTTCTCTCCTTTGTCCAGATGCCCTCCCGGCATTAACCACATGCCTTTCAGGCGGCCGTAATTCTGTTTAACCATCAGCACCTTATCTTCAATTTCCATAAGGCCTCCCACACCAATGAAATTATGGGGGTAGACCCATTTATTATAGGCATGTTCGTTTATTACGGATAAATCATTCCGCTTTTCCTTTTCCTGCTTTACCCGGTCCAAATCAATAGAAATCTGGTAAAGGTTTTCTGATTGGTCTCCCTCAAAAAGCACCTCTCCCCGGGGATCCACCACAAGGGAGTGGCCGAAATAGCCTTTTCCCACCCGGTTGACCGCAGCAATATACACCTGGTTTTCGATGGCCCGAGCTTTTAAAAGGGTAATCCAGTGGGAATATAATGGTTGGGGAAACTGAGCTACCAGAAAAATAATTTCTGAGCCGTTTAAAGAAATCCCCCGGAAAATCTCGGGGAAACGGAGATCATAGCAGTTGGTTACGCCAAAAGATGCCTTAGGAGAAAAAAATCTGGGGATCCTGTCTCCACGATCAAAAATTTGACCTTCCAGATTATCATGGGAAACCAAGTGCATCTTCCAGTAATTTCCCTGAAGGGTACCCGTGGAGTTGATAACAAAAGTGGTGTTAAACAGTTTGTCACCCGTTTGTTGAGGAACACTGCCGCCAATAATTGTGGCCTTGTGCTTTCGTGCCAGTTGTTGCAAAAATCCTAGGGGTTTATCATAATTGGTTCCATGACTTTTCATGTTCTTAAAATCAAAATCCACGGACCACATTTCCGGAAGCACAATAAAGTCCGTGGGGTCCGCATTTTGAAGAAGCATACGAATTTTTTCCTTGTTTTTTTGAAATTGATTTTTCTCGATATCCATTTGGACAAAGGTAAGGTGGACTTTATTCATGGGATTCTCACATCCTTATTGTTTTTTATCATACAGTATGTTATAAAAGATTCTATAGTAATTTACTTTAAACTTCAATACCATTTAATACCGATATCCAAGTCTATAAATATATTTATTTAGGAAAACTAATTATTCAAACTTATTACATGAGGAGCGTTAATAATGATTCAAGTGAGCCTGAGAGGACACAAAAACATATACGATACAAGGGAATTAACCAAACTTTTTGATTCCGAGGTTGAAATATCCGAAGACCCGGCTCAACTAGCCCAGGAGAAAAACTTTGTGATATCCCGACTGGAAAAGGATGCATCGGGCAATGACCGAGCCGTTGTCCAAGGAAAAATCCATGGGAAAATCGCAGAACATCAAAGAACGGTAAAAATCCCCGACAAGAGGTTAGGATCCCGGGAACAGGCCCTGGCCTATGACAAGCACCAAAGAGAAGCCTTGCGAAGCTGCTTATTTTTGGTGCTGAGGGAGCTGACGGGGAAGATGCCTGTGTGGGGTATTTTCACGGGAATCCGACCGGTAAAGATTGTTCAAAATATGCTGGAAGCCTCTATGAGCTATGAGGAGATTTTTCAAGTGCTGACAGAAGAAAAATTCTTAGAAAAAGATAAAGCTCGGCTGTTAATCGACATTGCAAAAGAAGAGCGCCGATTAATTTATCCCTTGGAACAACGAGCCGTCAATATTTATATCAGTATTCCATTTTGCCCCAGCCGTTGTTATTACTGCTCCTTTCCCTCTAATGATCTTTATCGGAAGGACGGGGAAGTACAGCAGTATTTAACCAAGCTTATAAAAGAGCTTCAAGCGTCGATAAAAATAATCAATCAAAAAAACATCAAAGTCAACACCCTGTATGTGGGAGGCGGCACCCCCAGCATTCTAAACCGACATCAATTTGAAGAATTATTCGATGTGCTTCAGGAGCTTGAGGGATATTCCCGGCTAAAAGAAATTACCGTAGAGGCGGGAAGACCGGATACATTTTCCGTGGAAGTACTGCAGTGTCTAAAAGATTATGGCGTCCAAAGAATCAGTTTGAACCCTCAGACCATGAATGAAGAGACGTTGGTTGCCATCGGCAGAAAACATAGTCCTGAGCAGATTCATCAAGCCTACGATATGATTCGAAGGGTAGGGTTTGAATCGGTCAATATGGATTTGATTATCGGTCTGCCGGGAGAAACTTCCCACTCCTTAGACCATACCCTACAGGAAATTGCAAAGTTGCAACCGGAAAATTTGACGGTGCACACCCTTGCGATTAAAACCAACTCTTATTTTAAAGAGCATCAGGACCTATTGACCCTTGGGGAAGAAGGAGTCCTTAAAATGCTGGATAAAGTTGAAGACTTTACGAAGGAACATGACTATACTCCCTATTATATGTATCGACAAAAAAATATGTTGGGGAATTTCGAGAACGTGGGTTATAGCAAAAAAGGCCGGGAATCCCTGTATAATATGAAAATCATGTCGGAAAAAGAGACCATCCTGGGATTTGGAGCGGGAGCCGTATCGAAGGTTGTGAATCTGAAAACCGATGAAGTACAACGGGTTCCCAACATTAAAGGTCTTGGACATTACATGGACCGGATCGAGGAAGCTCTGGAAAAGAAAGAGGAGATTCTTGAGAAATTTTAAGGTGAAGTTGCCGGTCCCGACCATTCAACAGTGAGAGGACTATTTGTGTAAATATAGGATTAATCGGAAAAAACCTTTGAAAAACTGATAAAGATGTTATAATGGGTGTATCTAAGGAAAAAACAAGACGGATAATAGAAATCGGAACCTGATGATAGAAAGGAAGTTAACTATGTTTGATTATATACTCCGAATTGCCGTGATTTTATGGATCGGTAGCATGACAGGATATGTTTTTATTGTGTTGAAAGAAAAGATTTACTTAAAAAACAATATGATATACCTGGATTATAAAAATGTGGATCCGGAGCAGATTAAAGAAGTGGAAATAAAGCATTTTAAACTCGGAACCCATGAGTTGATGGCGGGGGATGAGATAAAGGTTAAACTTAAAGGTGCGAAATCTATAAAAGGAACGGTCTTAGGGCTGGCAAAGGATAAAAAAACCATTTTATTGATGGGTTCTAAGGGAGTTCGAAATCTAGAGATCCATGCTATTAAAGAATTAAAAGTGGCCAGCAAATATGGCAAATTTTTCTAATTTCTCAGAAAAGCCGTCTAAATATTAAAAAAACACGGTTTTTTTGAAAAAAAACCCTTATTTTCAAAAAAAAAATCAGAAATAAGCAGGAATTTTAAAATTAATGGAGAATAGAGTTAGATAAGGATTCTAAGAAGAGGGGAGGTTCCCTTCGTTGAAATCGGATAATAGAACGAAAAACCTTTCATTATCTAAAAAAAGAAGAAAAAGAAAGTTTAATAAGGCATTTATACTATTAATTGTTTTGGTATATATTGTTTCAAGAACCACACCGATCCTAACCGAGAATTCTAATCGATTTCATACAATAACCCATGGAACACTAGAAGATACTTTAGCCTTCGAAGGAATCATCCTTCGAGATGAGAAAGTATTATCATACAATTCCCGGGGAATGATGGTGGAATCGGGGCAACGGGTAGCCAAAGGACAAGGAATCACCAATAGTTTAAACAGCCCCAGTCCAGGGGTTATTACCAAAAACCGTGACGGTTTTGAAGAAAATTTAGATATTCAAAAGATACTGCTTGATTCCGAACCTTACTTGGAAACCATAGAGGAACTTCTAAATAAGGGGAGCATCGATACCCAGGATGGGATTCGTCTTGTTAAAGGTTATCACTGGGGAGCGGTGGGAGCCGTTACTTCGGAAACCGCAGAGGAAATTCAAACGGGCCGAGGAGTATGGATAGAAGTCCAAGGCCAAAGGGTTCGAGGGGAAATCTCATGGATTCATGAAAGCGAGAGTATCAACGGCTCTTTCATCTTAGTTCAGAGCAGTGAATTCCTGGAAGGTGTTTATGATAATCGGAAACTGAATTTCACTTTGATTAAAAGAGAAGTACAAGGCCTAAGTGTACCGATTGATGCAATATACTATCAAGATGGAAAAACCTATGTAACCCAAAGAAAAGCGGGGAACAATTTAGAGGTACCGGTAAATATCATTCTAGCCGATGAACAACTGGCGATTCTTTCTGCCGATCAGTTTACGGATACCGAGGGAGAATTCCGCAAGACGGTCTCTTTATACGATGAAATTTTATTAAACCAAGGAAACGATAGGGGAAAGGAAGGACTCAATGAATAGGACAATCAAAAAAAATTGGCTGGACACACAAAAAAGAATTGAAAAAGCCAACCCCGATGGGAAGGAAATTTCAGTCATTGCTGTAACAAAGACCCATAGTACAGAGGTCATCGAAAAAGCGCTATCCTTAGGACTTCGGGAAATCGGTGAAAACAAGGCCCAGGAATTTATAGAAAAATATGAACTGCTGGAAAATCAAAATAAGGATATACACTGGCATATGATTGGTCACCTCCAACGGAATAAAGTAAAATACGTAGTTGGAAAGACCAAACTGATTCACTCTCTGGATTCTATGCGTTTAGCGAAAGAAATTGAAAAACGGGCAGAAAAAGAAGCGCTTTCCGTGGATACACTATTACAGGTTAATGTAGCAAAGGAAGATGCAAAATACGGTATATTTTTGGAAGATGTCCAATCTTTCTTGAAAAATATAGAAGGTTTTCAACATCTTAAGATCCGGGGGCTGATGACCATGGCTCCTTACTACGAAGATCCTGAGAAAACCAGAGAATGTTTTAAAAAATTGAAAAGTCTGTTTGAAAAGCTAAAAAAAGAGGAATACAACAATGTAAGCATGGAGTATCTATCCATGGGGATGTCTAACGATTTTGAGGTGGCTATCGAAGAAGGTTCCAATATGGTTCGACTGGGAAGGACTTTATTTGGTGAAAGACCGAAAATAAAAAAATAAAAACAGGAGGTTATAACAATGGCAGAAAAACTAATTGAAAAAATGAAGTACTTTGTCGGGATGGATGATGAACTGGAAAATGAAGAATATGAAGGGGAAGCAGAAGAGGAGCAGACTATGCAAACTTCAAAAACAAATAAAGTGTACAACCTTCACAAAAATGAGCAGGTAAATGTAGTGATTTTTGAACCTAAGGATTTCGAAGAAGCCTCTGTAATCGTGGACAACTTGAAAACCCGAAAACCGGTCGTAGTTAATTTAGAAGAAGTGGAAACAGAACTGGCAAAAAAATTCTTTGACTTTTTATCCGGGGCGGTTTATGCTTTAGATGGTAACATTCAAAAAGTTTCTGCTTCGATTTTCATTCTAGCTCCAAGCAATGTAGAGTTAACAGGGGCCGGAACAAGAGAAGATTTTAAAGCAAAGGGACCTTTTCCCTGGCAGAAATAGAATGTTAACTGACATACATTAAGGAGTTGTTCGACATTGTTTGATGCATACACCGTAAGCCAAGCCCTATTTCAACTGGGAAGAATTATAAATTTTTTAATCCTGGCAAGAATTATCATGTCATGGGTAAACCCCAACCCCACAAGTCCCATTGCCTCAATTCTGTACAGTGTTACAGAACCTATACTGGGACCGGTCCGGAATTTAATTTACAATGTGTTCAAATATCAAGGGATGCTGGATTTTTCACCGATTGTTGCTATCCTTTTGATCAATTGGCTAATCATTCCCATACTGAGAAATTTAGTCTTCATGGTACTGTAATGGAGGGATGTTTTGATTGATAAAGAAAAATATACCAATCATATACAGGATCAAGAGGCAAAGGAACGGGTTGTAAAAGCTTTAGGGAAAGTGGAAGGGGTACTGAGAAACCATGATATACGATGGACGGAATTTTTAACCCCCTATGAACAACAGCAGGTAATCGGAATTATAAACAGTTTTCAAGATATTACGTATAAAATAGAAGGTGGTTATCAAGGGGCAGAACGTCAGGTGATAACCATTTTTCACGACTATTTACCTCGGGACACGGTGACTTCAGCGATTGCCCTGGTAAAGGTCAAAAACAAAAACCGCTTTAAAACCTTGAGTCATCGGGATTATTTAGGAAGTGTAATGAATTTAGGATTAAAACGGGAAAAGATCGGAGATATCATCGTTCATGAGGATTATTGTCATCTGATTGTGGACCGGGAGATTAATGAGTATATTTTGTTCCAACTGCAAAAAGTGGGGAACGCTCCCGTGGAAGTGGAAATTGATGAATTTGAGAACATTGAGAACTCCGAAGAAGCGGTAAAAGAAATATCCGGCAGTGTATCTTCCCTGAGATTGGATGCGGTTTTAGGTTTAGGTTGTAAGCTCTCCCGGAAGGATGCCCAAAACCTTATTAAAAAAGGGGATGTAAAAGTGAATTTTCAGGAGGCGCAAAAAATCGCTCAGGAACTACAGGAAGGGGATCAAATTTCTGCAAAAGGATTCGGGCGAATCAAACTGCGGGCTCTTGGGAAGGAAACGAAATCCGGAAGGACTAAAATTACGTTGGAAAAATTGCTATGATAAGGAGGGATATAGGATGATTACTCCATTGGATATTGAAAAAAAAGAATTTAGTAAAGGGGTAAGGGGTTATAAGGAACGGGAAGTTGAAGATTTTTTAAATGAAATCCTGACAGACTTTGAATCCCTATACAAAGAAAATACTCGCCTGAAGGAAGAGGTTCAACGGGTAAGGGAAGAAATGGATAAATATCAAAACATTGAAGAAACCCTAAAAAACACTTTAGTGGTGGCCCAGACTACAGCGGATGAAGTTAGACGAAATGCCAATAAAGAAGCTCAACTGATCGTAGAAAAGGCGGAAAACGAAGGAAAACTCATGGTTGAAAAAGCTAAACGTGAGACGCAAAAGATTGAAGATCAGCATGAGGAAGCGAAAAAACAGATGAATATTTTCAAAGTACGATGTAAAACCTTATTGGAATCCCAGTTAAGTGCGATTCTTGATACAGACTTTAATCAAGATGATGAAATCGACTAATAAAGAAACTCGCTCTAAGAGATGAGAGCGAGATTTTTTTTGGAATATATGAATTGAAAGGATTGATTATCATGATTCAATATGGAATAATTGGAGCTATGGATGAAGAAGTGGAAATATTGCTAAAGGAAATGGAAGTGCATATGGAAAAAGAGATTGCGGGCCTTCATTTCTATCAAGGCGTATTGGAAAAAAAATCCGTCCTGCTGGTCAAAAGCGGGATCGGTAAAGTAAATGCAGCCATTTGCACGCAAATATTGATCAGTGAATTTAACGTTGAAAAAATTATCAATACCGGTGTGGCCGGTGCTCTAGGTCAGGATTTGGACATATTAGATATTGTTGTATCTACGGAACTGCAACAATATGATGTGGATGCCCGGGAATTCGGATACAAACTGGGAGAGATTCCGAGAATGGCGACGTCAATTTTTCCGGCAGAACCTTCCTTAGTGCAAAAAGCATATGAACAGGGGATTAAAAGGTTTGGCAAGGATGGGATCAAAATGGGTAAGATCGTGTCAGGAGACACTTTTGTCAGCAGTATGGAAATGAAACGGCATCTGGAAATAGAATTTGAAGCACTGTGTACGGAAATGGAAGGGGCAAGCATTGCCCAGGCCTGCTATATGAACCGGATTCCCTTTGTGGTGATTCGCACGATGTCGGATAAAGCCGATGGATCCGCCAACGATAATTACAAAGCCTTTGTGGATAAAGCAGCCTTTCGTTCAAAGGAATTAGTCAAAGACATTTTAAAAGAAGAGGATTTTTAGACCCCAGGAAGGGAGTTTTAATTTTGATTATTTGGATGTTTATTATCATACTCGCCATGGATATGGCAACGAAATACTGGGCCTATAATTATCTTAGGGAAGTTGGAAGTATTCCTGTTATTGAAAATGTATTTCATTTAACCTATGTGGAAAATCGAGGAGCCGCCTTTGGTATATTACAGGATCAGCGTTGGATTTTTATCGTGGCAACCATTGCAACCCTAATATTCATACTGTGGTATGTACGTCAGATGGAGCCGGAGATTAAACTACTGAAAATTGGATTAAATCTTATTTTTGTCGGAGCCATCGGTAATTTAATTGACCGGATATACTTAGGTTTTGTGATTGACTTTATAGACTTTCGAGTTTGGCCTGTGTGGAATGTGGCAGATATGGCAATTGTGGTCGGTACCGCCATTACCATCGGGATTATTATATTTTACGAGAAAGTCATAGAAAAGGGGCTGTAAAAATGGAAAAACACGAGTTTATTCTTGATTCGGAAGACGAAGGAAAACGGCTGGATGTATTTTTAGCCGATAATTTAGAAAAATACAGCCGTAGTTACCTGCAAAAATTGATCAAAGAAAATCGGGCATATGTTAATAAAGAACCGGGAAAAAATCGGAGCATTTTAAAAGAAGGGGACGAAATTATTATTGAAATTCCGGAACCGAAACCTTTGGAAATTAAGGAGGAAAATATTCCTATCGAAATCATCTACGAGGATGAGGATCTATTAGTGGTAAACAAACCTCAGGGAATGGTGGTACATCCCGGAGCGGGGAATTATGAAGGCACCCTGGTCAATGCATTGATGTATCATTGTAAGGGAAAACTTTCTTCCATAAACGGGGTTATTCGACCGGGTATTGTTCATCGTATTGATAAAGATACTTCGGGCCTGTTGATGGTGGCAAAGACCGATCAAGCCCACCGGGATTTACAAAAACAGCTGCAGGACCGAAAAGTTTCAAGGCACTATTTACTTCTGGTTCACGGTGTTATGGAGGAAGAAAAAGCCGTAATCGATGCACCCCTGGGAAGATCTCCTAAAAACCCATTGAAAATGACGGTTTTGGACGGCGGAAGATATGCAAAAACCCATTTAAAAGTACTGGAACGCTTTGAGAAGTATACATTACTCGAGGCACGGTTGGAAACCGGAAGAACCCATCAAATCCGGGTGCACCTTCAGTATATCGGGCACTCCCTGGTGGGAGATCCGGTATATGGTCCGATAAAGCCCCATTTCTCCAGAGAGGGACAAATGCTTCATGCAAAGACTTTAGGGTTTATTCACCCAAGCACCAAAGAGTACATGGAATTTGATTCACCGGTGCCGGATTATTTTCACAAGGTGATTTTGGAGTTAAAAACCCATAAAGCGGACAAGTAAGCAAAAAGCAAAGAAAGGGGAGAGGCTGATTGAAAAATATTCTGGATGAAAATGCCATTAAACGATCCATCACTCGAATTTCCTATGAAATTATTGAAAAGAACAAAGGGACGGAAAATTTAGTACTTGTGGGAATTAAGACCCGGGGGGTTCCTCTGGCCCGACGTATAGCAAAGAGGCTCCTTGAAATTGAAGGAAAAGAGGTTCCCGTAGGAAAACTGGATATTACCTTATATCGCGATGATCTAACTGAAAAAAACAGGGATCCTGTTATTAACAGCAGTGAAGTATCCGAAGATATTGAAAATAAAATTGTGATTTTGGTTGATGACGTACTATATACCGGCAGGACCACCCGCGCCGCATTGGATGCGGTTACGGATATCGGGCGGCCCCAGGTCATACAGTTAGCGGTACTCATCGACCGGGGACACCGGGAACTGCCCATACGTGCGGATTATGTAGGGAAAAATGTGCCGACTTCAAAAAAAGAAATTGTGAAAGTTGAACTTACCGAGGTGGATGGGAAAGATCAGGTATCCATCATTAAATAACGGATAGGGAACTTATAAAGAAAAAAGTGGTCACTCCTAGGGGTGAGCCACTTTTTTAATGGAACTAATATTCTCTTCCAAGGCATCTACCAAAATTGTAGAGAAGTGTTCGTAGATTACCATTCCCGGCTTTGCGCCCTTCGGGCTTTTTACGTGTTTTCGCTGGGTATAGTCCACGGAAACCTTTGTAGCATTTTGCCCTTTGCTGTAGTAGGCTGCCAGGGTAGCAGCCTCTAGAATACTTTCATCGGAAGGCTCTTGACCATTCAAAAGCATAACCGTATGAGAACCCGGCTGATCTTTAACATGAAACCATAAATCCTCTTTGCCAGCAATTTTAAAAGTAATTCTGTCATTTTGCTTATTATTTTTCCCCACCAGGACGGTAAAGCCCTCGGAGGTCTCAAAGGCAAGGGGCTTTGTGGGAGCCGGCTGTTTCTTCTTGCTTTTTTTCTTGGATTTAACAATCTTTTGTTCTTCAAGTTCTTCCCGGATTTCCTCAAAATCATTTAGGTCCTGGGCATGATCGATACTGGAAAGGATACCTTGTAAATACTCGATTTCCTTTTTTGTCCGGATCATTTGTTTGCGTATTTCTATCTGCGCATTCTTTGCCTTGTTGTATTTTTTATAAAATTTCTGAGCATTTTCAGAAGGAGTCATTCGGATATTCAAAGGGATTTTTATGGTTTTTTGTTCCGGATCATAGAAGTTTTGCACTTCGATTTCCTTATCGCCCTTTTTCATACGATGAAGATTCGCCGTTACCAGATCGCCTTTAAGTTTATGAGCCTCGGCGTTCTCCGCGGTTTTATAGTCCTTTTCCAATTTCCCGTATTTATTGACTAACCGTTGAAGTTTAAGGCTTACGGTTTTTCGAAGGTCTTGGGATTTTTGCTTTAAACGTTCTTTATGATCCTTGGTATAGTAATAGTACTCTAAAACTTCACTAATTCTTTCGAAATCCATACGCTCATAAACAGAAAGATGGGTTAAGGGGTAGATGCCAAAAGCTTTGGGCTTGCCCTTCTCTAAATATACTGCGGGGAAGATAGTGTGGCTTTTCAAGGCTTCCAACAGTTTTTTGTACTCCTGATACAACTCATAAAAGCCCTCATCCTTAATGTAATTCACGGATAGATCCTCATCCAGTCCTGCCCGCTCAATAAGTTCCCGGGAAATCAACGGAGAAAACCCGATGATATTCCCAAACAGCCCTTTGATTAAAGAATCCTGAGGAGAGCGGGAGATGACTTCAATGAAGGTTGATAAAGAGTCAATGTCAAAGGGGGATTTTTTATCTAAGGGAGGGTGCTCATAGGTTAGTCCGGGAAGGACCTGTCGCAGACTGCTGACCTCCATGCCCACTCTTTTAATACTGTCAATGATTTTTCCTGTTTCTCCGTCCACTAATAAAATGTTACTGTGCTTGCCCATCATTTCGATGATCAATTCCTTGGGTTGTAAAATATTCAACTCATCATAGGAATCGATGGTGATTTTGATTACCCGGTCAAAATAAGGCTGCTCGATGCTTCGAATCCTTCCGTTTTGCAAAGTTTTTCGAAGGAGCATACAAAAGCTGGGGGCTTTTTTGGGATTGGTTTTCTGGATGGTGGAAAGATGTATGCGTGGATAATTACTGTGGGCGGATAAAAGCAATCGATAATTTGTTTTATTATTCCGAATCAGTAAATGGATTTCATCTTTTTCCGGTTGGTGAATTTTATCCACCTTTCCATCGATCAAGAGATTTTCCAGTTCGGTTTTCAGACTGTAAAGCAGGGTGCCGTCTAGTGCCATATCTTTTCCTCCTTGGTTTGGTTATTGCTTAAATATAGCATAAAATCCCAGGCAAGGCAAAATCCTGTTACAAATTCCCCGGTACTTTAAAAGAATTCCAAAAGAATCTTTCTCCCTTAGTGGTTAAAAAACGAAAGATTTGTTATAATAATTGAAAGCTTACTGTTATAAATACAAGAAAATGAGAGGAAAATCATGAAAATCGATTTTATGAAAATTCATGGAATAGGAAATGATTTTATTATTACTGAAGAGCGTCTTAAAATCCTGGACTATGCCACCACGGCGAAAAATATCTGCAACCGACGTTTCGGTGTGGGTGCTGACGGTTTTATGGTCGTGGAGCAGAGTGAAAAAGCCGATATAAAAATGGTGTACTATAATGGGGACGGCACCCTTGCAAAAATGTGCGGTAACGGCCTGCGCTCTTTTTGCAAATACGTTTTTGATAAGAACATCGTGAAAAGACGGAACTTTACAGTGGAAACCCTGGATGGCATAAAACAGGTGGAAATCATAATGGTGGATGACCAGGGCTTTGCTAAAAGTATTAAGGCTGAAATGGGCTGGTACCAATTGGATTTCTTAAGTCAAACTTTAAAAGTGGAGGAGGAAAACCTTACCATTGGAAGCTTGACCCTGGGAGTTCCCCATGTGGTAATTTTTGAAGAAACGCTTTCGGAAAACAGACTGAAAATTTTAGGGCCGGCTTTGGAAAAACATCAAAGGTTTTATGAGGGTACCAACGTCAATTTTGCCAAGGTACTCAATAAAGAAAATGTAGAAATCAAAACCTGGGAAAGGGGCTGCGGATATACTTTGGGATGCGGCACAGGCATGACTTCCGTAGTGGTACTTGGAAATCTTTTAGGAAAGCTTTCAACAAAGGTTCAGGCCCATTCTCCGGGAGGAAGCTTAGAGATTGAAATTTTCAACGAAAGAAAGATGATTACCATGACAGGTCCTGCACAGAGCATCTGTGAAGGGGTCTATGAGCTAAAATCGAACTAAAATCTACGAAATAGGAGGTCCGCTTATGTTAGTCAGTATGACCGGATTTGGAAGAGGAGAAGCTCAGGTTGGAACTAAAACATTTTCCATAGAAGTAAAGTCCGTAAATCATCGCTATTTGGATATGAATATTCGAATGCCCAAACAGTTTTTAAACTTTGAGGAATCTATGCGAAAATTGATTAAGGAACAGGTTAGACGAGGTAAAATTGATGTTTTTGTGAATTATGAAACCCTTGAAGGCGCCCACGGAGAAGTACGGGTGGACTTGGAGCTTGCCAAAGGCTATTATGAAGGCCTTAACGCCATCGGAGAACATCTTTCCATAACCCATGATGTGAACACGCTGGCCATCGGTCGGTTCCCCGATGTAATCTCTCTTGAAACAAAGGAGGAAGATGAAAAGGTCATTGAAGAAGGCATAAACTCCGCTTTAAATCAAGCCTTGAGTCAGCTGTCCTCCATGCGGAAAAATGAAGGGGCGAAGACAGAAACTGATTTAATCGACCAGTTAAAGGAGATCGAGGGATCCTTGGAAATCATCGAAAACCTTGCCCCTACCCAGGTAGAACATTATCGGGAGAAGTTAATGGAACGGATCGGAGAACTTATTCAAAATCAGCTGGATGTTGATGAAGAACGGATTAAAACAGAAGTGGTGTTTTTTGCGGATAAAAGCAATATTAATGAAGAAATCGTAAGGCTGAAAAGTCATGGAGAACAATTTAAAAAAGCTTTGGGTCTCCAGGAACCCATGGGAAGAAAACTGGATTTTATCATTCAGGAAATGAACCGGGAGATCAATACCATCGCATCAAAATCCCACAGCATTGAAATTTCCAATGAAGTGGTACTGGTCAAAAGCGCCTTGGAAAAAATGCGGGAGCAGGTACAAAATATCGAATAGTCTATGGGATAACGAACTTAATATCCATAGTTATAGTAATCCTTATGAGTTGAATGAAATAGGAGGGGAAATATGAGCGGCGGATTAATTAATATCGGATTCGGAAATATTGTGGCGGTCAATAGAATAGTGGCAATTGTCAGCCCTGAGTCGGCACCGATTAAAAGAATGATTCAGGAGGCAAGAGAAAGAAGTATGCTGGTGGACGCCACCTACGGGAGGCGGACCCGTGCGGTCATTGTTACGGACAGCGAACACGTTATCCTATCAGCAGTCCAACCGGAAACCGTGGCCCAGCGACTGGAGAATCGGGAAAAGGAAGAGATGGAAGCCGCAGTAGAGATTGATTTGGAAGAGGAAGATGATTAGGAATTATCCTATAATATCAAAAAAGCAGATCAAAATAAATGCATGCAGAATGAATCAGAAAGAGGGATGATATGGAAAACAGCGGACTGTTAATTGTGATATCCGGCCCTTCGGGAGCAGGAAAAGGGACGATTTGCAAAGCCTTACTTAAAAAAGATCCGAGCATTCACGTGTCGGTTTCTGCCACCACAAGATCTCCCCGGATAGGAGAAATAGACGGTGAAAACTACTATTTTCTTACCATGGAGGAGTTTAAAGAACGCTTGGAGGATGACCAGTTTTTAGAGTACGCCAAGGTCTATGATAATTTTTATGGAACCCCGAAAGAAAACGTAATGCAGCAACTCCAACAAGGGAAAGACGTACTTTTGGAAATCGATACCGAGGGAGCTTTGAAGGTAAAGGAGAAATTTCCCGAAGGGGTATTCATCTTTATTCTGCCTCCGAAAATCGAAGATTTAAAAAGTCGAATTGTAGGCAGAGGAACGGAAAGTGAGATGGACATGGAAAAACGTCTGAATTCCGCAAAGGAAGAGATTCAAAAGATTCACGAATACAATTATGGCGTAATCAATGATGATGTGGACCGTGCCACCGGTGACATACAAAGCATATTATTAGCGGAGAAATTAAAAACCGAAAGAAATTATCAAGAGTTGATTAAAAAATATATCTAGAGGAGTGTTGTCCATGTTAAACCCATCAGTGAATGATTTAGTAGAAATTGTAGGAAGTAAGTATACCTTAGTGGTGCTTGCGGCAAAAAGAGCAAGAGAAATTAATCTAGGGGCCATCCCCTTGGTAGATATGCCGAATTCTAATAAAGCGGTGTCCATTGCCACCCAGGAAATCTATGAAGGCAAAGTACTCTATACAACCATTGAAGAAGAGTAGGTGATTGAATGTTACGAGGAAAAAATGTAGTACTTGGAGTAACGGGAGGAATTGCAGCCTACAAAGCCTGCGAGATTATCAGCGGTCTGAAAAAAATCGGAGCGAATATTGACGTGATTATGACGAAATCCGCTGCGGAATTCATTACCCCCTATACCTTTCAGTCTTTAACGGGAAATCCCGCTATTTTGAATATGTTTGAAAGCCCGAAGTACTGGGATATGGAACACATTTCCTTAGCTCAAAAATCGGATATTCTACTAATTGCTCCCGCAACGGCGAATATTATAGGTAAAGTAGCAAACGGGATTGCCGATGATATGCTCACCACCACGATTATGGCCTCAAATAAACCCGTAGTGTTTGCCCCCGCCATGAATACAAAGATGTATGAAAATCCCGTGGTGCAAAAAAATATGGAAACCCTCATTGCCCGGGGATATCATATTATCCCTCCAAAGGGCGGAATGCTCGCCTGTGGAGATGAAGGACAGGGGAAGCTTCAGGATGTAACGATAATTCTTGAAGAATTACAAAAGATCTATCAAAAAGAACTGAAAACCGAGAAAAAAGATTTAGAAGGACTGAAGTTTCTCGTAACCGCCGGACCCACCCGGGAGATCATTGATCCCGTTCGTTTTTTAAGCAATCACTCCACGGGAAAAATGGGTTATGAGATTGCAAAAGCCATTGTAAAACGTGGTGGAAGGGTAACACTGATTTCCGGACCGACGAGTTTAAGGGCGCCGGAAGGGGTGGACCTGGTTTTGGTTGAAACTGCCGAGGAAATGTTTGAAGCCGTTAAAAAAGCCTATCCCCAGTGTGATATATTAATAAAATCCGCTGCGGTATCGGATTACCGACCGAAAATCCGAGAGGCTCAGAAAGTTAAAAAAGAGTCTCAGGAAGAGGAAATGCAACTGACCCTGGTTCGAAACCCGGATATCCTTCTGGAACTGGGAAAAATGAAAAAGCCCGGGAACATTCATGTGGGCTTTGCCGCAGAGACGGAAAATATTGTGGAACACGGACAGGAAAAAATCCAAAAGAAAAACCTGGACTTTATTGTGGCCAATGATGTAACGGAGGAAGGGGCAGGTTTTGCCCATAATACCAACATTGTCCATTTTATTGATAAAAACGGAGATCACAGTAAAACTGAAAAAGTGGAAAAGTCTGCCATCGCCCATGAAATACTGGATAAGGTATTGCTGTTAAAATGATTGCAAAAGGAGGGGTTTTATGGAAGTTGCCAAGGTCATAATCGATCAAAATTCTCATCACACCGACCGACCCTTCGACTATAAAATCCCCGGGGAGTTAACCGAAGCAGTGAAAGTCGGAAGCCGAGTGCAGTTGACCTTCGGGAAGGGACATAAGAAAATGGAGGGGTACGTCCTTGGAATCAAGGATATTGAAAAGCCCCGGTATACCATAAAAAATCTTCAAGGGGTGGTACAAAACGTACCACCCTTGTCTGAGCTGCAAATCGACATGATTCTTTGGATGAAAAAAACCTATTTATGTACCTATATGGAAGCAATTTCAGCAGTGGCTCCTCCGAAAGCCTATGGAAACATCAAGGAGAAAAAGGATGTTTATTTAAGAAGAAAAATCTCCTCGGAGGAATTGGAAAGCCAACTGGAGAAAACTCCAAACAATGCCAAACGGCAAAGAGAAATTCTACAGTATTTAGTAGAGGAAGATGAACTATTACTAAAATCCCTGCCGGGCATTAAAAGCCTATATAAAAATGCAGTTAACGCTCTGGAAAAGAAAGGGATTCTTGAGGTCATCGAAAAAGAAAAGGCTTCAAAGCTCTTAAGTATGAAAGCCCCGTCCAATCCTCCCAGGGTGCCTTTAACAAAGGAACAAAAGAAGGCCTTGGAAACCATGAAAGAGCGTTTTCAGCAAACCCAGCAAAATGGAGTAAAGGGAAAGACTTTCCTGCTTCATGGAGTTACGGGAAGCGGAAAGACGGAAATTTACCTGGGACTTATTGAAGAAGCCTTGGAAATGGGGAAAACCGCCATTGTTCTGGTGCCGGAAATTTCTCTCACCCCTCAAACCATGGAACGCTTTACCGCAAGGTTCGGGGAAGCCATCGCCCTTATTCATAGCTCCCTGACCTTGAAGGAACGCTACCGTGAGTGGGAAAAAATTCAACAGGGGAAAGCAAAAATCGTAATCGGTGCCCGTTCCGCAATTTTTGCCAAGCTTGAAAACCTGGGAATGATTGTGGTGGATGAGGAACATGAATACACCTATAAATCCGAGCAAAATCCGAAATACCATGCCATAGAAATAGCCCGTTATCGCAGTGAAAAAGAAGGAGCCCAGGTAATATTGGGCTCTGCCACCCCTTCCGTGGAGAGTTATTACCGGGGAGAACAGGGAATATACGAGTTGATTTCCTTGGATCGGCGGGTAACGAAGCATCAGCTCCCCCAAGTGGAAATGGTGGATATGCGGGAGGAACTGGATGTAGGAAATTTAAGCATGATCTCGGGAAGTTTAAAGAATCAAATCGAAGAGAATTTGAAAAACCGGGGACAGACCATACTTTTTTTAAACCGTCGAGGTTTTTCAACCTTTCTTTCCTGTAAGAAATGCGGATACGTGGAAAAATGCCAAGACTGCGATATTACCATGACCTATCATCTCCCCTCCGATGAACTGGTCTGTCATTACTGCGGCAAGAAGAAAAAGCCTATTACGGAATGTCCGGACTGCGGCAGCACAACCATTAAACATTTCGGGTACGGCACTCAGAAACTGGAAAAAAATATTGAAAACCTTTTTCCCCATGCTCGAATTCTTCGAATGGATGTGGATACCACCACGGAAAAAGGTGCCCATGAAAAGGTATTAAATGCTTTTAAGAATCGTGAGGCGGATATCCTGATCGGAACCCAGATGATTTCCAAGGGTCTGGATTTCCCCGGAGTTACCCTGGTGGGAATTATTGCCGCGGACTCCATTTTAAATCTTCCCGACTTTCGGGCGTCGGAGCGGACCTTTCAGCTGCTGACCCAAGTGGCGGGACGTGCGGGAAGGGGAGAGGACTTAGGTTCCGTTGTACTCCAAACCTATAAACCGGAACATTATAGTATTGAAGAAGCCATAAAGCAGGATTATGTAGGCTTTTACAAAAGAGAAATCGGCCTTCGGGAAGCTTTTGAATATCCGCCCTTTAATGCTCTTTATTTAGTAAACCTTATGGGTGAGGATGAAGATAAGGTCTATAACACCGCGATGAAAGTTTCCAAGGGCATTCGATATATTCTGAAGAATGAAGGTCATAGTGATTGTTTGGAAGAGTGTATTTTAGGGCCGAACCCTTCGGTAATTACAAAGATTAATAAAAACTATCGGTACAGAATTTTATTGAAAAACATTAATATTGACAAACAGCTATTGAAAAAAGTTCTCAAATATGTTTGTATTAATAAAAGAAAACAATTTGTTCCCGATGAGGTAAACTTAAGTATCGATTTTAATCCCTATAGTATAATTTAAGCAGGATGGTTATACTAAAAAGGAAAGGGACAAATCCATAGGTTAAATCTAATAGTTAAATGAACACAGGAGGAGATGAACGTGGCAATTAGAATCATCCGAAAGGACGAAGATCCCATTCTTCGCAAAAAAGCAAAACAGGTAGAAAAAATAGACGACCGGGTAAAAATATTGTTGGAAGATATGAAAGATACCATGTATGATGCTGACGGTGTCGGACTTGCCGCCCCACAGGTAGGGGTATTAAAAAGAATTATTTTAGTGGATGTGGGGGAAGGGCTGTTAGAAATGATCAATCCCGAGATCGTAGAGACCTGCGGCGAAGAGATTGACGAGGAAGGCTGCCTGAGCTTACCGGGAGTTAACGGAGAGGTTCCCCGACCGGAAGCGGTTACCGTAAAGGGACTGAATCCCCAGGGGCAGGAAATTGTCGTTGAAGCAAAGAACTTATTTGCCCGGGCCCTATGCCATGAAATTGATCATTTAAACGGTGTATTGTTTACGGACCGGATCATCAAATAGCAAACAACCAACTGAAAAGAAGGTGAAAATATGAAGGTTATTTTTATGGGGACCCCGGATTTTGCGGTCCCCTGTCTTGAAGGATTAATTAAGGATAATAATCATGAGGTGGTGGGCGTTTTCACCCAGCCTGACCGACGAAAGGGCAGAGGAAAAAAAATCCAGGGTACTCCGGTGAAAATCAAGGCCGAAGAGGAAAACATCCCTGTATACCAACCGGAAAAATTGAACACTTCGGAATCTTACGAAATTCTTAAAAATCTGAAAGCCGATATTTTTGTGGTGGTGGCCTACGGCCAGATACTTTCCAAGGAAATTCTTGAACTGCCTCCTTACGGTGCCGTGAACGTCCATGCTTCCCTGCTTCCGAAGTATCGGGGAGCCGCCCCGATTCACTGGGCGGTCATAAACGGAGAGGAAACAACCGGCATTACAACCATGCAGATGGATGAAGGACTGGATACGGGAGATATGCTGCTGCAAGAGAGCATCCCTGTCGGATATGAAGACACCACGGGGGATCTTCATGACCGGCTAGCCTTACTTGGAAAAAAACTTTTAATCGAAACCCTGAATAAACTGGAAGAAAATTCAATCATACCGACGCCACAACCGGAAACCGGAAGCAGCTATGCTCCGAAGATTTCAAAAGCCTTGGCAGAAATTGATTGGAAGGCTTCGGCAAAGGAGATCTATAATCTGATTCGGGGGCTTCACCCTTTTCCCGGAGCCCAGACCCGGTATCAGGGAAAGTCTTTAAAAGTTCATCGGGCCCGGTGGATCGAAGAGGATCATTCAAAGGAACCCGGCACAATACTTAAGGTTTCCAAGGAGGGTATTTTGGTTGCTGCAGGAAAGGGTCAGATTCAAATTACTGAACTGCAACTCAGCGGTAAAAAACGCATGGGGGTATCGGAATTTTTGGCGGGGAATACCCTGGAAGTCCATTGGAAATTAGGTGCTGAGGATGAATAGTGTAAAACGACTGCTTACCTTACTTTCAGTAATGGTTCTGATAGGAATGCTTATTATTGCAGGGGGCTGGGCGCTATCCCGGGGGGGATCCACGGTACTGCTGGGAATCATTAACTATGGCTTGCTCATGGGAGCGATAGCCTTTTTTACGTTAACTTTTTTACTGATTTATGCTATAATAATGCTTAGAGTTGAAAAGGTGATACCGAAACCCCTGAAAAAGGCAGTTGCAATTTCCATTCGGGTGCTTTATCCCATCATTGTGGGAATCGGAAAACCCCTCGGCTATGATAAAAAAACCATACGAAATGCCTATGCACAACTCAATAATCATTTGATTCTCAGTAATGAATATCATTTTAACGGGGAAGAGATCATGATTCTTACCCCCCATTGCCTGCAAAAGTCCACCTGCGGCCTTCGGGTTACCCAAAATCCGGAATTATGCAAGCGGTGCGGGCAGTGTAACGTAGACGATCTTGTGGGACTGAAGGAGAAATATGGAATTCAACTGGCCATCGCCACCGGCGGAACCCTGGCGAGAAGAAAGATTATGGAGCTTAACCCCAAGGCCATTATTGCCGTGGCCTGTGAACGAGATTTGATTTCCGGACTGCAGGATGTAAAAGATCTTCCGGTGCTGGCTATTGTTAATCGCCGACCGGAGGGGCCCTGTGTAAATACGGAAATGGATATTGAAAAAGTGGAACTGGGAATCCGCCATTTCTTAAAGGAGTGAGTTACATGCCAATGCCATTTATGATGAGTACACAGTCTTTGATGCTGATGATTCCTGCGATTCTTTTTACGCTGTATGCTCAAAGCAAAGTAAAATCAACGTTTAATAAATATTTACAGGTTCGAACCTTAAAAGGCTTTACCGGAGCTCAAGTAGCAAGGGGAATCCTTGACCGAAACGGAATGCATGATGTGAATGTGGAAAGAAGCAAAGGAAGCTTAAGCGACCATTACGATCCCAGAAGCAAAGTGGTTCGACTCTCTCCCGAGGTCTATGAACGCAGCTCCGTGGCTTCGGTATCCGTTGCCGCCCATGAGGTGGGCCATGCCCTGCAGCACGCTGATGGCTACGTACCCTTGCGGATTCGAAATAATCTGGTACTGCCCATTGCCAACTTCGGGTCTAAGACCGCCTGGATTTTTATTTTGGGAGGATTTTTATTTCGGGGGGAAATCATGGGAGTACCCATGTTGGACCTTGGGATTTTATTATTCGCCGCTGCAGTGGTTTTTCAAATCGTAACCCTGCCGGTGGAATTTAACGCCAGTACCCGAGCGGTTGCTTTGCTGGAAGGAAACGGTTATCTGGAAGCCTCGGAAATGCCTCAGTCGAAAAAAGTATTAAATGCTGCAGCCCTAACCTATGTAGCCTCCATGGCAGCTGCGGTGCTACAATTAGCTCGGCTGATTATGTTGAGAAATAGACGATAATAAAAAAGGCGCAGAAGTCGCCTTTTTTATTTAAGTAAAAAGGAGGGAGTTTATGAATCCGAGAAAGGGAGCGTACCGGGTCTTGTCAAAAGTACTGTATGAAGAGACCTATTCCAATATAGCATTAAACGAAGAAATTCAAAAAGGGGATTATAAGGATAAGGATTTGAACCTCCTTACGGAGCTTGTCTATGGTACCATTGAAAAACTAATAACTCTGAACTTCGGGATTGATTACTTCTCCAAGGTGAAAACAAAGAAGATGGATGATGCCACCCGGCTGATTCTTCAGATCGGTGCTTATCAAATTCTTTATTTAGACCGTGTTCCTGATTTTGCCATTGTCAATGAAGCGGGCAAGCTTGCCGGAATCTATGCTAAAAGGTCCAAAGGTTTTATTAACGGCGTCCTTCGCAGTATGATTCGACGGAAAGATGAGATTACCTGGCCGAAAAAGGAAAAGAATTTTCCCCTGTATCTGTCGGTAAACTACTCGTATCCTATGTGGTTAGTGGAGGAATTACTGAAATATTATTCAACGGAGTTTACGGAAGCATTTATGAAAGCTTCCGCTGAAAACCCTCCCATGTATTTTCGCGTAAACACCTTGAAAATTTCAAAGGAAAAAGTTCTGGAAGTTATGAAAAAACAAGGTCTTGAGGCAGAAACCTCAAACTTTGTTCCCGAAGCAATTAAGGTGCAGGGACTGAAAAATATTTCCGACTTTCAACCCTTAAAAGAGGGATGGGTTCATATCCAGGATATCAGTTCCATGTTCGTAGCCAAGTTTTTAGACCCAAGGCCCGGAGAGTACGTCATGGACCTTTGCAGTGCTCCCGGCGGAAAGACCACCCATATAGCCCAGTTGATGGAAAACAGAGGGGAGCTTATTGCCCGGGACATTTTTCCCCATAAACTCCGATTGATCGAAGAGCATAGCCGCCGTCTGGGAATTAATATTATTAAAACCCGACAGTTCAGCGGGGAAAACTTAGACGAGGAGTCCATGGGAAAAGCGGACCGGGTGTTGGTGGACGCTCCATGCAGCGGTCTCGGGGTTATTCGCCGGAAACCGGAAATTAAGTACCGGGTTCAAAAAGAGGGACTGGGGGCACTGCAAAAACTTCAGCTTACCATATTGGAAAATGCCGCAAAATATGTTAAGCCCGGTGGAGTGCTTTTGTATAGTACCTGTACCATACATCCTCTGGAAAACCAGGGAATAACCGAAGCTTTTCTAAAAAACCATGAAGACTTTGTATCTGTGGATCTAAAAGAAGAAAGCGACAGCAGTCTTAATGGCAATCCCGGTTTTTTCACCGAGTCCGGAGAGGTCTCAATTTTTCCTCAGAAACATCATATGGATGGTTTTTATATACGCAAATTTCGAAAGCAATAGATCAGAGTCCGGTTTTATATACGCAAATTTCAAAAGCAATAGATAAAGGTCCGCTTTTATAGTAAAATGATATGATAAACAGAAGGGAGGACTTTCATTGTCCGAAGCAAAAATAGATTTACTCAGTATGACGGAAGAAGAATTACAAAAATGGATGAAAGAAAGCGGTCAACAAAGTTTTAGAGGAACCCAGATCTTTGAATGGGTGCAAAAAGGAAACAAAAATATCGAGGAGATGTCCAACCTCTCCAAGGATTTACGGGAGTTTTTAATGAATAACGGTAAGGTGACGGATTTAAAAGTTGATAAAATGATTCACTCGAAACTCGATGAGACGGTTAAATTCTTATTTCAGTTGGAAGACCAGCATAAAATTGAGTCCGTGCTGATGCGATATAAACATGGGTACACCCTGTGTCTTTCCACCCAAGCCGGTTGTGCCATGGGATGCAGTTTCTGCGCTTCTTCTAAGGGAGGCCTGCAACGGAATTTGACAGCGGGAGAGATCATCGATCAGGTTCTTCAAGTTCAAAAGAATAAAGGGGTTCGAATTTCCAATGTGGTTTTAATGGGAATCGGAGAGCCCTTGGATAATTTTAATGAAGTCAAAAAGTTTTTATGGAATGTGCACCATCCGAAAGGACTGAATATCAGTAATCGAAATATTACCCTATCCACCTGCGGCTTAGTACCGGAGATTTATAAGCTGAGGGATTTGGATTTACCGATTAATTTAGCCATATCCCTGCATGCCCCGGAGGATTCCATGCGTGAAGTCATTATGCCCATCGCAAGGAAATATTCCATCGATGAGGTACTTACCGCATGCAAGGATTATATAAAGAAGACCAATCGAAGAATTACTTTCGAGTATGCCATAGTAAAGGACTTTAATGATCAGCGGGAGCACGCGAAGAAACTGGCGAAAATCCTAAAAGGGATGTTATGCCATGTAAATATTATACCGGTAAACCCCATTGATCAGGGGGATTTTGAAAAACCCTTTGATAAAACCGTAAAAGCCTTTGAAGATGTTTTAAAGGAAAATAGAATACCGGTGACGGTACGAAGAGAACTTGGACAGGATATTGATGCAGCCTGCGGGCAGCTTAGAAACCGAAACTAATGATGTTTTAAGCAGGGGAGGTTATGGAATGAAAGCAAAGGCTATGAGTAGTGTCGGAAAAGTCCGTAAGACAAACGAGGACTTTTTCGGCATATATGAAAAAACTCCTTCTTTTTATATGGTGGCTGACGGCATGGGCGGACATAAAGCCGGTGCTGTAGCCAGCAAAGAAGCGGTAAGTTTTGTCTCGGAACACCTGGAAAAACATTTAGAACCTAAGCTCACGGGAACAGAAGTAGAGGGAATTCTCTACCAAAGTGTTATGGAGGCCAATAAAGGGGTTTTTGAAAAATCTCTAAAAATTGAGGAATGCAGCGGAATGGGAACCACATTAACCGTGGCGGTTCCTATTCAACGGGAAAACAAGCTAACGATTGCTCATATCGGGGACTCCAGAGCCTATATGTTGGAAAAAGACCGAATATACCAGGTTACCAGGGATCATTCCTTAGTACAGGAACTTGTGAAAAACGGGGATATTACCGAAGCGGAAGCCAAGGACCATCCGAAACGGAATGTGATTACCCGAGCTCTGGGTACCGAGGATGAAGTGGAGCCCGATGTATTTTCAGTGGACTTCACTTTTGAGTCTGATTATTACCTCCTTTTATGTACCGATGGTCTTTCCAATGCCGTGGAAATGGAGGAAATTAAAAAAATCATTCAACAGACTGAAAATATCGAAACCGCTTGCGGCCGTTTAATTGATAAGGCCAATGAGCGGGGAGGACAGGATAATATTACGGTTCTGATTTTACAAGGGTCGTAGAAAGGAGGTTGCATTCCAATGATCGGAAAAGTTTTAGGTAATCGCTATGAAGTGATAGAAAAAATCGGTGGCGGCGGTATGGCTTATGTATATAAAGGAAAATGCCAGCTGCTGAATCGTTATGTGGGAATAAAAGTTTTGAGACCGGAGTTTACCGAGGACAAGGATTTGGTAAATAAATTCAAACGGGAATCTCAATCCGCCGCAAGTCTTTCCCATCCCAATATAGTTAACGTTTATGACGTGGGTCAGTACGAAGACACCTTCTATATTGTCATGGAACTTGTGGAAGGGATTACCCTCAAGGAGTATATTCAGGAAAAGGGAAAACTTTCGGAAAAAGAGGCTCTGCAGATTGGAAAACAAGTGGCTAAGGCCTTAAAGCACGCCCATACCAACAGTATTATTCATCGGGACATCAAACCCCATAATATTTTAATTCAAAGAGACGAAGACGGGCGAGTGGTAGCAAAAGTAACAGACTTCGGAATAGCCCTTGCTACGACCAGTTCCACCCTGACGAGCACCGGAAGTATTGTAGGATCCGTTCATTACCTCTCGCCGGAACAGGGAAGGGGAGGATATGTGGATGAAAAATCCGATCTATATTCTTTGGGAATCACCTTGTATGAAATGGTTACGGGACGGGTTCCTTTTAACGCAAAAACCCCTATTGCCATTGCCTTAAAACATAGTCAGCAAAAACCGGAAAAACCATCTACTTACAACTCCGATATTTCTCCTGGGTTTGAATCATTGATACTGAAATTGTTGGAAAAAGAACAATCCATGCGGTATCAAAATGCGGAGCTGGTGATTCAGGATTTTAATAATCTTCAGGGAGATACCAAGGATTCCAATGTTTTATTGGCATCGGTAAATTCTAAGGATTCTCCAACCCAGGTTCTAGGAAAAGAAGGAGAGAATAACTACAACACGAAGGTAAAAAGAAGTCCCAGGGGATCCTCAAAGGAAAAAAACGGGGACAAACCCAATAAAAAACCGATGATTGCCATTATCGTTATTTTAGCATTGATCGGGGTTATGGGTGTTACCTTGGGAGCGCTATATGTTCAGGGAATCTTCAACGGCAATGATGAAGTGGAAATGCCCGACGTTGTTGGACTGGACCGTGAGGAAGCTATAGAAATCCTCGAGGAAAACAATTTAGAATATGAAATTGAAGAAACTCATGATGCAGAGGTTCCCGAGAACAGGATAATCAGCCAAAGTCCTTCCGTCGGAATGACCGTAAGAGAAGGAAGCACCGTGGATCTACGGGTTAGCATCGGTCCCGATATCGCCTTGGTTCCCAATCTTATTCATGAAAGGCAGGTAGATGTAGCCCTGATTCTGGAAGAGGCAGGACTTATAGTCGGAGAAATCACCTATGAAGAAAGCGATTTTCCTGAAGGGGTTGTTATTGATCAGGACCCGGGATTTCGAAATGAAGTTCCTGCAGGCAGTGCCGTCAATTATACCGTAAGTGAAGGAAGACCGGAAACCATGCCGGACTTATCGGGCCTTACCCGTATTGAGGCGGAACGGATTATTCGTCAAACCGGTTTAATCCCCGGAGAAATATCCGAAGATTTCAGTGATGAGGTTCCCGAGGGACGGGTCATTTCACAAAGCATTGAAAGCGGTGTGGTTGTGGAGGCCGATGAGACGGTGGATTTGGTCTTAAGTCTTGGTCCTGAGCCTGAAGAGGAAGAACCTGAACCGGAGCCCGAACCGGAGATCATTACCCGGGAACTTCAAATCAATATTGACTCCTTTGATGGGGTTATTAATATTGAAGTTCGAGAGATAAATGAAAACCGACGATACTATATCTCAAATCATGATGCCGATGAAGAATCCGAGGTCATAGTTCCCATTGAAGGGGAAGAAGGCTCCGGGGAAAAGGTATTTGACATCCTTATCGACGGAAGTTTTCACCAAGAAGTTACACTGGATTTTTAGGAGGTGCCTATGGAAGAAGGACGAATTATTAAAGGGATCAGCGGATTTTATTATGTCAGCCTGAAGGACGGTTTATATGAATGCAAAGGACGGGGGATTCTGCGGAAAGATAAAGTAAAGCCCCTGGTGGGGGATTGGGTACAGGTCTCCCATTTGGATGTCCGGGAGAAAACCGGTACCCTGGAGAAGGTCCTCCCTCGAAAAAACCAGCTGAAACGACCGGAGATTGCCAATGTGGACCAAGTGGTCATTGTGCTTTCCGTAAAGAACCCCAGTCCTTCATTCATGTTGATGGATAAAATTATTGTTCTGGCTGAGGATCTGGGTCTTGAAGTAATAATTTGCATTAACAAGGCGGATCTTGACGGAGACGGGGAAAGTATCCTGGAAGAAATTCGAGAAATCTACGGTGCCACGGGCTATCCCCTGATTTTTGCCAGTACAAAATTGAATCAAGGGATTGATGCCCTGGGGAATACCCTCAAGGGCAAGGTTTCGGTTTTTGCAGGACCCTCAGGTGTTGGGAAATCCAGCCTGTTAAATGATATAAAGCCCGGTTTAGAGCTAAAGACCGGAGAGGTTAGTGCACGGATCCAAAGAGGAAAACACACAACCCGGCATACGGAGTTGATCTTGGTTGATAAGGACAGTTGGATAGCGGATACTCCGGGATTTGGTGTTCTGGATATAGATGAGATTCAAAAAGAGAATCTGCGGTTTTATTTTCGGGAGTTTCTTCCCTATGTGGAAGATTGTAAATTTACTTCCTGTCTACATTTAAAAGAGCCGAAATGCGGAGTGAAGGCCCAAGTGGATAAAGGGACAATATCAAAAAAAAGATACGAGCATTACGTACAAATCATGACAGAGTTGAATGAAAAAAGGAGAGGATAACCATGAAGTTGGCACCATCAATATTATCCGCGGACTTTTCCAATCTCTTAAAGGATGTAAAAGCCGTGGAAGAAGCCGGGTGTGAATATTTACACATCGATGTAATGGACGGCCATTTTGTTCCGAATATTACCATCGGATCCTTAGTAGTGGACAGTCTTAAAGGAAAAACCGATATGATTTTTGATGTACATCTGATGATCGAAGAGCCTGAAAACTATATTGAAGCTTTTTCCAAAGCAGGAGCGGATATTATCACGGTACACCAGGAAGCACCGATTCATCTGCACCGGGTAATACAAATGATTAAGGCGCAGGGGGTTAAAGCGGGAGTATCACTTAATCCTGCCACATCCCTCGATACATTGGAGTATGTGTTAGAGGATTTGGATATGGTGCTGATTATGTCCGTAAATCCCGGTTTTGGCGGTCAAAAATATATTCCCGCCATGACGGAAAAGGTTCGAAAATTAAAAGAGATGATCACTGAAAAAGGTCTGGAAGTGGATATTCAGGTAGATGGTGGGATTAATCCCGAGAATGTGGGAGAAATTGTTGCGGCGGGAGCCGATATCATCGTTGCGGGATCAGCAATTTTTAAGGCGGGAGACGTTTCTGAAGCGGTCCAAAACCTTCGCTTGAAAGGGGAAGGAGAGGAGCGTTAAGTGAAAATTACCATTGTAACCAACGGAAAGATCGAGAGTCTATCCTGGCTTGAAATGAAACTGAAGGAAAACTCCGGGAAAGACGGGTTTATAATTTGTGCCGATGGAGCCGCTAAGTATCTGCGAACCATTGATTTTGTTCCCGATCTTTTATTAGGGGATTTGGATTCCATTGATAAAGATGCGAAATTATGGATGGAAGAGAAAAAAGTTCCTTTGAAAAAGTTCCCTGAAAAAAAAGATCAGACCGATACGGAGATCGCCCTTGAATACAGTGTGTCAAAAGAACCTGATGAGATTGAAGTTCTGGGAGCTTTCGGATCCAGAATGGACCATACCTTGGCAAATGTTCAGCTCTTGGAAGGATTTTTCGATTCAGGGATCTCAATCAGATTAATGGATGAGCAAAATGAAGTGTGGTTACTGGGAAAACACACAAGGATTGTTGGTCGGAAAAATGAAAATCTGTCGATCATTCCCATTACGGAATCTGTCACGGGGGTAAGCTTAAGAGGCTTTGAATATCCTTTGGAAAACAGCCGCCTAGCTCGAGGTCATACTTTAGGCATCAGTAATATTATCAGGGATCATAAGGCGGAAATCTCCTTTAAGGAAGGAAAACTTCTCGCGGTGATTGCTAGAGATTAAAGATCTGTTTTAAACTGTCCCCGGAGAGGCTTAAAATAAAAAAAAAGATCTTTAAAAAAAGATCTTTTGCCGTACCGATTCAAAAAGGATGTAAAAAAGCCTGCTATTACCTGCTACTAAATAAGAGGATAGTAGGCTTTTTTATTTTCAATCTTGACTTATAAAGCTCGCTGAACTTTACCGGAACGTAGGCATCGAGTACACACTTTAATTCTTCGCGGGGACCCGTCAATAATTGCCTTAACTCTTCGCAAGTTAGGCGCCCATGTTCTTTTATTGTGATTAACAGCGTGGCTTACTCTATGTCCAGATACTACTCCTTTATTGCAAACTGCACAAACCTTAGCCATTATCTACACCTCCTCCAAGGGTTGTCTAAACCTTTAAAACACTATAATGTTATCACGAGAATCCTACTTTGGCAAGTCTTTTATTTTTTGGCACCAAAGTTTTCAAAGCATCTCTAGTTGCACTATTGATGAGATTATTATAAAATAAAGGTTAGAAAACTTTTCATAGTTACTGAAAAAGACTTTTGATAAAAGTCTTACTTTTAAAATACCATGAAATGAGAATAAGAGCAACTATTCTAAGGAGGTTTTATGATGTCAGGAAAAATTATGAGCCAATATGGAGAAATCACGATTGATGAACATGTCCTTGCAACGATAGCCGGTACCGCAGCCATGGAGTGCTACGGTTTAGTGGGAATGGCGACTAAAACGGCGGCAGGAGGAATTGTGGAACTTTTGAAGCGGGAACAGTCCAGTAAAG